>Ga0233428_1000164_pt1 | contig 102992 bp, 80 predicted proteins | sample SI_118_April2016_4_FD_179890 | JGI IMG/M metagenome (GOLD analysis project Ga0233428, IMG submission 179890) | Seawater microbial communities from Saanich Inlet, British Columbia, Canada - SI_118_April2016_120_MG | ecosystem: Environmental > Aquatic > Marine > Inlet | place: Canada: British... | reverse complement strand
TGTCGTTAATCAGGCCCAGGAGCGATTTGCCACTGGTGCGGACCGAATCGATGTACTGGCGTTTCTGCACGTCTTCTTCCAAGCCGGACAAGATCTCCGTGAACCCCAGGATCGCGTTCATGGGGGTGCGGATTTCGTGGCTCATGTTGGCAAGGAAAGCACTCTTAGATCGATTGGCTTCCTCGGCTTCCCGCGTGGCCTCCTGCAACGATCGGTTGCGCTCCTCCAAGGCTTGCAGATCATCCATGCGGTGGAAACCCTCAGACAGCAGCGCCGCAAGTCTCTCCGTCTTCTCTATATCCTGAGGCGAAAAGGCATGCGGCTCTTTGCTGTTTAGGGCCAGGGTGCCATGGGAGAAGGGGACGTCGAGGATACAACACACGCCTGGGTGACGTCTGGCGACGGCTTCCGCCTCATCATAGGGATCGTCGGTTTGCAGGTTGGGGCGGTAGGCCGTCACCTTTTCCTGCCAGATCTGGTGAATCACCCCTGCTGCCGCGTTACTCACTCGATCCGTCGTCTTGCGTCCTTCGACAATCGAGCTGTCCATTGAGTGAACGGTCTCCTCAGCCAGTTTCGGATTCACGCGATTGATGCCGCACGCATTGTGGGCGACGCCGAGATCGGTGAGAGCGGGAGCGACAGAGTCGAAGATCTTCTGCAAATCCTCCACACCACGCATGTCCCAGATCGCGTCTCTGACGCGTTGACGTATCTCCGCCTCTTCCCTCGCCTCCTGCTCCGACTGCAGGGATTGCTCCAACCGGATGCCCCGATCCCGCAGGGCACGCAGGTCATCGAGCCGCCGAAATCCTTCGGACATGACGGCGGCAATCTCCGTGAGCATACCCAGGTAGGGTGTAAAGGCGGCAGGCGTCATACTGTTGGCCGCCAGCGTCCCATGTGAAAAGGGTACGTCGATGATGCTGCTTGGCGCCTCATCGTCCCAGCCGGGGAGTTCTCCCAAAGGATCGTCGATGGCCAGGTCCTCTCGGTTCACCGGTTCTTCCTGACGCCACATGCCCAGCACGGCACGTCCGTTCTCCGGCTTCAGGACACTTTCCTTCGTACCCGTCGCAACCAGTTCATAGGAGCGGACACGTGGTTCGGTCTCGTCCTCGATGATATTGACGCCAAAGGTGCGATAGGGGAGGCCGGCGCCGACGAGGATCTCGTGCAGCCGGTTTAGCAGGTCGGGAACGTCACTGCGACTGTCGAGTCGCCATACGGCCTCGCGAAAATCGGCCATGATGCGGTCCTGCCGTTGTCTCTGCCTGCGTAACGAGACATCACGTACTGTTGCCAGTACCTGATCACCACCGGCTTGCAGTGGGGTGACACGGATCTCCACGGGGAACTCGGAGCCGTCTTGTCGTCTGCCCGTGGACTCGGCTTCCACCATTGGTTGGGCGGCACCTGGGTTTACCGAGCCTGGTTGGTGGCCGTCGCGTAGTCCCCCTGGGATCAACAGTTCAACGGTCTGGCCAATCGTCTCGTTGCGCGAATATCCGAAGAGATCCGCGATGGAAGAGTTGCAGAGGGTGATCGAGCCACTGGCGTCCAGAATCAACTTACCATCCTGTGTCGATTCCATTACCGAGCGGAAGCGCTCCTCGCGCTGCCGGATCTGCCGGACCCAGATGAGAATGAAGATGACGACCAGCAAAGCGCCGGCCAGAACATAGCCGACCGTGCGCCAGATCTGTGCTCGGTCGATCTCGTACTTGACCTCGATCCAACGTTCGTGGATCGCTTTCTTTTCCTCGGGCTCGATCGAGCGCAGTCCCTTGTTGAGGAGGGTCAACAACTCTGGCCAGTCTTCGCGGACACCAATTCGCTGGGTGTAGTTGAAGCGGGTGTGGCGTGCGACCTTGATGTTGGTGAGGCCGAGTTGACGAGCGACGTAGCCACCAGCGGCGATGTTGCCGACGAAGGCGTCGAGTTGCCCGGCGGACAGAAAGCGCAGTCCATTTTCCGGATGCTCGACGGTTACCAACTCGATCTTTGGATGATGGCGGGCGAGCAATTCTTGCTCGGCGTAGCCGTCGACGACAGCGACACGACGGCCATTGAGTGCACCGAGATCGGGGATGTAGGGCTCGTCGGCGAGCATGAAAACGCTCATCGGGAGCTCGATATAGAAGTCGGTGAAGTCGAGATATTCATCCCGGTCGGGGGTCCAGCCGATGCTGAGGATGACACCAATCTCACGGCGGCGAGCCTTATCCAACACATCGACCCACGAGGTTTCTACGTCGGCGACCATGTTGAGCCCGAGTCGTTCGTTGAGCAGTGCCAGGTAGTCGGCCGTCAGGCCACTGTGGCGGACCTGACCCTCGACAAACTCGATAGGATGCCAGCTCGGGTTGATGCCAACGCGGATCTCTGGGTGTGCGGCGATCCAGGCCCGTTCCTGTTCGGTCAGATCAAGTGTCTGGCTGAACAAGAGGGAAGGGAACAACAGGATCAGCCCGAAAAGGGTCGCGGTAGGGTTTCGGTAGTTGAAGTGGATCATGGTCCATAATCTCGTGGATTCTGCCATTCGAGGCGAGATCTCACCGCCGCCAGTCCTTATCATCCTTTTGTTGCATTCTCCCACGCCAGAAGAGGATGAGCGGTGCCCGGCGCGACACCACGGACCGAACGACTACACGCCCTGGATTCACTGCGGGCGGTCATGATGATGCTGGGTCTCGTATTACACTCTGCCGTGACCTACACCGACTCTGATCTTGGCAGTGCATGGTCGCTGAAGGATCCGGATTCGACATCACAGTGGTTCGATCTGCTTTCCGGCTACATCCACGCCTACCTGGTGCGCGACAGCTTCGTCGGGGCCTTTCTGAATGGCCGGCGCTATCCACGCGTTGAGGGGGGTTGCTGACCGCGCGCGGGGCGTCGTTACTTGGGGCAGGCAGGCAGACTCGTCAGGAGACACCCAGACATGGTAGCACAGTAGAGATGCGCTTCTTCACTTCATTTCTGGCGATGTTTATGGGGGACCGGCCCAAGCGGCGGAACTTCCTGCTCCTCGTCCGCTTTTTGCTCGTTTTCGCCCTGCTCATAGCGCTCTATAGCGTCCTTTTTCACACGCTCATGCTCTATGAGGGCCAGGAGTTCACCTGGTTTACGGGCGTCTACTGGACGCTGACCGTGATGTCGACCCTGGGCTTCGGCGACATCACTTTCCACACCGACCTGGGACGAGTGTTTTCGACGGTCGTGCTACTGTCCGGAACCCTCTTCATGCTCATCCTGTTGCCCTTCACTTTTCTGCAGTTTTTCTGGACACCGTGGATCGCAGCGCAGAATGCTGCCCGTATCCCCAGACAACTGCAAGATGACATGACGAATCATGTCATCATCACGCGGCAGGATTTTCTGACGCGAGCGTTGATCGATCGACTCAAGCAGTTCCAATACCCTTATGTGCTCGTCGCGACCGATCCGGACGAAGCCGTCCGCCTGCACGACGAGGGTATGAGTGTCATCGCCGGAGATCTGGATGACCCGGAGACCTACGAGCGGGCCCGTGTCGACAACGCGTCGCTTGTGGTGTCGACCAACAGCGATCAGGTGAGTACCAACGTGGCCGCAACGGTCCGTTCCATCGCCGAAGATGTCGACATTGTGGCCATCGCCGACACGCCGGCGTCGGTGGATATTCTCGAGCTGGCAGGGTGTACACAGGTGCTGCAGTTGGCGGATATGCTGGGCGAATCGCTCGCCAGACGCATCAGCGCCGGAGATGCCATGGCGCACGTTCTGGGCGAGTTCGATGAGTTACTGATCGCCGAAGCGACGGTAAAGCACACCCCCCTGGCGGGCAAGACCCTCGCTGAGGCGGCGTTGCGCACCAATACTGGCGTCAGTGTTGTCGGCGTTTGGGAGCGAGGCAGTTACCAGGCGGCTCGCCCGGAGACCATGATTGCCGATCGCACGGTCCTGGTGCTGGCGGGCACGCAAGAGCAGCTGCACAAGTATGACAGCCTGCTTGTGGGATTCAATCAATCCGTCGATCCGGTGATCATCATCGGTGCTGGTCGCGTCGGCCTGGCGACGGCCCGTTCACTGGAACGCCGTGGCGTCGACTATCGGATCGTCGAACAGGATGAGTCCAGGGACACGGGAGATGGCAAGTTCGTTGCCGGCTCGGCGGCGGCGTTGGAGGTGCTGCAGGAGGCGGGTATCGATACGGCTCCCGCTGTGGTGATCACCACCAGGGATGATGACACCAACATCTACCTGGCGATCTACTGCCGGAAGCTGCAGCCCGACATTCAGGTGATTGCACGAGCCAACGACGAACGCAATATCAGTACCCTGCACCGCGCCGGCACCGACTTCGTCATGTCTTATGCATCCATGGGCGCCAGTGCCATCGCCAACATGCTGCATCACACGAGCACTCTCATGGTGGCGGAGGGCCTCGAATTGTTCCGGCTGCAGGTCCCTGATGCGCTCGCCGGTCAGTCTATCGCTGAATCGTCACTGCGAGCACAGACCGGCTGCACCGTCGTCGCCAGTTGTGTAGGCGATGGCATCACCGTCAATCCCGACCCCACTGCCCCTCTGACAAGAGACACTGAGATCATCCTGATCGGTACTGCCGAGGGGGAACGCAAGTTCCTGGAACTGTATTCATGATCAGTTGGTATCCCGGAGACGTGCCGTGAAATCTCTTACGCCGCATCAGATTTTTAGTGCTGATCTTGCTTCCCAGGAGCAGGAGCTGCAAGCGAATGTCCTGTTGCAGCGATTTGCCCAGTCGCGCGAGGCCAAGAAAGGGGATCGGTACCGCCCATTCTATCACTTCAGCCCACCAGAGAATGGTCTGAATGATCCCAATGGTCTGTGCTATTGGCAGGGGAAGTGGCACCTCTTCTACCAGGGCTCTCCCGATGAGGGGCGCGTGCACTGGGGGCACGTCATAAGCGACGACCTCATCCATTGGCGGGACCTGCCCTATGCTATCTATCCCGACACGGAAGAGAACAGTTTCTCCGGAACCTGTTTCGTGGAAGAGGATCGGGTGATCGCCGCCTATTACGGGCACCAGGGGCAGGCAGGACTAATGGTGGCTGTTGCCGACGATCCCTTGCTCCTCAACTGGGAGGTCGTGACGGGCAAGGCAGTGATTGCCAACGTCGACTACGACGAACTTGGCAGGCCTCATCAGGTCTACGATCCCTGTATTTGGAAGGATGGTGACTTCTACTACGTGCTCTGCGGTGGGTGGGCTGATGGCATCAATCCCCTCGCCGAGCCCCATGCGCATAACAAAGTGGGCTACGAGAAGATGACGCCCGGTCGCATGGTAGATCATCTGTATCGTTCCCCCGACCTGGAAAACTGGGTCTACATGGGCGAGTTCATGGAGAACGATCTCTTCGGTTTCTCCGGTGATGATGGATCATGCCCCTACTTCTGGCCCATCGGTGACAGACATATCCTGCTCACCTTCAGCCATGTGCACAGTGCCATGTATGTGGTCGGCGACTACGACAGGCGCCGGCAGAAATTCGTTGCCAGCAGAGGCGGATACCTCAACACGGGTCGCCAGGGGAGTGGTAGCATTCACGCGCCATCGGCCTATCCGGACGGCACGGGTGGCGTCTACTGTATCTACAACGTGACAGAAGGAAGAACCCAAGAAGGCTGGGCGCAGATCATGTCCCTGCCACGCCGCTACACGCTGGGGGAGAACGATCGTCTGCTTATGGCGCCGGCGGGCGATATCGAGTCGCTACGCAAGGAAGCGGTCGAGCTGTCCAATCTCGAGTTGCCAGCCAACCAGGAGGTCGTAGTGGACCAGGTGTGCGGCAACGCCATGGAGATTTTCGCCAGCATCGATCCTGGGGAGGCACGCTACATCCGGCTCAATGTCCTGCGTGCCGCTGACAGGTCCGAATACACGGCGGTGAACTTTCACCGAGATGTTGGCAAGGATTACGCCAACCGCAGCTGGAGTGTTCGCGACAGTATGATCACTCTCGATCCAACCTTTTCTACGATCGGTGAGCAGGGAGAGATTAACCAGCCGCAGAGCTGCCACTTCCACTATCAGGAAGGGGAGTTGCTCGAACTGCGGATCTTCGTAGATCGCAGCATCGTAGAAGTCTTCGTCAACGGGCAAAGCGCCTGCCTGACCAGAGTGTACCCGGAAGGCCCTGACAGTATTGGTTTCTCCATCGAAGCGCGCGGCCATCGTGCCCAGTGCAACAAGCTTCAGGCTTGGTCCATGGAAAGAGTCTTTCTGTAGAGCGGGAATCATGACAACAAACTTTGACGCCAAAGCCAAGACCTGGGACACGCCTGAGAAAATCGAACGCGCCCAGGCAATCGCTCACCTTATAAGAGGCAAGGTGAGATTGACGCGCGACATGCGTGGCTTTGAATATGGCTGCGGCACGGGCCTGTTGAGTTTCTGTCTGCACGACCAGTTGGGACACATCACCATGGCCGACAACTCGCCGGGCATGCTGGCCGTCGCTGAGGAAAAAATCCAGGCCGCAGGCGCTACCCACATGACGCACGTGCAGCTTGATCTCATGGAAGACGCCGCGCCGGAAACGCCATTTCAGCTGATCTACACGATGTTGACCCTGCACCACATTGACGACACCGATCGCATTCTGGAAATCTTCCATTCCATGTTGAGCCCAGGTGGATATCTCTGCATCGCCGATCTGGACAAAGAGGACGGGTCGTTTCACAGCGGTGCGTTCGACGGTCACCACGGTTTCGACCAGCAGCAACTCCAGGCCAAACTTGAATGCCTTGGATTCAGCGACGTAGAGTCTGAAATCTGCTATTCGATTGACAAGGAGGTGGCAGGTGGCTCGAGGCGCTCCTTTCCCGTGTTTCTGATGACCTGCAAGAAATAGGGCATAGGTGAGCGATCCGGTCGCCACAGGACCAACGCGCCTGATCCAGCGACCCCTTCTGGGCTGTGTCGTGCTGGCCATTCTGTACTTTGCGTTTGCCAGACTTGCACTCGTACTTGCCTTCGAACAGACCAATGCCTCGCCCGTGTGGCCCCCATCGGGCCTGGCCCTGGCGGCACTGCTGCTTTTCGGGCGCCGACTTTGGCCTGGTGTCGCGGCGGGTGCCTTCCTTGCAAATCTGGTCGTTTTTTTGGAGAATCCACAGGGCTCCCTGACCAGTATTGTCGCCGTCTCCGCTGCAATGGCGCTGGGCAACACCCTCGAGGCCGGTGTCGGCTACCATCTGTTGCGACGATGGCTCGGCGAGCGGCCGATTTTCGACCGCTTACCAGATGTGTTCACCTTCTGTGGCGTCGCCCTCCTTGGCTGTGCCGTCGCTGCCTCGGTTGGTGCCGCAGCTCTGGGGCTCGGTGGCGTGATCGGCTGGGATCTAGCTGGTCGAGTCTGGTTTACCTGGTGGCTCGGTGATGTGACGGGAATGCTCGTACTCACGCCACTGCTGGTCAGCTGGTGGCCGAGCCTCATGCCGCGAGCCCCGGGTTTTCGCCACGTGATGGAGAGAGGTCTCCTGCAGATCGCGGTCCTGCACGCGGCGGGCTTTTCCTTCCTCGGTTGGCTGCACGGCGAATCGGCCAATTACCCCATGGCGTATCTACCCCTGCCATTTCTCTGCTGGGTCGCCTTCCGTTGTGGGCCCCGGGACAATTCTCTCGCGGTCCTGCTGACGGCCGTTCTGGCGACGTGGGGCACGGTCACGGGGGTGGGGCCCTTCGCGGGGGGCAATCTGGATCAAGCTCTATTGATGTTGCAGATCTTCATCGGGGTCATCAGTGTTACCATGATGATTCTCGCCGCCGCTTGTATGGAACGTGCACAGGGCGCAGCGGACATCGAGCAACTCAACGAGAATCTCGAGGCGCAGGTTGAGAATCGTACCGCGACACTGCGTATGGAGGTGACTCAGCGTCGTCAGACCGAGAGGAGTCTGCAGCACGCACTCGAGCAGGCGACGGCGGCGGGGCGTATCCGCGATCGACTGCTGATGACACGTGATCCGACGGACCTGCCGCGTTTTCTCAAGCAGGACTGGCTCAACGAACTACGGGCCCTGGGTGTGCCTGCCTACAGCGTCTCCGTGCAGTTGCCCTCGGCCGTGTCCGGTTGCTTCATCGACCTGGAAGCGGCGATGCGATCCACCCTTCCCGAAACTCAGCGCTTGCCCCTGAGCACCTACCCGTGGATCGAAGAAGCCTGGCGCATCGGTCGCCCCGTTGTTGTCGAGAGAGATCGTATCGAAGCGGCACACTTCGGGGAAGACATCCGCTCCCTCGTCGAAGTCCCCCTGGCTCAGGGGGGATCGATTGGTGTGAGCAGTCAAGAAATCGGTGCCTTCACGCCCGAAGTCATTGCCATGATCCAGGAACTGGCGGACCCACTTCACGTGGCCGAATACCAGCGGCGGGCGGAAGTACTTCGGCAGCGTGCTATGGCAGAGGTACACGATAGCACTCAGGTCGCGATCCTCGAGATGGAACGGACGGGAGACTTTATCCATGTCGTGTCCCATCTCAGCGATGAATTGCAGAAAATTGGTGTCGAGTTCGTCGGTCTCGGAATTAACATCATCGATGAAGATGCCGGCGTGTGGACGGCGTATGCGTGCCTGGCGGATGAGCGACCCGCCGTCGAGAACGCCCCCTTCGATCATCCGATCAATCAGCAGGTGCGGCAACACTGGCGCGCCGGCGAGACCTGGGAGCGATCGGTGGACGAGGAATTCTACAACCTACTAGACGACGCCGAGTCGATGGGATCTTCCTACCGCCCCAACGTCGTGATCGACGTTCCCTTTCGCTACGGCACACTGGCCATCTCAGTGACATCGGCAACAGGAGAGAACGGCGAGGCGATCGACGTGTTGAAGAGTCTGTGTCCGATGATGGCCCTGGGCTACCAGCGCGCTCGCGACCTCGATGAATTGCGAGAATCCAAGGAAGCAGCGGAGGCAGCCAACGTCGCCAAGAGTCAGTTCCTGGCGAATATGTCCCACGAGATCCGCACACCGATGAATGGCGTGATTGGTATGACGGAGCTTCTGCTGGACACAAAGCTGCAGTCGGAACAGCGCGAATACGTCGAGGCCGTGGAGACGTCGAGTGTCGCTCTTCTGAGCATCATCAACGATATCCTCGATTTCTCACGCATCGAGGCGGGGCGGATGGTGATGGTGCAAGCGCCCTTCTCTCTGCGTCCTCTACTCGACGACATGATGAAGACTCTTGCCATCCGGGCACAGCAGAAGAATCTGGAACTTACCTACCATGTGGCCGAAGACATTCCAGATCGGCTCGTCGGTGACAGCGGCAGGATGCGGCAGATCCTCATCAATCTTCTGGGCAATGCGATCAAGTTCACAGAGGTGGGAGAGGTGGAACTAAGTGTTCAGCACACGTTTGACGGCGAGAAGTCGGCGACCCTCCATTGGCGTGTCCGGGACACAGGAGTCGGGATTTCCGCCGCAGACAGCAAGCGGATTTTTGATTCCTTTACACAGGCGGATGGTGCCTCTACGCGTCAATTCGGGGGCACGGGTCTGGGTCTGGCGATCTCAAAGGAACTCACGGAGTTGATGCATGGCCAGATCTGGGTCGAGAGTGAAGAAGGTGTGGGCAGCACCTTTCACGCAACGACGCAGTTTCAGATTCCTGCCGATGGGACCAACCCGGCCACGCCGGCCGGCGTGAGTGGGGAGCGAACTCTCGCCGTCGACGACCAAGCGGCGTGTCGGATCATGGTCGTGGAGGATAATCTTTTCAGCCAGAAGGTGGCGGCGGGCCACCTGAGCTATCTTGGCCATGAGGTGATCCTTGCCGGCAATGGTCTCGAGGCATTGGCAAAACTGGACGAACACGACGACATCTCAGCGATCCTGATGGATGTGCAGATGCCGCAGATGGACGGACTCACAGCGACGCGCGAGATCCGCCGCCGACATGCTGGTCGTCGGCGAATCCCCATCATCGCCCTCACTGCCCATGCCCTGGCCGAGGATCGTACGAAATGCGCGGACGCGGGCATGGATGACTACCTTACAAAGCCACTGCGCCGCAACGATCTGGCACCAAAGCTCCAGCGCTGGCTCGGGGAGTCAGGCGACGCGGATGTTGCACAGACCCCGCAATCGGCTGCAGAACCAACGAACGCCGTGTTCAACTACGCTGAAGCTCTCGATCTGGCGGGGGGCGACACGGCCATGCTGCAGGAACTGGCAACTATGTTTCTGCAGGATGTGGGTGAGTATGCCGATCAGATTGAAGAGAGTGGTCGGGTGGGTGATTTGCCCGTTGTTCGGGAAGCAGTACATGCTCTGCTCGGAATGGCGAGCATGATGGCGCTGGAACGAGTGGTTGAATGTCTCGCGCAGATCAGAGAGCGTGCACACGCGCTTGATGAGGATGGCGTGCGACTACAAGCCTCTGTCCTCGTGGCGGAGTTGGATCTCGCTCGTCCCGAACTGGAATACCTGGCCTCAACAGGGAAAAGCAGATGACACAGTCTGGGGGCGAATTACCCAAACGGCGATACAGTCTCGATGAGCAGGTCAAGGCCAGAGGCAAAGTCGTGCTGATTGTCGATGATTCGGGTATGATGCGCCTGACCGTCAGAGAAGTCACCACAAGTCTGGGCTACGATCCCATTGAGGCCGCCAGCGGTGAAGAGGCGACGGCGCTGGCCGACTACTACGAGCCAGTGCTTATCATGTTAGACATCCAGATGCCGGGTGCAGGTGGTCTCCAGTCCCTGGAGCAGATGCGTGGCAACCCAAAACTTGTGTCGACCCCTGTCGTCATGCTTACCGTGGAAAGTCAGCGGCAATCGATCCAGACGGCGATCGGCTTGGGGGCTTTTGACTATCTCATCAAGCCTGTGAGTGTTGCGATTCTGCGAGAACGCATGACGGCGGCACTGAAGGCCGAGTAGTCGAACCTTCTATTCCCAGCTGGAAATCGGCGCCTGCAGGGGATCGTCGATCCACAGGAATTGCCCGTTGATGTCGCTGTCGATGATGTCGATCACGAGCTTGGCTGCCTTCTCCGGCGGATCTCCCCCCGTTTTCTCAACCCACGCCACCCAGTTGTCGTAGGAATTTCCATCGCCCTCGATGGCGCCCGTCTTGTCGCGGATGTCCGCCCACATCTCGGTCTTCACGTCACCAGGATGGATGACATTCGCCGTGACGCCCGTCTCTTGCAGCTCTGCTGCAAGGTGCCGCGTGAACTGATTGAGAGCGACCTTCGACGTGCCATAGGCACTGTTGAGCGGCCCCGGAGTGTGTAGTGACGCTGCGGAGGAGAGATTCACGATGCGGCCCCATCCCGCATCGATCATGCCACCCAGGAACGCACGAGATACGAGGTAGGGTCCCGCCGTATTGATCAACAGCGTTTCCATCCACTGGGTGGGGTCGTTGTCCTTGATGAGGGCAATCGGTCCGAAGATGCCGGCGGCATTGATGACCATCGTCGGCCGGCCGAGATCCGCTTCGACGGCATTCTTGAGTCGTTCCACGTCAGCTTGATTCGAGACATCTGCCGAATAGCGCGTCTTGCTACGGGCGACGGGTGCGACAACGACTCCGCGTACCTCCAGTGCCTCGGCGATCGCCAGGCCGACACCGCGACTGGCACCGGTGACGACGGCGACGTGTCCCTTGAGGTCCATCATCAGCCTTCAGGAGTCGAGCGGGGGACGTGGGGATTCTCAGCGTCACTGAATCGCTTGCGCTCGCTGCCCCAGTTGCCGGCGGTGCCATTCCAGTAGCGAGTGTCAGCGGGAGAATACGAAAACAGATAGGACCAGCGGGTTTCATCGGTACTGTTGGGTGGACCACCATGGACCGTGTAGCCATGGTGTACGGTGCAGTCACCTGGCTCGTAGTGCAGTGGTGGTGAAAGCTCCAGCTCGGTCGTCAGATTGGGGAACTGTTCGAGCAGGTCACCCCGGTCATCGTTGAAGACGGAACCCAGCGGGCCTTCGCGATGCGAGTAGTTTACAAATCGCATGGCCCCCCGCTCCGGCGTCACCGTGGCGAGGGCAAGCCAGAATTGCAGTTCGCCCACACGGTCGGAACCGTGCTCGGCTGAGTCCTGGTGATAGGTGGATCCTGCTGCGCCCGGATCTTTCTGCACGAGCATGTCGATGCGGTAGCGCAACGGGTCGTCGACGCCCTTAAGGCGTTTTCGATTCACCATCCGTGTGGCGTTTGCCGCCATGCGTTCGCTGAACATGAAGGAGTGCAGTGGCTCGAGGCCCTGCAGGGCCAGGTGCACATGCGGTCTTTTCTCGCCACTGCCGTCACCCTTCATCCATTCCCGACTCACCTCCAGCAGCTGCCTGGAGAAATCCGGGTCGACGAGCTGCTTCATCATGACCCACCCGTATTCCTGGTAGAAGGCCACCTCTTCGTCGGTGACCTCCCGGACGATGGCCTGGATTTCTTGCTCAGTCATTTGTGATGCCATTGTCCGTGTTCCTCTTTTGCTTCCGGTACGATCGATGCTGATGTCTCCTGCGACGGTCCTATATCCAGAAGATTGGGTTGCTCACTGTGCCGGTGAGATAGTCCACCACGAGCCAGCCGCCGCTGATGAACATGCGCCCCACGATGAGTCCGAGGAAGAAGTCGCGGCTTCGTGTGAAGACGGCGGCGCCGCCGTATTTCAGGATGATCACCTTGATCACCCAGGCGAAGAAGATACTGAACCACATCCAGTCGACGACCCAGCTGGTCATGATGGGAAAGCCGATCGGGTGCAGGGGCCACCATAGGAATCGCTGTCGCACCCAGGTGAGGACCAGCATGGCGACGGCACCGATGCCAGTGAAGCCCAATCCCGTCCAGTAGGTGGGGTCCGCGTCGAGACCGTGCAGGGCCGTGCGCGCGATGACGCCGGGCATGCTCTTGAAGAACCAGGGACTCGAGTTAATGCCACCGTCTCGGTACGACAGCGCCAGGATCGTATACATCGATCCCGCCAGACCGAGGAGGATGGCGATGGCGATTGCCTGCGTCACAATCCGCCGAGAGTGTTTGTTCATGCCCTCGATCAACTTCAGACCATTGGCAACGACACCCATGAGAAAGACGCGGATGTCGGCGCCGAAGATATAGCCGAGGGAAAAGTTCGTCGCCGCCTGGGCGCCGATGAGTTTGCCACCGAGACCGAAAATCATGAAGTCGCTCGCATTCATCGGTGTGATGATGGCGGCAACACCCGATTCGGCGACGACGCGCGACAGGCCGGTGAAAATCGTCATGAGCAGGAAGATGTAGAGGATGCTCGACCACAGGGGCGTACCCAGGTAGACGAACCAACCGATCATGGTGACGGATCCGAGCAGCATACCCGTCACTGCAGCCCGGTACGACATGATCTCATCGTCATCGTTGAGATTCGAGCGTCGTCCGAGGAAACTGCGCCACACGTCTGTCAGATGTTCCCGCCCGACCCACAGACCCAGTGCGACAAACACCACCAGCGCGCCAATGCCCTGATAGTTGATCAGCTCTGAGACACGCACGGACCAGACGTCCTGGTGTTTCGTCACACCATTGGCGACGAGGAGCATCTTTTCCACTTTCGACAGCAGGGCGAAGCCCCAGATGCCCATGGCGATGTCAGGACCGATGAGATAGCTGAAGCCGACAACGGCGAAGCTGATCGTCATGTTGATCGACTGTCCAAAACCGATGGGAAAGGCCCATGCTGTCGGGATCAGTGGAAAACCGCCAAGGTATTTGTTGAGCCCCGTAAACAGGCCCACGATCATCGGCAGCGAAGCGCCTGCCCACATGACTTTGCTGCGGAAGAAAGGATTGAGGAATTTGCCGGATTCCTCGCCGCGGATCATCACCTGTGCCGCCTGCACGAGTGGGTAGGACAGCCGCTCTCGATCGACCCACTGTCGTCGCAGGATGACGACGATCGATACCATCGTCGTGTACAGGGCGATGAGGAAGATCATCCACATCGCCATCGGTCGCAGCCACACAAGCCAGGGGATCTGGTATGTCTTCCCCATGCCTTCAAAGAAATCGCGGTTGTTGATGCCGTCGTTGACGACGATTTCCGGGGGCAGGTGGGGGATTAACAATTCCGCCCACTTGTTCTCGGGGCTGGCATAGTAGAAGAAACCACTGATCGCCGGCAGGATCGTCTCGCAAAGACCCATCGTCGCCAGGGAAGCGACCACGACAAGCATGATATAGACGACGATCAATTCTGACCGATTCAGAGCCATGTTGCGACCCGATACCGCCAGAACCGCATTTGCCGTGAAGGCAACGACGAGAAAGCTGCCGAACAGAACCCCGGGTGAATGCAGCACGACCGCATCATAGGGTGCAAAGTGGACGAGCCAGATGATGGCCATGCCCACGGGCACGGCGATGCTGAGCCACAACCATCGAGCTGTGAGTTTGAAGAGAGAATTCAGTCCGCCGACGACAACGAGAAAGACGAAGATGGCCCCCGGCGTACTGAAATCGAGGGTCATATAACTGCCCTTGATCACGATGTCGGCATAGTTGGCGCCGACGGCGAGGAAGAACGACAGGAAGGAGCCAATCGCCAGGGCGCGCCCCGTGAGTGGCTGATGATCCTGCGACTCGTCGTTTATTACCGATACGCCGCGCATCGATAGATAGCGGCGGAAGTCCTTGGGGATGCCAATGTTCATCGAATGCTACACAACCTCGCCCCGCAAGAAGGCGTTTGGGGGCAGTATGAATGTCGAAGAACCGTTACGGTAGGTTGTTCGGACGGTTTCAGGCAAGGGGCTGGACGTGGGTCGGAACGAAGATCTTCAGCGAGTCGCAACGACCCCGATCGCCCACTGCGTGCCGGCAAGGGTGTTGGTGCCAGACACAACACTCAATACCTCGAGCTGAACCTGAAGTCCGTGGCTCAAGGTATAGGTCAGGGACGGGTTCAATTTGAGGCTGTGTTGGTCGCCGATGACAAGATCGGGCAATACACCACCACCACCGGGAAGAGGTGTGACAATGGGGCCACCGTAGATATCGGGAGGGGTCTGAACATTACGAACTGCGTCGAGTCGCAACGCCCCCAGCCAGCGCCCCCAATGGCGCCCACCTTCGGCGCCGAAGAGGATCTCGTCATGAAGCCGGCCTGCTCGACGTTTGTAGCCGATGCGGGTCGAGACATAGATCTGCCCAAGGGATCGCCCGAGAAGAAGGTGAGCCTGGGCATCGATCTCGCCCGAACCAAGAGGCGGCCCCTCATTGTCCGGCGCATCACCGTAAAAGGGGAGGTCGAGCCCTGCTTGCACCGCGAGCACAACCGGTTCGGCAAGCAGTCTCAGGCGCAGGGATGCAGATAGATCACCGAGCCCCACCGTGCTGAGTGCACTGCGCTGTCGCAGCAGGCCCCCACCGACAAGTCCTGTGCGACTGGCACGCAGCGCTTTCAGGGGCAGGCTGCCGACAAGGGTGAGGGGGTCGAAGAGTCCGTATTCGCCATAGAGGACCAGATTCATGTCACGGAAGGAGCCATCCTCAAATCCCGGATCTTCCTCGAACAGGTCCTGGCGTGTCGCTTTGTGATTGAACTCGCTCACCGTGGACAGATAGCCGGCGGAGATCTTGAGATAGGAGCTGCCTTGCGTCTGGGTCCAAGGCCCCGCAGCGGCGACGGTGGGAATCAGCAGTGCGACGAGCAGCACGAATCGCCGTCCGGTGACGTTCAGATGCCGCGTCTTTTTCAAGGGTATTTCAGGATTCCACTATCGGGATGCTCGCTCACCCAACGATTCCAGCGCGTCGTCGTGGACTCGAACTCAGGCAGGAAGCGGTCTGCATAGACGCCGCTGATACCGGTCAGTCCATCTGTGCCCTCAAGGTGATACCAGAGACTTTCTGTCTCATAATCAAACAGGACAAAGGTGCTTTTGTAGGTCCAGCCACTGGCTGAAAGGGTGAGAGTCTCTCCATCGATTTCGCGGCTGTACACGGCAGCCAATCCTACCAGGGGTCAGTAGGCGACAGAGACGTGTGCCTCACCAAATATTTCGTTGGCTACCTCGTGGCGACTCATGATCCCCAGGGGATAGGCTCGCACCGAACCATTGAGAGCGACGCCCATGACGCGAAAGGTCTCGCGGAAACTGGGATAGCCCGGGTCCGTGGGCGCCAGCATCTGCGGATCCTGGATCGGTGCTATGGCAAAGGGGCCGAGGCCGAACTGGTATTTGGAGGGAGACAACCCATAGGTGCGGCCGTGGCCGACGTCCCAACGTTTGCCGGTTTGGTCGACGATGATCACCGTATCGTCGCTGCGCGAGACGGCGACAGGACCGGGCGTGCTGGAAAACAGATCGCCACAGGCTGATAGCAGCGCTGTGGCGGCAACGGTGAAGGCGCAGAATCTCAAGTCAGGCGCAGTCACGTATTCTCCTGTCAGGCTGGGAATCCCGCAACGACGCGCCGGTGACTCGGCCTGACGCAGGGTCGCCTGGTCCAGCCTCCGGACACGTCGTGCAGGGAACTTCAACTTCGCCCTCAATGAAGAGATGATCCGACAGAGCGTCCGTGAACTTTTCACCTAGGCAGACACAATTATTCCCTAGTCTGTGCAATATGGAACGCCGAATTACGCCATTCTGGCCGGGACTGCTGCTCCTGATCTCCACGGAACTCGTTGAGGCGCAGTACTTTAACGCCCCAGATCCAGAATTGGAGGCGACGATGGCTGACATTCGCCAGCGTCGCCGCGATCGGATACCCGCCATCGACACACCCTCTTTCGTGACAGCCACCTCTGCCGATTCCTTCATGGCTCCAGGTGATCTGGTGATCGGACTACAGATCGGCGACGAGGTGCGTGCCTATCCGGTGATGTTTCTGCAAGGACGAGAAGTCGTGAACGACTCGTTGCGTGGAGGACCCATTACCGTCACCTGGTGACCGATGGTCCCTGCGAGCATCGTGTATGACTCTCGACTTTCCACCGGCGTATTAGCAGATCGGGCCCGCCTGACCCATCCAGATCTCCGCTTCGGGGTGACTGGCATCCTGCGGCAGGGAGCGCTGGTCATGTACGATCGATCGACGGTCAGTCTCTGGCGACAGGATGGTTGGGCTATTGCCGGGCCTCTCAAGGGAACACGGCTGAAACGACTGCCCTCTGAGCGCATGTCCTGGCACCAGTGGCGCGAGCGACACCCGCTGACCCTGGTCATGCGGGCGCCGCCTCCGGCGCCCTACCCCAGACCCCGGGTTCCTGTACGCCTCGATCCCTAGAAACCGGTCTTGGGGGCGGCCTCATTGGCAATGTCCGCCTGGTTCCGGACTTTTTATAGATAGCACATAAACCTTGCCCGCCCCCCTCCGGTCTAACGTGGCAGAAGAGCAAAGAGCCGTTTCAGTGGCTCGAAACCTTGACCGGATCGCGCAATGTGACCATCGAGCTTGCCGTGGGGGAATGGAGTTCAACAGGACGAGCTCCAGATCTGCCGACGAGTAATGCCTTGAACGACCCACTCCAACAAGAGCGCGAAACGGTCGACGCCTGCAAGCGGGGTGATGTGCGCGCCTTTGAGCGTGTCTACGCCCAGCATCGGCAGGCGCTATTCGGTGTCGCTCTACGCATGTTGGGGCGCCAGGAGGACGCAGAAGATGCCGTGCAGACAACACTCATTCGACTCTATCGCAGTATCGGCAACTATCGCTCTGAGGCACGACTCGGATCCTATCTGATGCGCATTCTCATCAACGTCTGTTACGACATGCTCAATGCGCGCAAGCGGCGGACCGAGATTGAATCGGCGCCTGCTGAAGAGATACATCCACCCGGGCCCGATCTGCGGTTGCAATTGGAGGAGGCGATCCTCGCGCTGCCAGAGCGGATGCGTGCCTGTTTCGTCCTGTTCGCTGTCGAGGGATATCCGCAGCAGGACATCGCCGACTTGCTCGAGGTACGAATTGGCACGGTGAAGGCGCAGATCTTTCAAGCCAAGGAACGTCTACGCGATCTGCTCACCGACCCACCTGATATGAGGACAACATGAGCTGCGACATCTATCAGAAACGTGAGTCAGGCGATCTCGATGAAGTGAGCTTCCAGCGTCATTTGCGGGTGTGTGCCGAATGTCAGCAACGACTGCAGCAGGACGAAGAACTGTTGAAGCTGGCCGAGCAACTCGAGCGGCCGATGCCGTCACCGCATTTGTGGGACAGGATTGAGGCATCGCTGCATGAGGAAGCGGCGACGCAGCCGGTGAGTGCTGCACAGACGCCACTGTCCTCTGCGGCGCAATCGACGTCGTTGCCCATGCCGCAGGATTCCGCGCCTACACAGCACACACACGCACGTGCCTGGATCTATCGCATAGCAGCGGTCCTGGTAGTGAGTATCGGTCTCGGCAGTGGCTACATCCATCTGCAGGCGCCGGTCCAGACCGACGTCACGGTAAGTCTGTACTCGCCGGCGGCGCTGGAAAAGGTGCGGGATCGAGAACGGCAATACGTCGCTGCGATCGAAGAGTTGGAGCAGATGGCTGACGTGCAGTTCGATGAGATGGAGCTGGATCTCATGCTTCTCTATCGCGACAAGATCCAGACGATCGATACGCAGATCGCGCGGTGTCTCGAAGCACTGCACAACAATCCTGCCAATACGCACATCCGTCGCTATCTGCTGCTGGCCCTGCAGGACAAGAGAGAAACTTTACAGGAGATCGTGCAGCTCGAGTTGTAGAGACCCTGGGGTTTCTCACCGATCTGCCACAAAGAATGGGTGCTGTCATGAACTGTCGAAGTGTTTTCAACAAGGCCCTTATCTTCGCCATCCTGGCGACAGCTACGTCTGCCAGGGCGAGTTCCGTCGACCTGGCAGTGCAGGGCGTTGGACTCAGTCTGGGCAACTCGAGTCGCATCACAGGAGTTCGGGTCAACTTCGTCGACGACGGCGTGGAGCGTGTGACGGGTATCAACATGACGCTGTGGAAGGCACGGCGAAATCCTGATGCTGAAATCAATGGCGCCGCCCTTGGCTTGATCGGGCCCTATGCGCGCAATCTTCGCGGCATCGCCATCGGTGGTGTCTACACCATCACTGAACAGGATCTGCGTGGCATCGCCTTCGGTGGCGTCGGTGTCGACGTCGGCGGTGATATCTACGGACTCGCCTCCGGCATCGGTGGCGCCATCGCCGTGCACGATGTGCATGGCATTGCCATCGCCGGGGTACGCTCCGGTGCTCGTGGCGACATCTCTGGTGCGGCGCTGAGCCTTGGCATCGCCGCAGGCGAGGGGAACACAACAGGTTTGCTCGTCGGTGGTGCTGGTGCCTGGACAAATCACGATCTACGTGGTGTCAGTCTCGCCCTCGGTGGTACATGGGCGGGGCATGATGGTCGTGGACTGATTATTGGTGGTGTCGGTGCTGCGTCAGGGCACGATGCGTCCGGGCTCGTTGCTGGTGGAGTCGGTGCAGGTGTCGGTCACTCCATGCTGGGCATCGTCGCAGGTGGATTCGGTGCGGGGGTAGGTAAGGATCTGCACTTCGGTGCGGTGCTCAGTGCAGGCGGTGCCGGTGTGGGACATGACGGTCGGGGCCTGGTAGTGGGTGGTGTCGGTGCGGGTGTCGGCCACGACCACGAGGGCATCGTCATCGGCGGTCTTGGCGCTGGCGTGAGTCACAAAGGTCGCGGGCTCGTCGCCGGTGGTGTGGGGGCGGGTGTCGGCCACGACTTTGCCGGGCTGACCGTCGGTACCCTCGGCGCGGGTGTTGGGCACAGTCTCGAATTCGGTGCCGTGCTCAGTCTCGGTGGCGCCGGTGTGAGTCATGACGCGCGCGGTCTCGTGATCGGTGGTCTTGGCTCTGGCGTGGGCCATGATCTGACGGGTCTCACAGCCGGTGCTTTCGGCACCGGTGTTGGCCATAGTCTGAAGTTCGGTGCCGTCCTCGGTGGGGGGGGTGCCGGTGTGAGTCAGGATGCTCGCGGTGTTGTGATCGGTGGTCTCGGTGCAGGCGTAGGCAACAACCTCACGGGACTCGTCGTCGGTGGTTTCGGTGCAGGTGTCGGGCACGATCTTGGTTTTGGCGCTGTGCTGAGTCTGGGTGGCGCAGGTGTGGGGAACAGCGGTCGAGGTGTCGTCATCGGCGGGCTGGGGTCTGGTGTCAGCGACAACTTCAAGGGGTTGCTTTTGGGTGGCCTCGGCACCGGTGTCGGCCAGGGTCTGACAGGCGCGGGCATCAGTGCCGGCGGCGTGGGCTCAGGCAAGACCATCAGAGGCCTTGCAATAGGTGGACTTGGTGTCGGAGCTGGCCAATCCATTCACGGCATTGCCCTTGGTGGGATCGGTGTCGGCGCGGGACAGGAGTTGAAGGGAATCATGGCAGGAGGTCTCATGGTCTTCGCGCCCCAGATGAGTGGCATCGCCGTGAGTGCCGTCAATGGCATCACCATCGGTGCCAGTTATCTGCCACCGGAAGGCTCAGACCGCTGGTTTGAAACGATCAACGATCGGTTTACAGGCTTATCTATCGGCTTGATCAACCATACACGTGAGCTACATGGCGTGCAGTTGGGTCTGTTCAACTACGCCGGCAACAACCCTGGGTGGGCAAAGCTCCTCCCCTTCATCAATGCACATCTCTAAGGGGCGGAGCAAACCAATGCAGACAAGAAATGTCAGATACTCGGCCCTGCTAGTCTTCGTACTTGCCGGTATGTTGCACGCCGGCGAACCACCCGTGACGAGCAGGACGTATGTCCAGAAGGCACCAGCGACATCGGGGCAGACTCTTCGGCTCGACACAAAGAGCGCAACCGTGGTGATCGTTGGCTCTGAAACAAGGCAGATCGAAGTGGAGGCAGTCGTCGAGGTCAGTGGTGGTTCCAAGGTGACCACGGAAGAGTTCTTCAGCTCTGTTGAACTCAGTCTTGCAGCAAGCAGCAATGGCTATCGTGTCAGGCTGACCCTCCCAGAGAAAGACGAGGAAGAGGGCAAGGCCCAGTCAGCCGGTTTCCTGCGTCGCATGTTTTATTCTGATGGGCCCGGTGTCGCCGATCTTTCTGCCTCCACTGTGGTCACGGTCAGCTTGCCGAGGGAGTTCTCCCTCGACCTGCGTAGCAGCTTCGGAGACGTCAATGTTCGAGATCTTAGTGGTGATCTGAGCATCGACAACAGTTCTGGTGCGATTTCTGTCACGCAGTCACGTGGATCGCTGCAGTTGGCCAACGACTACGCCATGGTCGACGTCTCGAATTTTCGTGGCCCCGTGCGGCTGCAAGGCAACAGTACGGAAGTGAAATTGGCGGCCATCGTTGGCACCGCAACTGTGCGCACCAGCTATCGATCCGTGCGCCTGACGGACATAACGGGTGCCGTCAACGTGGAGGCCCTCAATGGCGCTGTGGAGGGGCTGCGCATCGATGGTGACCTCGACGTCGTTGGCTCGTACAAGTCGATTTCTCTCGAGGATGTATCTGGTAATGTCAGCGTGAACAACCAGAGCGGCAATGTGACGCTCGTGCAGATTGGCGGTGACGCGAAGATTGAGTCGAGCTACCGACCCATCGAAGTCGAGAGGGTGGTTGGCGATCTGCAGATCACCGGGTCAAGCAGCCCCGTGACGGTGCGCGACACGCAAGGTGATGTGCTGATTCGCAGTTCGTATCGACAGGTGACTGTCGAGGATGTGCAGGGGGCGGTCGATATCGACAACCAGTCAGGTGAGGTGGAGCTGCGAGGCGTAGGCGCCAGTCGAGTCGTCAATTCACACCGGTATATCAAGGCGGAAGACGTGCATGGTGATCTGGAGATACTCGGCAACTCGAGCGAAGTGACCGTGCGCGGCGTTGACGGGCATGCGTCGGTGCGCACATCCTATCGACCTGTCGTCATCGAAGACGTGGGTGGGGACGTGCGAGTCAATGCCAGTTCGTCCAGTGTGATGGTGGAGTCCGTGCAGGGAGACCTGGATGTTTCAAGTTCCTTCAAATTCATCATCGTGAAGGGGGCCGCTGGCTCTGTCCAGATTCGTGGGAACAACAGTCCCGTTGAGGTCTCGCGATTGGCACGGATGGTTTCAGGGCAGGCGATCGAGTTGTCGACGACAAACAAGCCGATCACACTACGGCTACCTGTCGATGCGGACATCCAAGGAGTGTTAGAGACGCGGCTGGGACAGATCCAATCTGACTTTGCGTTGGATGAGGACGAAGACGACGAGCGTCGGGCACGCATCAAGCTGGGGGATGGTGCGGCGCGGGTGCAGATTAAAACCGATCAGGATATCATTCTGCAACGTGAGTGAGGTCTTGTTTCCAGACCAAGACTCCCTTCCATTGGGTACATGAATCTTCGAGAAGCTGCCAAACGAGGGAAACTGGACGTTGTGCGCGCCGAGGTGGAGACGATGGACTCGCCTCCCCTCGAGCCTCTGTTGCTGGCTGCCTGCCAGGACTTCCATACCGTGCGCAAGACACGTCACCACGTCGAACTCGTCGGCTGGCTCCTGGAGATCGGGGCTCAGCCAAATGATGAGATGATCTATCAGGCGTCGCGTGGCGGACACCATCAGATCGTGGCTGCCATCATGCGTGGCTACTCACCCGGCGCGCATGCCATGGCCGCTGCCGGTGATGTGATCGGCATGCAGCGAGTGCTCGAGTCGGATACCTCGACAGGTGTCGCCGTAGATCATGAAGGCAAGCCCCCCTTACACTGCTGTTCTGCATCCGCTTTGGGGAAAGATCATCAACAGACGGGCAGGGATCTTCGCCAGATTGCCCGTCTGCTCCTGGCGGCGGGGGCCTCAATAGATCTGGCGACGACGTGCGGCGGCCTGGAGAACGTGACCCCCCTTGTTCACACCTGTTGGACCGGCGGCGACGAGGAAATGCTGGAGCTATTGATCGAAGCGGGGGCTGAGCCGACACCCATGGCTCTGTGGGCAGCGGTTGGTCACTTTCAGCGGCACGGTGACGGCCACTACGAACTGGCGGAGCGACTGCTACAACTTGGGGTGGATGTGAATCACCATGATGGCCGTACCATGCTGCACAGTTTCGCTGCCCATGAGGACTCGAAGGGGGTCGCGTGGCTGCTTGCACACGGTGCCAGCGTGCATGCAGTGGACGCCGAAGGGGCAACACCCCTGCACAGTGCCGCCCGTCGCAACACGGGGGTGAAGGTCATTGAACTGCTGCTGCTGGCCGGTGCAGAGGCGGACGCTGAAGACGATCTCGGACAGCGGCCGATCGATCTGGCGCGAGGCCATCGCAGGCAGCGGGTGATCGAATACCTCTCAAGGTCTTGAGTGCATCGCCTCCGTTGGCGTGTAGTGATCGCGGTGGGTTTTCACCGCCAAGCCGGATGAAGTGACACGTTCTATCTTGACATCGTCCCACTATCCGATGCAGCGTAGGCCGTACCGACACTCTTCAGTCTTCCACTATCCGAGACAAGCCATGCCACTTCTTCTGATTCTTGCCTTGCTCCTGACGTCAGCCGACCATGCTGGCGCCGATGCCTTTGCCGTAGGGGTCGTTGGGTCTGACGATACCGCGTTGTCTGACCCCGTTGCACGCGACACGGAACTCACGACGGAACAGATCGAGGCGATGGTGCGCCGTGCTGTCGATCTGGTGGGTGGCATGGCCGCCGTCGTCCCGGATTCCGCGCGTCTGGTGGCGCTCAAGCCGAATATCACGATGGCGAAGCTCGCCGGTTCAGGGGTGATCACGGACCCACGCGTGATCCGCGCCGTGGCAATTCTTGTGCACGAGGTGAATCCGCAGGCGCGAATCCTGATCGCCGAGGCGCCCGGGGGATGGCAGAGCCCGGCGCTGAAGGACTGTACCGATGTGAAGGCGTGGGATCAGTGGATCGTCGATGGCTTCGAGGTCGGTGGTTATCGTGATGTCGTCACGGAGTTGCAAGCGGCAGGCATAGATATCGACTGCCATGACATGAACTTCGATCGTGGCATACGACTGTCGGTCCCTGGTGGTGGGTTATCGCGTGATGAATACGATATCTCATCCACGATCATGGAAGCCGATATCTGGATCAATGTGCCCGTCGCCAAGACCCACGGTGTCAAGATTTCAGTGGCCCTCAAGAATCACTTTGGCATCATGCCAGGCACGTTGTATGGCTGGCCCAAACGTGTGGGAACGGAGGGACACGAAGGCGTGCCACACATGCCGCAGGTCGTTGACGAAGCTCTCATCGATCTGTGGACCCTGACACGCGTTGATTTCAACGTCGTCGACATGATCCGTGGTGCCGAGGCGGGTGCCTTCTTTGGCAAGCCGAAGCACGCCAATATCGTCCTCGCCGGGCGTGATCCTGTGGCTGTAGATCTGACATCGGCGCAATTGATGGGTTTCAACCCGGATGACCTGGAGACGGGCGTCCTCGCCGCACGCCAGGGCATGGGGCCTGGATCCTTCGAGTCTGTCGATGTTCGAGGCGGCGATGTCGATGTCCTGCGCAGTCGCTGGCGCAAGGCAGGAGCCTCCTATGGCAGCAGTGGACCCTGGGGTCAGTGGAAGGAGCAGGCCAACTATGGCATGGGGCCGCGCTACTGGACGCTGCTGGGGCCGATCGACAACGGTGATGGCGACGCGCCTGAGGTCACAGAACTACGCGCATCGCTGCCCACACCAGGTGAGGATGGTTGGTCCGAGATCACGTGGTTCGGTCACGACAAGATCGACCTTGATCGCCTGTTCGACGATCCAAGTCACGTAACGGCCTATGCCTTCACCCAATTCCACATGCCCAAGGCAGACTCGGTACGCTACTGGTTTGGCTCGGATGAAGGCATGGAGGTCTGGATCGATGGCGAGTCGGTCTACCAACACAAAGGACGACGCAAACACCGTCTGGGCACCGATCGAATCGCAGGATATCTGGAGGCGGGTGAGCACAGGCTGCTCGTTAAGGCGACACAAGGACGTGGAACCTTCGACTTCTCTGTCAATATCTGCGAACCGATCGACGACGACTTCTATGGTGGAAATCGTTATCCCGGTCTGAAATACTACGTACAGAAGCGCCACGGCGAAGTTGAAGGCCGCCAGTTGAGTGCGCAAGTCACCTGGTATCCCTGGTATTCAGCGGAGTCTGAGCGGACCCTGGAGGATGCAGATCCATTGGCATCAGCTGCGGATGTTGATTCGTTTCTGGTCGACTTTCGTGCGCCGGCCGCAAGGGATCTGATGGGGGTCGTCGCGCACGTTGCCGGTCTCACAGACGCGGCTCTCGATAGTCTTACCCTTGTGACTATGAGTCATCTGCCTTTCGGCATGGGCCACTACAGTTTTGGTATGGAAGGATATCCCGAGTCCTACGGGCCATCACCAGGACGAATCCTCAACTGGCTTGGGGTGAAGTATGCCGTGGATTCGGGAAACTCGCAGCGCGAGATCGGTAAGTTGGCCCGTGGCTGGCTGGATCTGGGTTATCTGCCCCTGATCGATAATCAGGCGTGGGGTGTCGTGTCTGGTTACAAGGAGGGCGACCTGTTCCACTTCGTCTCGGCGGATACAGCGGCGTGGATGGAGATGAGATCGCTGGGGTGGTCGCGACTACCTGGCAATAGATGGGGTGTCAACACGATTGTAGCGGTCAGCAAGAGTCAGACGAATTTAGATGCATCGAGTCTCGTCGACAGCATCGCCGCCGTCGCCGTGGAGATGGCTCGCCTGCCATTCAATCTTGAACCCAATGCATGGGGTGCACGGCGCGCCTGGACAGGGCTTGCCGCCTGGGATCGCTGGGTCGTCGATTGGGAGCGGCAGCCATGGACTGCATCGTGGGCGCGGGAGGAATGGCCACGGGACCGACTCGAATCTATGCGTGATGACCTGGAGAGTTTCGCGGAGAAGGCCGAGACCTCTGCCGCCTACTTTGAGCTCGCTGCGAGTCAGTCTAGTGATGATCGACGTAAGCTGCTGTCAAAGGCAGCCGAAGGCTTCGGCACGGTGGGCGAATTGATGCGAGAGTTAGAGACCCTCATGCCGCAATCGAGTGCCGGTGAAGAATCGGATGAAGAGCGCGCGCGACTCGATGGGATCGAACGGGCGGCGCCGCTGGTGCGTCAGGCGCGTGACGCCCAACGTCAGGCACTGACAGCATTGGCACGACTCGTCGGTGCCGAATTGCCGACCGTCGTTGACGATCCCCTCACTGTGGGGGATCCCGTGCACGTGCTCAGCTGGCAATCCAGCAACAATCTTGGCGTCTACGAGCTGGTCGTTGAGAATGGTGAACTGACGCAGTCACGAGTGGCTGGTCGCATCGCCGAAGAGGTTGAAGCGGAGCTGGCATTAGGTGGCGCGGACCTGACTGGGGCGAAACTCGAAGTCAAGCGAATCACCGGTCCCGGGGCCTACCTGGTCTGGGAACAGCCGACAGCGGACAATGGCTGGCGTGCGGTGATTCGCATCGACGACGAGGACAACTGGGGACAGGTTCCGACCGAAATCGAGGTGTGGGCCGTGCGCTGAGTGGGACGCCACGAAAGGCCTGCTATCGTTGCGTGAAACGTCTTGCGACCTAAGATTTCGTATACCAAAATCCGATTGCCTGTCATAGTATCTGATTGTCAGTCGCCGAATCTGACTAGCCGGCACAGAATCTGGCCGAATCACAGGTCGATGAGTTGGCAGCACACCATCCACAGGAGAGCAACATGAGCGAGCCACTGTTGATCGTCAGCAGTCTAGCCGAAGACGACGGCATCTACGTTTTCCGTATAGCAGACGCTGATGGTCGTCTCGAACTGGTGCGGCAGAACAATGTGGCGAAGCAGCCCTTCTATTTCGACGTACATCCCAGGGGCGACCTGCTCTACGCGATCCATGATCCGGGCGAAGAGCGACTCGTCTCGGCGATGCATTTCGATCGTGACTCAGGCACCCTTGAGCTGATCAATCAGCAATCGACGCAGGGTGACTACCCATGTTATGTCGAAGTCGATCCTTCGGGGCGTGCCGTGGTGGCGGCCAACTACAATGGCGGCAGTGTCGTCTCCTATCCCATCGATGGATCGGGCGGCCTGGGTGAAGCGGCGACCTTCATTCAGCATGAGGGCAGCAGTATCGGACCGCGGCAGAGCGAGGCCCACGCCCACTGCTTCAAGATCGCCGACGATGGTCGGTTTGCCTTTTCAGCTGACTTGGGGATGGATCGCGTGATGATCTATGCCCTCGATGCGGCGTCTGGCACGCTGACACCGGGCGAGCAAGCTTTTGCCCGTGTCGCACCGGGTGAAGGGCCGCGTCACTTCACGATCGCTCCCAACAACAGCCAAGCGTACGTGATCAACGAAATTGGCAACACGGTGACAGCCTTTGACTACGATGCCGAGCGCGGACTGCTGTTGGAGCGGGACACGATCACGACGATTCCCGAGGGCTACGACGGTACGACGCACACGGCGGACCTGTGTCTGACTCCGGATGGTCGGTTTCTCTACGGATCAAACCGTGGTCACGACAGCATCGCCATGTATCGTGTGGACGGAGGCAGTGGCGGCCTGACACCGATTGGCATCGAGCTTTGCGGCGAACCCTCACCACAGAATCTGACGATGTCAGCGGATGGCAAGTTGCTCTTCGTCGCCCTGTCTACAACTGGAAAGATCCTGGCCTACCACATCGACCAGAGTACAGGTGCCTTGTCGATGGGGAGTCAGACGCCGGTACCGCAGCCCATGTGCTCGAAGCTCGCCTAGTCGGCACCGATCATCTGACGACTCGCGCCAGAGAGTCTTGCGTCAGGGTCAGGCGCGGACCAACGTCAGTGCTGCGTCGACCATCTGCGCCGGGTCGATTGTGTCTTGCAGACATTTCGACGTACCGAGCAAACCGGCACCGAAGGTAAAGAGCGTCTTCGATAGCTGCTCCGCAGACAGGTCGTCCCGCAGTTCCCCCGCTTGTTGTCCGGCGGCGATGGTCTCAGTCAGCAGACGTGAGGCGCGCGCATGATGGGTCTTGAGTAACGTTGCGACCTTCTCGTCGTGTGGGCCGAGTTCGACGGCTGTGTTCATCGCCATGCAGCCACGCTGCATGTCCTGACCGCTGCACATGAGCACGACACTCCCAAGCCAGGCGCGCAGATGATCGATGGGTGTTTCGCCCTCTGAGAGGGCGATCCTCATGGCCACATCGGCACCCTCGAGATACCGCGTGAGGGATTGCATGAACAGATCGTGTTTGTCATCGAAGGCCTTGTAGAGACTGCCTTTCTGGACTCCCGTGGCCTCAACGATGTCGGCCATGGACGTGGACTCGTATCCACGCGTCCAGAATGTGCTCATCGCAGCATCCAGCGTCTCATCCATGTCAAATTCACGTGGCCTTGCCATTGGTATCCATCTCCTCTCAGGAGTATACCCCAAAAGGACGTTCTAAAAGAAGGTGACCACTTCGACCTGTAGATAGTCGTCGCGCCGAAGTGCGTAGAGCAGGTCCTGTTTGTCGACGTTGCTGAAGAATCGAGCCTCCACACGAATTTCAGCCGACGAGCGCAAGCGTCGGCTGCCCTCGATCGTGGCGAAGCGTGTTCCCGTATCTGTGTCGATGGCGGTGAAGGCGAGTAACTGCGTCCCCTGAACGTCATTGAGTGTCAGCCGACCGCCGATGGCAACATCTCGATCTGCGACGGGTGCAAAGGGCGCCTCACGGTTGTCGTATTGCGCCTCGGCCACAATACCCAAATCTGCAGCAGATGACAGGATACCCACCAGGGTGTATTCGAGACCACTGACCACGGCCGATGAGCGACCATCGAAGCCGTCGCGGTGGATCGCTTCGAGTTTGTAGAGTCCATCACCACGCACGTATTGCAGCTCGAGACTTGTCTGGCTCAGCAGGTCGTAGTTGGGGACCAATCTGGCGCCCGTGTCTTCCACATCGAAGGCAAGCCGTGGTTCACGTGACGTGCCATAGAAGTGACCGATGCCGATATCGACGTCACCGAGAATGTGGCTCCAGTGTGCGGCGATGTCGGGATTCCAGCGGTCTGCTTTGGACTCGTATTGTTCGTGTCGGGCAATCGGTAATGGCGCACGCAATCGCCCCTTTGCACCGGCAAATGTTCGAGGTCGGAACCCCGTCATCAGATACAAGTCGACGATACCCCAGTCACGCAACAGTGTGAGTTGCACCATGGGCTGACCGAGTTTGTCCTCACCGTCGCCATTTTCGACGAGGTCGGTCTGATTGATGATATCCACAAGATGCACTGATTCGGTCACGCCCCAGAAAACCTTGCGTACACCCACGTACAGATCGGCACTGGAGAAGGAACGACGCCAGTAGAGTTCGCGTAGATCCACATGGGTGCGGTCATCGTCGTCCAGATCCCAGCGGACATAGGGGACGGCGACGAAGCGTTCGTCGCCGTCCGACCAGTCGTGATAGAACTCAGGCTCGACGGCGACGGCGAACCCCTGGTCCTGCTGCCGCGTATCAAGGGCGTCATTCGGAAACCACCTGCCTTCGATGGCAATGTCACCTGACAGATCTGCGGCCGAGGCCATCGTCACCATCAGTAAGGCGATGGCGAAACTCCATCGGATCGTCGTCATCTGGCGTAACACGAATTACCTCCTAACGAGCGCGGGCCAAGGAGTTGCGGTTGAAGTCTTTGTCCTCATAGCCATTGCCGAAGACAAACCCTTCCCATGACAGTTCGGTCTGTTTGCCGGTCTTGTGATTCACCATCAACCAAAGATCGGCACGCCAGAACTGATCCAGATACTGATTGTAGCCACTGACGGTCAGCGTCTTGAGGAGCGAACCACGGCGATCGTAAAAGTCGACTTTCCAGACACGGTATTCGTCGGTGTCGATCCAGGCAACCTGGCGTGAGTAGCCCGACTTTCGATCCACCGGGTCACGCTCAACCATGAAGTGGTTGCGACCATCGAATTCTTCTTCGCCAAGATACTGGTACGTGTACTTTTCCACCTCCTGCGACGAAATGTCTTCGTAGGCGAATTCCGAGCCCATGAAGGGGCCCGACTTGTTGCTCGAAGCGATTCGCTTGACGCGTTTCAGGGCAGGCAAATACAACCACTGGTCGTCGGGCTCGGATTTGTGCGTGAAGGAGAGGAAAGCGGTGCCCTTCACGTCACCGGGATTCTGAAAGATGATCAGCGACTTATCGCCGTCCTCTGCTTGTTCCAGGGTCCGCACTTCCATTCGACGTTCCGAAGATTCACCGTGTTTGTTACGCAAGGTCATGGTGATCGTCGCCAGAAAATCTCCGAATCCCGTGTCGCGGCGATCCGCTTCGACTGCAATCTCAAGACCACGAGCGGTGGCGGCCGCATCGGGTGTTGCTGCTTCTGCGGCGACCTGTGCTGGTCCCACGAGGCTGCTCACCCCGAGGAGTGTCAGCAGGGCCATGCTGATGCCTGAGGCACGTCCGGCTGCGGCCAGGGCAAAGATCGACGGCAACCGCAGATAACCACTGCACGATCGCTTCTGTCCAAACAACTGATGCAGGTTCATTGAAAGTCTCCAGTTTTGGCGGCTCCGGTCTGTGGCGGTTACTGCAGCCACTGGATCCGGAGCCGTGTCTTGTTTCGTCAGGATGTCTTCTTGTTGCTGTCGAGGCGGATCAGCAGCGCCGGCAACAGTAGAAAGTCAGCGAGCAAGGCCATGCCAATGGCGATCGCTGTCAGCAGAGCCATGAGCGAGTTCATGGCAAAATCAGATGTGGCGAGGACGCTGAAACCGGCAATCAGAATCAGTGAGGTCACCACGATGGCCTGACCCACGTTGGCGAAGGCATAACGTACCGCGTCTGGCGCATCGAGTCCCTGCTCGATACGAGCGCGCTTGTATTTCGTCAGGAAGTGAATCGTATCATCGACGACGATGCCCAGGGTCATGCCCGATACCATGGAGACGGCCATGTTGAGCTCGCCCACAAAGAATCCCCAGGCACCGAAGGCCAGCCCCGCAGGCAACAGATTCGGCACAAGCGAAATCGCGCCAAGCTTCGAGGACTTCAGCACGCCGACGAGAATCGCCGAGATCAACACGACGGCAAGGAAGGTGCCGATGAGCATGGACTTGATGTTGCGATCCGAGATGTAGGCGAACATGATCGCCGGGCCGATACCGATGGTGGCCAATTTCGGCGTATTCGCTTGCAACCAACCCTCGCCACGCTGAGCAATCTCGCGCAAGCGCCGGGAGTCGAGGTTGTCGAGGGTCACCACAACCTGTGTGCTCGACTTGTCGACATTCAACTGATTGTTGAGATCCAACCCATAGGGCAGGGACAACTCATAGAGCAGCAGATATTGGGCAGCCAGATCGCGTTGCTCAGGGAGTTTGTAATACTCCGGATCGTCCCCGTGCAGGTTCATGTTGAGGCGTTTGAAGGTATCGGTGATCGACTGGACGTGTCGTACTTCTGGCTGCTCACGCAACCAGTCGACGAAGAGCCCTGTCTGACGCAGAAACATGGGGTCACTGACGCCATTGCTCGATCCCGAATTCAGAGAGAATTGCAGTTGATAGGCACCGGTCAGTCGTTCACTCGTAACGGTCACGTCCTGACGGAAGGCTGTGCTCTCGTCGAAATACGCGACGAAGTCATCATTCAGATCGTTCGATGGGACAAAGGCGAGGACCAGGACGGCGAAGCCGCTGAAGCCGAAAAGGATGCGTCGGTTGTGGGCCACGACCCAATCGCCGAGGCGGTCCATGTACTTGCCTAGCAAGGATTGGCCTGCCCGTGCTCTGACAGGGACGATGGCAACAAAGGCGGGTAAGAAACCGACAGAGTAGAAGAAGGCGGCGATCATGCCGATGGCGGTGATGTTGCCAAGATCGGCAAAGGGTGGTGAGTCGGAGAAGTTCAGCGACAGAAAGCCGATCGCCGTCGTCACACTTGTGAGGAAGACGGGTGACATGTTCACACTCAGACTCTCGACGAGTGCTTCGCGTCGACCCTTGCCACGTCGCATGGCTCCGAGCGCGGAAACCAGGATATGGATCGAATCCGCCACGGCGAGGGTCATAATAATCGTCATGGCTGCCGAAGAGGGCGGCGTCAACTCAATGCCGAGATAGCCGGCAATTCCCATAGACGTCATGACGGACAGAAGGATCACCAGCACCGTGCCGATGGTCGCCGTCACGGAGCGCACGAGCAGCAAGGTCACGGCAATGATGATCAGATACATGGCGGGCACCATGGTGGACATGTCCTGCATGGCCATTTCGAAGAAGGCATTGTTGAGCATGACCATGCCCGTCAGGTGCACGTCGACGTCGTAGTCCGCCTCCAACTTGGCCGCTAATTCACGTGCAGCGGCAACGGCCTGTGGCGTCTCGTCCATGGCCAACTGGGGCATCTGGAAGGTGACATTGACGGCCGTCGTGTGACCCTCATGGGCGACAAGGAAACTGCGCAGGGCAGGCTCATTGGTGGCGACACGGGTAATTTCGCTCAACTCGGGTGAGGAGAGATCGACAGCGCCTTCTACCAGATCGGCGACGATGAGATCGTCGTCTGTGGCCACGGTGTGCTGATAGTTGGTGATCGAATCGACGCGCAGGACGAAGGGCAGCTGCCATGCATCCAGCGTCAGATACTCGACTGCGTCGAGTACGGCCGGCGCGAACACATCATTGCCACGTGGTGCGATCGTGAAGAGGATGTTATCGATCTTCGTGTACGTCCGCTGCAGCTTCTCGAAGGCCTGCAACTCGGGATTGTCTTCAGAAAAAAAGACACGGTAGTCGTTGTTGAAGGCCAGGCGTGAGCCACCGGAGCCGGCAACCATTGCCACGGCGAGGGAGGCGAACAACACGAGCCAGCGGTAACGGACGACCCAGTCGCCGAAGGCGCTGTTGCCATTACCGTTGCTGGGGGAATCTGACATGCGGTTTCTCCATTATTTGGGACCGACCGGTCAACTAATCGGCAAAACGATACCCGGTCATTCGAACCGGGCTGACAGGAACATAGGAATTCGGAACCGGCCGGTCAACAACAAAAATGAAGAGAAAATCAGAGCAGCTGTACCGAGCGGATTTCATCCGACCAATCCTGCCACATATCCTGCGCCGGTGGATCACTCTGGGTTGTTTCCCAGTCGTCTTTGCGGAAATCGTAGAGAACGGCCTGGCGGATGCGACGCGTCGTATTGTGAGACGCCATGTGGCCGATGCGATGATGCCAGAGGACGACATCACCTGCGCGACCATAACAATCGACGGAGGGGCCTGCGCCGATTCGTGCCTTGTCGGGCTCGTATTGGTCGTTGGGCTCTCGCTGGTAGGCTGTCTGGAAATCGTAGTAAAAGGTCCGGTGGCTCCCTGGCCACACACGAAAACCACCACCACCTGGTTCCACATCATCGATGTACGCGACGGCACCGAAGTGGAAGGGATGGGCATCGACATGGCACCCATTCGCCGTCGTTGCATGATCACCATAGGGCAGGGTGCAGTAGATACCGCGCACACCCGAGGGTTCGACGAGCCTCCCCTCGCCCAGCAACTGTTCGGCGAGGGCCCAGACGGTCGGATTCTTCGGCAGCATCTGCACCATCCACGGTTCGTCACCGATCTGGCGATACTGCCAGCGAAAGCCTCGTCGGTGGTTGTCGCGCTCTTCACTCTCCTGATCGGTGGGAATCGGTCCGACCCAACTGCTTGGGTCGTCGCGGTGCATAGAGGTGGGGGCTGCATCCCACAACCGGGCACGTGCCCGAGCCAGTAAGGCGGGATCGAGGATCTGCCGCAGGATCAGATACCCGTGGGTCTTGAAGAATGCCAGCTCTTGCTGGCTTAGTGGTGATTTACTGACCGTATCCGGCACGTTTGTTCTCCTGTGTTTCAGCTTCCTGTGATTCAACCAGGTGTGTGCGCAGATACCACTGCCCGATCACCTGTTGCGCCGGCTTGTTCTGCGGTGTGAAGCCAGCGTCGTCGTCACCTCCCGCACGCTCGTGGTTTGGAAACCACTTCCACCAATACGCACCGGCAACCCAGGGCAAATCCCAGGCAGCACGGAAGAACGCTTCATACGCTGCAGCTTGCACTTTCTGTCCAGCTGTGCCATTGCCGCCCTCGACCTGCCGCGGCCAGAGCCACGGCTCGACGACGGCATTTACATGCGAGCGATAGCCAATTTCGGTAAATAGAACGCGCCGTCCACTCTGCTCGCTGACAGCAGCCAGCCGTTCAAGCCAGGGCTGCCAGCCTCTGACGAGTTGGTCGATGTCGTGCGTCGGTTCCTCTGCAAGGGGGAAGTAGGCCTGAACACCCACAAAGTCGAGGGCATCCCAGAAAGGAACCTGCTCGAATCGGTCCCAATTGGCTGCATAGGTCAGATTGCCACTATAGACACTGCGAATGAGGGCAATGATGCGGCGCCACTGATCCTCACGCACGAGTGTTGCGGACAACTCGGTGCCAATACAGAGGGCCTCGATGCCAGCGGCCTGGGCGAGTCGAGCATAGTGCAGGATGAAGGTTTCGTATTGGTCGAACCACGTGACCCAGTCTGCCTCTGATGTCATGGCCAACTCGCCGCGCCACGTACCGCGACCTGTCCAGATATGCGGCTTGAGCAAGGTCGCGATACCGACTTCCTGTGACAACCGGGTTGTGACCAGAATGCCTCGATCGCTTTCACCCCAGAGTCCGGCCGCACCTCGTGGCGCCTGAAGAGCAGGTGCATGAATGTCGCGCTGCCAACCGAAAGGGGTCTGCACGATCCAGTCGACATGTAGTGGTTGCAGCGGCGTGAGATGGGCACGGCCGATAGCGCGGCTGCCTACCCAACTGACGCCTCGCTGGCGCCCTGGCGGAAGCGGACGCCGCACAATAGAGTCGCTCGCCTCGCCACGCAGTACGGACAGGCTGAAGAGTGGCGCATCGAGGACCACAACAGAGGTTGTAGAATCTGCCACTACTGTGGTGTGTGTCTCGGCACGATCGAGGCCGAGTCGCACGTCTTCCACTGTGAGTACATAGTCACCGGCGGGGACGTCGACGTGGAAGGCTCCCAGTGAGTCGGTGCTGATCGTCCAGCGCGCCAGACCCGTCTGGGTTCGTATGCTGACCCCCGATGGTGGCGTCTGTGTCGACGCGTTGTTCCAGCGGGTGAGGCCGGCCAAGTGCCCCATGGCGAGATCCGCTTCGATGAGGACGAGATCGCCTCGACGTGACGTGCGCGAACCCCATACCTTGCCCACCCCCGGCCCCCAACTGAGCCAGGAGAGATCATCACCAGATAGAGTGCTGCCCGTGTCTCGATCTGCGACGGTGACATCAAAGCCGAGCACTGTCCCGGCGGCCAGCAAATTGGGCGGATGGTCCGCCTCGCGAAGAAAGGCTGCTTGCAGGTTGATTTGCCATTCGTATACGCGGCGACCGGGAGGGAAGGTTGCGGCAACCTGCGCGTCACGCCATTGCTGGCCATCGCGCTCGGATGAGGTGATTACCGTCCTTGAGTCACGTCCATCCAGGCCAAACCGCACGGTGCGGGAATCACCGTCTTCGTGGCCCATATCGATCAGGATCGCGCAGCCATCGGCGAGATCGGGTGTTTCCACTTCATCGGAAGAACGCCACCCCATCATGCCAAAGAATCGACGCATGTCGGCTAGTGACGTGGCGGTGGCGCCCTCCAGGATGGTCTCGTCATCGACAAGATCGACAGCGACCCAAAGGGACCCCGTTGCTGCATCCCATGCAACCTGAAAATGTCCGTCGAAGTCATCGGTATCTACGGGAGCGGCGCCAAGCTGATGCGTTCGAATCGGATAGGAAAGGGCATCTGCAGGCCAATCGGACAAGTCGCCGTCGACGACGATCCCTACCGCGGGTCTTGCATGGGCAACCACACCATTGTGAGCCAAGGCGTGAGAAACGCACGCTACGAGACTGGCAATGACCAGCTTGCAGAGGAAGTTGTTGACCTGCGGCATCGTTCGTCTTGAAGTTGGACCGGATGGTATTTGCGACGCATGAAGAAGCGGCATGACCAGAACACATGCAAAGATCACATCGACTTTGTGGAGGCAGCAATGAAGGCAATACACATTCGAGAGTCGCCGGGTCCCATCCCTGTCATTGGGCATCGTGGTGCATGCGCCCATGGCCCGGAGAATACGATCCCCGCCTTTGCCGCAGCACAGGCACAAGGTGCGTCGTGGGTAGAAGTGGATGTCAAAATTACACGGGATGACGACTTTGTGCTGATGCACGACCCCACCGTGAATCGCACGACGGACGGCGAGGGTCGAGTGGAGGACCTAACGATGGAACAATTCCAATCGTTAGATGCCGGCTCCTGGTATCGGTCTGAATTCTGTGGTACCGCTGTGCCAAGTCTGCAGGATCTGCTCGACTGGTCTGCAGCCGGCGGGTGTGGGGTCTGCCTACATGTCGATCCCACATTTGATGCAGACACGCTCGGCAGGGTTGCCGAACTGGTCACAGTCACCGGCGAGGCCCACCGAGGGCTGGTGATTTCCAGCAGCTTCGATCAGCTGCGCTGGGTTCGCGACGCGTGTGATCAGATCTCAACAGGGATTCTCTATCCTGCCGGGCAAAATGACACGTTGCGACACAGTCTTGAGGAGGGGGTCGACTTCCTGCATCCGCATCGCAAGACAGTGACAGCGGCCATGATCAACGAAGCCCACAAGGCAGGACTGCCCGTCGTCTCCTGCATCGATCCGGATGCAGAGCTTATTCGTAGCCGTTTCGAGTGGGGCCTCGACGTCTTCAGCTGTGATGATCCGGCATTGGTCTTCCGAGCGATCGAATCATAGATCGATCTGTTACCTTGGCGCGATTTCGGCATCGAAGAGGTAGTCACATTTCGCGCGCATTGATGGAGCTATGCAGGTAACCCGAGCACACTATACGCAGCTGCTGAGCCAGTATCTGTCCCCCCAATGGGGACGTGTGCTGGGTCTGGCGTTGCTGCTGTTCTCGGGTATCGGACTTGAGCTGCTGAGTCCGCAGATTCTGCGCAGCTTTATCGATGCCGCTCGTGATGGTGACACCCTGCAGAATCTGGCGCTCGCTGCAGGCATCTACACGGGCGTGCTGGTGGGCCAGCAAATCGTGGCGATTGCGGCACGCTATGCCACTGAACTGGTCGCCTGGTTCGCCACAACCATCCTGAACTACTCATCTGCGATGATGTCTCCAGCGCCCTTGATGTCGAGACGGAGCGTCTGCTGTGGGATCGTTTGACGGCGGATCAGGCAACGACCTGCCTCGTTGTGTCGCATCGTCAGCCCGTATTGCGACGCGCCGACTGGGTCGTCGTGCTCGACGAGGGCAGGGTTGCAGCGCAGGGGCCGCTGGATCAACTACTGGAAGAGTGCGACCAGATGCAGCGTCTGTGGGCGGGTGAGATCGACTAGCGAGCCGGCGCGAGTGGCGTCATTTATGCACATCGGCGATTTGCTCAATGTCTTCGCAGGCAGCGCGCAGAGCCACGAGGGCTGCGTCCATGTCCCAGCCCGTAATCGGCGACTCCACGGCAGGAAAGTGATGGCCCAGAGCCTGCTCAAGCAGGCCCGAAGAACGATCGAACAGATCAAGGGCCGTGCTGTCGCTGGCTGCCAGCAGGGCTTCGAGCTCGCCAACGACCTGACGTGCAGCGTCCCAGTCCACATCCCCGCTCTTGCCGTTGCCTGTGGTTCCTGTGTTCTCGTGGTCACCGGACCCATTGGCTGCAGAACCATGATTCTGGGTGTCGCGACCATTTGCCTGTTTCGGTGCCTCCGGTGGCAGGGCTGTCCGAATCTGTGCCACCAGCGCCCTCAGCTCCTGATCGAGGGCAGTCAACTGGTCATCCACGTTGACATCACTTTCGGTCAACGATGCTTCGAGGGTCGCCGCGTGCTCTTGCAGGTTTTTGGCACCGAGAGTGCCCGCCACCCCCTTCAGTGAATGCGCCGCACGTTCAGCGCCTTCGGTGTCGTTGCGGGCCAGCAAGGTGTGAATCGTGCCAGCGGCGCGTGACTCTTCGCCTGTGACAAATCGACGCAGCAGATTGTGGTAGAGCTGCTGGTTGCCGAGAACACGGCGCAGGCCGTCCGCCGTGTCGATGCCCTCAATGACGAGGTCCGATGCAGAATCGTCTTCGGCTGATGAATCTACCGTTTCGTTCTTGGCCGCATCGTCGGTTCTGTGTTCGACAAAGTGCAGCAGGGAACTGAACAGTGTGGCCGGGTCAATTGGTTTGGCAATGTGGTCATTCATTCCCGCTTCCCGTGTCTTTTCGCGGTCTTTCTCCATGGCATTGGCCGTCATGGCCAGAATTGGCAGCGAGGCAAAACGGGGATTCTTGCGAATTTCGATGGTCGCCGTCACACCATCCATGACCGGCATTTGCATATCCATCAAGACCACGTCGTAGGACTTTTCACCTACCATACGTACCGCCTGGGCACCATCTTCGGCGAGATCTACCTGCAGGCCTCCCTCGCGCAGCAGTTCAATCGCGACCTGCTGGTTGAGTTCATTGTCCTCAACCAGCAGCACACGGGCTCCCTTGATGGCATCGAGGTGTTCGGCCCAGTCATCCCGGTGCACGAGATCGTCAGATCCACCACCGCCGAGCACTCTCACGGCGGCGTCGAGCAGATGCGATGGCGTGACGGGTTTGACGAGCACGATCGGCATGCCCGCCGCCTCTGCTTCATCCATGACCTCTGATCGACCATAGGCCGTCACGATCACGCGCTCTGGTCTTGTGGCGACATCGAGGGCCTGGATGCGTCGGCCTGCCTCGATGCCGTCGATCCCCTCGAGTTTCCAATCGAGAAAAACGACCTCATAGGGATCATCGCCACGATTCTCCGTATCCACGGCGACGACGGCCTCTTCTCCCGAAGCCACGACATCGGCGCGGAAGGTCAGAGTCGTCAGCATGGAGGACAGGATTTCTCGAGCGTGTTCATTGTCGTCGACGACGAGAACCCGACGATGACGCAGATCAAGTGCCGGGATCGGTTGCTTGCGCTCACCTGTACGACGAAGGGCGGCGGTAAAGAAGAACACACTCCCCGATCCGACCTCGGAAGACACGCCGACTTCGCCACCCATCAATTCAGCCAGCTCTTTGGAAATTGCCAGCCCAAGGCCTGTGCCGCCGTATTTGCGCGTAACCGACGTATCTGCCTGCGAGAAGGACTGGAAGAGTCTGCTCGTCTGTTCCCGGGTCATGCCGATCCCCGTATCCTCGACCTCAAAACGAACCAGCAGATCCTGTCCTTCGTCGCTCGCGACGTTGGCGCGAATGAAGATCTCACCCTTTTCTGTGAACTTGACCGAATTGTTGGCGTAGTTCACGAGGATCTGACCAATGCGCAGCGGATCACCCACCAGATGCGCGGGAAGGGCGGGGTCAATGTCAAAGATGACTTCGAGCCCCTTCTCCGAGGCCTTTTCGCCGATGAGGCTGGCGACATTGTCGAGGACCTCATCGATGCGAAAGTCGATGGCATCGACGGCGAGTTTGCCGGCCTCAATTTTGGAGAAATCGAGAATGTCGTTGATGATACCGAGCAGATGTTGGCTGGAGCCATGAATCTTGTCGACGTAGTCGCGTTGCTTCGGATTCAGGTCTGTGCGCTGGGCGAGATGAGCCATGCCAATGATGGCGTTCATGGGGGTGCGGATTTCGTGCGACATGTTCGCCAGGAAATCTGCCTTGGTCTGGGCCGTTGATTCCGCCGCCACCCGCGCACTCTCGATGGATGCTGTCATGCGTCGGAAGGTGCGCACGATGACGAAGGTCAGTGTTACAGCCACGATCAGGGCGATCGCGCCGACGATACTCACGACGTAGATACTGAGGGTGTTGCGCGCCTGCAGTCGAGGGCCGATCTCGTCCTGCACACTCTTGATGTCGAGCTTGACGCTCTCTACGTGACTGGCAATCTCTGGACCGAGGCGATCGAGGGTGCCGGAAATGATGTTGTTGCGCTCGAAAATGATCTCAACGAGTTCAGCAAAGGTGCTTTCGTAGTCGGCGAAGGATGACAGGACGGCTTCGCGCATTGCCCGTCTGTGCTCATTTTCCAACTCCGAGTCGAGTATCTCCAAGCGATGACGGACTGCCTCGAATTCCTTCTTCACGCGGTCGACGGAGCGTTGATCATTGTTGACGAGAAATTTTGCCACGTAGAGGCGTGCCAACAGCAGGTGCTTCATGGCCAGCCCCGCATGGAAGGCGGCGGCCATGTCGTTGCTCTCCTCGGCTGACGTCATGATCGCCGTGAGATTCGCCTCCATGTAAGGGCCGCGAACATCGAGGACCTTGAAGACCGCGTCATTGCGGCGTTCGCGCAGGGCGATGACCGCATCGAAGGCGCTGACATAGTCTCTCAGGTTGCCGGCGACCTGGTCGATCTGGTCGGCGCGCTCAGGCTTGACGATTTCCTGCTGGGCCTCTTCAAGGAAGCCGGACATCTTGCGATAGTAATCGGCGTATTGCTGCAGATCCTTGTAGCTACCAGTGATGATGAAGTCTTTCACATTCATCCGCACCATGAGCATGTTCGCCTGCAGACGGCCAGCGAGGTTGGCGTCGCGTGCCATCTCGCGGTAGCCGGTGAAGCCTCCGGAGGCGTTCTGCACAACCACAAAACTGATCACCGAGACCAAAGCGAGAACCAGCAGAAGTGACGCAAAACCCCACAGGAGTCTACGGCCCTCCTGGGTGGATCCGATCTGTCTAGCAGTCTGGATCGCCGATTTTTCGACCACTTGAACTCGTGTCATTAGGGTTGGACTTGGTGTTCGACTCAGCCAAAGTCTAAGGCCTCGGCTATGATCCACAAGAGACGAATGCTGACAGCAGGGGGGCATTTTTTGGGTGTTTTGTGCGTACGTTCTATTGCTTGCCCTCTATTTGAGCCCACGGCCAGTTGCGCCCACAGCCAGGATCTGCACCGCTTTGACCAATCGCGCCGACAATCTGAGAAATATCGCCATCATCGCCCACGTCGATCATGGCAAGACGACCCTGCTTGACGGCATGTTGAAGCAGACGAATGTCTTTCGTACGAATCAGCAGGTGAATGACCGTGTCCTCGACTCCAATGATCTGGAGCGCGAACGGGGCATCACCATTACTGCCAAGAACACGGCCGTCGACTACAAGGACAAGACGATCAGTCTCGTGGACACACCGGGACATGCTGACTTTGGCAGCGAAGTCGAGCGCATTCTGAATATGGTGGATGGCGTGTTGCTGCTGGTGGATGCTGTGGAGGGACCGATGCCGCAGACGCGTTTTGTCTTGCGACATGCCCTCCAACGTGGTCTGAAGGCGATCCTCGTAGTGAACAAGATCGATCGGCCTGCGGCACGACCGCATTGGGTCGTGGATCAGACACTGGACCTGTTCATTGAATTGGGTGCATCGGACGAACAGGCTGATTTCCCGGTCCTGTATACGCAGGCACTGGCTGGTCGTGCAGGTACCGAGCCGGAAGATCTGAAAGACGATCTGGGACCGCTGTTTGACGCGATCGTCGAGCATGTGCCGGCACCGACAGTCGACGTCGACGGTCCACCTCAGTTGCTGGTGACGACACTGCAATACAGCAGTTATGTGGGCAAGATCGCTGTGGGTCGTCTGTCGGGTGGCACGCTGAGTCCTGGGCAGACCGTGGCGCATGTGGATTCGACAGGCGAGATGGTGAGTTCGCGGGTTGGTGAAGTCTTCACTTTCCGCAATCTCAAGCGCGAGTCACAGGAACAGGTTCACGCGGGCAGTATCATCGCCATATCCGGTATCGACAATGTGAGCATTGGCGATACCATCACCGATGTCGACGATCCGCGGCCACTGCCACCGATTGAGGTAGAACAGCCGACGGTGCGCATGACCTTCAGTGTGAACACGAGTCCCTTCGCTGGCCGTGAAGGTCGTTTTGTCACGGGCCGACAGATTCGTGAGCGACTCTTCCATGAGCTGGAGCAGAATGTCGCTCTGCGCGTGGAAGACGCGGAGGTCGCAGGGCAGTGGGTCGTATCGGGTCGCGGTGAGTTGCATCTGGCGATTCTGATCGAAACGATGCGACGCGAGGGCTACGAGTTCGCCGTGAGTCAGCCGGAGGTCATCTTCCATGATGGCGAGAATGGACGAGAAGAGCCCTTCGAAGAGGTTTACATCGAAGTGCCGAGTGCACACCAGGGAACGGTGAGCGAGATGCTCGGCAGGAGACGCGGTCGTCTCAGTGATGTGCGGCAGACGGAGACGGGTGTCGTGCACAACACCTGGATTGTGCCAACCCGAGGCATGCTCGGTTTCCGCCAGCCTTTTCTGACGGCAACCCGTGGCGAGGGCATTTTTCACTCCCTTTTTCATGAGTATGGGCCGATGGCTGGTGCCATCGAAACGGCCGAATTCGGCTCGCTTGTTTCTGGATTCACGGGCCCTGCGAGCGCTTATGCACTGACGAATCTCAAGCAACGCGGGACCTTCTTCCTGCCACCTGGCACGGAAGTCTATGATGGTCAGGTCGTGGGCGAGCACATTCGCGACGGTGATCTGGTCGTGAATCCGATCAAACGCAAGCCAGGCACCGGGCACCGTGCCAAACCCGGCCAGGATGCAGAAGCACTGCCACCGCACCGCAAGATGTCGTTGGATGATGCGATGGAGTATCTGTCAGAAGATGAATTGCTGGAGGTCACGCCCGAGTCCCTGCGGATTCGCAAGAAAGAGTTGACCCACGTGGTACGCGAGCGCGCGGCGAAAAAAGCCAAGGCCGCCTGACTCAGTCCCAGCGACGCGCTGCCATTCGCTAACGGACGCGCAACAGCTTGTTGCGCAGCACCTGATCACCGACCTGCAAACGCACCAGGTAGCACGCCACTGGCTATGTGGTGTCCGTTGCTATCAAGGCCTAGCGAAAGACAGGATCCCGTCGTCCCCAGGCATTGTCGCGGATCGTGACGCGCTCCTCGCAGCGAATCGCCGCCGTTTCGGTGCGTTGGCGGAACCAATTGCGCTCGATGATGGTTTCCTCTTCAGAGGCACCGCGAATAACAATCGCGGCGCGACCCGTTGCCCAGAATGTGTTGTGATGGATGTGCATCCAGCCGCCCGCGACATTGGAACCGTCCTTGCGATCTCGTCCACCATGCATGTCGAAGCAGTGACTCAGCGTGCGACCCATTTCGACATTGTGGCGCGCCTCGTAGCCTGAACCCGAGCGCCCCGTGCCGGCGATGGAATGGCGATTCGAATTGAAGAGATTGCCCTCGATCAGAGAGCCGGATTGGTCGTGGCTGACGCCATACCCCAGGCCATTGTACTGATTGTGATGGATAAAGCTGTGTTGGACGAGGTGTCCCTCGCCCTTGATCAAGTGCACGGCGGAGTGGCTCCAGCCGGCCAGTTCACAGTTGTCGACACGCAGTCGGTCGTGCGCCGTCTCGACGCCGACGGAGGTGGGGAATTTGTAGTAGTACTCGTGGCCGCGATCCTCTCTGAAGGACCGAGCGTGATGTTCGAGACAACGACGCGGATTCGGTCCTTGTATGCGCAGACCCGTGACACGTGTATCAGGTCCGAGCGCCTCGATGAGGGGTTTCGTCGCGAAGGCATCGGAGCGGATCAGTCCACCTGGTGAATCCTTTGTGCCGCGATTGCTGGCGAGAGTGACACCACCTGGGAGCTTGAGCACGAGTTGTTCGACAAAAACACGCTCCGTGCACTCGATGGTCGCATCACCGGCGATGAAGACTGTGTCTCCAGAGCGTGCCGCCTTGAGCGCTTCGAGCAATTCGTCGAGATGTCTCACTGGCTCGCTGGTGGCACGCACGACGTCGGTGTAGCCGGGGCCGCCGCCGAGGGGTCGGCCGCGCTTGGGGGCGGCGCCGCAGGATTTCTTGCCTAGTCCGGTGGAAGGTGTGTTCTGCAAGGTGGGGCGTGCATTAAACATGGGTCTGTTTTTCCTCAGCCAGACAGATGAGACAGTGGTTCCGAATGGACGATGAGTTGCGTATCGCCCTGGATGGCGGCAATCTCTTGCTGGATCGACTGCACGCCGGTGGCGTCATCGTGGACCTCGATGGTCATCTCAATCTCATGTGAAGCACCGGGTTTGAGTGACATAAGTCGTCCCTGTTGGCGCTCGAAGGTCTTGGAGTTGGGGTGGTCCGTGCCTGGTTCCAGCCCCGTTACATAGCCGTCACCTACGGACGCTGTGTTTTTCCACTGGCTGAAGCAGGGCATCTGCTGCGTGTTGTAACGCACGACGACACCACGATCTCCGGCGGCATTGCGCAGCATGGACAGTGTACTGCCATCGTCCGTGGCGAGGGGTTCATACCAATACACCTGCTCGATATAGCCATCTGTGGGTCCGAGGTATTTGGCATAGGTGTCGATACCAACGGCGGCACCCTCGTCTCTTGGCGCGACAAAGCGAGCCGGCATTTCCAGCGTTGACCCCGCTTCGAGAAAGGGTGGCCCGAAGTTGCAGTGATAGAGAAGCTCGAACTCGGCATCCATTGCTTTGAGGTTGGTCACCGTGTCGACGATGGTGAAAGCATTGCTGCCACAGCGCGTGGAAATCTCCGTGTGCAGGCGAAATCCAGGGTAGAAGAGGGCCGCTTCCTCGACATCGCCACTGACGACGATAGTCGGCACGTCTCCTGGCTCGATACGAACCTCGACGCGACAGGCAGGGATATTGGCAATGCGTCCGTGCAGCGTCAGCTCCACCTCGGAAGGCACGCCCATGTTGTTGGGAACGACATCCGTCGTGGGGGCCCCATTGTTGTCGAGTCCGCAGCGGACGATGGCCTCGTCGAAGCCGGTAAGCCAGCCCAGACCGCCACGATCCTGGAGATTGACGAAACTGGGATGCACCGGTCCGGGTACGGGTGCCCGCCAACCCACATCAAGCTCACGATATTTGCCGCGCCAGATTCCCATGCCACGTGTGGGTAGAATGGTGTAGGAGAACTCGCCATTGTCGACTTCGACGACCTCCACACCGTCGGTGAGCCCACCTCGTAATACGCGTTTGCGCACGGACGCACCGGCAAAGCCGATGTCGGCACATTCGAATTCGTCGAGCCAGATGCCCTTGGCCGTGTCCGTGAGAACCGAAATATCTGTCATACGACCTCCGTCTGGTGTCCGGTCTTTGCAGTCATTTGCCAATCTCTTCTGTCAATTCTGATGCCCGGAGCTGAATTCTGCCGTGATCTTCTGTGATGTGGGAAGCGACGGTCATTTCCTCAGTCTGTCAGTGGCGCAGGCCAGCGCTTCCATTGCCATGCGGTGATGGGCACGAGCAACATCAGGAAGACAGCCCAGCCAAGCAGGAGTCCCGTGCCGAGGCCAAGGGTGTCCTGCGTTAGATGGGCCGTTACCAACAAGGGCAAAATCGTAATCATCAGCAATGGAATGGTGCGTGTCATCGTCCACAGGCAATGCCGCGCCTCATAAGAGCCGACAACACTCACGAGAGGAAAGAAAGAGGCGAACCCACCCAGATTGCCCTTGATGAGAACGAGCAACGCGACGACGCAGAGGATGATCGGCAACTTGGCCCAGACAGGAAGAGACGTTCGATGGGCACGTTCAGCACGCGGGGAAGTGCCGAAGAACAAGAAGAGGCCACAGACATAGACGACGGCAGTGGCGATCCAGAATGCTGTGTCACCTGTGGGTGTGACCCTCGCAGCCGCCAGGCCCAGGACGATGTAGAGAGCCAGAGCGAGGGGGATGGCGGCGACGATGGGCACGCCGAGTCGATCATGAAGCAGGCGAATCGAGTGGGAATAGATGAAGAGGATGATGAGGCAGAGCACATTTGTGGCGTTGACGGAAAGTCCGAGCGAGAGGGTGACAATCGTGAAAGGCACGGGAAGCGTCATCATCACAGATTTCGCCCGCGGTGCGGCGATGTAGGCGAGGCCTGCCGTCTGCAGGGAAACGACGACGACAAGAATCAGATCCCAGCGATTCAGAGTCGCAGTCAGGCCGAAGGGCAGCGCATGAGATTCGAGCATGCGGCAAACATCGTCCGCAGTTGCCCTCAGGGCCAACGGTCAGGGCAAGCAGTTGTCACAGGGTCGAGGGCAGACGAGGTTTGGCGGCATGAGAAAGATCACTGAAATCCGCACACACGTATTGAAGGCCGACGAGTATCCTCTCGGCGGCTGGATTTTGGTGCGCGTGCGTACGGAGGATGGCATTGAAGGCGTGGGCGAGTGCTTCGTGCCCGATCGTGATGGTGCGTCGGCGTCGGCGACGGGTCTATTGGTCGATCGGCTGGCGTCGGAGCTCATTGGTGAGGATGTCCTGAATCTCACACCGATGTGGCATCGTTGTTACGACGTGTGCGAAAAGATCTATGATCGCCGGGGGTTGGCGATTCACGCGCTCAGTGGGCTGGATCTGGCTTTGCACGATGCGGCAGCGAGGACTCTGGATGTACCCTTGAGTGAACTGCTCGGCGGCCGGTTTCGCAGCGAGGTGCCGGTCTATGTCAGTAGCATCTGGGTCGATGCGGACGATCCGACGCAGGCGCTGGCGATGACATCTGACTATGTGAACCAGGGATTCAAGGCGATCAAGTATTACGGCTGGACCGGCTTTGGTCGTCAGCCGGATCGTGATGTCGATCTGCTACAGCAGATTCGCGCGGCTGCTGGGCCCACGACGCAACTGATGCTCGACCTGGGGCGCCCCGGTTGTCTGGCGGAGGCTATTCAGGTGGCACGGTTGATCGAGGGGTCAGATGCCAACGTGTATTGGTGGGAAGAACCACTGTGCAGTACGGACGATCTGGAGAATCTCGCCGAACTACGTTTGCGCACGGATGTCGCCATTGCCGCAGGAGAGCGGGAGATGACGGCTTTTGCCTGTAATGGCCTGATTCAGCGGCGCGCCGTCGACCTGCTGCAGCCGGATCTTTCCTGGGTCGGCGGCCTGACGGAGGGGCGCCGAATTGCGACGGCAGCACGGCTGGCGAAATTGCCGTGGGTGCCGCACTGCTGGGGCACGGCGCTGCACTTTGCCGCCACTGTACACTGGGTGGCGTCGTCACCCGACGGATTCCTGTGTGAGTATCCGATCACGCCGCGCACGGCCGAGGCACGGGCAAGTCGTACACCGAGTTCGATGATGACAGAGTTGGTTGAGACCCCCGTGGAGATCGTCGCGGGCAAGGCGCTGGTGCCCACCGGTCCTGGTCTTGGTGTCGTGCTGAATGAGGACGCCCTGTCGCGTTACGAAGTCGGCTAATCGCTGACGGTGTTCTCGCGTTGGCCGATGTAGGGGGGCTCGAGGAAACGTTTCTGCTGATCCGTGAGGTCTGTGTATTTGCTCTGGTCGTAGTAGCCACGCGACCAGGAGGAATGGCCGGGGCTGTATTTGTATAGAACGGCGCGGCGTTCGCCCTCTGCTTCCCAGGGCACGGTGCCGTGCACGAGGGCTTCCGTAAAGATGATGACATCTCCGGCACGGGCGGGCACATTGCGCACGTAGTGGGCATTGCGTTCGTATCTGCGCACCTCAGGCGGGATATCACCGACGAAGTTGCTCTTGTGGGATCCCGGGATACAGCCAAAGCCGCCCTTGCCCTCGGGTGAGTCGGTGAGATTGAAGGTGAAGACCGTGAGGCCATTGCGCATGACGCCATTGTGATGGCGATACCAGTGGTCGCCGGCGCCGATCTGCGGACTGGAACCGCCGTGCAAACCACCAGCGGCAGCACCTTTGCGCATGAGAATACAGTAGTCGTGATCGAGGCGAACCTGCGGTCCCAGCAGCTCGAGCAGATAGGGCACCAGCTTCGGGTGGTCGATGAGGCGTTGATAGGCGGCGCCCCACTGCGAGACATTGGAGGTCCGATACATGTCGCCGTCCCAGCCGCCCGGTGGATCGTCGCAGGGGGCGTTGAGTTCGGCGAGGTGGTCGGCATCGAGGACATTCTCGACGACGAGATAACCTTCAAGGTCGAATTGGAATCGTTCTTCGGGGGTCATGCCGGCGCTCCTATGGATGTAGTGGTCGTGGACAATGGTAAGACCGGATTCCTCTTCCATCGAGACCGCCGCGGACAAAAGCGGAAAAAATGTTCGATTCGACGTCGAATCGGCGAATTTCCTCAGAGAAAAGCCAAATCTCGACTTCAGTCATTGTCGTCGACAGCCGATGGAGAAAAAGAGCGGTAATCTGCGCCGCAATTTCCTATACTCATCTGAGTTGCGTTACCTACAAAGACACGACGAGCAAGGGCAGGGATATGGCTCAGTACGATGGCGACGGTGATGCCGCCGCCGAGGGCGATGAAGAGCCTGAAATACCGACGATGCAGAAGGTGGCAATTCTCTTCGTCGCCCTAGGCCAGGAGGCCTGTGGAGAGGTCATGAAGTTCCTCTCCGACTACGAAATCGAAGAGATCACCCAGGCCGTCGCCAATCTCAAGACTGTTAGTGTTGAGATGCAGGACAAGATCATGGAGGAGTTCGAGCAACACCTACTCGCCGGTGAATGGGTGTCGCAAGGTGGTATGGACTTCGCCCGTGGAGCATTGGAACGTGCCGTTGGCCCGCGTCGCGCGCAGGAAATTCTCGATCGCGTCGCCAGCACGGTGTCGTCCGGTTTCTACATGCTCAAGAATGTGTCACCTGAACAAGTGGCGCCCTTCATCTCGCATGAGCATCCGCAGACGATCGGTCTGATCTTGTCGCAGCTGGAGCCCGCCCAGGCCTCCGGTATTCTGGCGCAGTTGCCCGAGCGCATGCAGGCGGACGTGGCGTATCGCATCGCCACGATGGAAAACATCACACCTGCCGTCCTGAAAGAAATCGAAGAAGCCCTCGAAGCGTCCCTGCGTGACATCCTCGGTGGTAACCAGGACGTAGGTGGCCCGAAGGTCGTGGCGGACATCCTCAACCTCACCGGTTCCAGTGTCGAGAAGAACGTGCTCGATCAGATGGACGGTCAGGATCCGGAAGTCGCCGAAGCGGTGCGCAACCTGATGTTCACCTTCGCCGATATCAACAAGCTCACGGATCGCGAGTTGCAGATCCTGCTGCGCGAGGTCGACCAGAAAGATCTGGTCATTGCCTTGAAGGCGGCAGAAGAAGAGCTCAAGGACAAGATCCTCGGCAATATGTCCGAGCGTGTGCGCACCTTCATCTCAGAGGAGATGGAGTTCCTTGGTCCTATGCGTTTGAGTGAGGTGGAAGAAGTGCAGCTGCGCATTGTGCAGCAGGTGCGTCAGCTCGAAGAGCAGGGTCAGGTTACGATTGTTCGCGGGGACGCAGACGACTCTTTCGTCTAGACCGTCGCTTTTCGAAATACAGATCTTACGTGGGTGAATCGGCTCCGGGTGCTACGCGCATTCGGAGCCCCTGTTTTGGGTGCGTGTTGGGGTGTCGGTCGGTCCCTCGGATGTCTTCGGCGTCTGCGCGCCTTCGATCAATGGTGGGTCACTGCCGATAGGTGGAGTAGCCGGTTGGCGAGCCCGATGGGCTCTGAGTCCTCTGGTGCCAGACGCGGGGTAGGGGCGGCGCCGATGCCGCCTGCGGCATGCCCACCGTCGCCTACCACCGCCGAACACCGGAAACCGAGCCGCTCTACCGGGCGATGTCCGGTCACCTGGAAACATTCCCCGAGCAACTCCGGTCTACCGATCGTCAGTTACCCCGGCATGTCGAGCAGGAGATGCGCGCCTACCTGGAGTGCGGCATTCTCGCCTACGGGTTTCTTCGAGTACGATGCGAAGACTGCGGCGAGAGTCGGGTCGTCGCGTTCTCCTGCAAGAAGAGGGGCTTCTGTCCCAGCTGCATGGGCCGCCGCATGGCCGACACCGCAGCGCGGCTGACCGAGGAAGTACTGCCTCTGGTACCCGTGCGTCAGTGGGTACTCAGCTTTCCTTTCGAGATCCGCTACCGCCTGGCCTGGGATGGGGCCCTGCTCAGCACCGTGCTCGCCGTGTTCCTCCGTGTCGTACAAGGTTGGTATCGACGCCAGGCCAGGGCCCAGGGCGGTCGCTGTGGGTCGGTCACCTTCGTACAGCGATCTGGAAGTTCCGTGAATCTCAACCCGCATCTGCATGTTTTGATGATGGATGGGGTCTTCGTTCGTGATGAGGATGGGCTCCCCTTCTTCGTCCCGGCGCCACCGATCCCCTGTGGGAGCAGGAGCCCCTGCTGGCGCAGATCTCAGCCGCCTCGGTGCAGGGCATGGTCGCCACCGGCGATCGCTCCGGACGCAAAGTGCGACGCCGACTCACCGATCCCGAAGATGGCGTGCGCTCCGGCGCCCTGTGTTACGCCGCGCGGGGGTTCTCATTACATGCGGCGACGCGTATCGAGGCGACCGACCGGCGCCGCCTCGAACGACTCTGTCGCTACGTCATCCGGCCGCCCGTGGCCAATGGCAGACTGCGCTTCGTCGACGAGGAAACGCTCGCGTTCTCCTTGAAGGGGCCCTGGGCGGACGGTACGTGCCAGATCTTGCTGTCCCCACAGGAATTGCTGGAGAAACTGGCCGCTCTCGTGCCCCCGCCGCGACTTAACCTGGTCCGCTACCACGGCGTACTGGCTCCCGCCTCGCCCGATCGAGACCATCGGGTTTCCTGGGCCAAGCTCTTGGCCAGAGTCTTCCAGTACGATGTGACCGTGTGCCCGAGTTGCGCGGGTCGGATGAAGATCATTGCTGCCCTCACTGCGCCTTCTGCGGTGGAGGCATTTCTCAACGCGGTCGGCCTGCCATCCAGAGCCCCACCCATCGCCCGGCCCACCTGGATCGCCAACTCGAATTCGGCGAAGCTGCCTGAGTCGTCGGCGTCCAAGGCGGCGGCAGAGGATGGGGCTCTGCCCGAATCCAAGCGCCTCGATCAACCGTCAGGCCCGGCGCCCGCTGGCCCGCCAGAAAACGGCCGTTCAACAATCAGCCACAGGTCACACCACGACCAAATCGCTTGCACGCGGCACACCAGACTCGCGATAATCCCTCTTATTCTCCTTATCCGTCCAGTTCGGCATTGCTGGCGGCGTCGGTGATCGAGCTGCCGGACTCGCCACCCTCCTCGAAGCTACCGGCCAGCTTGTTGAGGTCGTCGGCCTGGGTAGCCAGCTGATCGGTGGCGGTGTCCATCTCTCGGCTGGCGTCGTTGGCGCTACGGGCGAGTTGGTTGATCTCCTCCATGCTGCCGGCTGACTGCTCGGCAGCCTCCTGCTGTTCGCGCATGGCGCCGGAGACCTGGTCGACGCGCCCCTGCATCTCCTCGGAAGAGTGGGAGATGACGTCTACAGCCTGGGACTGCTCCGCCATCGCCCTGGTCACCTGCTGCACGAGCTCGTTCATCTCGGCGGTGGCCTGCACGATCTGATCGCTCGTCATCGCCTGCTCGCGGCTCGAAGCGGTCAGCTGGGCCATCAGCTGATTGACCTGCTCGACGCCCTCGGCGATCTCGCTCAGGGCGCTGCCCGACCTGGAGGCCAGCTCGGTACCCTGCTCGACGTCGCGCATGCCCTCTTCCATCGAGCTGACGACGTCGCGGGTGTCGCCCTGGATCTTGCCGATCATGTCGTCGATCTCCTGGGTCGCCTGGGAGGTGCGCTCCGCCAGCTCGCGCACCGCCTCGGCGACGACGGCAAATCCACGGCCCTGCTCGCCGGCCCGAGCTGCCTCGATGGCGGCGTTCAGGGCCAGCAGGTTGGTCTGATCGGCGATGTCGTTGATCACGGCGACGATGGTGCTGACCTGCTCCGAACTCCTGCCCAACTCGGTGATCCGCTGGGCGGATTCGCGCACGCGATTGGCGATTCTCTCCATCCCCTCGATCGCCTGGCGCACGACCTCAGCGCCGTCGTGGGCGCGCTCGGAGGCTCGTTGGGCGGAGTCGTTGGCCTGCTCGGCATTGTCGGCCTGCGCTTGAATGGAGGCGGCCAGCTGCTCGATGCCGGAGGAGTTGGACATGACGGTCTGGCTCATCTGCTCCGCGTTCTGCGTCACCGACACGATGGAGGTGGCAAGCTGGGTGAGGGCCGCTGAGTTCTCGGTGACCAGCCTTGCCAGCTCATCCGTATTCTGCGACACGCCACGAGCCGAAGCGGCCAGCTGCTGGATGGCACCGGCGGCCTCCTCGACGGAACCGGTCTGGCGCTCACTGCCCTGGGACAGCTGTGAGGAACTGCCCGACAGCTGTTCCGCCGACGACAGCACGCCGTCGGCTGCCACCTTCACCTGCGCGGCTACGGCCAGCACGTGCTGGCGCTGCCTCTCGGTCTCCTCCGCCTGTCGCTCGATCTGGGCAGAGCGTTCCGAGGCCTCGGTCTCCAACCGCACGGTCTCGGTGATGAGACTCCACGACACCATGGGCCCAACGTACCTGCCCTGCTCGTCGTAGATTGCCGCCGCCGTCAGATCGATGTGCTGGTCACCCAACGGGAAATGCGTGTGGTGGGGCAGATTCCGTGGGTCGCTCAGGATTCCCCGCTGGTGAGGAGGGTTCTTGTGGAAGATGTCGATACTCGAGCCGACGACGGCCTCAGCGGCGACGGGCAACACGTGCTCGATATTCTTCAGGGTCTTCAGGGACGCCGGATTCACGTAAGTGATCTTGAAGTCCTTGTCGGCCACCATGATGTTGATGGTGGCATTCTCGACAATGCCCGTCTTCAGTGCGGCCTCGGCCTGGGCCACGTCGACCCGCTTGGCTACCCCCGACACGAAGCCCGTGACGGCGAAACCCAGACCGAGAACGGCGACAGTGCCCCACAACAACACGGACAGCAACATGTCGCCCGCCTCGGCGTTCGCCTTGGAGCGGGCCGCCATCAGTGTCCTCTCTTCTTCGATGGCCGCCGCGAACACCGCCCGCATGCCATCGAAGTGTCTCTTGCCCTCGCCGCTGGTCTCGAAGGTGATGATGTCACCCACCGTCGCCGTGCCCTCGAGGTCACCTCGACGCAGGGCCATTCCGGGTTCGGTGATCTCACTTTGCCAGGCGGAGGCGCGCCGTTCGAGGTCCCGCCAGCGACCCACCTGCTCGGGGTTGTCGGCGGTCTTCTCCTGCAGCTGTGCGAGGCGCTCCTGGTAGACCTCGGTGCCGTCCTCGTAGGGTTCGAGGAACTCGTCCTCGCCTGTTACCAGGAAGCCGCGATACCCGGTTTCCATGTCCACGAGTCCGGCAAGGGCCTCGTTCGCCAGGTCGATCACCTCGTGGGTGTGCTCCACCCACGCGCCCGAGTCCAGGGACTGAGTCGTCGTTCGGTGGGCGAAGACGTTCAACACCGCTACCATGGCCAAGACGACGCCAAAGGAGGCGACCAGCTTGGCTCTCAGGGGGAGATCTCTGAACCACTGCATCCGTGTGTTCCTCTTGTTTCCGCTGCAAGCGCGCCGTGTGGCTGGAGGGTCGGGGGGGGAGGCTCCGTCATTTCCTCCGTCTGGAATATCGGCAGGAAGGTCACAACTCTTTAGTTTTCAAGCAATTAAGAGTATTGCGATACCTCGTTCGGCAACTGTAAGACCTACATCGTGCTGTCGCCGCGTATGGCGTCTTTCCCGCACTGTTGTGTGGCGCTGTCATCGGATCTCGTGAGCCATTTGCTGGCCGGCAGGTGCACTTGCCAACCCCTCCACGGGATGACTAAGGTGTGCCAGACGATTGCCACCACCATCCTTTGAGGAAACTGATGAGAATCCAGGAACACGTGGCGTTGGACGCGCTCACCGATGACGCCCTGGGCATCCTCAAGGCCATCGGCGTCGATGACGTGTCCATCATGCATCCGCCGACGCCACAGCCCGATCTGGACATGACCGAAACGTGGCGCGATGTGCGCCGCAAGGTTGAATCGCACGGGATGCGCTTCAACAACGTCGGTCTGCGGCCCGACCCCTCCATCACGCTTGCTCGTCCCGATCGTGATCAGCATGTCGAAGGCTGGATCCGGCTGATCCGCAGCATGGGCGCCGCTGGCGTGCCGACGCTGATCACAAATTTACGCGGCATCGGCAACTTTCGGACCGAGTCGGCGATAGGACGTGGCGGGGCGAGATACAGCACCTTTGACTACGCCGAGTTCATAGCCGATCCGCCCTCGCATCCAGACCAGCAGATCGATGAGGCGACGCTGCGGGACAACCTGGCGCATTTCATGCGTACCCTCATTCCCGTCGCCGAGGAGGAGGGTGTCGTCATCACCATGCATCCCGACGACCCGCCGCGACCCGAACCGCTGGCCGGCGCGGCGAGGGTGTTGTCCACCCTGGATGATTTCGAGCGCCTCTTCGAACTGGTGCCGAGCGCATCCAACAGCATGCTGTTTTGTCAGGGATGTGTCGCAGAAATGGGCGAAGACGTCCCCGCCGCCATTCGCCGCGTATCTGCCCTGGGAAAGATCAGCGCCGTGCACTTCCGCAACATTCGCGGTGGCCCCGACCACTTCGAGGAAACCTTCCTCGACGAAGGCGATGGCGACATGCTCCTCTACATGCAGACCTATCGCGACGTCGGGTTCGAAGGCCCCTTCATGATGGACCACACGCCAGGGACCCCCCATGAAGGATGGACTCACCCCTGGGTGGGGCGGGCCTTTGCCGTCGGCTATATCCGGTCACTGATCCAGGCCGTCTACCGCTGATCACGCGATCCGAAGTTCGTTGCCGGCCAGAGTGTTTCAGTGCGACGTCACCGTCTGCCCACCCCCTGCGCCTGCCTGTGCCCACACGGCATCCGATTGCCGCAACGCGACCGCTTTGCCACGTGTCAGGGACCGATACCAAAGTCGGGATCTGCGTCCGGCATGGTACCGCGCTGGAACAATGATTCCTCTGGGGCACGATAGGCAATCTGCAGGTGCGGCGTATCCACGGCGCGGCCGAGTTCGATGGTATTGCCCTGGCGGTAGGACGAGTCAAAGGCAGCAGCGAGGGCGCCCGTTGTCAGCAACGCTCGCTCCACGGGATAGGACGGGCGTCCCGTGCGCATCATCTCTTCGATGTGGTATACCAGGCCGCTGAAATGAGCATGGGGTCGTGCCTGCGTGCGGAAGTGGTTCGCTACCGGCGCTTCGACGTCCTCCACATCGGCGGCGAAGGCGGCGGATTTGATGAAGCCATTGAGCAGGTAGCAGGCGGCCTGCAGACCGCTGCGATACTCGAGAACAAAGAGGATGGGTTCGTCAACGTGGTCACGCGGCGCACCGGTCTCGCATTCCGGGCAGCTGTCTGCGGCTGCCGCCAGCAGGCGTGTGGCCCATGGGTGGGCGTCGGTCCAGTCCCACACGTGTTGTCCTTCGAGGCACTGCACACGAGCGATGCCGGTTTCGCCACCGCGTCGTCGCTCGACCATACACTGCAGGGCTTCCAGGGTGTGAATACCGTAGCGCTCCTTGGGGCCGTAGTTGATGGCCACGGCGCGCTGCACGGGTGTCTCAAGCTCGAGTTCCAGTTCGGGCTCGCGCCAGGCCACAGGCAATGACGATCCGGCCATGAGGGGGAAGCCCATGGACACCGACATGTCGTACATCCACTTGGCTTCGTCCCAATCGTGTGACAGGTGTTTGTCGCAGAACACGGGCACACAGCGCCCGCTGTTGCGGAAGACCTCGACAACCTGTCGGAAAAAGTGAAACCGCGGGTAGATCTCCTGGCCCTTGATGTTGTACGGGTAGACACCGTGTTCGCCGATGATGACGACACCGTCCACGGCCAGAGCGTCACCGCCCAACTGTAGGGCTTCGGCGATGCTCTTGTACATCGGCACATCGTGTTTCTGCGCCTTCTCACGGCTCATGTCATTGTCGGGAAACTGATCCACGTACATCGACACGACCTGTACGCGGGGCGTCTGACGTTGCCCCTCGTAGTAGTAGCCCTCGAGCAGGCGCCCGACGATGACTTCGGCGTGTGACATGCGCCAGAAGGATGTGACGATGGCGGCGATTTTCTTGCGTGGTTCTGGCATAAGGCTGGTGATCTCCCCTCGGGTTGCTGCAACAGAGCCCAAGATCGGCGCAATCGTCAGGTGCTGACAAGATCTCCTCTCTTGCTGACTTGTGCAGGCGTGTTTTCCATAGAGGTTCTGTGCATTGCCTGAATACTGGGAGACTGACAGGATGGATGATCGTGCGTTGGCGCCAAAGCGCGAGGTGGATGCCAGGGAGCATCGGCAGCTGTTTCTGGATGACGAAGCTATTGCCTCGAGGGTGGGTCTGACCCGGAAGATGCATCGGCCTGACCTCCAGGGCCCGGTCTTGGAACCGGATTCTGCGGCCGGAGAAGTGGCTTTACAGAGCCGAAGTGTGCCCCAGTGGAATAGCGAGAAGGGGTACTGGGAATGGTGGTACTGGGGCGGTTGGTCCTGTGAACCCTATGGTCAATGGGCCACCACCACCACACAACTCTGTCAACTGGCGATTTCGACCGATGGTCTTGATTGGGAGAAGCCGGATGTAGGTCGGCATGAGTGGAAGGGGTCCAAGCACAACAACATTCTCGTAGATCCTGAACATGGATCTCGCGCTTTCTATCATGTCGTGCGAGATGAGCGGGACCCTGACCCGGCAAAGCGTTACAAAGGCCTGTTGAATTCAAATGGCCGTAAACCTGCTTTTTCCGCCGACGGCGTGGATTGGGAGGTGGTCGAAGATTCTGATATCGTCAGCAGCGATGAGTCTCACTTCTTTTACGATGATCTGCAGAATCAGTTTGTGGCGTTGGTGAAACGCGGCACAGGGTGGGGGCGGTCTGTCTTTCTGGCAACGACGGAAGATCTCATCACCTGGCAGGAACATGGCATTGTGTTGCATGCAGATCAGCAGGACTGGGACAATCGGTGGCCGCGTGTGAAGCAGGTCGTTGACGACCCTGACTACCTTTCACCACCCCTCGTGGACAATGAGAACTACATGGCCGAGACGTATCAGATGGCGGCGATGACCTATGAGGGTCTCTATGTAGGATTCCCCGGGCTGTTCAATCCTGCCGGCGCTATACCGCCCCCGCACATGAATCATACAGGGATCAATCAAGCTGAGCTGGCGATGAGCCGTGATCTGAAACGGTGGCGGCGGCTCTGCAATCGCGAGGTCTTCATCGGTGTCCAACCCTGGGACGGTGTGAGTTACGACACCGCTCAGACCTTGCTCTGCGGGTCACCACAATTACATGGTGACGAGATCCGGATCTACTACAATGCTTGTCGCTTCCGAGGGCATAAGGAGCTTCATGACGAAAAGCATCACCCCTATTTTGAGGCCACCAGCGCCCTCTCACTGGCAACATTGCGACGCGATGGGTTTGTGTCGTTACATGCTGACGCATCAGGAGAACTGCTGACGCAGCCGATGCGTTTTGAGGGAGCAGATCTCTACTTGAACGCGGATGCCGCGGGCGGAGACATTCAGGTGGAAGTTCTGCATGCCGACACGCTGAAACCGATCGGCGCATTAACCCGCGCGAACAGTGAATCGATCAAGTCTGATGACCTCGCTCATCAGGTTTCCTGGTCCGGGGTGGATCATCCCGGGTCGGTCATGGCTGAATCGGGGCCGGTCCGACTTCGATTCCACGTGAAGGCCGCTGAACTATACGCTTTCTGGATGGCATAAGGAGCTGAGTAATGACGGATCAACAGCGTGCTGATGTGATGGGATGCAGTGGCGGCTGGGGCGTGGCGTGGCTGAGGTCGACGGGGTGATGGACAAACTCATCATTACGGCCGCCGTCATCGGTTCGGCGCCGACCAAGCAACAGAATCCCCGGGTGCCCTACACACCGGAAGAGATCGCCGCCGAGGCCATCGCCGCCTGGCAGGCGGGGGCGGCGATCGTGCACATCCACGTGCGGGATCCTCAGACGGGTGCGCCCGTTACACGGCTGGATCTGTTTGCTGAAGTGGTCGAGCGCATCCGCGAGGTGTCCGATGTCATCATCAATCTCACGACCAGTGGGTTCCATCTGGATGATCCCCAAGCAGATGAGATCCGGCTCCAACCGCTGGAACTTGCCCCCGACATCTGTTCGCTGGATGTGGGATCGCTGAACTTCCGCGGTGGCGTCTTTCACAACAGTGCCGAATGGGTCGAGGCTGCGGCACAGCGCATGCGTGAGGCGGGGGTGAAGCCAGAGATCGAGGTCTTCGACCTGGGGCACATTCGCCAGGCGACCCACCTCATCGACGCAGGACTCATCGACGACCCACCCTGGATGCAGTTGTGCCTCGGGATCCCGTGGGGGATTGAGGCGAGTGTGGGGTCGTTGCTGGAGATGCAGCGGCGTTTGCCGGCCAGCGCCAGGTGGTCGACCCTGGCGCCGGCGGCATCCCAGTTGCCGATGACGACCCACGCCCTGTTGATGGGTGGACACGTACGTGTGGGATTCGAAGACAATCTCTACCTGGCCAAGGGTGTTCTGGGCGACGGCAATGCGCAGTTCGTGGAGCGCACCGTGCAGCTGGCCGCCATACTGCAGCGTGAAGTCGCCACCTGCGCCGAGGCCCGTGACATGCTGAACCTGCGGCCCTCAGGACATTAATCGTGACATCCGCTGAACCATCCTATGGAGCCGCTGTCCTGATCACCGGCGCGGGGATCATGGGCCACGGCATTGCTCTGTTAAGGTTGGTATTGAGGCTGGTATTTCAAGGTGGAATGTTCGAACTTCGCCGAACTGGTACCATCCACTTCAGATCTGCCGGCGACCACATTCCCCGGTGTAGGGACACATAGATCGTCATGCTTCAATTCCATTCTGCTTCTAGTTCTCATGTCAATTCCTCGAAAGCTATTCGAGAGGCGCTCATGGAGTCGGTGGCTGAATCGGCATCTTCAGTGCGTCTCGTCATCATGCACTCGACGATGGGGCATGACTTGGCGAAGCTCATCGAAGGGGCCCGCGAAATCTGTCCCGAAGCAGAGATCGTCGGCTGTACAGGGAGCGGAGCGATTGGACGAGGTTGGGTCAGTGAGGCCGTGCGTTCACTTGCCGTCATGGCCATCACCGGAGAAGAAGTGACCTCTGTTGCGATGCAAGGAACGACGGGAGAGAACAGTCGTGACCTTGCGGCCCAGTGTGCGAAGAGTCTCCAGCGCCAGTTGCCCGCAACGAACACGATCATGGCCCTTGCCCCTGGGTTGGACGTCGATGGCGATGCCATCATTGAGGGAATCGAGTCTGTGTTCGGTCCCGATGTACCCATCCTCGGCGCCCTTTCCGGGACTGGGGCGAGTGTTCCGCGCACGCCATTGTTCCATGGTGGAGAGATCCTGGAAGATGCGATGATCCTTGTCGGCCTGGGTGACCCCGAACTTGAGCTGGTGCAGGCTGCTCATCACGGAAATCTGCCGCATGACGAATACCGATTCACGGTCACCAAAGCAGAAGGAAATCGCGTCGACGAGTTGGATGGTCGGCCGGCATGGCCCGTCGTCATGGACTCTCTCGACCTGCCGCACACGACTCATCCGGTAGAAGTAATCTGCCTCCTTGGGCTGGGGATGGATCTGGAGGGGGCAGCCCAAGAGGAATACGACAACGCTCAGCTCATGCGAGCACCTCTGCATCTTAGCGAGGATGGAGGCTCTTTCTTCACACAGGCCGCGGTTCCCGAGGGGCAGGTTCTCGTGTCCTGTCAGCGCGATGAAGATCACATTTTTCAGGGCGTTGATCGCATGACAAAACGCCTGAAAGAGCGCCTGGGCGGCAGACTTCCGGTAGCTGTCTTTCAGTCGGATTGCATGGCGCGGGGGCGCATGTCCGCAGATACAGTCTCCAAAGATGAGATCAATTCAACGATACAAAACCAGTTGATCGGCGATGAACCCGTTCCGTGGCTCGGTGTTTACGGCTTTGCAGAATTTGCGGTCCTCGATGGCAGGAACTGCTTCCACAACTACACGACGGCTCTGTCCGTGCTGGTCCGACGATGAGTGACCGAATCGTGGGTGACGCATCCACTAGACCCAGCTACGAAGAGCTCCAGGCCCGGTGTCAGGAACTCGAAGAAGAGCGGAATCGGCGGTTGCAGGGAGAGTTGCTGGTTGCCGAAGCGAAGAATCGGGTCGATCAAGAACTGGGACGAGCGCAGATCACCTTGCGTTTCGTTGGCAGCGCCCTCGGGATGCAGCAGATCGACGACATGATCGAGTTGGCTCTTGAAACGGTCGTCGAGGCCTTCGAGTGTGAGACGGCGGCATTCTTACAATACGATGCCGAGAGTCAGTCTTTGAAGGTGCTGCAGTTGTTCGCCCAGGATGCACCAGATGATGTCGTCCCATGCGACCAGGATAGACTCTCCAGTCATGCAGCCGAACTGCTGGCCGAAGCCGATGCCCTGCTTCAAAGTGAGGCCCTTCGTCTGGCTAATGCGATCATCTGTCCCATTGTGGATAAGGACGGTCATCCCGCGGGTTTGATTCTGGCAGGGACGCGCAGCTCAGGTGTTGGCATCTATCGACTCTTCGATGAGAGCCATCTCTCCGCATTTTCGGTCGTTGTCTCGCAGATCGGATCAATCTGGCAGAGCATGAGACTCTATCAGCAAGTCGAAGAGCACCGGGCTCTGCTGGAACATCGAGTTGAAGAGCGAACCGCAGAGCTGCGCCTGGCCAAGCAGGACGCGGAAGAAGCGAATCAGGCAAAGAGTGCCTTCCTCGCCAGTATGTCGCACGAGATTCGCACGCCGATGAATGCGATTCTGGGTTTCTCGGAGATCCTGGCAGGGTCGATTCGAGAGGGCCAGCAGCGTGAATTCCTTGATGCGATTAGAACCAGCGGCAAGTCCCTGCTGGGTCTCATCAATGACATTCTCGATCTGTCGAAAGTGGAAGCAGGCAAGCTCGAGCTCGAGTTCGCCCCCTGTGACGCATCAGCTGTCAGCCGGGAGATGACGCAGATCTTCGGGCAGAAAGCAGAAGAGAAAGGGATCGAGTTTCTCGTCGAAATCGACGATTCATTTCCACCGGGCGTGGTGCTCGACGAGCTGCGGCTCCGGCAGATCCTCATCAACCTCATCGGCAATGCCATCAAGTTCACGGCACAGGGTCACGTCGCCCTACGTGTCAGTGGATCACCCGCCGGAGACGATGCGATGGATCTTGTCTTCGACATTGCCGACACCGGTGTGGGGATTCCACTTGAACAACTGGACTCGATCTTCAACGCCTTCGAGCAAACGAAGGGTCAGAGTGCGGCCAAATTCGGCGGCACGGGGCTGGGTTTGGCCATCTCCAAGAAACTATCCCAGATGATGGGAGGCGACATTCACCTAAGCAGCACTCTCGATGAGGGGTCTGTCTTCTCGGTCCAGCTCCATGGCATCGGACTGGCATCGGAGGAAGCACTGGCGCAAGCCCAGAGCGCTGATGATCCGCCGCCGAATGTCAGTTTTGAAGCGGCCACCATTCTTGTTGTCGATGATGTGCCCTTCAACAGATTGCTTATCCGGACCTACCTCGCCGAATACGGCTTCGATGTCATCGAGGCTGAGGATGGCCAGCAAGGATTCGATCGCGTTCGCTCCGATCGCCCTACTCTCGTGCTAACAGACTTTTTGATGCCTGAAATGGACGGTGTCGAGTTGACCATGGCCATCAGAGACGATGAGCATGTTGCGGCGACTCCCGTCGTCGCCGTGACGGCGTCGGCCATGAAGGAACAGGAAGAGGAGTTGCAGCGAATCTGTGACGGCTTCTTGCGAAAACCGGTCAGCAAGGCGGAATTGGTCCGAATGCTCATGAAATTCCTGACGCATCAGACGGTGGAAGATGCTTCCGCGCAGGTCGCTTCGGTGGACTCCGAAGTCTGGTCGGCTGACGCAATCACCGATGATCAGCGAGCCGAGCTGGCTGGCCTTGTCACTTTGCTCGAAGCCGAAGAAGAATCCTGGCAAGAGCTCTCGCGGACGCTGACCATCAACGACGTCGAACTGTTTGCCAGTCGCATCCAAGAGGAAGCCCATCGCTTCGGGTATGTGCCCATCACCCAATGGGGAGAGCGGCTGGCTTCCCAGGCCAGCATGTTCGATGTCGGTTCGCTGCCAGGTACTCTCGCAGAGTACTCGCAGCTGATCGACGAGTTGAAAGGGCTCAGCAACGACTGAGCGAGGCAGCCTGAGCCCACCTGCGTCACATTGGTTTGCCAGGCATACGCCAGAGTCATCATAATGGTCTCTTATCGTTCTTATCCGCTGTCGTGTTGGAGGGTACCCACATGATCTGCCGTATCGCATTGCTGGTGATCGCCGCCAGCGCACTGACACAGTGCAGTTGGATCCACGCCGGCGCTGCTTCCACCGAGAAAGCCCAAGCTGCTGCCACCGGCGCCCGCTTGCAGCAAAGTGACGGTGGCCAGTTGGTGCTGCGCGCCATCGAAGCTCACGGCGGTCTGGAGGCATGGTATCGCGCCGCGACCAGCGCCTATTCGTGGGAGTACTCGAATGCTGGTATGGACTTCCGTTTCAAGTCATACCTGGTCGCCGACAACCGCACGCGCCAGATCTATCACGAGTTACTCGAATTCGGTACGCCGGCCAACCCGCAGCCAGCATCCGGTCGTTTTGCCTGGGATGGCGAACAGGCCTGGATCAGCCCGGCCGCGCTGGAGCAACCGAATGCGCGGTTCTGGGCAGGGACGGGATACTACTTCGAGTCGATCCCGTTTATCCTGGCCGATCCGGGGCTGCACTACGAGACGTTGCCCGACGAAGAGCTGGACGGCGTAGCGCATCACATGGTGCGCGTGTCATACGACGAAGGTGTCGGCGACTCACCAGGTGATCTGTACACGCTCTACGTACATCCGCAAACTGGTAGGGTAAGTGCGATCCGCTACACCGTGTCCTTTGGCCGGACCAAAGCCGAGGCGATGGCACAACAAGTGCGCGAAACGCTGTTGCACTATGAAGAGTATGTCACCGTCGACGGGCTGACGGTGCCGACGCATTTTCGCGGCTTTCACTTCGTTGATGGCGCGCCGGCAGACTTCAAGAACGAGGCGTGGGCGTCGGACATCTCGTTCAGCGAAACCTTCGATCCGGCAAAGCTGGTGATGCCGGCCGATGGCCGTGTGCAGCCGATGGGGTGGTAGATGTGACATCAAACGTGTAAGCTGGACACACCGAGAAAGACCGCCCGATTAGTGCTTCACGTCGCTGTCACTTGTGTTCATGTTGCCCGGCCCCTTGGTCTGGACGTGTAGGAGGTGTTTTCTTTAATGCCACCGGACGATACGAGGGATCCTGACCCCGACCTAACGCGGAGATCACAACTTGGCCTGGATTGATTGGACTATTCTGGTGCTGTTGATCGGCTTCATCACTGCCGTGGCAATCAGCACAAGGAAGTACATGAAGAGTGTGGCTGATTTCCTCTCTGCCAGCCGCTGCGCCGGGAAATACCTGCTCGGCGTGGCCGACGGTATCTCGGGGCTGGGGGCTGTGAGCATCATCGCGCTTTTTGAGATGAACTACAAGGCGGGTTTTACCGCTTCGTGGTGGAAACTCATGCTGCTGCCCATCGGGGTGATCATCGCCTCGACCGGCTGGGTGCAGTACCGCTTCCGCCAGACGCGGGCCATGACCATGGCACAGTTCTTCGAGATTCGCTACAGCCGTTCGTTCCGCGTTTTTGCCGGCGTCATGGGATATATCTCTGGCATCATCAACTTCGGCATCTTTCCGGCGGTGGGCGGTCGCTTCTTTCAGTACTACTGCGGTTTCCCGGCCTGGCCAACGACCGTGCTGGGATTCGAGATCGATGTGATGTACGGGCTGATCATGCTTTTTCTGCTCGGCATCTCATTGTGGTTCACCTTCATGGGCGGGCAGATCGCGGTGATGGTGACCGACTTTATCCAGGGGATGTTTGTCAACGCCGTGTTTGTCATCCTCGGCATCTACATGCTGTTCTTTCTCTTTGACTGGGATGTCATCGTCAGCGCGGCCATTCAGTACTCACCCCAGGACGCCTCGCTACTCAACCCGATGAAGACCAGCGGCACCGACAACTTCAACCTGACGTACTTCCTCATTGCAGCCTTTGTGAGCTTCTACGCCTTCATGGCCTGGCAGGGCAGCCAGGGATATTTCAGTTCGGCGCGCTCGCCGCACGATGCGCGCATGGGCCGGGTGATTGGCCAACTGCGCAACATCACCCAGACGCTGCCGCTGGCGCTTCTGCCGGTGTGCGCCTTTGCCTTCTTGCACCATCCGGACTTTGCCCAGAGCGCCCAGGGGGCCCACGCGATTCTGGATGGCATTGAAAGCGATCAGATCCGCTCGCAGGTGACGGTGACGGTGGCGAGTGCACAGTTTCTGCCGCCGGGCATCATGGGATTGTTCGCGGCGGTGATGCTGGCAGCCTTTATCTCTACACACGATACCTATCTGCACTCCTGGGGGTCGATCTTCGTGCAGGATATCGTCATGCCGATTCGCCAGAGCCTCATCGGCGACAAAGTGATGGATTCGGATGTGCACGTGCGCTGGCTGAAGTACTCGATCTTCGGCGTGTGCACTTTCATCTTCCTCTTCAGTCTGTTGTTCAGCCAGCAGCAAGACATTCTGATGTTCTTTGCGCTGACCGGCACGATCTATCTTGGCTGGGCTGGCAGTTGCATCATCGGCGGACTCTACTGGAAACGCGGCACGACCAAGGGAGCCTGGTCCTGCACGATCCTCGGCGTCGTGCTGGCCTTTTCCGGCTGGTATCTGACCTACAACTGGGAAGCAAGCCAGCAGATGATCTCCGGCCTCTTTCCCGGCTGGTGGGCATCGTGGACGCAGAGTTGGCCCGCACTACTTGGCGACAAGTGTCCGATCACGGCCCAGGTGTTGTTCTTCTGGACCATTGTCACCACCATAATGACCTATGTGGTCGTCTCCCTGCTGGCCAACGAAGAATTCGATATGGATCAGTTGCTGCACCGCGGAGAGTATTCGGTAGAGGGCGAAGGCGAAGCCAAGACCGCTGCCGTGGCCGAGAAGAAGTGGACGGACATCTTCAAGATGGGGCCGGAGTTCAGCCAGGGAGATAAGATCCTCTTCATCGGATCGTATGCCTACATCTTCCTGTTCTTCGCCGTCTTCATGATCGGCACGGTCTACATGCTCAGCACGGATATCACTGATCCCTCATGGGGCGAGTTCTGGTGGTGGTTCTGTGTCGTGATCCTGCTGATGACGGCGGTGATTACGGCGTGGGTGAGCGTTGGCGGCATCAAGAATCTGGGTGAACTCTACGAGATGTTGAGCAACATCCGCCGCGATGAGCACGACGATGGCACGGTGGTGGGGCATCGGAGTCTGGCGGATCTGCATATGGAAGAGAAGAAAGCGGGGGAATAGACGGATTCCACGCACTGCTGTGTGACAGCAAACGCTAAAGTCGCTCCCGTTTCGGCCACATCTCCTGTGCCCACTCTGGTTCAGTCAAAGCCATGCGTTGCTGCTCGTCATACAGCTCTGTTTCAATCGCCTGCTTTTCTTCCTCTGTTCGTGACGGCGGCGGCGTGATGTCCTCGCGCGGATACTTTGTATAGTCAGCCTCTGTTGCAAAGTCGAGATGAGTCAGTTGTCCCAGCTCCTTCAGGACAACCAACTCCGCAAGGCTGTAGTCACCTGGATCTTCACGGCTGAATCGCATGGGCTGAGACAGTTTGAGACTGGGGAATTGCCCGAAGCGGGGTCGGCCACTGGCGTTGCCGGCAACACGGTGAGCCATGTAGGGGTGCATGATGGCGAGGTCACCCGCTTTCCCTGTGAGTTGTTGAAACTCGCTACACTCCTTCACCATATAGGGTTTGATGTAGGAGTAGACCGTGTCCGGGTGAATGCCTTGTGGATGCCGTGCCAGCAAGCGGGCGACCACACCGACGGAGTCAACGCACATTTGTGTCCCGCCTGATTCCGGCGATAGGTCCGAGAAGATGTATCCCAGCAACAATCCCTGCTGCGGTGAATCGAGAAAGTGGCGATAGTGCCAGCCGTCCTTGTGCCAGCCTGGTGCACTCGTTGAGCGCCAGCCCCCTTCACCAAGCTTGCTGTCATCACTGCACAGATTTACAGCGAGCGAATCTGGCAATGCAATTTGCTCTGGTGCGGCCACCCGCTCCCGACCACCGACGCAATCCACTTGTGCCCCGAGTGCACGTGGCGCAACGTCCTGCAGCAACGGACTCTCCGGTGGCAGACCATATCGCGTTCTTATTTCCAGCTTTTGCTTAGCTGCTTCCTTGTCACCACGCGATGCCATGATACCGACATTGGGCGGGCAACCGGTTCGGATGTAGGGTTCCTTCTTCCAGGTTTCGGGATCCCCTCTTTTGATGCCCCGTTCCTCGAGCTCTCGCCAGGCACAGGCAACGATGTCTTCAGAATTCTGCTTCGGAACCGCGTCTCTCACGATAACCCAACCATGCGCAACAAAGTGTCGAGCATCTGCTTCAGACAAGGTCGTACACTTCGCTATCGCCTGATCGACCATTGTTTCGTAATCCACGTTCACAATCCCCCAAGTAAGCGATTCACTAAGACATCCACCAACCAGCTGTTGGTCTACGATCCCGGAGTGTGGATCTGCGCTTCGACCTTCCGCATCCAGTGGTCGAGTGAGCGCGCCGAGGCGCCCGGAATCTTTCCCCTGTCGTCCCAGCGCCGCAGTTTGACAGCATCAGCGCAATACGAGCTGCCTTCGAAAGTGGCGCGCTCGGCATCGTCCATCTTGCCGCCCTGCTTCTCGAGAGTGACCACGGATCCCTTCGACAGTCCGTCGAAGTAGTCCGGCTCTGTCGTGCACAGGTAGCGCTTCGCCTCGGCGTGGTTACGGATGCAGAACAGGACGCGCTCGGAGAAATACTCGTGAAGCTGCTCAGCCCCGAGCTCGCCGTGGCCCCCGTGCAAGGGCGGCGTCTGGTCGTCGTTGCCCACCGAGTCGGCCAGGTCGCCGTCCTCGGCGACGAGACGGCCGAAATCGTGCAGCAGCGTGGCGACGACGAGCTCGTCGTCGGCGCCTTCGTCCTCGGCCAGGGTCGCGCACTGAAGGGCATGCTCGAGCTCACTCACCGGCTCCTCATCATACTGACGATTCGTACCGTCTTCGAGCCGCTCTCGAATGAAGTCCGACATCTCATGTGTGCTTCTCATTCTGTTCTCTCCTCCATTCCGACAAGAAAATCGCCCCGACGCTGCATGCCGGGCGGCACATTCTTGCTTGCTATGCATACCTCACACTCACCATAATAGGCGCTCACAAACACCATCCGCCACTGGCGGTGGCCTCTCGAGTCCCTTGAGAGACGGTATCGCAGGACGGTGATCTGTTGTACTGAGAAAGCGGCGTCCCACATGGCCTCCAGTAAGACTCGAAGTCTTCATTGGCGCGTACAATACAGGAGCCCTCTGTGTCGCCCTTCTTGCGCTGCCCCTGGTCGTCACCAAGTGACCACTTCAAGACTGAGGGACGATCGGCCGATTGATGAAAGCGAAATCTCGGCCCCGCACGCGTCCGCGATCTCAATGCCGCCGGGATCTTCACCGTCGCTTGTGGGTATGGCGTGTCCGATGCATTATGGCCAGCATGAAAATCGCAGTGAATCAGATCCGCTTCTGCATGACGCTGCATTGAAAGGACGCAGAATATGAAGGTCTTGATCACCGGAGCGGCAGGTGTCATCGGCAAGATTCTGGTGCGGGGGCTGCGCGATCGGCACGAGCTGCGGGGCTTCGATTGTGAGCCGATGCCGGAGCTGGCGGACGCCATGGTTGGTGACATTAACAACTTCGATCAGGTGAAGGCTGCCACGGAGGGAATGGAGGCGATCATCCATCTGGTCAATGTTCCCGGGGGAGAGTGGGAGCACTCGCTGCAGAGCATGGTCGGCACGTACAATGTCTTCGAGTCGGCTCACCTAAACGGCGTGCGCCGGATCGCTTATGCGAGCAGAGGCGGGGTTCTGCCCCGATCATTCTATCCGCGCACGATGCAGCGCACGGCCGAGATGCTTCCCAAGCCGGACAGCTACTACACAATTTCCAAGGTCTTCGGCGAGAGCATCGGTTACATGTACGCATCGCGCTTTGAGATGGAGGCAGTGTCGGTGAGAATCGGCAACATCAATGCTGAGCGTGACCAGCCGGAGCATCCTCATCATCTGAGTCACGGTGATTGTGTGCGTGTCTTCGAACAGGCGATCACGCATCCTGGGGTGAAATACGAGATGGTGTTCGGCGTCTCCGATAGTGACTGGCCGCTCTACGATCTGGATCATGGACGCAGGGTGATCGGCTACGATCCACAGGATCGGTCACATGTGCCCGAAGACGAACGCGAGTAGGCCCGGACACAACGGCGGCAGCTCGAGTTGATCATCCGCCAAAATGCAGCACCCGCTCAGCCGGGTGGACAGGGAGGCGCCTTGGACAGAATAACCTGGACATTCCCGCACCAGGAGGCCGTGATCAAACCGGGTGCGCTCCACGGCGACCTGGACATCGGTCGAGCGGGAGCCGGACATGTGATTCAGGTGGGTGATACCTACCGCATGTACTACTGGGCAACGGGATCAGACGGGTATCACCATATCTGTCTTGCAGAGACTTCTGTCGATCAGCCGAATGCCTGGAAGGCCTGCGGCAGCGTTCTGGATCGGCAACCGGGAACCGAGCACAACGACCAAGGTCCGGGATTCCCCTTTGTGGTGCCTCAGGAGGATGGGCCGTGGCTGATGTTTGTCTGCGGGTGGGGGATGCCTCGTGCTGACAAGAGGCTTCCGAACACGACGGGTGTGGCCTTCAGTGACGACGAGGGTCGGCGTTTTCACTACCGCCACGATGCACCGATCCTGGGAATGGACCGGCCCTGGGACCGTGAGGGGACAGGCAGTGTTTTCGTTCGTCGCGAGGGGGGCCGATTTCTGATGTATTACACAGCGATCGGACACTATTTCGACAAACCGGAGGGTGTGGAAACCGGTCACGGTGACGTGATCCCGAGGATCGGCATCGGCTACGCCGTTTCGGATGACGGTGTGCAGTGGACAAAGCCGCAGGAGGACCTGATGGTTTCGCCGCGGGGGTTCGAGACCGAGCCTTACGAATACATCAGTTCGAAACCATTCCTGCTCGAACAAGAGGGTGGTTGGAGGATGTGGCTGCACACATTCGGAACGGCGTATCGTGTGAGAAGCCTAGGCGGGCGGGATGGGTTGAACTGGGAATGGCAGGAGAGTGGGATCGAAGGCGAGTTTGGGGTAGGTCGGGCAGGGCGTTTCGACGACCATCAGAGGTGCTACGTCTCTGTGGTGAAGTTCGAGGACACGTATCGTTGCTGGTTCACGGGCAACGGGTTTGGTCAGACAGGGATGGGTTATGCTGAAGGCGTCTGACGAATTGGTGCAGCTGAGCGTCTTACGGAGCCTACAGCATTGGAGGGTTGCTTGAAAACACTCGCCGATGAGGAGGTTGCCGCCTTCAGGGAGCAGGGCTATCTGGTCAAACGGGATGTCTTCGATGACGCGGAGATCGATCATCTGCGGAGCGGATATGACTACATCACGTCACTTGTCGAACAGGGTGGGATTGATGAGCAGTATCTGAAGTCAGCAGGACCAGAGGTCCACATTCACCTTCAGGCTCCCGCAGGGACGCCAGCAGCGGATTCGATCCGCTTCCTGCGAAAAGTGCAGTGGCCCTCGATGCTGCATCCGGCCTTCGAGGAGATTCGCACCAGTGCGAAATTTTCCGGCCTGCTGGAGCCCCTGATTGGCACGTCCCTCAAGCAGTTTATCAATCAGATCAACTTCAAGATGCCCGGTGGGGACATTTCCTTTCCGTGGCATCAGGATATCCGCCCGACGCCCGCCTTTCGTGAGCAGGAGTCCAACTACGTGCAGACGATCATTGTCGTTGACGAAGCGACTGTCGCCAACGGTTGCCTGCACATTGTCCCTGAGAGCCACAATCTTGGGAATCTGAAGGTTGACCGATACGCAGAAGGGCAGATCGAGGACCACGTCGACGTGTCACGAGCGATTCCGCTGGAGGCCGTTCCGGGAGATGTCGTGCTGTTCACCTCGTATACCGTACATGGATCGACGGTCAACACAACGAGTCGGCCAAGACGATCCTATATCAACGGCTTCGTCCGCGCCTCAGCCTGTGATGTCGGCAAGTGGGCCTTCCACGAGGGAGTTCCGATCCCGATCACAAGCGATCACGACTATCACAGGATCCGCGCCTGACCAACAGCATGTTGCACCTGCTGGCCAAAGCCGGACAGCTGCGCAACGTCGCTCGTGGCGACACGCTGTGCAACGCTCGAGGTACGCGCCGACGCCATCCTGTTTGAGATCACTCACGAGAACTTCGATGAACTGGTGTTGGCCCATCCCGGACTGGCGGGCGTCATCTACCGCAACATCGTCACGTCGCTGTGCGGTAAACTGCGTGAGACGAACCAGGAGGTACTGCGCTCGATCCTGAGGGTATAGCGTTCAGGAATCCTCTTTGCACGCAAGGACTTCCGTCAGCCAGGGTACGGCGTGTTCGGGGTGAAAGCGGTGTTCCGTCACATCGACATTGGCATAGAGGAAGTACTCTTCATTCGACAGCCCTTCAGGGATCGGCTGGTCGTCGTAGAGCCGAGCGTTGGCGGCCTCATACTTCTTGTAGTAACAGACCTTCACGTTGTCCTGACCCCCTGACATTTTATAAGCGGCCCGAACCCTGCTGATATGAGGGGCGCGACCACCTTCTGTATAGAGCAGGGCGCGTGGGGCCAGCGCCGCTTGAATGTCCGGTGCGTCAAACCAATGATACATGCCCGGAACCACATGGTGCGGGGTCGAGCCGTCGGCATTCTGGGCAATCGTTCGTTCGCGCCAGTCGCAGAGGAAATCGTTGTGGATGACGGCTCCGACCAGGTCTGGATTGAGCAGCCCGACGATATCGGCTGGATCGGATCCCAGTGATAGACCACACGTTGCGATGCGCTTCGAGTCTACCATGCTCAGTTGGGCCAGCCACTGCAGGATCTGGGTCTTCTGAAAGACCGAAATGCCGAGGTAATTGCGCCCTGTCCACAGCATGCACAGCGAAACCCCCGAGAGATCCCGTAGGGCACTCTCGGCTTCGGCGCGAGCCGGATTGTCAACCGCCACGGCGATCATGCCTTGGCGCACGAAGTGCAAGGCCATGCAGTTGTCGCGCCACTTCTCCTCACTCCAATTGAGTTTGCGGTTGTTCAACTCCGGCTCACCGGCCATTCCTTCTTTGCTGCCGCTGTAGCCGGGGAAACACATGACCCCCGGAGCGGGTGACTGGTCGCTCACGCTATCCGGGACCAGCATCAGAAAGGGGACGACGCAGTGCGGCTCGGGATAGATCTCCCAACGCTGGAGTTGGTACCCGGCCCGCTGCTCGACGCCGACGCGTTTGGGCGCTGGCTGATCGATGACTTCAGGAAACGCCATCAACTCGAGCACCTTCTCGCGCAGTTGTTCTTGCCAGGCCGGAAATTCACGGGCATCCATATCCGGATCGAAGGCGAGCTTCGGTCGGTGAGATTTGATGAACGCTTGCATGAAGCCCGCCGTATCGACAAAGCGGCCATCTTGTCGATCGCTGACGAAGGTCTGACGGGTTGTGGGCTGGATCCGATCTGAGGCCATGGCTAGTCCCAGCGCTTGTGACAGGGGGCCAGGCCAGGCGTCGGTGCGTCGCGGTAGTTCGGCTCGAGGTACACGTCGTGCTCGGCAACGACTTGCCCAATGTTCATGCGCATGCCATGCCCTCCATCTGCCCCCCCACGAGTTGAGCTCGCGCTGCACTTCCTGCCGCTTCGTTGGGCCAAGCTGAGGCTCCTCGAGCCGCTCCAGCATCTCTGTCTTACGCCGGCCCATGGCCGTTCGTGCGAAGTCTGCCACGCGGAGCTCGGCGCGACGAGCTGCTCCGCCTGCTGTTGTTCCTTCATTGGGTCGGTGAGGTTGCTCATCAGTCGGTCTCCTGCTGCCTGGGGCGATCCGTCAGCATGTGCGGGATCATGATGCGCTCAAAGTGTTGCTCAGTAATCGTATGTGTTCGTCTTATCGCTGCCAAAGTCAGCGGCAGCCAAGACGCGTTACACAAAACTTTGTGGGCCTACACCAGACTCACCATAGCGGGTTCCTACTCGTGCCATGCAGTGAAGACCATCGCTCTGACCTGCCTGAGTCCGGGTCGGTCCCGAGTTGGATCACCGATCTGGAGTAATCTCACCCGATGGCCTGTCATCGTGAGTCCATCATGAAAGACGTCGGTCGTTTGCCGATCGTAATGCCCCTCGGCGGCATGAGGAATCTGAATCCCGAGCCATCATGTATTGTCCATGAATACTTCGTCTCACACTGTGGGCATTCGACCTCGCGCTCGGGTTCACATCCCCTGATTCGCGCGAGGCAAACCTTGCAGAAGGTGACGCAGCCGAAGGTATCCACGTCCCATGAACCTTTCTCGCCTGAGAAATCGTCATGAACAGTTCGACAGTTGAGGCAGATGAAAAGACCTGAGCGATCGGGTTCACGGCGCTCATGTTGGACGAAGTAGTCGAGGATGTTCGCTTGTGTCGCTGAGTCGAGACGCCGGAATCGATTCGTCTTGCTGCCACAGAACTGACACGGCGCGCCGATCCATTCCACGAAGCGGCGCAACACGAGGCCAAACGCAATCAGGCCAACGGCGCCGAAGAGTATGTTCGTCAGGATGTCCACTCAGCCGTCCTCCTTGACGCTCAGATACGCGTCGCGTCATGCACTCGTCCAGATGAGGCAACGGGTTCGGCCCGGTCTGCTCGAGCCATCAGACGGATGGTGTCGACGATGCTGAACAAGGCCGACCCATGGCAAGTCAATGTTGAGCCATCGACATTGACGGGAAAGGGGGAATCGCCGGCCGCTGACAGGCTTAACGACTCGCGGACGCGGTAGTGCTCGAGGCCCCAGCGGTCGGGGTCGTCGAGAATGGTGGCATCAAAACCATGCTTCAACTGACCTGGGAGGCGGAGGGCACCCAGATCTCGCAGCGCGAAGACGTGGAAATCGCCGGAATCGAGGGACACTCCCCGCGCGAGGGGTAGATTCGGTCCCAGGTCGCCATTGACGATGGTGATCGAGCTGTACGATCGGGTCGAGCAGAGATCGCCATCTACGGTGATAGACCACTGTCGACGCCCGCCGCCAGGCAAGTGGAAGGCTCTCTCCAGTGCCGCCAATGAGGCGCCGACGAAGAAGGGCCCAAGATCACCGAAGAGCTGACTCAGGACACCCTTGTAGTACTTCGTGAATCGGTTCTCGGTGAAGTGGGGCACGCGGCCGAAGATCTCGGCTCCGCTATACCCGACGAAGTGACGTGGCGGCGCATCGGACCGCTCGGTGGTGACACGGATGACATCACAACCGACGGTGTGTTCATGCTCGAGTGACTCGACGAAGACAGCGATTGCCGCGTCGATCTCGTCGGGCATGCCCAGCACCTTGCCGATCAGGTCGGCCGATCCCTTGCGCAGGAACCCCAGTGTCGTCTGTGAGAGGGGCACACCCGAGTCGATGCAGCCCTCCAGCACGCTGTTGAAGGTGCCCGATCCACCAGCGGAGATCACCCGTCGGCAGCCGGCGGCGACGAGATCTCGCGTACGTTCTCGCGCTTCAGGATGGCTGTCTACCACCTGCAACTCCACCTCATCATGGCCGTGCTGCCGGAACAGGGGCACGATCTTCTCGACCTTCGCCCAATCGCTGAGGGAACCGGAGATGGTCGTGGCGATCACCTGAACACTCTCGGGTGCGCTCATGCCTTGGCTCCTTGTGGTGGCTCGTGGATGACGCCATCGTCGATTTCGTTCGCGAGCATCCGTTGCAGTTCGGTGATCGCCGTGTCGGTGACTTCCCTCAAGGGCCGGTCGCCATCGAGGCGGCAGGTTGGTCTGTGGAGCTCACCGGCCACGACCCCACACACGAGCCGATAGCCCTCTCGCAGCTTGCCGAGTTTCTCATGCGTCTCGTGGACCTGACGGGTGACGCCTCGTGCCTCGATCCGGGCCAGCGAGATGGCCGGGTCGACGTCGATGAACAGTGTCGCAGCGGGAAGCTCCAGATGAGCCAGATGAAGGCGCTTCAGTGTCGCCAGTTCCGGCAGTGTCTGATAGAGACCGTCCGTCTCATCCACGTCGGTACCCGTCAGTACGCGGAGGGCGCTGGCGCAGATCTCCTCGTCGAAGGCTTCGCCCTTGTAGATGCGACACCAGGCACTCACGTTGATCAGCGGGGCGCCATCCATGACGATGAGATCCGGTGCATACCATCGGCGCACATCTCTCACGATGTGGTCCCGCAACAGAAGCTCAGTGAGCTTGGGGATCTTATAGCTTCTGAGAGAGTCGGCACTCTTCGCCCGCCGGCCGATCGCCTCTCGCAGGTGCTCTTTCAGCAGTTGTTGAGCCGCCTCCCGTTCGCCGCCGTCATAGAAGGCGATGTCATCGGTGATGAGACAGACCCGGCCATGCTCGGAAAGGCGCTGTGAAAGCTCCCTTGCCAGTGAACTCTTGCCGGAGCCATCAATTCCGACGACGGCAACCAGTGGCGCCACCGACACATTCGTCCCACGCCGATGGCGTGCGACAGCCTGTGATGCGGCAAGGTCTCGGAGCCGGCGTTCCAAGGTGGCGGTGATCTGCTGGCGAGATCCTGACAGCAGAAGGGGAGGTGCCACGGTCAGCCGATTCCACAGCGGCACCGGCACGGGGCTGTCCTTTGGCAGAGCACGCTCGGGACCCGACAGGTAGACCGGCAAGACTGGCACGCCAGGGAACTCGGTGGCCAACTGGCCGACCCCTGTCTTGAATGTTGCGATCTCCCCGGCCTGACCTCTCGAGCCCTCCGGAAACACGATCAGACTATGCCCTTGTTGCAGGTGCCTGCGCATGCCTGCAAGAGGACTTCGCTTCCTCTCACCTCTCGTGACCCACACCGGATGGAACAGAAAAGTCACGAGCCACAACAGCAGCTTCGAGCGACAGAAGTAGTCATAGGCCGCCACGGGATGAGTGTTTCGCAGCTGTCGAGCGTTCAGCAGCTGGAAAAGCATGAACACATCCAGATGACTGTTGTGATTGGCGACGAGAATGAACTGATCCAGGCTGGCCAGATGCTCCCTGCCGTCCACGCTGACGCCGAAGAGGAGTTTCAGCAAGGGGCGCAAGACTAGGCGGTGAATGAAGACTCCCAGCCACGACAGGGGTGACCCGTTATGCATGTCAGAAGTCGTCCAGGAAGTATCTCAGGTAATGGAATGCCACCGGTGCTGCATACAGGAAGGACTTGATACTGTTGATTCCGCGACCACCGCCTTCCGGAATGATCGATCGATCGATGCCCAGATCAGACTCCAGATAGGTCACCGTGTGGGCGCCGATGGCCACGAGAAATGGAATGAGACAGGCGAGGACGGCACAGTGGACGGGAGGGACGTTCGACCACGGACTCAGGATCCAAGCGAACAGGAATGTGAAGGGTACAGGGGCGACCAGCTGCAACGGGAGTCCGATGCGCGCAGGTCGATCTCTGGAGTTCAGCGTGTAGGCGAACAGGTCACACACCGCCACGGCGGCCACGACGGAGACGGCCATCCAGACCGAATAGTACATCAGATAGCCGATGTGACCGACGCAGTAGACGAGGAGAAACAGCCCGAGGTCGATTGCGCCGATGGACAGCACTGAGCCCTGCGGATCCCGCGAGCCCAGGGTGATGGCGAAGGGGACGACGAGGAAGGCCCAGACCGGTACGGAGATGATGAACATGCCGTACCAGTCGATGCTGATGTAGTACATCATGAACGGAATGGTGACGTAAGCGACGAGCATGCCCCACCGATCCTGGATTCGCAGGTCCGCGAGCGTGAAATACTCGCGCAGAGTCGTGAAACAGAGCGCCGCCAGGACCCAGAGGCCGACGTTGACCGACAACAGCGCCGTCAACGTGAAGGCGAGGGCCAGACTCCACAGGTAGGGCAGGTAGATGCGAACCGTGAATGGCAGCCGCAGAGCGCTGCGCAACAGCAGCGTGAGGGTGAGCAGAGCCAGCAGGGCGACAAGAGTGGCCTGAGGGGCAAGGGGCACAGCGCGACCTCCTCCGTCGGCGAGGCACCCGATGTGTGACGTCTGTTTTGTAACCTTCATGGTTCGTCAGCTGGGGTCAACTGGATCGACGTATCCACAGGGCGTGGCGCCGGCGTTCGTCTGGTGGCATGTTGCTAAGGCACTACAACCACAAAACGGTTTCGTGCTCAACCCCCACTGGAAGCATCAATCAACGGGAATCGACTCATGCCAAACTCGAACCCAAGCTCCCGCCGTTCTTTTCTCAAGCAATCCGCCGTCGCTGCTTCAGCGCTGGTTGCCGGTTGTGCGGCGCTCTCGTCTTCACCGACCCGGCCACGGGGCATTGTCGACGCGCACGTTCACGTGTGGACGCCGAACCTGGAGAAGTATCCGCTTTGGGAGGGCTACACGAGGGACGACCTGCAGCCACCTAGCTTCACGCCCGAACAGCTTTTCGCTCACTGCCAGGCCGAGGGCGTTGATCGCATCGTGCTGATCCAGATGAGTTGGTACCGCTTTGATAACTCCTACATGCTCGACTGTATGGAGCGTTTCCCGGGTGTCTTCGGCGCGGTGGGCATCGTGGATTGGTTCGGCAATCGACCGGACGATGACATGGCCAGGCTGGCCAAGCGCGGTGTGCGCGGATTTCGTGTCACAAATCGGGATGCCGCCGACAAGAGCAAATGGATCGAAACGCCGGGCTTCGAACGCATGTTCGAGCACGCGGCGGACAACGGTCTGGCGATTTGCCCGCTCATGGGCCCGGACGGGCTTGCCTCGCTCAGCCGCATGTGCGAGAAGTATGCGGACACGCGGGTGGTGATCGATCATTTCTGCCGCATCGGTATCGACGGAACCATCAGAGATGAGGATGTCAGGGCGCTGGAGGCGATGGCGAAGTTCCCCAACACACACGTGAAGGTCTCGGCCTTTTATGCGCTGGGCAAAAAGGCGCCGCCGCACGACGATCTGGAGCCGATGATCAAACGCATGCACACGGCCTTTGGCGCCCAGCGGTTGATGTGGGCGAGCGACTGCCCCTTTGCGGTGGACAAGGAGACATACGCCGACAGCCTGGCGCTGGTGCGCGACCGATGTTCCTGGCTTGACGCGGTAGACCGCGACTGGCTGCTGCGCCGCACGGCGGAAAGGATCTTCTACTCCTGAGTCGAATCCTTCGGAACCTCTTCTTGTTTCGGTGCGTCCCGGTGTGACATTCTTCACGCACTGCCGTGTCGATCTGGTGTCAATCGAGCCTGGGTGTTGGTTCCTGCTCTGGGCAGGGCGGATGGTCTATGCTTTGCAGGCGGGACAGCACGCTTCCATCGCGTCTCGGTGACTGATGCCAAAACAGAGTACCTAACGTCGTGCCGTGGCACCCGATCAAGTCATGCAGTAGGTTACATGTAACTTATAATTCGGAGGACTTCATGTCACAAGCAGGGCGAAGGAAGTCATCACGAGACAAGGTGAGGGCCCATCGCGAACGACTGCGTGAACAGGGCTTGCGGCCGATCCAGATCTGGGTCCCGGATGTCCGTTCAGAGGCCTTCCAGGCTGAAGCTCGCCTGCAGTCTGCTGCCGTTGCGCAGAGTCACCACGCCGAAGATGACCAGAGCTTCATCGACGCCGTCTCTGACCTATAGCGGCCCATGCGGCGTGGCGAAATCTGGACCATTGCCGGCGGTCCCGACTACATGGGAAAACCAAGGCCAGCGGTGATTGTGCAGGACAACGACTTTGACGCCACCGGGTCAGTGACCATCTGTGCCTTCACGACGGATCCAACCAGGGCTGCCTTGTTCCGAGTCTATATAGAACCCTCTGCCGACAATGGGTTGCACATGGCAAGTAGCCTCATGGCAGACAAACTCACCACTGTGCCACGGGAGCGTCTGGGCACGAAGCTCGGTCGCTTGAGTGACCAAGATATGGTGCGGCTCAATCGGGCGATGTTGGTGTTTCTCGGGCTGGCTCGATCAACTCGGTCAACCGACAACTAGAAAGATCTGGTTTCTAGAAGGCAGCGGACTTGCCCTCTGCCGCCAGGTCGATCTCGGCGACGTAGATGTCGACGGGGCCGTCCTTGTAGTGCGACAGTTCCTTGCGAGGCGTGATCTGGCCCGCCTCTTCCCGCCGCAACACACCCCATCGCTCTATGTGCGGAGAAGGAGTTCTCTCCGCCTCGAGGACACCGCTCACGTAGGCGTGTTGTGAGTAGTAGCTGACGATCAACTGATTGGGTTCAACTGAGACAAGACCCGGATAGGCTGCATCGCCATCGCTTGGCAGGGCAAACACCGGCGTCAAGCCGTCCGGCTCCAACCGGAAGACTCCCGTATTGCCCGCGGGGGAGTGCTGGGGGATCCACGACACGGTGGGATCGCGCCGCCCGGCGACATACACGTTGCCACCTGACTCGCACAACGCCGGGCAGTGGATCAGTGCCTCCAGGTCGACGCACGACCACTGCTCGTACGGCGGGTCGGAGATGTACAACAGAGAATGTTGACCGGGCACTCGTTTTGTTCGGGAGACGCACCATAGTTGTCCATCCGGTCGGAAGATCACGTCCGCCTCATTGAAGCGCGGCGTCGTCCGATGGTCGATTTTGCGGATCTCCTGTAGTTCGTGCGGCTCCAGCCCATCGTCATCGGCGATCCTGGAAACGAAGGTCCAGTGCCGGCCATCCTCGCTGGAGAGCAGGTCGCCTCCCTTTTCGGCGCAATAGAAGACGCCCTCGTGTCGACGCACGCGCCACAGCCAGTAGTTTCGCTCATGGGTCTTCGTTGGTTCCGACCATCGGCGACCGTCGGGCGAACTGAACAGGTAGGGTTGCACCACTTGCCGTTTGCGGCCTGCCACCGGCTCATACCAGCTGTCAGAGCAGAACACGAGCAACTCATCCTCGGTGGCTGCCAGCTTCACATCTCGTGCGTCGTTGGGCGTCGCCAGCACGGCCACTTCGTCCCAGCGCCGCAGATCTGCCGAGCGCAGTACCACAACGACACCGTCTGGTGCCGAGTGCGCCGAGGTTCGGTCATAGACGAGCCAGAATGTGTCTCGCCAGAAGCAGATGTCGGTGCACATGTTGTGCCAGCCATCTCTCACGACGGTGCGGTGCGTCAGGATCTGAGCCAAGGGTTATACCTTCCCGGTAGGTTGAGTGGTTGCGTGGGTTAGGCTGTCAGCCTGGCAGCGGCGTGAATTGCAGAATAGAGATTGGTACTGAGGGCGAAGCGCAGGCGCACCGACGTCCCTACCATCGATGAACTCACATGCCCGACGCCGGCCCAAACGTATTGCAGCATGCCATCGTATCAAGCGCCAACAAAGGGCGACGCGACGTTGCGCCGTCCCGACAGGCGAAGGGCGTCACATTCTGCTTGCTATGTACACCAGACTCACCATAATAGGCCCTTGTAAACACGACCCGCGATCGTACGCCGTTTTCCGGGTCGGTGAGTGGTCGTCGCACTTTGCGACGTGGACCAGGCGTCTGTTGTCGGGAGTTCATGAAGACCCAAACTCGGACCAGATCAGACACGCGTATATGGCGGGTCTTCGCCCTGCTGCTGCCCCTTCTGTGCTGTCCCCAGGCAGTTGAGGCCGAGCTGCAGTTATTCAGTCGCGGCGTAATGCGGGACATTGCGGTTACGGATGTGCCGGAACTCGGCGAACTGGTCGACACTCTCCGCTTCGTAGCAGCCCCGGGGGAGTTCGAGCCTTTCTCGCTGGCACTGCGCTCTACCGAGACGGGTCGGTGGCGGATCGAGGCCACACCCCTGGCGCTTGTTCACGATCCTGGTGAGATACTGCCGGTTGAGGCGCTGGAAATCGCGTTGTTGGTGGAAGGAAACGCGCCTCCCTACGGGGTCACGGACTGGATTCTGCAACCTGGGATTACGCATGTCCAGTTGGCGGCGAACCGGACGGAACGACTCTGGCTTACGCTGCACGTTGCCGACTCCGTCCAGGCGGGAGAGTATCGGGGCCGGTTGGACCTGGTTGACGCGGCTGGCCACAAAATAGCCGTCCCCCTGCAAGTGCAGGTCCTCAACGCGCGTTTGGACCGAGATATTGGCGTGCATTTCGCCGTGCTGTCTACGATCGGGCCCTTCACCCAGTATTTCAAACCAGACAAGAAGACGGAGTTGTTTCCCGAAACGGTGGAATTCTACCGGGAGCTTCTCGACCATGGCATGACGTCCGCGGTGCTCAAGAGCAACGACTGGCCCTATCGCACGGGCGAGTTTGCAGGTTTGAGCGCAAATGTAGAGGCTGCCATGGCGGCCGGGCTTGACGGACCTGTCGTGTGGAATATGCAGGCCCTGATCAACGCGGCGAAGGGTGGTGAACGCTACGCCCACTATGATGGCAAGGCCGACGGCTGGGAGGCCCAGCGCGACTTGACCCATCTGCAGGAGATCGTCCGAACCGTGGAGGGTTTAAGGGAGGAGGGAGATTGGCCGGAGATGATCTACTACACCATCGACGAACCCGGCACCCAGACGGAGAACTGGGATTTGCGCACCCGCCGCATGGAGATCATGGTCAACAGCCTCCGCGTCGTCTCCCAATTGGGGGTACGAGGTACGACGACGGTGAGTGAGCTGGTGGACGACCGCCACAACACGACACGCTGGTCCAGTTTTCCAGATGAGTTGCGCGACGAGTGGGACAAGGCCAGGCCCTTCTGCGCCGTCCGCATCTACGCCTACGGCTTTCCTCAGGGCAAAACGGACCTCTTCGCCGAGCAGCAGGATGCCGAGCAGCGTGGCCACGAAGTATGGGTCTACCACAATCCGGCCGTCATGGAGAGGAACCGCTACATCGCGCGACTCTACTTCGGTGTCTGGGGTTGGAGAGTGGCGGCCGATGGGCTGACGGCCTGGACCTACCCAGGCGACCGGACGGTACAGTGGGAGTTGGTCAGGGAGGGCATCGACGACGCTCGATACCTTGCCCGGGTTGAGGCCCTGCTGGATCGGGGACACGGTGACCCGCAGACACGCGCCGAGGCACGCCAGTTTTTGCGGGATCTCTCTGAGACGGTCCAGCTCAATGATGATGGTTTTATCGATGACTGGGAATCCACCGCCCGACGGATAACACCCGGCCCGGAGGCGGATTTCGTTCACTTCAAACGACGCCTGGCTGCCATGGTGGTCGCTTTGGAAGAGCAGACAACCACGGTGGTGACCGAGCCTGTGTTCGATTCTCCATCGGAAGCGGCCGCGCTGCGGCAGAACTACCCCAGTTTCGAAGTCTATCAGCTACGAACGACTGCCAAGGTGCAAGCGAAGGGATTGGTGTTGCTGAAATGAGTGTCTCCCGATCCTGGTCATGTTTCCTGCGCTGCCGCCACGGACGCTTCTGTCTCTGTCACACATCCTAAACCACCGACGGACTCACATGCCCGACGCCGGCCTGACTATCGAGCAGAAACAGACGTATGACCGTGACGGCTGGGTCGTCGTGCCCTCGTTGTTCACCGCCGACGAGTGCGACGGACTCATCCAGCATATGGACGCCGTGCACGCCGGCGACATCGCTGTCGAACGATTCGTTCCACCCGCCGAGGGCGCCGAGCATCTCATCGACGCCGACCAATGTCACATACATGATCCGGTCTGCCGCGACTTCATGCTGCATCCGAAGCTGCGTGCCCCCCTTCGAGACGCATTGGATGGTGACGAGCCCGAGGGCATCAAGAGCCACTACTGGTGGAAGGGCAGCCAGTGGTCGCAGGGTTGGCACTGTGACGGCACGGCCCTGCCCGAGTGCATCGGCGTATGGATCGCGCTCGTCGATGTGGACGAAACGATCGGCACGCTGGCACTGCAGACGGGTGGCCACCGACGCCGCATTCTGCACCACGACGATCTGCGGCCGGGGAAGTGGGCAGGCAATCGAACGCATTCGGGCGACCCGGAGCTCCGTGCCAGGCTGAGAGATGAGATCTTCGGGGACAACGAAGCGGCGGGGCTGGAGCAGGTGCACATGGTGGCACAGAAGGGGACGGCTGTCATCTTCGATGGCTATCTGTGGCATCGCGGTGTCATGGGAAGCGACCCGGGGGCATTTCGTCAGGTCTACGCCTGCCACTACATCCCGGCATCCTTCATGCAATGGCCGCACGTGCTGTGGGAACGCATCGATTTCGATGGAATCAAACGCTGGTCAACGGGCGACGAGCCGACGCCGTCGGCACGGCATAACGCACGGCTGCCGCGGCATCCGGCGATGGAGTTCAGTGCCTCGAGCAAGGATCCGTCGCTGTTGCCGACGCGCAAAGATGCGCCGCTGCAGATTCTTTCCGCTGACCAGGCGCAGGATATGGATCTGCGTGGGTTCACGGTGATCGAAGATGCCTTCAGCACAGCGGAGATCCGCGAACTGCGTGAGGAGATCGATCGCCTCGGCGCCGGTGGCATGACGGGCGAGCAGTCGGCGCTGGTGCGATCCTTCTGCGGCGGCTCGTTTTTCCAAAAGATCTGCCACGACGTGCTCAACTGCGACGGCGTGCGGCTCTTCGACCAGCGGGTGGAGTGCCGTGAGCCGGGTGCCGACCCGGGCACAGCCTTCCATCAGGACATTGCGCAGATCTTCGTTGAGCCCCTGCAATACCTCACGTGCTGGATTGCCCTCGACGATGCTGACGAGATCTCTGGCTGCCCGTGGTTTGTGCCGGCGCTGTTCCGGCGAGGGCCGTTGCGGCACGATGTCGACGAAACCACCGGAGACCTGGTGATCAGCAACCTGCGGTCTGATGATGCCGTCAGTGTTCCGCTGCAGAAGGGGTCGGTGGCGCTGTATTGGAGTCTGACACCGTACAGGATCGGCGCCAACGATACCGACAAACCGGGTCTGGCCTACATCAGTCAGTATGCACCCGATGGCTACGACGACAGAATCTGGGACAACGCGGCGAATGCGGGGCAGGGAGGGCCAATGGCGGCGGATGCGGCGAGGCGTGTGTTGGACGAGGCGCGCAACTTCCTGGTGCTGCCACCTGTGTGCTAACAGATTCCGTGGCGCGAAGAAAGACCAGAATGGGGATGGCCCTACTTTCGTTCGGGCCCGTCAATCTCGCGTCAGCGCAGCAGCAGAAGTTTGCGCGTCTCTACCCGGCCGTCGCTCTGCAGGTGATAGAGGTAGAGGCCGGACGCCAACGGCTGGCCCCTTTCGTCGCCCCCGTCCCAGCTGACGCTATACTGTCCCGGGGCGCGGAAGCCGTCGACCAATTGCACGACCTTCTGGCCAGCCAGGTTGTAGATGGCCAGCTCGATGTCCTGTCCTTGCGCTACGGCGTAGCGGATGACGGTGCCGCTGTTGAAGGGGTTGGGATAGTTCTGGTCGAGGCTGATTGCCGCTGGCGTGGCATTGTCACGACTTTCGACGACCGCCGTCGACGTCGGTGGTGACTGCGCAACCAGGCGGACGTCACCGAGGTAGAAGGTGCCTTGCAGGTTGCCGGTGAAGCGGAGGCTCTGCAGTGGCACAGTGGTCGGCAAACCCGACTCTTCCAGGGGCAACGTGACGGTCTGCCACTGCTGCAGGTTCAGGTCCAGTTTTTCCAGCAGATCGACGGTGCCTACCCCCAAGCGTGGATCGCGCCCCTCGGATATCGAGTAACTGGCGGGGTGGAACTCAAAGTGCAGGGCCTCATAGCCGAAGAGGCTTACCGGCGTCGTCGTCTCGAAGGACATCCGCCAGGAACCGCTGCTGGCCAAGGCCAGGCCGGGGCGATCGTCGAACGCGCCGGGTTCCGGCTGCACACGGCTGTTGGCGTCCAGAGACCAAGTGGGGCCGAGATCGTCGCCGAAGAGGACGGCATCTTGGGCGGGGTAGACATCGACCGGTAGCCGATGCGCTACATAGGCGTCTCCGTCTTCGGTGCCCATCGCGATCGGCAGGAAGAACCGCCCGTTCCGTACGGCGGTGATTGACCCGTTGCCGGTGTATTCGGTGTCGCTGTGGTGCGTCAGCGCGATGTCGGCGCGTTCGCCCAGCGCCGACGCATCCAGGTACAGGCGAACCGTTGGCTCCAGGCCGGTGGTGAGGCTCAGCTGCAGTTCCCCCAGAGTGTGGGGCTGACCGGTGATCGCCGTCAGGCCCCCCATGGAGAGCCGGGAGATATCGGGCAATTCAGGAGGCAGTGTTCGCAATTCGGGCAGCAGCAGGGGCAGGACCTCGTGGATCTGCGCGGTGTGTCCCCCGGGGTGTTCGATGTAGGTGTGCTCCAGTCCGGCGTCGGTGAGCTTGCGGTCCAGAATACGCGCCTGCTCGACGGCGGTGAAGCCACCGTACCCTCCGTCTGCGACACCGTGCGTGAAGCCGATGAACCGCAGGCGCTCAGCGCCTGCCAAATAGTGGTCGACCTTGCGGATGTTATCGTGCGCCACCACCCGATCCCAGGCCCGCTCCCAGGCGCCTGGCGAGGGTTCCTGAATGCTACCATCCACCTCGACAAAGGACGCGTCGACGAAGAACGGCGGATTGTCCGGATTGGGGATGATGCCCGCCATAAAAGCCAGTACAAGCGGATCATTTTCGGCGAAGCTTCCCCATTCCGCCGCAAGTGCGCGGGGCATCGTTGCCGCTACCGAGCGCCGCACCTCCTCATATCCCAGGTCGTAGATGCCGGCATCGCTGAAAACGGCGCCCAGGATGTCCGGATAGGACAACGCCAGGCGCATGCTGCCCCAGCCCCCCATCGAATGGCCGTAAATGCCGCGGCTTTCTGGAGCGGGGATGGTGCGATAATTGTCGTCGATGTAATCCAGGAGATCGCGGGTGATGTAGGTCCCGAAGTCGCCCACAGCCTCCGAGTTCAGATAGAAGCTGCCGCCGAACCGGCTGCTCCCGCTCGGAAACACGAAGATAGCCTCAGGGAGGTCACCGCGATTCGCCAGTACGTCATAGGGCACCGCTGACCCGGCGAAATGGATTGGGCTCAAACCGGCACCGTGCAGGACGAACACGACGGGGTAACGCCATCGACTGGCATGGTAACCGGGTGGAAGATAGACGAAGGACAAGCGCGTTGCCGGATCGCCGATGAGATTGCCTTCCAGCGCCGGACTGTGGATCTCAATGGCCTCAATCGTACCCTCTTGCGACTCGGCCTGTTCGGCCGTCAGGCCAACGGCCAGAACCAGGCAGGCCGCACTCAAGCTCAGGTATCTGGATTCCAGTCGTGTCACTCCCGCCTCCCCTCCAAGGTCCATCTGCCTCTCGTAACTACCACGAATCGGACCGGCCGTGGCAAGGGGCTTTCACGTGGCGGGCACGCAGTCTGGCTGCTGCGATCCTCTCGGTCATCCGTCTCGGCCTCGATCTGGCAGGTCGAGGGACCGACCAATCGGAACGCGGCTACTTCTCACCCATCGAACCGATTCGTCCGAATCGGACTCTCTGTGGGTATTCGTCCAGTATCTCGGACAGTTCGTAACCTCTTCTACATCAAGCGGTTGCGAGCAGCGTGTCCGTGGCCCGCGATTTGCGTATTCTTCGGCATCATGAAACGACTATGTCTGCTCATATTGCTGGTGGGGTGTAGCCACGATGCCAAGCGGGAGAATCCGCTTGATCCGGAACTGACCCCGGCGATCGAGCTTACAGCCGCAATCGACGACACCTCGGGGACTGTGCAACTCACCTGGGAGCCCTATGACGGTCGCGCCCCTTTTGCCGCATACTGGGTCCTGCGCAGCCAACCTCGCCTATCCGACGTCGACACCCTCGCCACCATCACCGACGTCACGCAGCTGACCTTCACCGACTCACTGTTAGACGGCGATCTCGAATACAACTACCACGTATCCACTGTTAACCAGAGCGGTTTCGAAGTCGCCTCGCAGGAGCAGCGCATCCGGCCCCTCAACCTGCCGCCGGTGCAGATCGAAGCATTGACCTTCGACTCGGCGACGGCCTCCGCCGCGATTTCGTGGACGCCCTATCGTGGCCCCCGCTTCAAAGCCTACCAAGTCCTGCGCCGCACCTCAGAACTGGCTGCGCAGGTCGTCGAGGAGATCGACGACATCGCCAAGACCGACTTCACCGACACCGGCCTGAGGGCCAACACCGAGTACTTCTACCAGGTCGTCGTCGTCACCGACCGCGACGAGCAAATCGCCAGCACCGAACTCAGCGACGCCCTCCACCGCCTGGTCGACACCTGGGCTTTGCCAGCCAAAAGCTTCACACCTTCTCTCCGACTCTATTTCGAAGGGGGCCGAATTGTTGCACTCGTCGATCAAGGTGCACAATCAGGTGTCATGCACCTCTGGACCTTCGATACAACCGGTCAACTGCTCAGCGACGAGAATTTCCTGGGCTTTGCCCCGGCGTCCACTTTGGCTCTGGCGTATGCGCGCACAGCGAGTGGACGACGACTCTTTGCCCTGGGCAACGGGGGGCCATTTGCAACCCACTATGGAGCGGACGGCAGAACAGGCGATTGGGACTTCGTCCTCGTCGCCCAGGAACCCGATGGCCAACTCCTGATGCGGGAGCATGCGCTGTCCACGGAGGGTTTCCCCGCGCTTGTCGCAGAAGCCCAACGCCAGGTATTGGGCGAAGTGGTCCTATTGCTCGGAGGTAAGTATGGACGGGTGAAGATCGCCACAGCTGATCGCGTCTTCTTCGACGATGATTTTACTGACTTTCCAGCGGACTTGAATGGATGGACAACCGAGACTTTCCCAGAGTATCGACCGGACGCGTCACCTATTGTTAAAGATTGGATACTCAGGCTGGACAATCCCTTTAATGACGGCATCACCAGCAGATCTGACCCGGAGTGGCGGAATTTCTACCTCGAAACCGAGGTTATAGCCTCAAGTGAGGGGCAGCAGTTCGCTCCGACGATACAAATCGGCGGTGATACGTTCTCCCGCTATACCCTCAAACTCAGCCTCCTAGACCAGCAAGCCGAACTGACCTGGCTCTTCTCGCCGCCCGACGATTCGGAACTCGAAGCGCGCGAAGTGCGCATCAGTGAGCCCCTGCCCGTCATCGACTCGTTCTCAAACTGGCTCCGCCTCGGCGCCGTCGATGGCCAGGTCAGCGCCTCCGTCCTCAGCCCGGCGTTGATCAGCGACGTGATCGACAACGCCTCCTTCCCCTGGACCAGTCTGGCCCTCATCGGCGATACGCCCGCCCTGACCGTCTACGACCAAGCCTATACGCTGACGCCAGACGGCCAGCAGCGGCAGGTGGCTACGCCTTTTGACGCCGGCGTCGGCGAAACGCGCGTGTGGGAGGACCGACGTGGTACCAAGGTCGGTGTTTGCCTGCCCCAATTGGGCAGCCTGCGCATGGGCCGGGTCCCTTCCGGCCAGGAAGCCAACTGGTCTGAGTTCATGACCGAAAATATCGGCCCGAGCACGGGCCGACCCGCCGACCAACTCATCTACCCCACCTCCTTCGACGTGGGCCCCGACGGCCGGATCTATATTCTCGACGCTGGCAATGCCCGCATCGTCGTCTTCAGCTCCGGTCGCAGATACATCACCGAGTGGGGCTATTTCGGCGACGGGGAGGGCGAATTTAACTTTGGTCGGGGCGGCCGGACCAGCGCCGGTGATCGAGCCTTCGCCGGCAGCCTCGTCGTCGACGACGAGGGCTTTATCTATGTCGTCGACGAAGCCAATGCGCGCATCCAGAAGTTCGCGCCCTAGCGAGAGAGGCGAGCGCCCCACAGACGCGTGTCATATCCATGACACTCGGCCCGTCACACGCCCGAGTTCTGGATTCTCTCCCGCAGGAATTCGAAATACCATCTGACGCCCGGCTCCTTCGCCGTCCCGTCCCCACCAAGGTCATACCGAATCGGCAGGGATTGATACCAACCCGTGGCATGAAAGAAAACCGACAGCGCCGGCTCGGAGATCGCCGCATCCACTTCGGTCTTGAAGTGGGCTATCTGTGCCGCTGTCCAGACACCCTTGATCTCATTGTTACTCCACATGGCCGAGATCTCGACGTTTACCAGAGGTTTCGCTATGCCGGCGTCACGAAAACGCCGACTCAGTTCAGCGGAGCTGTGGGGGCCTATCGTATCAAAAAGCAGGGCGTCCACATGATCGCTTCGCCCGATGATTTCATTCAGATCGTGATCGTTGCCGCCAGCCCCGACGATTCTTGCGGCGTCTTCCTGCTTCGCGATTCTGCACAGGTGAATGATCTCGTCGGGATCCTGGAACGGATAACACCCGTGCTTCACCCAGCCACTTGAGTTGTGCTCGTTCACGACATTGATGATCACGTTGCTGAAGCCGTCGAGAGTCCGTGTCGCGGTTCGGACCGCATTTTCGACGGCACATCGATCTTTCATACCGATCGGAGCGTTCTGATAGAAGATGCCGGCGACGAGCACCATGCCACGATCCTCACAGGCCCGAGCGAGGGACTGCATGCGCCGTGCGTGGTGAGCGTCGATCTGCCTGCCGTCAGCAGAGAAGGGGTCGTAGGCAGACGCACGACAGCCCATGAAGAAGGTCGTGATCGCGTTCGCGCCATAGGATCGATACTCGTCGAGGCAGCCGATCAGCTCATGGGTTGCTGCATCGTCTCTGGTGCCATTCGCCACACGAAGACCCCACAACTTCTGTGGACTGTCATCGATCAAGATGGATGTGTCTTCGATAGAGAGGTTCATCGTCTGCCAGATCTCAGAAGCGCTCGAGCTGCGGTTCCACTTCGACGAAAGCTTCGAAGGTAGACTGACCCACAGTGAAGGCGAAGAGATCGACCGCGGAGTCCGGCAGCACGGCCTCCCCTCCGGTCAATCGATTCAACCCTGTCCAGCCATCGCGCATCCACACGGTACCATCGGGCATCTCGTCGGTGACACGGGCGTGGGCGACGAGCTCGCCTCGTTTGTTGTGAATGCGCACGGCGTCGTCGTCGGCGATGCTGCGCGCCGCCGCATCGCCGGGGGAGAGCCACAGTGTCGGGCCACTCTCCAGCTTTGCCAGACTGGGCAGGATCTGTCCTGAGTTGTAGAAGCTGTGGAAGTGATGGAGCGTGCGCCCCTGGGTCAGAACCAGCGGGTAATCGGCGGGTGTCTCGGCGCCTTCGTGCACGGGCATGGGTGGCAAGCCAAGGTCGGCGAGTCGCTGCGAATAGAATTCGACCTTGCCCGACGGTGTGGGGTAGCGGTGATCCGGATGTGCCACGTGCGAGATGTTCAACTCGCCGATGCCTCCGGCAGCGCGCAAGGATGTGACCGTTGCATGCCCGGTGGAGTGGTGATCGAGGATCGCGTTGATGGCACCCGCCTCATCAGCCCAGGGGAAGAAGTCGTCGAGGCCGAGTCGATCAGCGAGTTGCCGCAGGATCCAGCTCAAGGGACGCGTCTCACCCGGTGGTTCCAGCGCCTGTTCCATCAGATACAGGTGGGTGTTCGTGCTCTTGCAGCCGAGTTGCTCGAGCCATGACGTGCCTGGCAGCACGATGTCGGCGAAGTGCAGCGCCGTGTCGTTGAGGAACAGGTCGTGGCTCACGATCAGTCGCTGCTTCGCCAGGCCCGACGCCAGGCGTTCACTGTCGGCAAAGGAACTGAGCATGTTGGCGCCGGGGAGGAACAGAGCCTGCACACGGTCGTCGTCGAGGGCCTCGAGAATCGCCGTCATCTGGTTGGGCACGTAGTCGCCGGTGGGTTGGCGATCGGGCAGGGCAATCGAATTCAGCGCCTGACCGTGAGATGAGGCGCCGTGGCGTGGACCGAAGCCGCCGCCGGGGACACCGAGTTGTCCCGCCAGGGCGGGCAGGCAGGCGATGGCGCGGCTTGCCAACCAGCTGTTGCCACCTTTGTGCAGCGAACTGCCACCGAGCAGGATCATCGCCGGTCGTGTCGCGGCGTAGGTGCGTGCCAGCTCCTCGATCTGCTCAGCCGGCACGCCCGTGATCGCCGCTGCCCAGGCAGGCGTGTGGCTCTGCAAGTGCTGGGCGAGTTTGTCGAAACCGACTGTGTGAGCTGCGACGAAATCGGCATCGTAGAGATCTTCGTCAATCAGTACGTGCATCAGTGCCAGGGCGAGAGCGGTGTCTGTGCCGGGCCGGACGATGACGACCTCATCCGAATGCCGCGTTGCCTCGGTCTGCCGCACGTCGATGGTGACGACGCGCGCACCGCGACGACGCGCGGCGATCAGGTGTGGCGTCGTGTTCGGCTGGCTCGCCAGGTTGGCGCCCCACAACCAGATCTGCTCGGCGTGGGCGCTCATGTCCTCCTTGGTGTTCGTCTCCAGTGGCCCCGTCACGCCGAGGCCGAAGCCGCCCATCCCCCAGCAGATCATCGCGCCACTCCACATCTGGCAGCCTGCCAGATCGGCGAAGCGCCGCAGATACTGGGAGCCGATGCCGACGCCATAGTTCGTGCTCGCCGTGCCGTGACCCGACCACAGGCCGAGACGCTCGCGGCCCACGTCCTCCACAGTCGTGGCGATGCGATCCAGCACTTCGTCCCAGCTGGCGCGGCGGAAATCGTCGGTGCGGCGGTCGCGCACAAGCGGATGCAGGAGTCGTTCGGGGTTGTCGATGATCTCGCGTGCCGCATGGCCGCGCACGCACAGAAAGCCGCGGCTGTCAGGATTCGCCTTGTCACCGGACACATCGACGAGCTCGCCGTCCTCTACCTCGACGAGCATGCCGCACAGCGTCGGGTGGCAGTTCATGGGACACATCGTGCGAACGAGTCTGCTCATGTGTGTTCTTTTCAGTCGACAGTGAGAGAGGAAGGTAGTTCAAAGGCCCATATCTGGGCGCCTTGCATGTGATCTTGCCCTGCGTGCCGCCTCGAGAGCATCGGGCTATGGTGAAAACCGGGCATCTTATACCATATACCGCAGCCGACGAACCCAACAGCATCGAATAGCCAGGAGAGGAACCAAAGCACATGGCAGACAACGAACCTTTTGTCGTCGACAAGAATCTGGGCAAGAAACTACAACTCGATCCAGATGATCTACCCAGGACAAATGCAGACGGCGAGCCTGTCGTCGAATTGACACAAGAGCAGAAATATCTGTTCGACGCACGTGGATGGCTGCTGGTGCCGGGCGCGATCGATCCGGATGAAGCCGATGCGATGAGGCGACACGCGGAAACAGTAAGAGACGAACCTGAGTCACTGCCCGAACATGAGCGTAACTACATATCGGGTCCTCTCGGTAAACTGACCGATCATCCCGTCGTCGTCGGTTTCCTCAATGAGTTCCTCGCCCACCCTCATCTATCGAGCCCCGACTGCTATGGCTTTCGCATGGAAAGCTCCGGTCTCCGGTCGCCGTCCGCAGACCCTGACAAGCAGGGCAAGTTCAGCCCCCACAATGGCAGCGGCTTCTTTCGCTTCGCCGTCGACTCCCACCACTATCAATGCGTACCCGGCAAAGCCTTCAGCGGGCTGACGCGCGTCGTGTGGGAGTTGGCCCCCGTCAAGCACATGCAGGGCGGCACGCTGCTGGCGACGGGCAGTCACAAGGCCGCCTATACGGCACCCGAGTCGATCCAGGATCCGCAATCTGAGGTGTGGGATACGTACGCCTGCCCTGCGGGTTCGGTGTTGTTCTTCACAGAAGCACTCGCACACAGCACCTGTCCCTGGACGAATACTGATAACGCGCGTGTTGGAATCTTCAACCTGTACAACAGTGTCGGTTCCCGCTGGGGTGACTGGCAGCCACCAGAAGAATTGATCGAGAAGATGCCGCCGAAACGACAGACTCTGTTTCGCGGGGTGCATTGCGCGAACAACGTTCCTGGATTCCGCTATGGGGGACAGAATCAGGAAGATCGACCAAGAGCTGAAGCGTAGGCTAACGATCACTTCCGTTTCGGCGTGAACACCATCATCGTGCCCACCTCGGTGTAGCCCACGACAGGGTAGAGCTTGGCGCCCGCGTGACTGGCCAACAGCGACGCCTGCCTGGCACCGCCTTTGCGATCGTCGCGCAACATCCTGGCCAGCAAGGCGCGGGCGATGCCCTGGCGACGGTATTCGGGTTGCACATACATCCCGCCGCAATACGTCGCCTTGTCGGCGACAACGCTGTTTACCCAGCCCACGATGTCGTCTTTCACAAGGGCCACATAGACACGCATGGGCGGGTCTTCGGCATCGACGTGTTCGGGCAGGATCTGACGGCGGGCCGCCGTCTTGGCGAGTCGTTCGGCCATTTCCACGGTGGTCACTTGCTCCAGGGTCACCGGCGAAACCACGCGCGGAATCCTCGCCAGGGAGTGGACCATGAAGAACTCCGTGTGATTCAGGCGGTAGCCGAGCTCCTTATATGTGTCACGAATCGCAGTCACATCGTCATCAGGACCATGGATGGGGCAGAGACAGTAGTGGCCACGTGCTTGTTTGCGGGCCACGGCATGAACATCGGCCGGGTCCATGCGATGGGCGATGAACTCTTCACGTCGTTCGCCACCCTTCTTGCGCGGCTCGTCATACATGCGCCACAGCCCATCCACTTTCTCAAACAGATAGGGATGGGTGAAACCGCGTTGGAAGCTGTATCCACGAACGACGGCTTCGATGGCGAGATCAATCTCGCGCTGCGTGACCTGTTTGCCCAAGGGTTGTCCTCCCACCTGCTGGATGTCGGTGTCGATGCCTGTTGGAGACACGATACAAGGGATGTCATGCCATCCGCAATGCAGAATCGTCGGACTTCGGTTCACGCGTCCTGGCGCCTGCCTCGCGGGCTCACGATTATTCCCCCTGAAACGCCCGTCTCTTCCAGTCGAGCCATCGGGACGGGCATCCACTTACGATCGTGAGCAATCGTGAAACTCGACGCCTACGAAGTCCTCCACTGCGACGCCGGTTGGCGCAAGTTTTCCTTCCTCAAGCTGATCGCCGACGACGGCACCACGGGGATCGCTGAATACAACGAATCCTATGGCAGTCCGGGACTCACCGGGGTTCTTGAAGGCATGCTGGGTTGGGTGATGGGTCGAGACGCCATGCGCACTGAACGCATGTCGGCCGAACTCTATGCCCGCAGTCGCCAGGCGCAGGGAGGCATCGCCCAGCAGGCGATCGCCGCCATTGAGAACGCCCTTCTTGAATTGAAGGCGCGCAAGTTGGGTGTGCCCTGCTACGAACTGCTGGGGGGTGCTGTGCGCGACGAGCTCGAGCTCTACTGGTCACACTGCGGCAGCTATCGCATGCCGACTACGGCCCACTTGATGGGCAAGGCGCCTGTCGAAAATCTCGACGACCTGGTGAGCCTCGGGCGCGAGGTGGCCGAACAAGGCTTCGACACGCTGAAGACGAACATCTTCCTCTTCGAGCCCGACTTCCACATGCATCAGCCCGGATTCGCGCGGACCGATGGCTGGCCGGAGCTCAACCCGTCGCCGACGGTGATCACCGCTGTACGGGATCAGGTTGCGGCGCTGCGAGAGGGTGCCGGAGCAGACATGCAGATCCTGCTGGACCTCAACTTCAACTATCGCACGGAAGGGTTTCTTACCGTGACTCGCGCCCTCGACGATCTGGGGCTGGCTTGGTATGAGATCGATATCTACGACCCGGATGCCTTGCGTCGCATCCGCGACAGTGTGCGGACACCCATCGCCTCCTGCGAGTCGTTGTTTGGTCTGCGCGGGTTCAGACCCTTCTTCGAAGCGCAGGCCATGGACGTGGCCATCGTCGATGTGCCGTGGAATGGCATATGGACTTCACGCAAGATCGCGGGTCTGGCTGAGGCGCACGAGATCAATGTGGCGCCGCACAATTTCTATGGGCATCTGTCGACGATGATGAGTGCCCATTTCTGTGCCAGTCTGCCAAATTTCCGCATCATGGAGATCGACATCGATGACGTGCCCTGGAAGGATGATCTGGTGACCAACACACCCGTCATCGTCAATGGCAAGATGCAGGTTCCAGAGGGGGTTGGCTGGGGCACCGACCTGAATGAAGAGGCGATCCGAGCCCATCCTCCGGCCGATCCGAAGCGACACGACAAGGGCATGGGCTGAAGGCTATGACCACTCCGGACTCCCTCATCGCCCATTGGCCGTTGTGTGGTGATGCGGATGATGCCGTCGGCGGCCATCACGGCCATGCGACGGCGCTGAGTTACACGACGGGCCCTACGGGTGACCCTGTCGGTGCCGGGGAATTCAACGGCACGTCAAGTCACATCCGCGTCGACGATGACGCCCAACTGCGTCTTGGGACCGGCGACTTCACGCTCGCCCTATGGATCCGTTGTGAGGATCCGATGCGGCATGTCTTCGGTGATATCCTGTGCAAGTTCGATCCCGTCAGTCGTTGTGGCTTGAATCTGCATGTGGCTGGGTCGTCCCCGGCGTACAGCGCCATGTCCGACCAACGCCACGTGCACTTCGGCATGGACGACGGCTACATCGGCACCTGGGAAGACCTGGGTAAACCTGAACCGGGCAACTCCAATGTCACCACCATGGTCACCTATCGCGGTCAGCTGTATGCGGGCATCGCCGACGCGTCGACGCCGGACAAGGCCTGTCGTGTGTTTCGGTATGACAGTGAGTCGACGTGGCACGATTGCGGACGTCTGGGTGACGATGACAAGGTGCTTTCCGTGCAGTCCATGCTCGTCCATCGTGGCCACCTGTATGCGGGCAATGGCAACTGGGACTGGGACAAGGCTCGGGGCGACATCCCCGGATTCACGTCGGGCGTGCACGTCTTCCAATACCAGGGCGGCACTCAGTGGCGTGATCTTGGACAGGTAGGGGAGGGTCACCGAGTGATGTGCCTGGGATCCTTCGATGGCGATCTGTATGCCGGGATGGACGCCGGTGATGGCGGTGGCAAGGTGTTCCGCTATTCGCAAGGCGACTGGGTGGATTGCGGTGCACCGGACGGCCTCAACGTGGAGGCGTTGCTGCCCAGCGGTGGCATGCTATACGCATGCACCCACGGCAGCATCTACCTCTACGAAGGTGGCACCACGTGGACCTGTATCGGCAACAAGCCTTTCGGTATCACGCAGATCCACAGCATGGCCGAGGTGGGAGGGCAGCTGTGGATCGGCACCTGGCCCCAGGGCTACGTGCTGCGCCGTGAGACGTCGGGGGAGTGGGTGATCGCGGGGAGGCTGGGCATCCCCGAGGGACTGTTCGAGTGCAACGAAGTGATGGACCTGCGCGTACACAACGGCAAGCTCTACGCTGCCTTGATTCCGAAGAGTCAGGTGTGGCGCTACGAGACGGATGGACAGTGGACACTGATGGCCAGTCTCGCCAGCCGTCCCGATTGGCGCGCCGAAGAGATCGACAGCTGGTGTCGTGTGACCTGCCTGAATGCACACGGCGGGTACCTATGCGCGGCGACGGGTAGTTGCTATAGCCGTGCCGAGCATCAGGACGTCGATGACACCCTCGGGCGTGTCCATCGGCTCGCCATCGGCCAGGTGTGCAGCCACGAGCACGATATCGGCGGCGGTTGGACCCACGTGGCGGCAGTGCGCGAGGGGCGGCAGACGCGACTCTATATCGACGGCGCTCTGTGTGCCCAGACCGAGGCGCCGGTGCGCACGACCTTCGACCTGACCAACACCAGCCCGCTGCTGATCGGCTTGGGAGGGCAGACCTACTTCCGGGGCGCCATGGCCGATGTGCGGCTCTATGGCCAGGCTCTGTCGACCCAGGACATCCAGGGACTCGGTACATTGCCGTAGGCGCCAAGCGTAACCGCTTTTCCCGAACCGGTGAGGCCGGGTGAGCCTGCCTGGGCTCACCCGGGTTTCAGAAAGAACTCCCTGTGCCCAAAGCGGCACGCGGTTGCCGCAACTCGACCGCTTCAGCGTCTACCAGACGCGGCGCTCCCAGTCAGAGAGGATCCCCTCTGCTTCTGCCAGGGAGTCGGCCTGGGTGTCGATGTAGAGACCTTCAGGCGACAGCGTCGGCAGAATCTGCTCGAGTTCCTCCATCGGGTACTTTCGCAGGAGCAGGCAGTGGTTCTGTTGAACCTGGCGCAGCAGGGGAGCAATCTGCTGCAGCGTCGGTCCAGCCGGGTAATCGTTGACGACCTGGAGGCCGACCAGTTTCGGGATGCGGAGGAACTCGGGTATCAGGTAAGCCCCGCCCGAATGGACGTGTAGCCACGGTGTCTCGAGACTGGCGGCGATCTCACAGTCGAACTCGAACAGCTGATGGCGGTACATCTCGGGGGAGACGACGACGCTGATATCATTGGCGAAGTAGGTGCTGCGGCCGGGCGTCCAGATGCCGTAGTTGTCACAATAGCCCCCGGCCAGTGGCTCGATGAGATCCATCTGGAACTGCTGCACGGAGATCCAGGCATCGGTGCAGATGCGCGCCAGTTCGGCGACACGGTCCGGCGCTTCGTACAGGTCGATACATAACTGCGTCGGACCCCGCAGGGCGGTCATGATGTCACCTGGCCCCGTCAGCATGGCGAGGCCCACGGCACAACGCCCGCGTCCGCGGTCAGCGAAGACCCTGATCATCTCGGCCAGTCGCGCCAGCCACGGATTGCTCTCGTCCAGGACCACTTCGCCCAGGGCCTCGAGATCGGCCCAGTCTGTCAGGCTGTGGGCACTCCAGCTGGTGCCGTGATCGAAGGTGACGGGACAACCCATGACGCCACCCATGAACCCCGGTCCCATGTCAGCGGCGGTGACGGCGCAGTCGTCATCGGGGAAGTCCTGTCGCTGACGGCAGATGTTTTCCCAGTAGGGGAAGTACGCCTCTGGCGACTGTGACGCTTGTGGCCAGTCCTCATCGCTCTGTCCGGGTACCGGGTAGCGCACATGCAGCGGCGGCCGGTCGTGTAGCTGTTTCTGCCAGAACGCGTCGAAGCGCTTGAGGACGTCGTCGATGTTGGGTTTGTATAGCATGAGGCGGGTCAATGATACACGTGCTCCCAGGTCTCACGGGTCGCATGACTGTCCATACAGGTTACAGCAATGCAGTCCCGCGAATCAACCGGACGGACTCGGGCGACGAAAGCGCATGACACAACGCATCGAATCGGGCATTGTCTAGAGAGATGCCGATGACTCACCGCCCCAGCTCTGTGTTGGCGATCAGTCGAATCCCCGGCAAGCACCGCACTATCGGAGGAGCATGGAAGCGACGATGGAAAATCGTCTCGTCGACGAGTTGGCAGCGACGCGGCAACAGCTAGCGCTCGAACGCGCCGCCGGTCGGGTGCGCGAGCAAGTTATATGCATGCGTACCAGCGACGATCTGCAACACGTCGTCGCGATGCTCTTCCGCGAGATGGTCACGTTGGGCGTAGAGACCAATGGCTGCAATATCACTTTTGTAGACGAAGCGGCTGATCAGGTCATCGAGTATCTCGCCATGGAAAACCCCCGCCGCCACGGCATCAGCTGGAGCGCGCCGCACTTAGTAGAGCTCGATGAGGAAGTCGCCGTGGCGGTCTCGGCCGTGACCATCGCCCAGGCGATCGCGAACTGGGGTACCATCGGCCGGGGCTTCGCCATCGAGTCGGGCGAGATCCTCGCCGAGTGGAACCGGCGCGGCACGTGGTCGGCGGTCTTCGACGAGGTCGATGACCAGGTCGCCATCGATCTATTCGGTCTCGATCGTCCTCTGCCGAGCATCGAAGCGGGCAACGTGGGCACGGCCGTAGCCTTCCTACATGGCAAGGTGGGCTTTAGAGAACGGGAATACTCCCAAGAGCACGTGGTCATGGTTCAGGCTCTCACCGAGGCGCTGTCGCTGGGCTATGTCCGTTTCCTCGACATCCAGCGCCTCGAACAACAGAACCACCAGCTGATCCTCGAACGCGCCGTCGAGCGGGTGCGCGCCGAGGCCCTGGCGATGCGCACTCAGGACGACATGCTGAAACTGGTGGTCGTGCTCTACCAGGAGATGGTGCAACTCGGCGTGCAGACCAATGGCTGCAATATCACCTTCATCGACGAAGAGCAAGACTACGGGGTGGACTACCTGGCCATCGAGAATCCGCGCAAGCACGGCATCTCGTGGACCTCACCCGAGTTGGTGGAGGTGAGTGCAGACGTCGCAGTGTGCATGCGGGAAGCCACGGTTTCCACCGTCTTCGACGGCGAGGCTTTTGCCGATGAAAACTGGCGCACAAGCGAACCGCGCCGCGCAACAATGACCGAAGACATAGACCGGGCATTCTGGGAGCCCTTCGGTCTGGACATGCCCTTCGAAGAGGGCTGGGTCGGCGAGGCGGTCTATTTCCACTACGGCAAGGTGGGTTTCCGGGTGCGGGAGAATAGTGAAACCCATACTGCCACCGTGCAAAAACTCGCCGACGCGCTGTCGTTGGGCTTCGTCCGCTTCCTCGATTTTCAGAAAGTGGACATTGCTCGGACCCAGGGCCAAAACGGCTTCAGCGGCGAATTCGTCGGTCGCAGCAACGCCCTGCGCCAAGTCCAGGCGCAATTGCTGGAAGTGGCTAAAACCGATTTGACCGTGCTGATCCTCGGCGAGACAGGCACTGGCAAGGGACTCGCTGCGCGCACCCTGCACGCCGCCAGCACCTGTGAGCAAGGCCCTCTCATCCACGTCAACTGCGGTTCCCTGCCCGAACAACTGGTCGAAAGCGAACTCTTCGGCCACGAGAAGGGCGCCTTCACCGGCGCGTATGCCCGCAAGTTGGGCAAGGTGGGACTGGCAGCAGGCGGTACGCTTTTCCTCGACGAGATCGGCGACATGAGCCTCGACGCCCAGGTCAAGCTGCTGCGACTGTTGGAGGAGCGCACCTTCGAACGCGTCGGCGGCACGCAAACTCAGGCTGCCAACGTGCGCGTGGTGGCCGCCACCAATCGCGACCTGGCGCAGATGGTGGCCGAGGGTGTATTCCGCGAGGATCTCTACTATCGGCTGCAGGTCTTCCCGGTGCGGTTGCCTCCACTGCGCGAACGCGTCGAGGATATTCCGCTTCTGGCGCTCTACTTCGTCGAACGCATGGCCGCCCATCTCAGCAAAGGCGTCGTCGGTCTGGCTCCGGCGGCATTGGCCGCACTCCGGGCCTATGGCTGGCCGGGCAATGTGCGCGAACTCGAACACGTCGTGCAGCGGGCAGTCATCGTCTGCCAGACGGCAACCATCCAGACGGAAAATCTGCTGCTGGGCTTAGGTCGAGGCGATGAGCATTCGGGCAGCGAAGTGCTATCGCTGGAAGAGCACGAGCGGCGCTATATCTGCGAAGTGCTCGACCGCGTCGGCTGGGTCATCGGCGGCCAGGGCGGCGCGGCGACGCTATTGCAGCTGCACGAATCGACCCTGCGTAACCGGATGAAGAAGCTGGGTATCGAACGACCCTGAGGGCATCGTATATGCAGCCTGGCTTCGTATATGGTGGCGAGCCTTACCACACATAAGGCTCTGTTAATAAGACCCATATGGAAGAGGAGACTCCGCTGACCCTCCACATATGAAGGGTGTCAGCGCAGATCCCGCAGTTGATCGCAATCCGATAATCCTTCGCAACTAGTCCGAATAACAGCCACTTGGAGCACATGCTCCAGGTGGCTCCATTTTTGGCACGCCGCTTGCGATAGATACAGGGGAAACGGGTCGAGGCGCTGGGGCAGTAACCAGAGATGAATGGGAGAGGGACCGGAATGAAAAAGGGAGCTTCGATATTCGCAGTGATCCTCTTGGCAATACTGCTGACGGGCGGTCGAGCCAGCAGTGAGGAGCTGGAGATCGACCTGCCGGGTGGCGCCGCGATGGAGTTGGTCTGGATCGAACCGGGCACCTTCATGATGGGCAGCCCGGAACCGTCGGGCATCGAAGCTGAACAAGCCTACCGCGAGGTGACGGATAGCGAGCGGCCCTATCACCCGGTGACAATCAGCAAGGGATTCTACCTGGGCAAATACGAAGTGACGCAGAGCCAGTGGGAAGCCGTCATGGGTACGACACCCTGGGTTGGCGTGGTGATGGGACGGGAGATCGCGAGTGGGCCGAATCACCCGGCTGTGGTGATCTCCTGGTACGAGTGGCAGGACTTCATCCACCGGCTCAACGAGGCGGAGGGCGATTCGCTCTACCGCATGCCGACCGAGGCGGAGTGGGAATACGCGGCGCGGGCAGGTTCGACAACGCCGCGCTTTTTCGGCGATGATATCGACATGTTGGAGGACTATGCCTGGTTCGGCATCAACATAAACCAGGGCAAGTTCCCCATTCATCCGGTGGGCGCCAAGCTGCCCAATCCGTGGGGACTGTACGATATCTACGGCAATGTGAAGGAATGGACCCAGGATTGGTACGGCCCCTATACCGGGGAAAGCCAGAGCGATCCCAGTGGTCCCGATTCGGGTGAGTTTCGCGTAACCCGGGGTGGTTATATCGGCTTCAACGCGTTTATGAGTGCCTCTCCGCGCCGGTATCTGGACGACATAAAACCGACGGACCGGGCCCTCTCCGCCGGATTGCGCCTGGTGCGTATGAGCCCTGTGACGGCGACGCCGATTGAAAGCAGAAGCTGGGGCCAACTCAAAAGCGAAGCGCAATAGGAAAATCCCATGTTGCGCCTATCAACTCTATCGCAAAGCCCGAAAGAAGCGGTCGTGGCCGTCTATGGCCGGATCGCGGGCCCCGATATCGCTCTACTGGAGCGGGAGGTCGAGGTCTGGCTGGAACGGACCGAACACCTGGTCCTGGATCTGGAGGGTGTGCGCTTTATCGACGAAGCCGGTGCCGGCAAGCTGCGGCGCTGGATAGACCAGGGCATGACATTGCACGACGGGTCGCCCTTCCTGCGGGCGCAATTGCAGGAGTACGACCTGGGATAGCGATTGGCCCAGCAAACCTCGTTGAGCATCACTAACAAGGGAGATGATTCATGCGTTACATCAATCTATGTGCGGCCTTGCTTTGCGCTGGCCTGATCGGTGTGGCGTCCGCCTCCGACGGACGCATAGAGTCTACCACCATCCATAGCCCGGCGCTGGAAGGCAATCTGCTCGGAGATTCGCCCGAACGCGAGATCGCCGTACTGCTGCCGCCGGGATACGACGAGCAACTCGAACGGCGTTACCCGGTGATTTATTTCTTCCCCGGGCATTACAGCACATACGTCGATGCCCTGGGCTACTTCACCTTTGGCAGTCGATTGGCAAATGACATCGAGAGCGGCGCAGTGCCTCCCGTGATCGTCGTCGCCGCCGACGGCAACAACAAATACGGCGCCTGTTATAACAACTCCCCGGTTGCGGGTCATTGGGAGGACTATATCGCCGAGGATCTAGTGCAGTACATCGATGCCAACTACCGCACGTTGCCGCAAGCGGCCAGCCGGGGCATCGGCGGTAAGTCGGCCGGCGCCCAGGGCGCGATGTCGATCGCCCTGCATCGCCCCGATGTGTTTTGCGCCGTCTACGCCATGAAAGGGTATATGGCCTACACCGATAAGCTCATGAACGACAATATGTGGAAAGTGCAAATCGAAGCGGGTGAGGAGGCGAGAGTGGGTTTTCTGCTTGCATTTCTCACCGCCTTTACCCCCAACCCCGACAGTCCACCGCTCTTCATCGACATGCCCTATGAGTTGGTCGGCGATGTAGTGCAGCCGTTGGAAGGCGTTGCGGATCGACTCTGGGCGGGTTTCCCCATCAGCTTATTGGATCAGTATCTCGCGTCGGGGACGCCGTTGCGTGGCATCTTCATCGAAACTGCCATCAATGATGCCGCAGGTCTGGGCGCCACCAACGACGCCTTTTCGGATGCGCTGAGCGCTGCCGGCATCGAACACACCCACATGATCACCCCAGGTGGTCACGGCGACAACCCAGACACCGCGATCGACCTGTTGGTGCCTTTTTTCGTCGAGAATCTGGACTTTGGCGCATCCCCTACAGCCATAGAAAGCAGGTCCTGGGCACAGATCAAATCCGAATAACCGAGGAGCAAGAATTACAGTCGTATCAACTATGTGGGTATGCAGGAGGACCTTTACAATGCGATGGACGCTAGTTTGCACCGCCATGAGTCTGGCCATACCGGCGGCGGCCCAAGATGAGCTCGCCGTGTTCACACCGGCTGGCACCGAGCACCAGATGATTCTGATCCCGGCCGGACCCTTCCTGATGGGATCGGATGCATTGGAGGGAGACGGGCGGGACCAGCCACTGCACACGGTATTTCTCGACGCCTATCACATCGACAAATACGAGGTGACCGTTGGTCGCTACCGGGCCTGTGTCGAGTCTGGGGCCTGCAATCAGCCACTAGCGGAAGGCGAAGGGTTTTTCTGGGGGCGCGAAGGTTTCGACGACTATCCGGTGAACGGACCGTCCTGGTCGGACGCCGACGCTTACTGCGGCTGGGCGGGGCTGCGGCTACCAACCGAAGCCGAATGGGAAAAAGCCGCGCGCGGCACAGACGGCCGGGCCTACCCGTGGGGTGCGGAATTCGACGCGACTCGAGTGAGGCTCGGGGGTTCGCATCCACAAGCGGCGGGCACTCATCCGACCGGCGTATCTCCCTATGGCGTGCACGACATGGCGGGCAGCGTGTGGGAATTTGTCGCCGACTGGTATATCGAAGACGCCTATTACCGTAACTCGCTCTTCAACCCGATCTGGCCCTACGAAAGCCCCAACCGCATCGTGCGTGGTGGCTCGGGCCACAGCGGCCCCCCGGTCGTGCGCACCACGACGCGCTGGCCGGCCCTGGTAGCCGGCAGCACCGCCTGGGCCGGTTTTCGCTGCGCCCGCGACACGGAGGGGGTCAGCTATCCCCGCTTCCAATCGGCCGCGCTAAGCGCCGAGGCGGCTGTGGTGAATCGGCCCATTGCAATAGAAGCGGAAGTCGTATTGGACCGGTCGCTGGAGGAAGGCGGGCTCTTCCGCGGCATGCAACTCGACTTGCTTC
>Ga0233428_1000149_pt1 | contig 107879 bp, 87 predicted proteins | sample SI_118_April2016_4_FD_179890 | JGI IMG/M metagenome (GOLD analysis project Ga0233428, IMG submission 179890) | Seawater microbial communities from Saanich Inlet, British Columbia, Canada - SI_118_April2016_120_MG | ecosystem: Environmental > Aquatic > Marine > Inlet | place: Canada: British... | reverse complement strand
TCCAACAGAAGTTTTTTCTATAAGAAAATGAACGGGAAAGCTATCTTTGAGTGCCGGGAGGTGAGAAACCACAATGACTTTAGAAAAATCATTTTTTATTGTATAAAGCGCATCCATCAAACGTTGCAAGCCTTCTTCGTCTTGCGAACCAAAGCCTTCGTCGATGATTAATGTCTGCAATGTTGCACCGGCTCGGCGGGCCAAAAGTTTTGAAATCGCAATTCTAAGTGAAAAGTCTATGCGAAAAGCTTCACCACCTGAAAACATTTCGTACGGACGAACGCCCGCGGCGTCAGAAATGTGAATATCTAGAGATTCGCGCACGCCACCACTTTTTAAATCGCGCAGCGATTCAATAAAAATTTGTGATTGATTATCGGTAAGTTGAGAAAGCAATGTGTTTGCTTCACTTTCGATTTCTGGAATAGCTTCTTCAATTAATAAAGCCTGAATTCCATTTTTACCAAATGCTACCGCAAGTTCATGATACAAATTAATATGCTCCGCGATCGCCTTCATTTTTTCTTCACGATCTTTTTGTTGCTTCTGCAAATTTTCTATTCGCTGTAGCTCACTTTCTAACTTGCCTTGGTTTTGCACCGCGACATCTTTTTCTCGCAACACATTTTTTTCTGTATATTTTAATAATTTTATTTCTTTTTCAATTGTAGAAATATTTTTTTGAACATCGGGCAAACTTTCAAGTTGTGTTTTATGTTGCAACGCCACTTTTTTAAAATCTTTTAACTCATAACACAGCGCGCAAACCTGCGCTCTTTTGTTTTTTTGCTCGCCCTGCTCTTGTTTTAAAGATTCAAACTCTTTTAACGATTGCTCTGTTTTTTTAAGTTTTTTTATGAGTTCTTCGTGCGCGCGCTTGTCATACTTAAGTTCTTTTTGTTGTTTTTGTAATAATTCCAATTGCTTTTTTGCTTCAACAATCTCTTTGTTTTCACGGGCCGCTACGTCTTTTTCTTTTTCCGCGCGCTCGCATTCTTTTTGTTTTATTCCTAATAATGTTTTAGCGCCCGCAACCTGAACCCGCAAAACTTCTAACTCCATAGAACTTTTATTTGTTTCTTTAGAAAGTTGCTGCAATGTTTCTTCATGATTTTTGCGCTGCACGTCCATTTGCTGATACCGCTCGTTCTGAAACGTTAATTTTTTTACAGACTCGTGTTGCTCGAACAATAAAACTTTTAATTTTTTTAGAACTCGCGAAACGCGATCCAACTTCCGCATGCAAAAGCGTTCTTGTACAACAAGTTGTTTTGCTAAAAACTGTTTTCGTTTTATCGTCAGAACTTGTTCACACAAAGGACAGCTTGGACTTTGCTGAGAGTGTATTGTATTTTTTTTGAGCAACATTTCTCTTAGCTCAGACTTAATCCAATTTCCACGCTGAACCATGTTTTGATAAAAAATTCTGCGTTTTTCAAATTGATTCTTTTGAAATTCAAATTCTTTTTTTAACGAATCAAACTGAGTCAGCTCTTTTTGCAAATCGGCATGATCTTGTTTGATCTTTTTTTCTTTATTTTGTAATTCATTCAATTGTTTTTCTTTTTGTGCGAACGAACTTTCGTTTTGCTTACTCTGAAGCGCGAGCTTTTCTACCTCTAATTTCTTTTTTTGTAGCGCTTGCTCGCTCGCCACAGCAACTTCGTGTACTTGCTTATTGTAGCGCTCCTGCGCTTTTAAAACATTTTCTTGTAACGACAAATAATTTTGTTGCGCCGCTCGAAACTGCGTATCACTTTTAAAAAGTTCTTTGTACTCTTTTTCTAGAACATCTAGCGATGGCGCGCGCATTGTTTTTGCATGCACCCGCTTCCATGACAATAAAATATCCAATAATTGCGTTTGCTTTTTAGAAACATTTTGCTTATTAGCCTGTAATTCTTTTTCTACAAGTTCCAGCTGATGTTTTTGTTTTGCTAATTCAAATTGTGTTTTTTCTTTTTGCGTAATATCTTTTTCTGATTTTTTAAGTTGTTTTTCTAAATCAGAAATTATTTGCTTGGATTCTTTTGATTTTTCTTTTAATTCTTTTTTCTTTTCTATTTCTAGCAAAATCGATTCCTGCATTTTTACTAAAAACTTTTTTTCATCTTCGTGCGAACGCATTTTTTCTAGCGCCCGCTTATTTAGTTGGTCATACAGCGACAATCCCAAAATTGACGCTAAAATGTTTTTACGTTCTTTTGGTGATTTTTGGGAAAATTCATCAGAAAGTCCCTGGCGCAAAAATGCAGAATTTACAAATGTTTCGAAATCTAGGCCAATTATTTTTTCAATTTTTTCTTGAGTCTTGCGAATTGTTTTATCGGTAAGTGTTACAAATTTTTGTTTTTCTTCATCAAATAATTCAACATCAAGAGCGGCGTACGGCTTGCCATATGTTTTTGCATACTCCCGGCGCACGCGATACAAATTTTTGTTACATAAAAATTCTAAACTCACCATCATCTGAGTTTTACCAAGCTGCAACAAACCTGCATCCGCTTTTATTGTTCCAGAAACTTTGCGCGCCTGTCCCCACAATGCCCATGTTAATGCATCGAGCAACGCCGATTTCCCGTTTCCGTTTTTTCCGGAAAAACAAATTAATTCGTGATCAGAGAAATCTATTTTCTGAATCGGCTCGCCGTAGCTTAAGAAATTTTTTAGTTCTATTTTAAGAGGAATCATGGTTTGTTTTTCGTTAGTAATTTTATTTAAATTGACTTTTCGCCTTTATAATATAGCTTATTTAGCAATAATAAAAATTCAAATATCGTAGGGAATAAATATGAAAAAAAGTTTTTCACAAAAAGCAGTTGTGTTTGCTGCGTGTGCATTGTTCACTTTTTCTTTGCAGGGAGCGCCGGCGGGGCATGAAGTGCCAAATAAAGCACCAGTGGCTTTTTCATGTCAAATCCCAGCCGACTTACTAGAACAATTGCAAAAAAAAGGTTGTAAGATGCCTGAATCTTTTGCACTCCCAGCAGAGTTTCAAACACTAATGACACTTGTAGGGCAGCTCAAAACAAGCTCCGTAGAATGTTTTATAGAAAACATGGATCAAGAACAGGAAAAATATGGCCTTCTTTCTCACCCTACACATAATGAAATGAGAAATTTAGTAGGAACCGCTTTGATGCAGGGCATAAGATTCAAACGTATTTCCGATGGATTACAAATTGCAAATCACATAATGAATGGAATGGGTCCAATCACACCCCCATATAACTATCTAGAATCATTAGTAGAAGATATAGTTTATCTTCTAAAAGATAAACACGTCTTCAAAGAAAAGCTTGTTGAAAAATTTGGAAAATTAAAAAACCCGAATACTCGTTTAATATCTTTTATTAACACCCTTATACTTCCAGAAATACTAACAATAGAAGAATTACTTTTAGTAGACCCTTCTTTTGGCTAGGAATGGCTAATGTTTGACCGCCGATTCTTTTATTACTTTGACTGGATAAATTTATTTACAACAATTGCCCTGCTTTCTATTGGCCTACTTTTTGTCTTTAGTTCAACTTACACACAAGCACAACCTGTATCTATTTTTCTTAAAAAACAAATTATTGGAACAATAGGCGGACTAGGAATTTATCTGCTTGCAAGCTTCATAAATTTAAAAACAATGGCGCGGTGGGGATACTTTTGGTACTTTGCACTTCTTATCCTACTGCTCTACACCGTTATTGGCGGATGGATTGGAATGGGCGCAAAAAGATGGATCTCTTTATATTTTTTTAGAATACAGCCATCAGAAATTGCAAAATTATTACTGCCATTTTTTATTGCCTATTACATGAGTGAACAAAAATATATTTCGTTGTATCAAAAGTCGCATCCACCGTTAAAACATTTTACGTTCCCGCTTATAATTCTTTTTGCTAGCAGCTTTTTAATTTTAAAACAACCAGACTTAGGAACCGCAATTTTAGTTTTAGGCTCCGGGCTCATAACATTGTGGATCGCAAACATGAATAAAAAGTTCTTTATAATTTTTGGAGTCTGTCTTGTTTTAGGCGCGCCAGTTTTTTGGAAAGTGTTAAAACCGTATCAGCAACAAAGAATTTTGGTATTGCTCGGGCAAGGTGACAATAAAAAAGAACGTTATCAAATGGAACAATCAAAAATTGCGATTGGTTCCGGAGGATTTACCGGTAAAGGATTATTAAACGGAACACAAAATAAACTTTTGTTTTTACCGGAAGATCATACCGATTTCATTTTTTCTGTAATTTGTGAAGAACTGGGATTTTGGGGCGCCCTTCTTGTATTATTTCTCTTTTCCGTATTATTTATGCGATTAATTTTTATACTTCTGCAAGTTCCAAGCGCTATAGAAAAAATCATTGGAATCGGATTAATTTCTCATATTTTGCTTTCTGTTTGTATAAACATTGGAATGGTTGTAGGTATTTTACCAATTGTTGGCATACCCTTACCGCTTTTAAGTTACGGGCTATCTAACCTGTGGGTCACTTGTGCAAGTCTTGGTGTCTTAAACAATATTGCTATTAGAAGATATTATTATTCCTGATCCTCTTAAAATTTCCCTTAAACCCTGTCATACTAAGAAAAAATAAATATTTTTAAACTAATTGTCGGGAGGCAAAATGAATATCCAATTTTTTATTTCGTTTCTTTCTTATATTTCGGTCCTCATTACAATCGGCTGGGTTATTCACAGAAAACAAAAAAATTCTACCGATTTTGCAATTGGGAACCGTTCCGTTAATTATTGGGTAACGGCAATCGCAACTCACGCGACAGACATGAGCGCGTGGCTTTTTATGGCATTCCCCGGCATGATTTTTAGTAGAGGCCTTGTTGTTTGTTGGGATGCCGTTGGTCTTTTAATTTTTATGTTTTTAAGTTGGCAATTTATTGCGAAGAAATTCAGAGTCGCTACAGAAAAATATAAAGCGGAAACACTCTCCTCTTATTTTGAAAAAAGATTTAACGACAAATCCGGAATGCTCAGAATCATTAGCACCGTCGCGGCACTTATCTTTTTTACTTTTTATATTTCTGCAGGAATTGTTGCACTTGGCAGAGCGCTCAGCGCAACATTTGAATTTTCTTATTTAACAGGAATTGTTTTAGGAACATTAACCGTTGGACTTTACACCATTTTGGGTGGCTTTCTTGCTGTTGCATGGAATGACTTTTTTCAGGGCGTGTTTGTCCTTTTAGTAATTATTGGCGTTCCTTTGTATGCACTTTTTCATGTAGGAGGTTTTTCTGCAATTTCACAAGCCGCTAAAATGAATTCTGTATCGTTATCGTTTCTTCCTGCTGCACTTTCTTACAGTTCCATTTCTGTAATTGTTATTTCTGCACTCGGATGGGGTTTGGGTTACTTTGGCCAACCTCATATTTTGGTCAACTTTATGGGAATCGATAATCCAGAAAATATAAAAAAAGCCAAGTGGCTTGGACTCACTTGGCAAGTTATCGCAATGTCTTGCGCAACATTAATCGGATTAGTTGGAATTGCATTCTTTAAAAATGGATTACCAAGCGACGAACTTGTTTTTATTAATTTAGTTAAAAGCTTAAGTACTCCAATGTTTGCTGGTTTTCTTTTGTGCGCAATACTTGCCGCCGCAGTTTCCACAATGGATTCACAAATTTTAGTTTCTGCCTCTATGCTTTCTGAAGATATTTATAAAAAATTATTCAATAAAAAAATATCGGGAAAAAAACAACTTACAGTTTCTAGAATTGCAGGAACGTTAATAACATTATTTTCGTTCTCTCTTGCTATTCACAACACAGAAAGTATTTACGGGTTAATTAGATTCGCGTGGCACGGATTAGGTAGCGCGTTCGGCCCGCTTGTTATTTTTTCTTTGTATTCAAAAACGGTGAACAAATATGGCGCACTCGCAGGAATTATAAGTGGAACACTAACCGCGATGTTTTGGGAAAGACTTCCAACATCAATTCCAGAACACGCACTTATTCCAGGATTTATAATAAGTGCGTTCTGTATTGTTCTTGTTTCTTGGTTGACGAGGGATAAGAAGTAAGGACCGCACGAATCTCTCGATACACCCTACTGCGCACTTCGTGCTACGAAGGGCACTCGAGACGAGCGGGTTACAAAGTAATATCCCGTTCGCCCTGAGCCTGTCGAAGGGTTTCTTCGAACATTCGATGAAAAATAAAAAACTTTAAATTAAAAATATTATTAATAATAATGATTATTCTTTCTTAAAAAAACTTATATGAATTAAGAAGTCGTTCGAAGAAACCCTTCGACAAGCTCAGGGCGAACGGGATGTATTAGGTTTTAATTATCAAAAAGCTTTAAGAATAATTATCGAGTTAGCGTTATACATTACTTTATTTTCCCCGCTCGTCTCGAGTGCCCTTCGTAGCACGAAGTGCGCAGTAGGGTGTATCGAGAGGTTCGAGCAGTAAAAAAAAAGCCCCCAGCGTTTGCTAGGGGCTTTTTTTATTTAATAACAAAAATCAATCACCTAAAGTGTATTTGTCGTCCAAGAAAACTTTTTTCTCGGTATCACTTTTGTGATTTTTATCTCTCGTTTTTGTTTTTTCTTTTTTAACCAAAGAAATCATCTTATCAATAACGTTGTCTACCACAACATATAAATCGTGACCTTCTTCATGCGTATGTAAATCATAAATAGGTGTTTTTAAATGAAGTTCGCCAGAATGATTCGCATGTGTTTTTTTTGCAGTTAAAAAAAGTTCAACAAAGAAAGGGCTCATTTTTTCGCCGACATTCAAAATGCTTTCTAATTTGCCTAACTTTTCTTTTGCGTGTGACTCTAAAGGATTCGAATGATCCATATTTTGGAAAGAAATCTTAATATCCATAGTATTCCTCAGGTTAAATACTTATTAGAAACTTCCGCGTAAAATTGATCTCCTAAATAAGATTCTCTTGTGCAACTATCATTGAGTATATCTTTTATTCCACCAGATGTAACCACTTTGCCATCAAGGATTACATAAATCCTGTTCGCAATAGACATAAGTTGGTCAACATTGTGATCAGAAATTAAAATTGCGATTCCAGATATACTCATTTCTTTAAAAATAGTTTTTAATTCATAAATAGATTTTGGATCAACACCCGCAAATGGTTCGTCAAAAATAACAATCTTGGGACGCATTAAAATTGAGCGAATAACTTCTAATTTTCTCTTCTGCCCGCCGGAAAGAGTTCCTGCATGCTGCGAAAAAGAACATGTTAAATCTGTTTTTTTAAACCAATCTTTAACTTCTTGCTCAAAATCGTTCCATGATTTATTTTTCCAGGAAATATGATATTGAAACACAAGCTTAAGATTATCAATAACAGACATGCTCTGAAACAACGCGGGCTGCTGCGGCAAATAAACTAAACCTTTTTCAATTCGTTTATGCACAGGCCATTTATTAATTAAATGTTTATCTAAATAAATAGTATTTATTTTTTCTTCTTCAGAAATTTTTAATTGCGGTAATAATCCAACAATTGTCCTAATTAACGTTGTTTTTCCCGCTCCGTTAGGACCGAGCAACGCGACAATTTCACCGCGCGCAACATTTAACGAAATGTTTTTGACGATGTGCCGTTTACCTAAAATTTGATTTATATTAAAAACGCTTAAGAAAGACATTTATTACGACGCTGCTTTTTTAACAACCAAGCGTAATGGGCAACCAAGTAAGTCATATTTTTTTCGCAGAACATTTTCTATATACCCAAGTTGTGTTTCTTTATACCACTCTGGATAATTAACATACATAATAAATGTTGGAATTCTAGATTCAATAACTTTTACGCTATAAATCCGCAATAAGTTCTTTTTATGATACATCGGCCGCCTGATGCAACTCTCTTTTATTAATTCATCAATTTCTAGTTGATCAAATTTTTGCGTAAGACGTTTTCTAACTTTTTGAATTTCTTTAAGCACCGCTCCAAGATTTTTTTGCGTTTTACAGGAAATCCAAACAATTGGAATAGTTTTAAATAAGAAATCATATTCTTCTAAGCAATGATCTAATGTTTCCTTTTTATATTCATGAACTATATCCATTTTGTTCAATACAAGAATCACAGATTTATTTTGTTCTTTTGCATAAAAAAGTAATTTGAATTCTTGGTCAGAAATTTTACCTGAACTTGCGTCAACCATCACCACGGCAATATCTGAGTCCCTAATTGCCTTAAGCGAACTTTTTACCATTGATTCTTCAACTGGATCGTCAACTCTACTTTTACGACGAACGCCAGCGGTGTCGGTAATTTTAATTAATTCTTTATGAAACAGAATTTTTTCAGAAATTGCTTCTCTTGTTGTTCCTGCGATTTCTGAAACAATGGAACGTTCTTGATCAATTAAAATGTTCATCAAAGTTGATTTACCAACATTTGGTTTTCCCAAAAGAGAAATATGGCACGCTGGTTTTTCTTCTTCAACTTTTGGATCGCCGACATTTGCAACTATGACTTCAAGAACATCAAGTGTCCCTTTTCCGTGTATCGCGGAAATTGGAATTATGTTTTTAAATCCGAGCGCAAAAAATTCTGGTAGATTGTCTTCGAACGATTTTTTATTATCAGATTTATTTATTAACAAAAATGTTGGTTTTTTAGCTTTATGAACAATTTTTGCAATGCGACGATCTTCTTCTGTTAAACCATTTTTTCCGTCACACACAAATAACAATAGTTCTGCTTGGGCTAAAACGTCTTTAACACTTTTTCTAATACCCTGGATGATGGTGTCTTTCGTTTTTTCTAACGGCAAACCACCGGTATCGACTAAATCAAATGTTTTCTCGTCCCAAGTTATAACTTCATGAACATAGTCACGAGTTATACCTTCGCGATCAAAAACGATACTTCGTTCTTTATCTGAAAGACGATTAAAAAGTGTCGATTTGCCGACATTTGTTCTGCCAACAATAACAACTTTTGGATATCCAATCATTTTCGTCATATTTTCTTACCAACTAATTAAAGCGAATTTTATCCTTTAGGTTTCTTTTAGACCGCTCGTCCTGAGCCTGTCGAAGGATCTCCTGCAAAGCAGGTGACGGTCATCTTTCTAATTCTAGCATGTTTTCTTATTTTGAAGAATTTTCGCGGAGAATAAGCCTCTTTTAACGAAAACCGTTCGAAGAAACCCTTCGACAAGCTCAGGGCGAACGGGATTATTCCTTAACTTTCTCTACATTTCCGGAAAAATATTTTGTGATTAAATTAGCGGTCGGCCACTTTTCTTTATCAGAAATATCAACCATCTCGCCGCGCGAATTATTGGAAAACGAGTTATAAGACGGCTTATAAGAATATGGTTTTGGTTTCTTATTAACTTCTGGAACCACTTTTGTTTCATTTTTTTTTTTTTTGTTCCGCCATCTCTTCTAATGAAAAGCCACTCGCGTTAGAAAACGCCTCTTGAAGCAGAGGAAGCCACTTTTTCTCTTGCTCATTAATTTTATCTACAAATAATTCATTTTTGCTTCGCAGCTGAATAGAAACTTTTTGAGATGATTTATCAAATGTTGCAAAACTGGCTTGTTTAAAAATGGAAGTAAGAAGTTGATCTTGAATTGTTTCTACTTTTTGTAAAAAATTGTTCCACGGTTCTGAGGTTGGAAGGGACGGTTTTGGTTCTTGTGCCGTTTCCGTTCGTTGAGACCCTTCGACAGGCTCAGGATGAACGGCCTCCGAACGAACAGCCTTTTTTTCTACCCCCGCATCAAATCCCGTTCGTCCTGAGCCTGTCGAAGGATTTCTTCGAACGGCATCATCTTGTAGCCCGCCACCCTTTTTGCAAAGTTCAATCAATTCATCCAAATCTGCAACATTAACTTGCTGACAAATTTGTAATAAAACATTTTCTAAAAACAAATGTTTATTTGGCGTGCGCAAAAAAAGTTCCTCTTGCGTCCACAAAATTTGCAAAATTGCGTTAAGCCTATTAATTGAACATTTTGATTCAATTTTTTTTAGGCCTTCAACAAAGTTTTTAGAAACATACGAAATTGTTTTGACGTCGTACTTTAACCACAACAAACTACGGCAAGTGGTCACAACCATCGCCCACAAATTCTGTGGCGACATTTCAAAAAAATTAATCGTCTGGAGAAATTTTAATAGATCTTTTGGTTTTTGATCAAAAAGAATTTTAGTTAAATGTAAAATTTGTTCATCACTTATTTTGCCAAGTGACTTTAAAACAATTTCTTTTGTTATGTGGTCACTTAAAAAACGAATTCTTTCTAACACATTAATTGCGTCGCGAACTGAACCTTCTGATTCTTGTAAAATAAGTTCTACCGCATCGTCGTCAATAACAATGTCTTCTTTTTTAGATAAATCCAAAATATGTTTTTTTAGAACCAACGTTGTAACTGGTGTGAAAAAAGCCTGGAAGCATCTAGAACGAACAGTGTCTGGAATTTTTTGCATTTCTGTTGTTGCAAGAATAAACAAAACTGAGGCGGGAGGTTCTTCTAAAATTTTTAAAAACGCATTAAACGCAGCTTTACTTAACATGTGAGCTTCGTCTATTAAATATATTTTTTTCGCGCCAGAAACGGGCATATACGCACAAGATTCAATAATTTGGCGTACACTGTCTACGCCAGTATGCGATGCCGCATCCATTTCTATAAAGTCTGGGTGCTGGCCGGAAAGAATGTTTTTACATGAATCACATTTTCCGCACGGAACGATATGTTTTTTTGGTTCTTTTCTGAATTCATTTAATTCTGAACAGTTTACCGCCGCAGCAAAAACTCGCGCGGTCGAAGTTTTACCGCAACCTCGTTGGCCAGAAAATAAATAAACTGGAAACAATTTGTTTAAATACAAACCATTTTTTATCATTCGGATAGATAAATCTTGTCCGACAATTTCATCAAAGTTTTTTGGGCGCCATTTTCTGGCTAAATTTAAATCGCTCATTTTTTTAGAACTGTATAAGTTAAGAAATTAATAGTTTTTAATGTAGGTTTATTATACACAAGATACAAAAACAAAAAAGGCCGCGATTGCCCGCGACCTTTTTAAACAATGTAAAAAAATTATCAAATTACCATGTTGCAAAATCATTTAAAATATCACTAAATTTTTTAGGTTTAGTTGATCCTAACTTTTTACTCATAAACTCACTAAATACAGATTTTGCGCGAACCTTTTTAACAAAAGTACTTAATGATGATTTTATCGCAGCATGTTTCTTTTTCTTTGCTTTTAGATAAAGATCGCGAACCAACTCAACATATTTTTTACGTGTATCCTTATCATGATCGGCTGTAATCTTTATTAACATTTTATTCAGAGCATTTAATGTACTTACACGCTTTGAGGTACTTCCCGAACCAATTTTGCTTGCAATTTCCAACTCTCCTGCAAAATCAAAACCTGTGCTAAATATTGGATATGCTTTATCAATTCGTTTTCTATATGTTTTTGGTTTTAATCCATATAAAAATGGTTTGGTTTTAATAGTTCTTAAAACATCGGTGTATTCGGTGTATTTAGATTTATTCGTAGAACCTTTTAATATTGCATACCCTGTTCTAAACGCTTTCAATGTAACTGCTTTTAAGAAATCTTCTCTTTGTTCTGCTGTATGTTTATCTGTAATTTTATTAACCATGTAATAGAAAAGCGGAACTCGCTTATTGAATTCTTCTAACGTACTTCCTGATACATCATCTACTTTGTTCATATATGCATCGAAGTTAAATCCTGTTTTTAACTCTGCAACCATATCTTTTAATCGGCCTTTTTTCTTTGTCGTCAGTTTTATGTAAACAATTCCATCTTTGTCTACTTTTGCCATCGTTGGATGACCATGCGCTTTTTTAATTACCGCTACGAACTTACCAAGAACTTCTTTCCCTTTAGCAGTCGTTGGATCTTCTTTATCAACTTTCGCCTTAGTTTTGACAATTGTTTTAACAAGAGAAACCGCTTGGTCTTCACTTATTGTTATTTTAAATTTAGGTTCAATAATTTTTGCAACCATGCCATAAAGAATTGTGATTCTTTCAAGCACCGTTTCTGCAGCTACAGCAGATTTACGCAACATATCAAAATAAAAGCCTGTCCCAACTGTTGCCTTTAATTCTTTTAACTTAAATGGCTCTTTACCTTTTAATTTGCTGTATTTTACGCCCACCGTATCTTGAGTCGCAAGTATATTTATCCCATCTCCGTATGCAAGATTAACCAATTTTGTATATGGTCCTTGTGCTGCTTTGTCTTTGTATACTTTCTTTTTAAGACTAACTATTCCGCGAATCATGTATCCTTTTTCTAATGCGCTTAATTGATCTTTATTTTTTGGTTGTAAGACTTTACGCGTCAATAATGAAAATTTCGCAATTTTTCCATCTGTACCCGTTAATTTTTTAGCTTCCATTGCCGCTTTTAATTCCGAAACAAAATCGAAGCCTGTTACAAATACTTTTTTCGCTTGTGCTAATTTTTCTTTTTGTTTTTTATCCATAGCTTCAATAATAGGATTTTCTAGCGCAGAATAAACTGCAGTTTTGTATAGCGCTTTTTGTGCTGGTGTCATGTCACTCATTTTGCTTCTAAAATAACCTAAGGCTTTTACAAATGCCTTAACTTGTTTATCCGAGTGATTACTTGAAATTCTTTTAATCATTTCTCTGAAAATTGGAATTCTCCAATCAAATTTCTTTTTCCAACCCAAAGCAGTTTTTTTAATTGCTTTTCTGTACCACGCATTAAAATGTAATCCGTCTTTTAATTCTTCTGCTAACGAACTTAATGGAGCTTTTTTTATCTTTACCCCATTGACCGTAATAACAACCAGTAATCTTCCCCACTTCCCTGTTTTTTTCATGTTTAAATCAAAGTCCGCAATCGGCCCAACTCCACCGTTGTATGCTTTTTTTACTAATGCAATATATGCGCCTTGAATTTTTCTCCATTTTGTTTCATCTTTCCAACTTGCTTTAACAACTTTTTTTCTGGTAATCACAATTCCCTTAATCAAATATTCAAGTTGTTTTTCTGTTAGCGGTATTCCTTGATTAATCACTCTTGATGTAATTTCCATTAATTTTGAAATTCTCGAATCAGGTCCAATTAATTCTTTTGATTTCATTGCAACTCTAAATTCTGCATTAAAGTTGAATCCACTTCTTATAGAATCAGCTAGATCTTGCAAAGCATCTACTTGTTTTTTTAGTGACAAACGACTTGGTTTAAATCCCGCAGTGTCCGCAGCTTTAACGCGTGGATTTTTCAACGCAGCATTTAATAACACTGGTAATTTTGCAAGAACTCGCTTGCGAGTATCTGCTTTTAATTTATCAGCTTTGTCGTCTATTTTTTCTTTAAATTTTGTTAATGCTTTTATGTAATCAATTACATCTTCATCTTCTTTTTGAGTTGTATCTTTATTGTCTTTATTAAATCCTGTTTTTGGAACAGCGATTCTTCTGTAAATTGTAATTGCTGCTTCGAAATCTTTTTCTTTTTCTGCTTGTTTAAGAAGAGCGGCAAGATTAAATTTGGCCTCAAGGATACCTTTTAATCTTTGTAGCTTTTTATCTGTGTCAACTTCTTTGATTTTTGGAGTACGCAACGCCAAGCCTAAAATAAGCTCGAATTCTGTTTTTACATCTGCCTTTACTTTTGCTTTGTCTAAATTTTTGTCATAAAACTTTTTTAGTACCTTTACAAAGTCTTGTACCAACTCAACTGGCGTTTCTTCATAAATTGCAGGCGCATAATTTTTTTCGGGGTCGGGATTGGACTTTCCTTCCAAAATTTCTCTGTATGCTGCTAGTTGTAGTGATGTGATTCGTCCTAGCACAGGAACTTTTAACAATTTAAGAACAAGTTTTAAATCTGCACGTTTTGGAGGCGCACCATCGACGCCAACTATATCTGCACCCGGAATAGGTTCTGCCATATCTTCTGCTGCAAATTCTTCTCCTGGAAGAGTTTCGTCTCCTGCAAATGGTAAATCTATTTCCATTTCTGGTTCTGCACCTTCTACTTCTGGTTCCAGCATCATGTCTGGTTCTTCTGGCATCGCCCCAAATGCATCCGCCCCAAAATCATCTGCACCAAAAGAATCTTCAGCTGGAATTGCACCAAAGTCATCTTCGGGCATTGCACCAAAGTCATCCGCTGGCATTGCAGGTTCTCCACCCAAATCAAATGATGTATCTTCCGCTACCGCTTCAGTAGTATCGTCTAAAGAAAAATCGGCGGGTGGTGTTTCTGCAGGAACCCATTCTTCCGCCACAGGTTTTGGCTCAAATTGTTCTTCATTTAATGGTTCCATTAATCCTGGTCGAACAGTTGGTTCTTCCCCTTTTTGATATGATTCAATTAATTTTCTGTATTCTTCCGCGCGTTTTTCTCGTGCAGCTTCTTCTTTTGCCGCAGATGCATCTTCTCTTCGTTCCTCTTCATCTTCTATTGCTTCAAGACGATCTTCTTCTGCTTCAGCCGCGTCTTCCTTTACTTCTTCTGCTGCATTTCGCGCCATTTGTGCTTTTAATTCAGCAATTTGAGCTGCCGCTGCTGGAGAAGGTTCAGTTTTCCCTACAGGAGCAGTCACAATTGCTGCTGCTCTTTGTACTCTTGTGGGTCCTGATACAGAACGCCTTCGTGCTGCATCTGCGTCAGAAAAAAATAAAAAAGGCGCACACAATAAAATAATTGTACGCACCAGTAAACTTTTTTTGGTAAAATTTGAGATCATGTTTTCTCCTTTTTAAATCAAATAACCATTTTTAATAATAAATAATATCTTTAGTTATAACGCTCATAAAATAGAGGTGCGCGGCAAACCAATACAAGAATTTACTTTAAAAGTTTTTTTCGATTTACATACCCAAAAATGAGAATCGACAAAAGAAACAAAAAATGAACTAAATAAGATTGCCTAAGATCTTTGTGAACCCACCAACTCCACAATGAAGAATCAACGAACTTTATGCACGGAACGCGGCGGAAAAAAACTTTTACCGCAACAATTCCCGCGTGAATCCCCATGCCAACATAAAGTTTGCGCGTAACAGCAAACACTAAATTTAAAAGTAACCCCAAAAGAAATAATCCAAGTCCCAACTTAATATTTGTGGTTAACAATCTCCACGGTTGTTGTAAATCGTGAACTATCATAAAAATAAATGACGTGATAAACACACTTCCTATCTGACTGAACGTTTGTTCAAAATACGGGAAAAGCGTTCCGCGAAAAATAAGTTCTTCTGTCCATGCGAGTAAAAACGCAACAAAAAAACCAAAACCTATTCGTGAAATTAAAGAAAAACTCCACGCGCCCCATGTGGAAACAAAAAATGAATATCCCGCAAAATAAAATGTAGAAAATGTCAGCAGGTGTAAAAAGAAGAAAATGACAAAATATTTAAAAAATGTTTTTAGCCATTTTGCATCTTTAAAAAAATAAAGATTAGTTTTTAAAAACTGATTAAAGAATTTTTTAGATTGAATGCTCAACAATAAAACGACCTGGAAAATAACCATCGTGATAAATGCTACTTTTCCCGTGCCGCGACTTGCGAGCAATGAAAATGTTGGATCAAGCGCTAGCGCAATCGGTTGTAAAATAAAAAAACCTATAAAAAGAGACAGGGCCGACAATATTACCGGCCCTATAGCTTTCCACAGGTAATCACGAATAACTCGCATTACCTATACCCTCTAAAAATTATGAGCGTACTTCTTCTTTAAGATGTTTGCCTGGTTTGAAACGAGGAACGCTGACTGCAGGAAGATTGATGCGTTCTTTTGTTGCAGGATTAATTCCGACTCTTTCTGGACGATGAGAAATCCAATATGTTCCAAAACCGGTCAAAGAAACTTTTTCGCCTTTTTTAAGTGTGCGTTCTACGATTCTTGTGAATGCACAAAGAACTTTTGCTATATCTTTTTTGCTAAAAGTTGTTTCTTCGCTTAAAGCACTTATTAATTCACTCTTGTTCATAAATTTCTCCCACAAAGGTTATACTAATAAAAACGTTTCACACGTAAGGAAAATCTAGTTTTTGTTTCATCTATTGTCAAGAGAAAAGACTAATTACATAATATTTATTGTGAAATATTTTAAAAACGAAATAAACTTTTAATGTGATAAAATTGCAAAATAACAATTTTTATTAAAAAATAAGATGCTTTTTTTACAAAAAACCCAATTTTAACGGAGTAAAAATGTTTATCGACACACATTGTCACCTTCCAATAATTGCTAAAAAAAAATTTGATACTTTTTTAGAAAAATCACATTTTTTGGAAATTGAAAAAATAATTAACGATGCAAAAAAAGAAAATGTTGGGAAAATTATAACAATCGCCACAAGTTATCACGAAAGTGTAAACGCCGTCGCCGTTGCAGAAAAGTTTGAAAATGTTTTTGCAACAATCGGCATCCATCCCTGTGATTGCAAAGAAGACTGGAAAAAAGATTTTCAAGAAGTAAAAAAATTATTAAAAAATAAAAAAGTTATTGGAATTGGCGAGACCGGACTCGATTTTTACCACAAACCATTCTTTAAACAAAGACAAATTGATGCGTTTAAATTCCACATAGAACTTTCTATAGAAAACAATCTTCCATTAATAATTCACATTAGAGAATCCGTTGATGATGTTTTAAAAGTTTTAGAGCAATATAAAAATCAAGCGCGCGGCGTCACGCACTGTTTTTCTCAGTCGCTCGACATCGCAAAACTTTTTATTGATTGGAATTTTTTCATTGGAATTGGCGGACCGGTTACTTATCCAAAAAATCATGAACTTCGCGAAATTGTAAAAAACATTCCGCTAGAAAAAATACTTTTAGAAACCGACGCGCCGTTTCTTCCACCTCAACCATATCGCGGGAAACAAAACCATCCAAAATATATTCCTCTCATCGCGCAAGAGATTGCGAATGTAAAAGAAATTGGGTTGGAAGTTGTTGAGGATGTGACGACGAAGAATGTTAAGAGTTTGTTTGGGATTTAACAAGCCTACAAGCATCGGCAACAATCTCTTTTTCCATATTGATTCCATCTAAAATATCTAGCGCTACCGATTGTGTAGTTTTGCCTTCCACAACTTTAAAAGGAAAAAGCAAAGAACCATCTGGATTTTTATCAACGGTAACATGATAGTTTTTAAACACCCCGTCTGATTCTTCTTCTAATTTTGTTAAATCAGAATAATGACTAGAAATAATTGTAGAAACATTATTTTGTTTTGCTAAAAATTTTCCAATTGCCAAACCAATTGCCGGAGCTTCCTGAGGATTTGTTGTATTAAATAATTCATCCATAAATACACATCCAAATTTATCGGCAGGTAATTTGGTTAAAGTATCAACAATTTTTTTGACATGAAGCGCTTCTGCCATGTAACTCGATTGTTTTTTAGAAATATCATCCGTCTTTGCCATATGGGTATCAACATAAGAAAAAGGAGTAAATTCCATTTCCTTTGCAGGAGCAACTCCAAACGATTGTGCCATTAAAATAGAAAATGCAATTGATTTCATTAAAGTTGATTTGCCACCAGCATTTGGCCCGGTAATAATTGCACTTCCTGCTTTTTGCGGAGAGCCAATTGTTATATCATTTGTAACAACCTCTTTTGGATCAAGAAGTGGATTCCAACATGATTTTAATTTTATTGAAGAAGCATCGGAATCTAAAAACTCCGCAAAACAATAAGGAGTTTTGTCATCTGAATCTTTTATTAAACGAGAAGCAAATAAATATGCATCTAATTCTCCGACAGCTTCAAACACATTTATAAAATCATCTTTAACTTCATCAAGCAACTTGTATGCAGCAAGTACTCTTCCAAAAGAAAATAAAATAGATTTTTTATCTTTTTTGAACGTTCGTTTTTTTAACAACCCAAGCAATGTTTTTAAATCTTTTAATTTATTGTTAGTTCGATCTAAGAAAGTTTCTATATTTTGTAATCCGGGAACACTCCTTGCCAGAACTTCATTGTTAGAAACTTCATTTTGCAATGTATTCAATGATTTGTACACCAAAAAACTCAACTCCGTAAGTTGTTTGTGCGCAATATTGAAAGATTTAATATCAAAAACAATTTGCTTACAAAGCGCACGTATTGAAAGAACAAAAATTAAAGCTCCAAATGTTTTTACTATTGGTTTAAACACAAATACACTCGCCTCACCATAGGCCATTGCTCTGTCTTTAATACTTTTATCTCGCGAAAACACTTGATCAAATTTATCATTTAATTTATTAGCCCAATCTCCAAATGCTTGTTTTTTACGATTTCCAGTAATAAAAGTCACGGCATCTTTATATAATACAGCCCATACCGAAAATTCCACAGCCAACGAAACCGCCATAAAAAAACTCGTGGCAGGGAAATTAACCTCAAGTACTCCCGATTTTTTGTCCACCCAATTAAAAAACTTAGTTCTTATTTTTTTTGGTAATAATAATTTGGATATCGTGGCAAGAGCACCGTTGTTTAAATAATACGAATTTCTGTTTAAAGCATTATGTTTTCTAGAATGATTCCATAAAGATATAAAATCTGATTCAAAATTTTTAAAATCTGCAACTACATTTTCAACTTGATTAAAAAGATGTTCATTGTTTGAAAGCTCATAAGAAACAGCTTGTCTCTTTTTTATGTCATCAACAGAATTTGTTGAAGAACACAACAAACGCGCAAACGCCGCTTTTCCAAAAAGCGTTTCTGCATTATTGATTTTGGATGAAAAATTAAAAAATTTATCACCTCTTCCCTGAAAAATTTCTAAATCATATAACGCTTCATCAGAAAAAACCGGTTTCTCTAAAATATGTTTTTCATTTTTATCTGCATTTTTTGAAAGCAACCCTAATACAAAAGATTGTTGTGGCAAAAAAATTCCTTCATCAATAACTTTTTGATAAATATTTTTTGCATCACCCTCTTTTTCTTTTTTCCCACTTTGCAACAAAATGGAACTTATTGCTCGATCAATTAACACACGATCTTCATCAGATAGCTCTACGCCTTTGGGTAATTTTATAGAAGTTTTTTCTTGTTCGTCAATATCATCAAAAGTAGCGTTTATGGTTACCCCCCCGCCTATTACAGCGTTACTACCCAATAAAATAGAAAAAAATAAAATTGATGCTATTTTTTTTTTCATATAGCCTCTAACGGTTTATCTTCTTAAAATATCCCCAACGAAAAAAGCCTTATCCCAATTAATAATAACCGATATCCGTTTTTTTATAAAACGCCATCAATGAACATTACTATCTGTATCGCCTCACCATTCTTTTGAACCCTCTATTTTTCTATCTAACACCATGCTCTTTAATTAACACTTCAAGTTTATCTGCCAATTCAGATTTATCGAACGCTTCTTCTTGTTTAATTAAATCGATTGCAACATGTTGATCACTAATTCCATCGGACAATTCATAAGGAAAAGTTAACGTTCCGTCACTTTCACGAATAACACTAACCTTAGAGTTTTTAAAAGCTCCATCGGTAAGATTTTCTAACTCAGTAAGCATTCTAAAGTGAGTTGCAATTATGCACATACTATTTGATTGTTTAATTAAAGTATCCGCGATGTAGCCACTTCCCAAAATTGCTTCTTCCGCACTTGTTCCATTAAAAATTTCATCCAGAATTGTAAAACTGAATTCTTTTTTATCGAGTCCCTTAATCGTTTTAATTAACGAGCCTGCACGGTTAAGTTCTGCTTTAAATAGTGATTCACCTTCCGCGGAATTATCTGCAACATTCATGTATGTTTGAATTTTTGAAAATGGCGTAAACACAGCTTTGCTTGCCGGCGCCAACCCAAACGTCTGTCCAAACAATAAACATGTTACGAGGCCTTTTAATATGGTCGATTTACCTGCAGTGTTTGGTCCGGTAAGGATTGCATTTGGAGATTTGTCTTGTTCGCTTCCCATAACAATGGTATTTGGAACAATTTGTTCTGGGGATTGGTGATGCAATAAAGATGGGAACCAAAAATTTTCTAATTCTACAGATGGCTGTTCTGCGTCTTCTACAAAATCAACAAAACAATATTTAACTGGTTGTGCTTCAAACTCTTTATATAATTTTGCCGCAGACATATAAGCATCAATTTCACCGACTGCTTCTAACACTGGTGCCAATTTTGAACCTACTTTTTGCATCAAATGAAACGCTGCTAAAATGTTTCCTGGGGAAGAACTATACGATGCTTTGTCTTTACTAAACGTTTTTTTATTAAGCAAACGAATAAGTTTTGCAAAGTCATTAGAAACTTCGTATTTTGCATTAAACTGTAAAAGCAATTTTGTATTATCTATTAGTTCTAAAGAATCTTTTAGAACAGGATTCTGCTCAACACATCGACGTACTTCATTAACACGTTTTAATGCATGAGAAATATAAATAAGCTTTTGCTGCATGTATTTCGTTAAATCGATGAACATTTTTTCCATTTTAAATAGAAGAGAAGCAGCATACAGTATAACTCCACCGTAAAGCAAAAGACCCGAACCTTTTAAATACTGGTGATTCGAAAAATTTTTCAATCCCATAAAAGCACATAATCCACCAAATCCACCAAATCCAATCATATAAATAGATATTCCAACATCTCGCATCCTGCTAATAAAGCCAAGCCAGGTCGTATTTTTTTTCATTCCTTCGTTTGCATCCCCATAAAGCCCCTGCATCAATTGCTCTGCTAAAGCCCCTTCTTTTTGCCAAAGAGTCATTGCCAATGGTTCAACTTCCCCAAATTTCTTAAGACTTGAATCAATTTCTTGAAACAATTCGTTATCATTGATTAATTCTTTTACAATAGATTGCCTTTGTTCTAAAGTTTTAATATCTGTTGTTTGATCAGAAAGCATACGAGTTAAAACAACTCTTCCAAATGCAGTTTCTGTTTTGTCTAGCTTTGCAAACAAATGCTTTTCTCTATTATTAAGCGCGCCACCACAAAATACTTCTAAATCTTTCCACGTTAGCTCTGTAGAAATTTCTGAGTTTTCCTGAGAAATATTTTGATCGCTAGAAAAAATAGAAAATATTGTACTTCTTAATGAACGTTCTAATAAAGGATTAATATCTGAATTAAATTTTAACTTTTTTGGATCGTATCTGTCTGCTACTTGTCCTTTTTCTTCTTTTGTTCCTAAAATTGAATGTTCATATAATTTTTCGTAAATAGATGGTTCTTTTTTTTCATCAGAACTATCTTGAGACTCTCCAGGAAAATTAAACCGTAATGGTTTGGTTGATTCTTCTGGCAATACAAAAAAAGGCATTGCTAAAAAAACGAACGAAAACAACACATACTTAAAAAATCTATTCATCATGTTCCCCGATTAAAAAAAATAAAGTAAAATCATACGACAAATATATTCGGATAACAGAAATAATCAATTAATCGAGCCAAAAACGAATTTAATAAAAAATTATTAATTTGTTATTACAGGATGTAACAACGCAAACATTTCTATCTGTATCGTCTAACCATTCTTTTGAACCCGTAATCCAAAAATACATGCGAAAGCGCGCCAGAAACAAAGAAGGTATACAAAATAATAGACGGAACAAAAAACGGACTATGGTTGTATGCAAACAACACGGGAACTATAAGAGGCATAAAAACCACAAACCACCAGCGGTGGATAATACCACGGTGTCTCACCAGTACTGGCACAATCGCAACGACACTTAAAATAGAAAGCATCGACGTTCTTTTTGTTGCAATCGCGAGCACAACCAGAGGAAAAACTAAAAGATAAAAAATTCGCTGTCCCATACTTTTTATATCAATATCTGGAAACAAAGAACCAAGCGCGCAGAAAATTAATCCCGTAAAAATATCTTGGTAGCTGTTCAGTAATGTAGGGTTCCAATATTTAATAACAGAAGACACAATAACAAACGTTACCGCTCCGCCAACCAGGTGTCCTTTATAGTTTGGCATTTTAGTTCTCCTAATTTTCCCTGTTCCGCTCGAAGAAACCCTTCGATACAATTTTTAAGAAAAAATCACTCAGGGTGAGCGGTCTTAGTACTAACTTCTTTTTGCTAATCCTTAACAATCACCGCCAACGTTTTAAGTTTTGTATCTGGATAATAAAACGCAAGAATTTTTTTCGCGTCCCAACCTTTATTCACAAGTTCGCGCGCGCCACGTTGGCACAAACCCATATGATGTCCATAGCCTTTGCCCCAAATAAAAACTTTCTCTTTTTCTTTTCTCATGCGAATGCATTTACTTTTAAATAAATCGCCCATCGCCATCCAAATCTCTTTTCCGGAAACGCGAACACTTCTTCGCGAACCTTGTAATTCGAACTTATGAAGCAATCCCGCCTTGTCGCGATCTTTTGTTTTCATTCCGCGCAACTCACCAAGATCGTGCAATTTTCTTTTTAATGGAGGATACGATTGCATTGCCGCAAGAAATTTATGCGTTGTTGTTTTTGCTTCCCAAGAATACAATTTATAGTTTTTACAATATTCGCACGCCGTTTTTCGCGCCAGGTACGGCGCCTGTTTAAAATTAAAATGATCAATTTTCGCCGTAACAACTCCCCCGCAACAAGCGTCAAACATCGCTAACACAATTTCGTCGTTATAAGTTAGCACCATGTTTTTTGTTTCGCGCGCCGCGCGACGAAGGTGCGAATATTCGTGAACCCCCATATACCGCTGATGAAAATTATTATTTTTTACGTCATACGGCAATTTTGCATTTTTTTTATTATGCATCATACAATGCAGGGCATACGTTCTAGAAACAACCGCCTGAACCTTTTGCATTTCTAGCGGCCACGACTGGTAACTTTCGTAACGCAAGACAGAATAAACATAATCATCAATGTCTAACGAATTAATAACATAAAGTTTGTGTTTTTTTTCATCAATTTTAAGAATCAAATGCCCTTGGCATGTAATATCGTTAATTGTGATTATTCGTTTTTTTGGAATTAAGACTATTTCTTTTTTGGTAGCTTTGCCTAATCTAGAATCTTTTTCCTGAAAATACATTTCATTATTCTTAACCTGAACATTAATATGTTTCCGCGTGAACACGCATCCTTTTTTTGATTCAGGAACACTTTGTAATTCCACACCACCGTGCGTTGCAATGGAAAAAGAAGGATTATCTTTTGTATTATATTCTTTTAAAAGAACACGAATTTTTAACGAACGAGGAATAACAATTTTTTTATCGTGCGAAACGCACAATGTTGGCAAGAAAAGAACGATTATTAAAAATCGAACACAATTTTTTAAAAATTTCATACTGGGTGCTTACAATATAACGTTGTACTTTGACATAAAAGAAATAAATGACTCTGGCATATTTTTTTTATGATCCACTCCCCAATTCGCAAGTCTGTCTGCTTCCTTATTTTTTTCGCGAAACACATGGCGAAATTCACAAGTAACATCGGCCAATAAAATATCAATTGCATTCTTAATATTTTTTAAAATTGGATTTCTTACTTTATAAATTCCGCTCATCTGACGAATAAGTAATTCAGAATCTGAAGCAATAACAAACTTTGGACACGTTTCTTTTTCACATGTTTTTTGTTTTGCAATAAAAACAGCCAGCGCTAGCGCCAAATATTCTGCTTGATTATTTGTTTTCTCGTCCAAATAAAAACCAGATTTAATAATTTCTTGATCATTTTGTTTAACATAGACTCCGGCACCAGCAGCGCCGGGATTCCCGCGCGATGCACCGTCAGTAAAAATAAAAACGTCAGAAGGCTTCTTCATACACATTGCTCACTTTAATATGATTCTGATTTTGTCTCTTTTTCTTGTTGCTCATTATAATACAAAAGACGATAGCAACTTCTGCACGGCAATAGTAGCCCTTTTTTTAAACGAGTAAAATCTTGAGGGGCAACAGAATAATAACACTCGCTACAACTTTCTCCCAAGACAACAACAACAGGATTCTCTATTCTGTCTTGCATGTAACTATATTTTTTTAACCATTCAGGAGTAAGCTCCACAGACTTTTTATCCCACTCTTCATTTATCGTCATTAATTTAGCATTTAATGTTTCTAATTCTTTTTGATGTTCTTCTATAGCTTTTTTAATCTGGTCGCCACGTTCTATATTTTCTTCTGTTCCAGTTTTTAATTTTTTTTCAACTTCTTCAAGAGTATGCCAAGCTTTTATAAGCACACTTTCTTGTTCTGCTCCTTGTCTATTTAACAAGTTTAATTCTCTTTGCAGTGAATTGCATGCTTTCTGACTTTGCACAACATCTAACGCTTTTCTTTTTTCACGTTCCAATGTTCGCGAAGATTCAGCTTTTAATTCTTCAAAGTCAACGCGTTTTTTAGCTTGTTTATTTTCTCGTTTTAAATCGTCGACAGTTGCTTGAAGTTCCGGCAGAATACTTTCTTCTTCAGCAACTTTTTTTTCGATAACATTTATTTTAGATATAATTTCATTCTTACGATGATCTATTTCGCCAAGATCTTTAAGACTTTTCCAGATTGGTACCATAATGATTCCTTTTTGAGATAGAAATAAATCTCAGCCTGCTTAGAATGGTGGGCCCACTAGGAGTTGAACCTAGGACCTTTCGGTTATGAGCCGACTGCTCTAACCAACTGAGCTATGGGCCCTCCAAACTTTCTAAAGACACGTACATTTCAATATAAGCGTTGTTTTATTGTAATCCAACTTAGGTTAGATGTGAAGCAAAAAATCCTTAACACGGTTGCAATAGCCATATTCGTTGTCATACCAACCAAAGACTTTTCCAAATTTTCCGGTGGCCTGAGTCAAAAGGCTGTCAATAATGCACGAATAAGCTGATTGAGCAAAATCAGACGAAACCAACGGAATATCTATAAACTGCAAAATATTCTTTAAATAAGCTTCTGAACTTGTTTTAAATATTTTGTTTAGTTGTTCTGCTGTTATTTCTTTTTCTGTTTCAAAACTAAAATCAACCAACGAAACAACGGGTGTTGGAACACGAATTGATGTTGCTTTTATTTTTCCTTCAAGTTCCGGGAATAATTTGATAATCAAATCGCCTGCACCTGTTTTTGTTGGAATCATATTTAATGCAGCAGCGCGCGCGCGGCGAGGATCTTTGTGTTCAATATCCAATAAAACCTGATCATTTGTATATGCATGAATGGTTGTCATTAACCCGTGTTTTAATCCAAAGTTTTCTTTTATAACTTTTACCATTGGTGCAAAACAATTTGTTGTACAACTTCCCAAAGAAATAATGTTGTGCTTTTCTTTGTCGTATAAATTATCATTCACACCAGGAATTATTGTTACATCTTCATCTTTTGCCGGCGCGGTAATTAAAACTTTCTTAGCGCCCGCCTTTAAATGCAATCCTGCTTTTTCTTTTGTCCTGAACACGCCGCTCGATTCTATAACAACATCAACACCTAATGATTGCCATGGCAATGCACTTGGATCTTTTTCTGTTAAAACTTTTATTGAAAAACCGTCGACTTTTAATTCGCCGTTTTCAAAAGAAACAGGTTTTGGATATGTCCCCATTACGGAATCGTACTTAAATAATAAATCTACATTTTCTGATTGTGCCGGACCTAGATTGATTGCAACGACATCAAAGTTTTTGGTTGAATTTTCGTCTGACAATAACACGCGCAAACATGTTCGGCCAATCCTGCCAAACCCATTAATCGCAATTTTCTTTTTCGACATACTCATCCTTTCTTTTTTCACATTTTTTATTTCAAAAATTGTGGGACCTCATTAGCATGCTACATAAAATTTTAATTTGTATCAAAAGAAAAAGGGCTACGATTTAAATCGTAGCCCTTAAAACTAACTTTTCAAAAAATAAACATAAAATCACTAAGCATCTTCTAGCGCTGGCAAATCATCATAATAATAATCATCAGATTCTTCTTCAACCTCCATTTGAACATCAAGATCTACAGATCCTTCACCTTCTTCGTCAGTATCTTCTTGTGTTGGAGTAACAACCTCTCTTCTTCTTTTCGGCTCAAAATCTAATGAGTGGCCTTCAAAATCACGCCTCAATGATGATTCCGACTCAATGAATTTTCTTAAAACAAACTTAATTAAATTATCTGATACAAACCGACTACCATTCTCATAGCAATCCAATGCTTTAGATAAAAAGTCTTCTTCCTTTTCTCCAATACATATTTTTGGCGTTGGTATTCCTAATGAGCGATCTTTACTATACTCCCTCAAGTATTGATAAGGACTTCCAACAAGTTCCACTTTTGTATTAACACCAACCAACCGCAAAACAAAAAGATCTATTGGTGAAAAATTTAATTTATTTCTTTGTCTTGTATTTGCCTTATTATCAACTAAAAACGTCATCACTCCTAAATAATTATGAACTTTGCAAGCTTCTTGTTTTTTATAATTCCACACCGCGCAATGAAGTGCTGTCCAGCCGAATTTATCTGTTGCATTGATATCAAAACGATCACGACGAAGCTCTCCGCGAACCTTCTTGCAATCCCCCGCTTTTGCAGCGTTCAGAAAATCATTGAAATCTGCACGCAAAAAACTTGTTTGTGAAAACAAAATAAGAAATAAAAGTAAATATTTAAAACTCTTTTTCATAATTTTCCCAGATTAGTTTAAAAGTTTTATGATTTTTTAAATAAATAGCCGCCGGATTTATCGGCGGCTATTTATTTTGAATAGACTATATAAAAGATAACATTCTTCGCCTTGGCGAAAAATGGTGGAGGGAAAGGGATTCGAACCCTCGATGCCCCTTTCAGGACATACACGATTTCCAATCGTGCGCTTTCGACCACTCAGCCATCCCTCCTAATGAATTTATTTCTTTGCAGGTTCTTTTTTATCTTCTGCTTTTTTTGTTTCTACTTTTGGTGCTGCTGCTTCTTTAGCTTCTACCTTTTTGGTGTCTTCTTTTTTTGCTTCAACCTTTTTTTCTACAGTTTCTTGTTTTGCAACAACTTTAGGTTTGTCTTCTTTTTTTGCAGGAGCTTCCTGTTTTGGCGCAACTTCTTTTTTCACTGCTGCTTCTTTTCTTACAGGAACTTTTTTATCTTTTGATTTATTTAATGCGTATTCTTTTTCTTCAGCTTTCTTTTCTTTGTAAATCTTTTGGCCTTCTTCAACAAAAGAAATTAAATGATCAACAACGCATTCGATTGAACGAGGAGAATCATCGTTTCCTGGAATAACAAAATTAATTCCTGAAGGATCTGAATTTGTATCAACTAAACAAATAATAGGAATTCCAACTCTCTTTGCTTCTCTGATAGCAGATGCTTCGCGTTTTGCATCAACAGCAATTAACGCTGCAGGCGGATAAGATAAATCAATAATTCCACCAACATTTTTTTCTAAACGATCAACTTCTTTAGAAAGCATTCCCAATTCTTTTTTTGTGTAATGAGAAGCTGAAGATGATTTTGCAAGAACATCTCTTAAATGCAACAAGCGTGTAATCGCTTTTCTAATTTGATCAAAATTACTTAATGTTCCACCAATCCATCTGTTAATAACAAATGGCATCTTTAATGATTTTCCAGCTCTTTCTATTGTTGGCTGTGCAGGTCTTTTTGTACCAACCCATAACACAGACTTTCCTTCTGCGGCAGTTTGTTTTAAAAACTCGCCAGCTTGATTCAATAAAAAAGATGTTTTGGAAATATCAAAAAGATGAACTTTATTTCTTACGCCCCAAATAAATGGTTTCATACGAGGAGACCACAATGCTGACTTATGGCCAAAGTGAACGCCTGCTTTAAGCAAGCTCTTTAAATCGATCATGAGAAAAACCTTCCCGGGTTATTGTACCTTTTATCTCTAAAGGTTTCCTTGCACTGTGCAAGATTTTTACCACCCACTTTCTAGAGATAAGCTCAACTACGCTTCTTGACTATTATTAAGAAGCACTACATTAAAGAAACATCGTACCAGATATCACCAAATTCTCAAGTATTTTCTGTACTTTCTTCGCTTCCAATTACTTCGCCTTTTTGGACAACATCTTCATATTTTTCACCTACAAAAAATGAAACTACCGACCAAACACATACAAGTCCAACAGTAATCACCGACCCAAATGCAATTCCAGAACTCATTGCAATAGGCATCATAGAAGCCATGTTAACAATTCCGCCCGACGCGCGCGCCGACATTCTTCCAAAGGAATCGATCCATGATTTAGATTTAAATCTTACATTTCTTGCGGTAGGAATATATAAATTTTCTCTTATTGGCGCATTTATACCATTATTAAGCGATCGAAACAATACCATAATAATAAGCAACGCATATAACTTTGGTTGCGCGGAGAACATAAAAACAAACCCTATAACCGCCACCGGCATAATCAATAACGAATATTTAATTTTAAATCTACGCAAAATTGATGGCGTTAAAAACCATGCAAACAAAAATGACAGCCCCTGCGCTAAAATCATGTACAAAAACATAAATGAGGTCATTCCTATAATTGCATTATTCTTTGCAATAGAAACTCCAACCTCTAATTGATATTCAAAAATAACAGAAACCGCTTCAAAGCTATAAAACAAAACAAATACACCGAACACATATGGATTTTTTAATAAAACCCAAAGCCCCTGCCAAATCCCTGCCTTGGCTTTTTTCTGATCTTGTATCCCTGTTTTTTCGTACATAAGTTCTTCGTACGATTTCAAAAATGAATGAGGAATCATCCTGCGCATTAATAAAACAAGAACACCAACCAAAAATAAAAAAGCTGATGCAACAAAAATCATTGTAGAAATAATTCCACAATCAACTAATTTTTTACTTAGAAAAAACAATCCAATACTGGCTGTTAATACCCCTGCGGGCTTTGCTGCTCCGGTAATGAATCCATAACTCGCTTTTGCCATTTTTGGAGTATTAATAGAATTTGCAAACGCCCAAAACGATCCCATAACAAACGGTGCAAACAAATCCATAAAAATTAAAAACGCCCATCCAACAAAACGATGTGGACTGGTTACCGTATTTGCAAGTCCATATCCAGGGGAACGCAACAAAAAAGAGAATAAAATTCCAACAACTGAAAAAATAACGGAAAAGAAATAAATAATTTGATGTTTTTTAAATCGATCAACAATGAATGAATACAATAAAATAAATGGAATTGCCAAAAGCATGGATAATATTTTACTAAGCGGCTGATACTCTCTGCCAACCATACTTAAAAATATAGTAACTTTTAGCGGGCGCAATATTCCGTACGCGCCAATAATAATAAAAAAGATAACAGATAAGAAAATTGCTTTTATTCGATTTTCAGAATCTGGAACATCCGGAAGAAATCGTTCCAAAAATTTCATGTCTACTAACTTTCTGTGTCGGCTTCTTCGCCAATAACACGTTTTTCATCAATTGCTTTTTGATACGATTTACCAAGAACATTAGAAACAACAAGCCAAACAGATGCCAACCCGAGACCAAAAATTAAGCCTGGAGCAACCAAACCATTTGTTACGATATTAAAAACAGAACCGACCGCTTTAGAAAATCGAGACCCAAAAGCATCAGTCCACGCTTTTGCTTTAAACTTAATTGCTTTGGTTGTTGGAACATATAACGCTTCTCTTGTTGGATGATTCAATCCATAATTTATGGCGCGCAACACCACAAGAATTGCGAAAAGCACACCCGCGGTTGGAAACACAAGTGCAATCGCCAACAAACCGATTGCTAAAATCGATGGAACCAACACCGAACGCCTAATTCCCAAAAATCTTTGTAACGGAACAGTTCCAAAAAATGCAATAATCAACCCAACCGAATGCATTCCCAAATAATATAATGCATAATATCCTGTAAGTTCACTTGGCCCATTTGTAGAACTAGAAGCAACTAATAAAACAATATAATCCATAACAACAATAATAATTTCATAAAATGCGATCATAGAGAAAATACCCAACACATATGGGGTTTTTACAATTGTCACAATCCCTTCTAAAGATTGTTTCACCCAGCCTATTTTCTTCTTTTTTTCTTCTTTTGATCGTTGTTTTTCTGCTTTATATGCAACTTCATATCCGTGCATATAATAGCCAGGAACATTTTTCATCAATAAATAAATACTATATGCACCAAGCAATAATAAAACACTTCCAATCAATAAACTATTTGGAAGCACAACACTTGCAGCATCACCTGAATACGTCACTAATATATATAAAAGACCTGCAAAAATAATTCCACCAACTTTGGAACCAGAAACAAATATTCCATAATAATTTTTAGAATCTTTAGGATTATTGATAGAGTTCGCAAACGCCCAGAACGTTGCCGACATAAACGCGCCAAAACTTTCTAGAAACAAATAAAACACCCACCCAAAAATTCTATATGAACTTTGATCCGTATTTGCAATACCGTAAACAGGATGCTTTAGAAAAAAATATAAAATAATTCCACATATTCCATGAAACAACGCAAAACAATAAAGCAATTGGTGTCTTCGTAAAACATCGACTAATTTGGAATAAATAAGAATAAGAAAAATTATAGGAAGAATAACAAGTAACTTTGCACGTGGAACATTATATTTCCCCACAATCGTTGCAAAAACGGAAGTTTTAAGGGGCCGCCAAATAGCTTGGCAACCGGTAAACAAGAAAAATGTGGATGTTAAATAGAAAACTTTTAAGAGATGTTCTTTTTTAACGCCCCAGATAGAACCTAACTTTGCTTTTAAAGTACTGAGCATGCCTCTCCCAACAATTATCCCAGATAACACCCCGCCCCAATTTTTCTTAAAGCGACGTATCATCAACTAAAACAAATAAAACAGGTTGCTTTAAGATTACCCCAACACCATGTAAAGTCAATTCTATTACCACAGAATGCTATTTTTCAGGAAATATTATATACATTCCATCTTTAATGTTATTTATTCTATTTGGAAATATTCAGCTATCGTAAAAAAAACACACGAAAAATCATTTTTTTTGTACTAAATTACGTGTAAAAATTGCACCTTACGTATTTGGGTGTATAATAATGACTTACATGAATCAGGGGGAACAGGGAGTATAAACCTGTAAAATAGTTATAAATTGGTGTAAAAGTTATAAAAACATTAAAGAATGGTCTTGTATTAAAAATATGGAAACAGTAAAAAAAACCGGACAATTCCTTCCCGTTTTACCGCTCAAAAACGTTGTAGCGCTTCCTAAAAGCATAATTCCTGTAATTGTGGGAAGACCTTTATCTGTTAAAGCGGTTGAATATGCGTTAAAACAAAAAAAAGAAATCTTTGTTACCGCGCAAAAGTCTATCGATACAGAAAAACCAACCGAAAAAGATATTTATTCTAAAGGAACACGCGCAATCATTTTGCAAGTTGCAAAAATGCCAAACGGTGCGTTAAAGATTCTTATAGAAGGAATCGCACGTGCTGAAATTACTGAAGTATTGCACACCAGTGAATTTATTGGGGTACTTGCAAAAGACACTCCATCAATTCAACCTGCAAAAAAATTAGAGCAACAAGCGCTTTGGAGAAATTTATACACACTTTTTAAAACATACATAAAAGCAAATCCGGCAATTTCTGGCGATTTATTAAAGACATTAAAAGGACCAGAAGATCTTGATTATTTAACAGACACCATCTCTGTACAACTAAATTTAAACTTTAAAGAACGCCAACATATTTTAGAAACAACAGATTTAAAACAACGCAGCATAAGATTAAGCGCACTCATTCAAGATGAGTTAGAAATATTAAAAACAGAAAAAACAATTAAGCAGCGTGTACAAAAACAAGTTGAAAAAAATCAAAAAGATTATTACTTAAATGAACAAATGCGCGCGATTCAAAGTGAACTTGGCCGCGAAAACTATCAACAAGAAATTGACGATCTCCGCGGTAAAGCTAAAAAATTAAAACTTTCTAAAGAAGCTCAAGAAAAAGTAAACGCCGAATGCAAACGTTTGGAACAAATGCAACCAACGTCACCAGAAGCAGCGGTGAGCAGAAATTATGTTGATACTTTATTAAATGTTCCATGGCACAAAGAAACAAAAGATACCGTAAGTATTTCTCAGGCTGAAAAAATTCTTGAATCTACTCATGCTGGAATGAAAAAAGCCAAAGAAAGAATTCTAGAATTCTTGGCAACAAAAAAATTCGCTGGCGATAAATTAAAAAAAGCTCCAATAATTTGTCTAGTTGGTCCTCCGGGAACAGGTAAAACGTCGCTTGCTCATTCCATTGCAAAATCTCTTGGAAGAAAGTTCACACGAATTTCTTTGGGCGGAATGCGCGATGAAGCAGAAATTAGAGGACACAGAAAAACATACATCGGCGCAATGCCAGGAAAAATTATTCAATCAATGAAAAAAGTTGGTGTTTTAAATCCTGTAATAATTCTTGATGAAATAGATAAAATGTCTGTTGATTTTAGAGGCGACCCTGCATCTGCATTATTAGAAGTTTTAGATCCAGAACAAAACTATTCATTTGTAGATTACTTTTTAGACGTCGATTACGATCTTTCTAAAACAATGTTTATTACAACTGCAAATGTGATTGATAACATTCCGTATCCATTACTCGATCGTATGGAAATTATTAATTTATCTGGATACACCGACCAAGAAAAATTAAAAATCGCAAAAAACTTTTTGGTTCCAAAATTATTAAAAGAACATGCGCTTCGCTCAAACAAAGTTAAAATTTCTGATGCAGTACTTAAAAAAGTTATTTCCAGTTATGTAAAAGAAGCTGGAGTACGGTTACTCGAACAAACAATTGCTAAATTATTAAGAAAAAGCATTCAAGAACTTCAAAAGGTCAAAGCTGTTAAAACTGTTGCCGTTAATGAGAAAAAACTTGAACAATGGCTCGGTGCAGAAAAATATAAACAAACAAAACAGCTTGATGAAGATCTTACCGGATTAGCAACTGGTCTTGCATGGACAGAAGTTGGTGGCGATGTGTTAGAAATTGAAGTTGCAATCTTAAAAGGAAAAGGCAGCTTATCTTTAACCGGACAACTTGGTGAAGTTATGCAAGAATCTGCACAAGCAGCATTAAGTTACATTCGCTCGCGCGCAAAAAAATTCGGTTTAAAAGAAGATTTTTACGCTGACTACGACATTCATGTTCACATTCCCGAAGGTGCTATTCCAAAAGATGGTCCATCTGCCGGAATTACAATGGCAACCGCATTAACATCAGCACTTACCAAAACACCTGTAAAAAAGCATCTTGCCATGACAGGTGAAGTTACACTTCGCGGAAGAATTTTATCCGTCGGCGGCTTAAAAGAAAAACTTCTTGCAGCAGTCAGCTTTGGAATCAAAAAAGTTTTTGTTCCAAAAGAAAACGCTAACGACATTAAAGAATTTGAAAAAGAATTAGATTCATCTTTAGAGATTGTTTATGTTGACCACCTTGACCAAGTGTTAAAGGATGCTTTGGATAAAAATCCTTTTGATGTAAAGGTTAAGGCTAAAAGAAAAGCTGCTAAAAAGAAAAAGAAATAAACTTTTAATTAAAAAGTTCTTCCTAGCTCGCGCAAATTATCACCAACAATATTTGCTTCGCGCGTAAGCCATACGAATGCGTTCTCGCCCATTTGAATTCTTTTTTCTGAATCTTGCAACAAATCTTTTACAACTTTTTGCAACTCAGTTTCATCAACAACTTTTATAAGCGCATTATTTTTTTCTAAATCATCTGCAATTGGTTTGCAATTCTGAATGTGCGGACCAACAATAGAAACTTTTTTCCACACTGCAGGCTCCAAAAGATTGTGTCCACCAATCGGAACAAACGTTCCACCCAAAAAGAAAATGTCCGCAATTTTATATAAATCAAACAATTTCCCGAGCGTGCAAACCACAAGAATATCCTGATTATTAAAATCTTCTTGCGATGTTTCATCCCACACATTATAAGTAAATCCTGTTGCATTCACTTTTTCTATTAATTCTTTTTTCCAATTAAAATGTCGCGGCGCGAGGATAAGTTTTATGTTTTTATTTGTCGCGCGCAATTCTTTAAACAATCGTAAATAAATATCTAATTCACCAGGATGTATAGACCCAACAAGTAAAACCAAATCGTTTTCATCAAGAATAATACTACTTTCTACTGCAACATTTTTTTGTTCTTGTTGTTTTTGTAAAACATTAAACGTTTTTATATTTCCAAAAACCTTTAGTTTGTTTTCTTCAACACCCAACATCTTAAACCGTTCTTTGTCTTCCAATGTTTGCGTAAAAATATTTTGGAACAAATTTAATAAATTTTTAAAAATAAAACTAAACGTTTTTAGACGCGGAAAAGACCGCGCGCTTACCCGCGCATTTATCGAATAAAGCGGTATTTTTTTATATTTTGCGAGCATTAACAAATTTGGCCACAATTCAGATTCAACCACAAAAACACGCGATGGATTAATTCTATGATATCCAAGAAATATTGATGGCAAAAAATCATACGGTAAAAAACTAACGCAATCTGCATTCAAATGTTTTTGCGCAATTTGTTTTCCCGCAAGCGTCCCCGTTGTTACAAAACAAAAAATATTTGGATTTTGTTTTTTTAATTGTTTAACAAAATGTTGAATAGAAAAAATTTCACCAACAGAAACGGCGTGAATCCATACGACTTCTTTTGTTTTATCACTTTTTGGAACAAAGCCACATCGTTCTTTTAAGCTGCCGAATGCAGGCTTACCTTTTAATTTTCGCCATAAAAGGTAACACGCAAACACTGGAAGCGGAATACATAATTGTAAAAATTGGTACGTAATAAAAAATATAATCATAACTTCTTTTTTGCTATGTTCCATTCAAATTATTAATTAGAAAAAACCCCGTTCGCCCTGAGCCTGTCGAAGGGTTTCTTCGAACATTATTATTTCCATAATAAATTGTTATATAACCTTCTTTCCTAACTATTGTCCATTTTTTTATTTTTAATTATACAAAGAGTTCGAAGAAACCCTTCGACAAGCTCAGGGCGAACGGGGACTTTGACAACAAACAATTTTTTAACATAACCCCTTCCAAACAAAGCCTTACCAACTAAAAGAATGTAATATAGGTCATAAATAATGCAAGCCCCAATAACACAGAATACAAAACAATTTTATTTGCATTTCGCAATCGCAACTTTTTCTTTTTTTGAACCGATGCTGGCGCATCTTTTATCGCACGGAAAATAAATAAGGTATACGCATGAAAAAATAAAATAAATAACGATAAGAAAACCAGCAAGAAATAAACATAATCAACTTTTGTAAGTTCCCCAGAAACAGGTGATAGATTATTAATAATAAGACGATATAAAATAATTGATGGAACAGACGTTCCAACCATATAGCCCCGACTAGTAGAGCCAATTTCTGTAAACAATGCAAAAACAGCTAGAAAAATCAGCAAAAACAATGGAAGATACAATGTTACAAAGCGCCGAAAATCTTTGTTAAAGAATTTTATAGAAAACACAACACTAGGATGACCTATTTCCATCTTCTTATTATTTTCTTCTAGCTCTGATTTCATATATCCTGTTTTAATATTTTTACCTTGCACGCTCCAACTTTCAACCAATAACTGATCAGAAAGTCGAAGGTTATCTCTATCACCAACAAAAACAAGTTCATTTTGAGATGCCGCGCGATTTTCTAAAATAATATTCAATTTATGGTTTCCAACGGGAAAATATTTAAAAGTCAGATACGCAACAAATTCCACCGTAACTTTATAACTCACTACTACATCATCACCAATAATTTTTACAATCGGCTTTGATTTAGTTTTAATAGTTCCTCCCTGAAAACTAAAATTGTCTATCGTATCTAGCGATTCCGTTCCAACCGGAAATCTAAACCAAACAACACAATTCATTTTGAACCGATTTTTATAAATAGAAAATTCAGGGAAATTGTTAACAAAAAGACCAACCTGCACATGAGAAGCCATGCGTTTTACATCTTCACCTACCTGCAATACATTGTACGTTTCGTTGGTATTATATTTGTTGGTGTACTGATAAAACAAAAGATACGAGACAAACAAAATACTTATACCAACCGCAAACACTTGTTTTAAATCAATGAAAGGCAATTTTTTTGTATTTTTTTTTACCGTCATATTTTATCCTCGAAAACTTTTTTAAAAAAATGTTATATACGACATTCCAAGTATCAATGCAAATAAAACGGCCACCATAACAATATTGTTCGTTTTATTTAATTTTTTAATAAGAGTTTTTTCATTTTTTGTAGAATCTATTTTAGATTGTTTAATTTTTAAATTTACATACGACTGTAACGCGAGAATAACTATCGATAAGAAAATTAATAAAAAGTATGTCTTATCGACTTTTGTAATTCCACTAAAATCTGGCGACATTCCATCCAGTGCCAAACTATATAAAACTAAAATGGGCATCGATGTTGCAATTAGCATCAGACGCTCTTTATCGTATGTCATTACTAAAGACATAAACCCAATGAAAAAAAGTAAAAATAATGGAATATATAAAACAATAAAATCTCTGAGCATTACGTTTTTAAAATCAATTGTAAAAGCAGTGCTTGGATAACCAAGGCCAACAGACTCATGTTTTGAATTAATGTCTGCACTTAAATAACCACTACTTACTCGAGTTTCTACTGGAGACCAATTTGTAATCATAAGATTATCGGAAAGTGTAAACGATTCTTTATCACTTTCGAATACCATCTCATTTGCTGTCATTCTTCTGTTTTCTAAAACAATATTTAATCTATGATCACTAACCGGAAAATGTTTGAAATTTAAAAATGTAAAAAATTTAACCACAACATGAAAACTTACAATCGTATAATCTTTTATCAATTTTATTTTTGGATCGGATTTATAAACAAACTCTCCACTTTTAAATGAAAACTTTTTTATATCATCCAATGACTCTGTTCCTGTTTCGAACTGGAACCAAACAATGGAATCCATCACAAATTTATTTTTATAAAAAGAAAATTCAGAAAAGTTGTTGATATGTAACCCGACATTAATATTTGATGCTAGTCGTTTTACCGACTTCTCTACTTTTAAAACTTTAAAATCATCTTCGGCATAATAATTTTGAGTGTATTGCCACCCCAAAAGAAATACTACATAAAACGCCGCTATACATATTATTGTTTGCTGAAATGTCGTTGTTTTTACTTTTGAGAAAAAAGCTTTCATTGTCATTATCCTTTTATAATAGAAATGACATGTTTATAAGCATGACGCGTTTCTGGATCAAACGTCACAGGAAATCCTCCGATATCTAGATCTTCCATCGCTTCAATTTTTTCTATAATTTTTTCTTTTGTAATTGCACCTTCAATTCCCTTCATTGCTTCTATAATTATTGATGCATGAATGTAATAAGAAAGCGAAAGAATATTTACTGGATCCTCTGGGAAATGTTTTTTCATATCTTCACGATATTGTTTTACAATTTCTTTTTTGCTTTTTTTAGGATTTGGAACAGAAGAAGAATAATTAAATTTCACACCGCGCGCTTTTAAAATATCGCCAACAAACATTGTTGAATCAATTCCAAAAAACAATGTTCCGTAATGACCTTTTTCAAAAACTTTATTAATTAATTTTACGGTTGGCATAGTTGTTGATAAACACAAAATAACTTTAGGATCTGCTTTAATAATTTTTTCTGCTGGAGTTGCAATGTCCATAGTAAAACGATTATAAGAAGCAGTAACAGGCTTAACTTCGTATTCATCTAATTCTTTAATCACTGTCGCAACATTTTCTTTACCAAAACTTCCATCATCATGAAAAATTGCAATTTTCAAATATCTGCGGTCTTCAATAATATGTCTAACTAATTCTTTGATTTGTGGGTAAATGTGTCCAAGACCATTTACAAGGAATTTATATTTTGGTGTGCGTAATTTTTTCGCACCACCCCATGGGAAAAACATTGCAATTTCCCCAGCTTCAATCAGCGACAATACTTTAAACACACTTCGTGTTCCCATGTTTCCTAAAAACATGTCTACTTTGTGTTGCTTGCGTAACACGTCAATATTTTTTTGAGCTAATGACGGCTCCCCTTTATCATCAAAACTAACTAGCCTAAGTTTTTTCCCATTAATTCCACCCGCTTCATTCTCTCTATAAAAACGCGCGCGAATCGAATTCCGAATTAATTCTCCATACAACTGAAATGAACCGGAAAGAAATGCCGACTGACCAAATACAATTTCTTTGTTGTGATCAATCTTGAGATCTTCTATTTTGCCATCCCCGGTAATTTTTTCTTTTGGAAGTATTTTCTCTGCAATCTGACCTGTTTCTACCTTTTGTGTTTTTGTGTCTCGCAAAAATACAAGAAAAAGAATCATGACAATTGCAGCAACAGAAAAACCGGCTATGAGAAAAATTGATTTCTTATTCATAACAACTCCCCGTTAAAAAATAAATTTTACTAGGAAGAATTGTTACATAAGATCAAAGTCCCCCGCAACATCTTGAATATAAATGCTCTTGCACCCCGCAGCTTCTCCCGCCTGCTGGTCGCGTAACGCATCTCCAATCATTAACGATTTTGTTAAATCGATGTTGTGTTCCTTCGCAGCAGTTAAAAGCATCCCAGGTTTTGGCTTTCTACAATCACAATCTATTTTTCCTCCAAATTCTGGATGGTGCGGACAAAGATACCATTTTTTAAAAAATACGCCCTTTTCTTCAAAAAGTTTATTTATGTATTTGTGTGTTTCCGTTACAAAACTTTCTGTAAAAAAACCGCGCGCAACACCTGATTGATTAGTAACAACAAATAATGTGTATCCTTGTTTTTGCAAATCTAAACAAAATTCAATCACACCAGGAATAATCTCGACCTGAAAAATATTAGAAAGATAAGAAACGTCTTTTATTATTGTTCCGTCTCTGTCGAAAAACGCTGCTTTTATTTTTTTCATGTAAACCTCTTTTGATACGCTGTTAAAAAATCATCCGCTATTTTTACTGCATGATACGCTCGGCCTGCGTGTTCAACCAAAACGATAAGTGTTAATGGTTTATTATTTTTATCATAAAAATACGAACCAAACCACGCGTGCTCTAATTGTTCTTTTGATTCTTTTTGTTTTTTTAAACTTACTGTTTGCGCGGTACCTGTTTTTGCAAAAATCCTCAGATCTTTGTGTTTGTTTAATATGCGCGCTGTTCCTTTTTGTACAACCATCCCCATAGTATCACGTATAAAAGTCATAGTTGGTTCAGAAATATACAATTTATCAATTTCTGTGTTTTCACTTTCTAAAATTCTTGGTTTTACTAAATATCCCATACAAAGACCAGAAATCATGCGCGCAACTTGCAACGGAGTTACTAATAAATAACTTTGTCCTATGCTTACATGAAGTGTTTCTCCCGACCACCATCGCTCACCTTTATACGCTTGTTTCCAACGCGTAGACGGAACAATTCCAGCTTTTTCTTCAAATAAAAAACCTGTCTTCATTCCTAATCCTAAGGAATATGCATATTGTGCAAAATGATCTACAGAAATTTTTTGTGCAATTTCATAACAAGGAATATTACATGATTTTGCAAGCGCCATTTCTGCACTTAATTTTCCATGTCCCCAACGTCGAATACAATTATGTTTTCTTCCACAAAACAATGTGTGGCCGCGACAATTAAAAAATGTTTCTGGCGAAATAACACCTTCTTCTAGTCCTGTGATAAATGTTACAAGTTTAAAAATAGAAGCAGGTGGATATGTTGCATTAATTACACGATTTAAAAACGGACTGTTTTTAGAAAATTGTTCATTCCAATCTTTTATACTGATTGTATCTAAAAAAAGATTTGGATCAAAATTTGGATGAGAAACACATGCGCGAACGGCACCCGTTTCTGGATCCATGAGCACAATCACACCTGATTGATCTGGTTTAAATAACCCTTCACATAGATATTGTAAATCTAAATCCAAGGTAAGTTGAATATCGTCTCCCGCTTTTGCATCTTTTAAATCCGTTTGAATAATTTTTTTACCTTTTGCATTGGTAATGTGACTAATGTAACCACTTTCTCCATGCAATTTACTTTCAAAAAAACGTTCAAGACCGCTTCTGCCAACAAGCGCCGCGCAATCAATCCGCCCCAAATACCCAACAATGTGACTCGCCAAACTATCGTATGGATAAACACGCTTAAAATGTTTTTCTACAAATAAATTTTTAGAATCAGCGCATTGCTCACTCACACAACAAAGTTCTTCAAAATCTATATTCTTTTTGAGCAGAAAGCGTTTTGAGTAACGCTCGACCGACATAATTTTTTTTGTATCAATTTCAGTCTGCAATGCATCAGAAACTTTTTTGACTACCGCAAATTGATTCTCGCTAAATCTTTTTTTGCCTGTTCCCTTCCAGTACAAATCAAAGACAGGACTGTTTGTTGCCAACAAGTTTCCATGGCAATCAAGAAGATTCCCCCGACGCGACGGAAGCATTTCTGTTCTTAAAAAGTTTTTTTCACCCAACAGAGAAAATTTTTTATTCTGATTAATTTGCAAGTAAAAAAGACGAACAATAATAACAAAAATAAAAATAATAAATACGGATAAAATAGTTGTTATTTTTCTATTTCTTATAAATGCAACTTGCTCACTATTTGACCGAAACGTTCTATTCATCACTTTTCACAAATTATTGTTTAAACTGTTATAATTACTATACATAATAACAAAGGAAGTACTCATAGACTATTTGAACGTTAAAAATCACAATAGGGAATATTTATATTTATGTTTAAGAAAATATTGGCATTACCAATCGTAATGTTTGTTGTAACCACAACAACTAGTGCCATTCCATTTAAAATTACCGGCAACGCAGTAACCCGTAGCAAAAATTCAGCATTCATAAAAAACACAATGAAGTATGATTTTGATGTAATATTCAAAGATGAAAACGGCACGCCAAAAATGAAGCCTTTTAATCTTCAAATAGATACCAAGGGATTAAACATAGGGCTCGCTGCAAAATATAATTGGATTTTCTTTGTAAACACAGATCCTGGTTTTTTCGAAAACAATGAAACTGTAGATCTTGAATTTGGTGGTTTTGATTGGGGTAGAGGATTTTTAGAAGTTACATACGTAACTTTTAAAAATCATTCCGGAATAATGGTCATAGTCTCTGCGGGTCTCTCTGTTGCCGCATTCATGCAACTATGTTCATTTTTCAAAGACCCCAAACTATCAACTTTCTTACCTTTTATGCCCCCTCTATTTGATACACAAAAAAGTGATGACGGAAAAACCAAAACTGTTTATCTATCCAGAAAAATTCTTGAACAAAGCATAAGCGTTGTAACCGGCGGAACATTAAAATCAATTTCTGAATCAAGAGAGATTGGAATAAAAGAAGACGTGATAGAAAAAATTGAAGAGTTAGAAAAAGATTAATTACTTTAATTTATCATTAATAGAAGTATTAATTTTATTAAGCGGATGCTTTTCATCACACATTTGTGCAAGCTCCGCAGGAGAAACATGGGTATAAATCTCTGTAGTCGCAAGCGTTTTATGCCCAAGTAGCTCTTGAATAACTCTTAAATCAACCCCCTGATTTAAAAGATGCGTTGCAAAAGAATGTCGTACTTTGTGCGGCGTAAGCTCTCTGTCTACTTTTAAAAACTTTCTAAACATTTCGAAAACACGCTGAATTGATCGAACCGTTAATTGGCTTCCGGAATAATTTAAAAAAACATATTCGGGATCTTTTTGTTCGCCAACAATAAATCCGCGTTCTTTTCCTACATAAGTTTGCACGCTTTTTCTTGCTTTATCGCCAAACAACACAACGCGCGCTTTTCTGCCTTTTCCTAAAACTTGTACGCTTTTTTGATCAAAATTAATATCCTGCAACTTCATTCCTGCAAGTTCGGAACACCGCACGCCAGTTGCATACAATAATTCGAAAATAGCTTTGTCACGATACGGAAAGCGAGATGGCATGTCTTCTATTTTAATTTGATCGAGCAAATAAAAAATTTCATCAACAGTTAAAACTTTTGGTAATTTGCGTTCAATTTTTGGAGATTTAATATTTAAATTAACACTAATCCCCTGCGACTCTAAAAACCGCGCGATCGAACGCATGCAAGAAAGTTTGCGCGCGAGAGTTGTTTTTGCAATTTTTTTATAAAATAATGCAAGAACAAAACGACGAACAATTTTATTAAAAGAACGATCACCCTTTGGTTCTTTTTTTATAATTCTCTGCCAAAATTCTAAGAATTGTTCTAAATCCCCGCGGTACGCACGCAACGTATGAATAGAAACATTTTTTTCTACTTCTAAAAAAACAAAGTATTCTTCAACCTTCTTCTTAAATTCGTCTACGGTCATCGTTTTCTTTCATAATAATGCTTACGGCGCGGAATGAGTCACCCCACCTTATAAGAAATCAGGTTACCAAGAAGCTGGCATGTCTTCAAGATACTCTATTCTATTATTTATAATTTTGCCGTCAGAGCTTCTATCAGGTATCATGTACTAATGAAAATTGAAAAAATTATAGAAATTCTCATTCACGAGACAAAAAATCTCCCGCCAACATTAATCGACACGATTATAAAAGAATACGGACCATCGCCCTATTTGATTTTAATTGCATGCCTTTTAAGCTTGCGCGCAAAAGATATAACAACCGTTCATGTATGCCGCGTGCTCTTTGACAAAGCAAAAACACCTAAACAAATGATTGTACTCTCACAACAAGAATTAGAAGAAACAATTTTTACAGCGGGATTTTATAAACAAAAATCAAAAACTATTCTTCATGTCAGCAAAATATTAATTGAAAAATATAACGAAAACGTTCCAGAATCTGAAAAAGAATTGTTATCGATAAACGGAATAGGGAAAAAAACCGCCAATTTAGTTTTAGGAAAAGCGTTTAATATTCCAAAAATTTGTGTCGACGTACACGTTCATCGAATATCAAACAGACTTGGATTAATAAAAACAAAAACACCAGAACAAACAGAAATTGAATTAGAAAAAATTATTCCGAAAAAATATTGGATAAAATGGAACAACCTTTTGGTTGTGTGGGGACAAAATAAATGCACACCTCGAAACCCTAAATGTTCGAGGTGTGCATTTTATTCTCTTTGTAAACTGTAACGCCCTTTTATGGGCTCATACAAGTTCCAACTACATAACCAGGTGGTACAGAAGTAACCCGATACTTATGCCTGCTAGTAGCACAAGCTTCATAACAAGCAGTGCTTGTATAAGTTTGTTGAACGCTTCCATCACTAATCCTTTGAAATTTTTTATATATCATATTTTCCTTTAATAAAATCTCCCTTTTTTCCCCCAAGCCCATAAAGCCTGAATGGAAAATCCACCAACCTCTCTGAGCCAAATTATTAACAACCATAATAAATCGATTTAAAATAAAATTTTTAAACAAGTTACATAAGGTAAACATAAAAACCCTTTCGGTTTTGGTGTTATAAGTAATACGCCTTATGAGCGTATGCTGCGCGAATGTTTTTCTATTATGACAATTTTGCGCCTAAAATTTCAATATATAGCTTAACAACTATAAAATTGACCATTTTCTAGCGCTGCCCAAAAAATAAAGCAGGAAAAGTTTTTTTTTCAGAATTTACGATTTACGATTTATAAGGTCTTCAGTCGTTAAACCAAATTCTTGTTTGCCTTCGCCCGGCCGAAGTGCGATTGTGTTATTTTCTTGTTCTTTTTCACCAAGAATTAACATCCAAGGCACTTTATCCATTTGCCCGCGGCGAATTTGCGCGCCAATTTGATCACCAGATGTATCAAGCTCGACACTAAAACCATTTGCGCGCAAGTCTTTCAAAACTTTCTGCGCATATTCCTTTTGGTTATCAGTGATCGTTAAAATTCGAGCTTGTACTGGCGCGAGCCAAAATGGAAAACGTCCTTTGTAATGCTCAACAAGAATTCCCATAAATCGTTCTATTGAACCATAAATTGCTCTATGGATTAGAATCGGAGTTTTTCTACTTTGATCAGAATCAATGTATTCTAATTTAAAATTTTTCGGTAAAAAGAAATCAACTTGTATTGTTCCGCACTGCCATTCTCTGCCCATTGCGTCTTCAACAACAATTTCTATCTTTGGACCGTAAAATGCTCCTTCACCTTCTTTAACAAAGTATTCGATTTTTTTATTATCTAATGCTTTTTTTAAAGCAAGAGTCGCTTTGTCCCACAACTCAACTTCGCCCATCGCTTTTTCTGGTTTTGTAGCGACGGCAAAAGAAACTTTTTTGAAATTAAATTTGTCATACAATGTTTTTGCTAAATCTAAAACATTTGTAATTTCACTTTCAATTTGATCTTCTGTGCAATAAATATGTGCATCATCCATGGTAAAACTGCGAAGCCTAAACATTCCATGCAAAACTCCAGACAATTCGTATCTATGATCGATACCAAATTCTGCAACTCGCAAAGGCAACTCTCTATATGAATGAGGTTTTTCTTTATAAAGTAGTATTCCGCCGGGACAGTTCATCGGACGAACACAGTAAGTTGCTTCATCGATGGATGTGAAAAACATATTTTCTTTGTAATTATCATAATGACCAGATGTTCTCCATAAAGATTCGTGCATAATCAACGGCGTACGAACTTCTTTATATCCAGCTTCTTCTTGAAGCCCGCGTAAAAATCCTACCAATTTATCAAATACTTTAGTTCCTTTGTCATGAAAAAATGCCACGCCCGGCGCTTCTTCATGGAACGAAAATAATTCTAATTGTTTTCCAAGTTTTCTGTGATCATATAATTTTGCTTCTTTTACTCGTTTAAGATACAAAGCAAGATCGCCTTTTGTTTCAAACGCAATACCAGAAATACGTTGTAAAGCGGTATTACTTTTATCGGCGCGCCAGTATGAACCGGAAATCGCGGTCAATTTAAAATGTTTTAATCCTTTTGTAGATGCAACGAGCCCACCCTTACATAAATCGAAAAATTTTCCTTGGGAATATATTCCGACAGTTTCGTCAGGAATCCCATCGATTAATTCTTGTTTAAATTCATTTCCTTTAAACAATTTACGCGCTTCATCTTTAGAAACTTGCTTGCCTTCAATTTTAAAATCTTGTTTTGCAAGTTCATGCATCTTTTTTTCAATAACAGGCAAATCTTCTTCTTTAAAATTTTTTGTTGGTAAGAAATCGTAAAAAAATCCGTTTTCTGTAACAGGACCAATAGTAAGCTTTGTGTCTGGAAATAACTCCAACACTGCTTGTGCAAGTAAATGTGCAGTTGAATGACGTATCGCACTCAATTTTTCTTTATCAGCCATGATCAGCTCCCTTTGTTACATTTTTCTTTTATCAACCCCACTAGTGTATAAAAAATGAGCATATTAATCAAAAGGGCTATTACGCATTATTGATTCTGATATTCCCAGAATGGTATCATCTCAACGATACTTCACAATATTATCAAAAAACGGAGGGTCAATTATGCCAGAAAACAAAATACAAGAAAGCAAAAAGGCTCCTGCAAAAAAAGAAATTCGTAAAAAACGAATTTTTGTTCTCGACACAAACGTCCTTTTACATGACAGCGATTCTATAACCGCATTTAAAGGAGTTGTTGTTGGAATTCCGTTTATTGTTTTAGAAGAATTAGACACATTTAAAAAAGAACGGGGAGAAAAAGGTTTACACGCTCGTAAAGTTATCCGCGCTCTAGACGAATTAAGAAGCAGGGGATCTTTACATGAAGGCGTAGAAATAAATAATGGAACACATTCTATTGTAAAAGTGCTTCCAACTCCAAAAATAATTGATGATTATCTATGTACAGATGTTAACGATGATCTTATTTTACAAACGGTTGAAAACTTAAACAGCGAAGGCTACAAAACAACATTTGTTACAAAAGACATCAACGCTCGCGTTAAAGCGGACGCCCTTGGTCTAGAAACAGAAGACTACACAAAAGGCACTATCACTCAAGATAGATTTTATAAAGGATGGGTTTCTATTCCAATGCCAAGTGGTGATTTAAAAGCAATTACCGCTAACAAAATACCTGAATTATTGGGTGATAAAAAATTATCATCCAATCAATTTGTTATTTTAGAAAGTGAAAACAATCCAGAAAATAGTCGTCTATTCCGTTTTGTTGGAGGAGAAGTTTTTAAAGAAGTTAATCCACATTTGTTTCCTGGACAATTTCAGGCAAAAAACATTCAACAATTAATGGCTCTCGATTTATTAATGGACGATGAAATAAAACTCGTTTTTCTTCTTGGACCTGCCGGAACAGGTAAAACATTTTTAACATTGCTTTCTGGTCTTTCCAAAGTAATTACATCGCACACATATAAAAAACTTTTGGTTTCACGGCCAATTGTTGCGCTTGGCGCAGACCTTGGATATCTTCCAGGCGACATGCAAGAAAAATTGTTTCATTGGATGCAACCAGTACACGATAATTTAGAATTTATTTTTAACGGAATTAGAAACAATGAGTTAAGTGACAAAAATGCAAAAGACCGTCGCCACGACAAAAGGCACCCAGAAAAGAAACATCCAGAAAAAAAACGTTCCGAAAAAAGTGCAATGCCAGAAGTTGAACGCTTAAAACAAAAAGGTCTTTTAAGCTTGGACGCAATAACATACATGCGCGGACGCTCTATTCCGTATCAATTTATGTTTATTGATGAAGTTCAAAATTTAACACCGCACGAAGTAAAAACAATTGTTACTCGCGCCGGTGAAGGAACAAAGATTGTTTTAGCCGGTGATCCATACCAAATTGATTCGCCGTATTTAGACTTCACAAGTAATGGATTAACGGTTACTTCAGATAAATTTAAAAATCAATCACTTAGCGGAACCGTTTATCTTTCTAAGAGTGAACGAAGCGAGCTAGCAAAACTTGCCGCAGGTATTTTGTAAAATAAATATCTTTTATAAAAAAGAGCGCCTCGTTTTATCGAGGCGCTCTTTTTTTATTTTTGAACAACCGACAAAAACTCTTGAACCGTTTCATCAAAAGTTAAATTAGAGCTATCAACAACAATTGCGTTTTTGGGAATAGATAGTGGCGCGACGTCGCGTTCGCTATCCCTTTTATCGCGCTCTTCGATTTCTTTTTTTATTTCTTCAATATCTTTTACACGTTCGCCGCGCGCGGGATCACTCATCACACGTTTTGCGCGCGCATCTACAGATGCCGTTAAATAAAATTTAAAATCAGCGTTAGGAAACACAACAGAACCACAATCACGGCCATCCGCAATAACATCATTTTCTTTTGCAATGTCTCGCTGTAAATCTAAAAGCGCCGCGCGAACATTTTTGTCAGCACTTACAATGGATGCTTTTTTATCTAACGAAAAATGATTAAGTTTGTCTGTAATTTCTTCGTTATTAAAAAAAACATGAGGTTTACTATTTTGATACGTGTAAGAAATATTTTTAATCCATGAAAGATCATCCTGCGTATGTTTTTCTTGCAAAAGAACATGCGCGACCGCGCGATACAACATCCCGGTGTACAAATAATACATATTCAATTCTTTTGCTAAAATTTTTGCAACAGAACTTTTCCCACTCGCGACTGGACCATCAATTGTTATTATCATTTTTATCCTTTATTTTTCTGAAAATTTATCCGTTGGACATATGTCAAATTATTGACTAGCATTAACCCGATCGTTGATACTTTTAGTGTACTATACAAAAAACAAAGGTGTAATATGCGTATGAAGTGTAGTAAATGCGGGCGGGAAATGAGTGGAGCAGAAGCAACGGGACATCTTACAGTACATCTATTTAAATTCACAGAAAAGATTGTTACAGAATTTATAACTCGAGCAATTGAACATTATTTTGCAAACCCACCGAGAGGTGTCTTTGATGACCACTTTTCTGGGGTTGCAAGCAAAGCCAAACTACAATGTCCCAATTGCCAAAGCATCGGGCAATGGAAACCAGCTCCAGAAATAAAATCAAAGAAAAAACAATCCAAAACAATCAACCCGTAGTTTGATATTATTAACCATCCATTTTGGGGAGGAAGCAGATGAATTCACAAACAAAAGTCTGTTGCTTTGTTTTTGTGATAAGCAGTACTTTATCTTTTGGAACAGATAACATCAATACAACGTCGGAACAAAACACGTTATCTGAGATACCAACTAACGAAAAGACACCTGATTCTAAATCAATGATTTCAAACATGTTTAGTATTTTTTTGGGGAACAAAATACCAAATTTTTTAAAAAAACATTCTCTAGAAACGATGGAATTGGAGTGTAGTAATTGCAAAAAAAGAATAAGTATTGATGAATTTTCTGGCAACATGAACGGTGCAGCTCTTCTATTTATAGCAAAAGATTTTGATCACAACGAAAACATCAAAGAAGAACTAGAAGAATTTGTAGAACTATTAAAAAATGGAACTCCCTCTGAAGTTGAAGACTTTATGATCCTTATCGCAAATAAAATAAGAATTAATGCTGGCCTCTGCGACCACGTATGTTGGACAAAAGTTACAGAAACCACAGAATAATTTTACTAACTTTTCTCTGCGCGCACGCCGGCAACTAAAAATCCCATCATACACCACAGAACAACCAGCGCTGTTCCACCGTAACTAACAAATGGAAGCCCAAGTCCTTTTGTTGGAAGAAGGCCAGATACAACCATCAAATTAATAACGGCCTGCAATGAGATTAAAACTATAAATCCTAAAGTCGTAAAACGTGCAAACGCGTTTTGAATTTGCAATACCACGCGCAAGCCAAAATAACAAAATAAAAAATATAAGGAAATTAAAAAAAACGAACCAATAAAACCTGTCTCTTCTGCGATAATTGAAAAAATAAAATCAGTATGCTGCATCGGAAGATAAAAATATTTTTGTTTTGAATAAGAAATCCCAACGCCCCACAAACTGCCAGAACCAATTGCAATTAACGATTGAATAATCTGAAAACCTTTTCCTTTTGCATCAGCCCACGGATTTAAAAAAATTAAAATACGATTCAACCGATACGCTTTCCTAAAAATTAATATCGCGCCCAAAGGAATAGCCGCTGCAAACGTTACTAGTAAATGCATCGCCCTAAATTCTGCAACAAAAAATAAAGTGAGCGCTGTTGCAAGTAATGTAACAACGGAACCAAAATCAGGTTGTTTTAGTAATACAAAAAATGTTGCACCCAAAATAACAAGAAATGGTAAATACCCATGCACAAAAGAAGTAATCTTTTCTCGTTTGCGTTCTAAAAAAAATCCCATATACACAATTAAAAATAGTTTTAACACCTCACTTGGTTGCATACTAATCCCGCCAATATGTAACCACCTATACGAACCGTGAATCTTTTGTCCCAAGAATGGTAAAAAGGTTAACGATGTAAAAAGCAGCGATAATAAAAAAAGCAACGGGGCGAATCGTTTAAAAAAAGAAAGCGGGAGCAGAAGAAATATTAGAAACCCCATGAATGCGGGAATTAAAAACAACGCCTGTTTTTTTAAAAAATAATACGATGAACCGAATCGTTCTAACGCATAAACTGAACTTGAGGAATAAATAAAAATTAAGCCGATAATTGTTAGAGTAAACGCAATTCCCAAAACATAGCGTGCGTCACGCTTTAAGGTGTTCCTCCTGACTGTTGGCATTCTTCTCCTTTGCTATTTTCATAAAAATTAAAAATCAATTGCTTAAAAACTTCTCCGCGGTGTTTGTAGTTATCGAACAAGTCGAAACTTGAACCACTTGGAGAGAAAAGCACTTGATCGTTTGGTTTTATAATTCGCATGATATCATGCATAGCATCTTCAAGAGAAGTAAATATTGGGAAGTATTTTTCTAAATCTTTGCAATCACCAAAACAAACAATCTTCTTAATATTCTTTGTCTTTTTTAGGAATTGTACCAGCGGAAGCCTATCAACATCTTTGTTTAACCCACCCAAAATAAGAATCTGTGGGCGACCGTTTTGCTCTAGCTTTTGAACCGCGGCGCGCGTTGCTTGTATTACTGTCGCTTTAGAATCATTATAAAAATCAGCACCATCAATTGATTTTACGAATTCTAATCTATGCTCACAAAAAAAGTTTTCTTCGTTATCACCAACTTTAAAATTGTGATCCCACAAACAAATTCCGTATAAATGAAGTGTGCTTAATACAAACAACCAGTTTTCTTCAAATGTAACGTCTGGAAGAACATCCATCTTAAATAAAACTTGCGTATCCACGAGCGTGCCCAAAGAAATACGCGACTTACAAAATTGATTATTTTCTATATAAAATACTGTTTTATTATCAAGGAACGGCAACGTTAAGTTTAATTTTTGAGGAACTTCAAAAGAAACAAAACTTGACTGAGATTTTAACGCTTTAAATTTTGGAATAAAAATACTTGAATAACTATTTACTAAACTTAATGGAAATAGCGAATGCTGCGTTTCATCTTGATATGCAAAAATATTCCATTTTGCATTGATATATTCCCGCAACGAAGAATGTCTATTTAAATGATTTGGATATACGTTAGTTAAAATCGCAACTTTTGGCTTAAAATAATTACTGTATTCCAACTGAAAACTAGACAGCTCTAAAACAGCACAATCTATTTTATCTTGTGTTTCTATAAGATCCAACATCCCTTTGCCAATGTTTCCAGCAACCGCAGCGTTTTGAATAAACGAATAAATCAGATTTGTAATTGTCGTTTTTCCAAGCGAGCCAGTTATTGAAATCGATGGCTTTTTAAAAAATTGTGCAAACAAATCTAGTTCGTTAATAAATTTTTTATTTTTTAAATCATACTGACGTAAATCAACACCAGGACTAGATATAATGTAATCCTGTTTTTCAAGAAAAGACTTTAATGGAGTATTTTTTCCATCTACAAATTCCGAACGCATATCATTAATAACACTTACTTCTGAACCAGTTAGTTCGCGTTCATCCCATACTTTAAATTCAAAAGAATCTTGCGAATCCTTTTTTAATCCAAAACTATTTAAAAAATTTAATACTGATTTACCAACAACCCCAAATCCGACAATTCCAATTTTTTTCATATATTGCCTAACCTTTCTCAATCGGAACGATGCTTACATAACTGATTACAGGAAGATAGCAAAAAAGCTCACAGTCAACAAGACTATGAGCTTTTTTTATTCTCAAACTTTTAAACTAAATTAGCTATTTTGAAACGCGTGCACAATTTTTAACCAGTGCGCAATCAATGATAATTGTTCTTTTGCATCTATTTTTCCATCACGCATAAGCGTTAACGTTTCTACCATCATCTTGCAATGCTCTGCACCTAATCGTTTTGCAAAATAATTTCTTCTGGTTAAACGTTCAATTAACATCTGAATCGTTTCTTGCGCAGAAGCAGAGAGAGCTTCTTTTTCGTGTTTAGAAAATGCTTCGACATCTTCTTGTAATTTTATTTCTGTTTCTAATCTAAACAACAATTCACCAATTCGTTTTACTTTCCACCCGCCCCATACTGTTTTTAGTTTGATAATCAACCAAACAGTAAGAAGTACTAAAATGAAAATTAAAAAGAAACGAACAACCAAAAGTGTTATATCAAGCTGAGAAGCTGCTGCTTCCGCAACTTTCTGAATACTTTTGTATTTTTGTGCTGCCATAAATTGTCCTCCCAACAAAGGGAGCCCAGCCGCTGCCGCTATAAACGGAAATAAAAACATAAGCATCCCCTACATAATAAATTAACGTTACAAACCACTGTTTTTAAAGGTAAACACCCAATAATAGTAGTCGTCAAGCATATCGTCAAGTGCTTCAGCTTTTAGCTTTAATATAGTCAAAGATTCCATTGCTTAAACTTTTTGCAATTAAAGAACGATATTTCTTTTTACCCAACTGCTTTGCTTCTTGTTTATTTGTTAAAAAACCAACTTCAACAATCGCTGCAGGCGCTTCGCTTCGCAATAATGAGCGATAGCTTGTTCTTTTTGTTCCTCGGTTTTTTACATGCATTTTTTGTTTTTTTAATGTGCTGATTAAATTAGTTTGTAAATTTTCTGACAAAAGTTTAGAAGAATCAATTTTTTCCCTTAAAATTCTATCTGCAATGTCCGCAAGTTTTTTGTCGTGCGCATTATCAACAAATGCATAACCTGAACGTTTGTGTTGGTCAAAATAAGAATTACTATCTAAATAATGTGTTTCTATTCCAGAAACATATTCTCCACCAGGAAATGAATTAACATGAATAGAAATAAATAAATCGGCTTGCAACTGATGCGCAAGCTGAAATCTATCAACTAACGGAATAAATGTATCGGTATTTCTTGTAAGAAACGCTGAATATCCTTTTTGTTTTAACTCGGCGCATACCCTTCTTGCAATATCAAGCGTTAAATCTTTTTCTTTTAATTTAAACGCGTGTGCACCAACATCTTTCCCACCGTGTCCCGCGTCTATAACAATATTGATCTTTTTTTTTAAACTACAATTGAGTTTTTTTTTTACCTCGCCGGGAAAAAAAGAATAATCGTTTAACACAGAATCGTTGCATGCCAGCAACGTTGTTGAACTTCGTTTTAAAACAAGATCTAGTCTAGATTTATTAAACACATCAATGATTAATAAATTAGGATCTTCTGTTTTACCAAATCGTAAAATTACTTTATCTTTATCAAAAGAAATTTTTACCACAACGCGCGGAATTGGATTTTTTTGATATTCAACAACAACATTTTTTACAAATGCAATATTGCGAATTTTCCCGTCAACCGCATGTTTTCTAAATTGGTTAAGGTCAATTCCCGGAAAAGAAAGTGTTACTTCTTCTCCTTTTGAAGAAACTTCTTTTTCGTAATACAAAGAACGTGTAAATTCTAACATTATTTGATCAGCAAGACTTGCAGAAGATGTTGTGCATTTTACAAGTTTGTTAATTCGAACAACGTTTTTTCCCATGAGAGGAAGAGAGAGTGTTGCGCAAAGAATTGTTCCTAATAGAATTTTTTTCATAGTCCCATCCCCCGGTTTCTGAAAATATTATTTTGCCCCATTGGTCCCTTCTTGCATATCTACGCTAGCAAGTTTGATTTCTAATTGTCAATTAAAGTGTTTTTATTTTTTTAAAAAATTATACGCAAACATAAAGAAGTACTTTAAAAATCAGAACAATTAATTCTGAAGAACAAAAAAAATTAAAAAAGTGTAAAAAAGAGGTTTTATTTAAAAATCAAAGTGTTATAATATCAAAATCATTTTTGTTTCTATAAAAAGAAAGTCCTAAAATGGAAATTCAAAAAAACATACCGTTAAAAAATAAGAATTGGTTTAAAACTGGTGGCAACGCAAAATTTTTTTGCCAACCAACATCTTCTAAAGATTTTCAAGCTGCAATAGCCTTTGCAAAAGAAAACAATCTTGAAACATTTATTCTAGGACAAGGCGCAAACATTTTAATCAGCGACGATGGTTTTGACGGTCTTGTTATAAATCCAAATAATACAAAAATTACCATTGACGCAGAAAACGAACAAATAACATCTGGCGCGGGCGTTGATATAAAAGATCTCATAAACAAGGCATTAGATAATAATCTTATCGGGCTAGAAGATTTTAGTGGCATTCCTGCAAATGTTGGCGGTGCATGCTACATGAATATTCATTACTTCAATAATTTCTTTAGTGACTTCGTAGTAAAATCTAGAATTTTAAATTTAGAAACAAATAAAATAGAATCCGTTTCTGAATCGTGGTTCGACTTTGGATACGATGTTTCTAGGTTTCAAGAAAAAACTCATTATTTGGTGAATGTCACATTTCAACTTAAAAAAGGCACACCAGAAGAAGCGGCATACGCAAAAGGCCGCCGCGACGAAATCATCAGGCAACGCGATCGTCGTTATCCTCAAAAAAATACCTGCGGATGTTTTTTTAGAAATTTTGAAAAAGAAGAATTCAAAAAAGATACGTCAGACAAAAATCTTCCGTATGTCGCGTACTATTTAGATGCTCTCGGCATCAAAGGAAAACTCGCGCATGAAAATGCATATGTTTCTGAAAAACATGTAAATATGATTATCACAAAAGAAGGCGCAACATCGGACGATGTTATTCAGCTTTCAAGAAAAATGCAAAAACTTGTTTTTGATGCTTATGGAATGCTGCCGCAGCCTGAATGTCAGCTAGTTGGATTTAAAGAATATCCGTTGATTAAATAATTTTTTGTTCGTGCCGCTTTTTGTTTATCTATCTTGTTTCATTTTCTTATTTTAACGCCAACTCGATAATTATTTTTGGTGCTTCTTGGTAATTAAAATCTAATATCCACCCGTTCGCCCTGAGCCTGTCGACGTGTCCGCCGAAGCCTTGGCGTAGGAGGAAGGGTTTCAACGAACGGTCTTAAAAAAATTAGAATATTAGTTGAATACAAAGAAAATAAAAATGTTCGAAGAAACCCTTCGACAAGCTCAGGGCGAACGGGAACGAACGGCAAACAAAAACATCCCCTCCAACTCTCACCCCCTCTCTTGACTTCCCCCTTAAAAAATAAATATCATCAACGACAGGTTGTAAATTTTATAAACAAGAAAGGAATAAGAATTATGAAAAACGGATCCGTTTTTATTTTATTTATGAGTCTCTCTTTGTTCGCAAGCAGCATGTCGGGCAGAGGGCTGGTTCTTACTGAAGCGCAGAAAGATAGTGTAAATAACAAATTGAGAGAAATAACATCAATTGTTGAAAGTCAAGGTCGAACAATTCAACAATTAGGAACAGAAACTGAATTCGGAGGAAAGGTTTTTCCTGAAGAATCAAGACAATTATTAGAAAGCAATTTAACAAGTATAAGAAATATTATTACCAGGTGTGACTCAATCCCAGTATTCAAACAAAAACGGGATGCCGGGGGCCAACGGACGCGACGACTAAGAAATGAACCTGCTGGTAGACTTCATGCGCCAGCGCCACAAAGATCTTCAACGAACGCCAGCCTTTCTTTGACACATGAACAAAAAACAATATGGAATAATTTTGTTGAAAATGCAAAGAGAAAATGGGAAAGAAGTGACAACTCTCAAGAAATAGAACTACTACAATTCCTAGAAAAAGTTGAGCAATATTTACAAGGAGACCAAAGTGTTCTTCAATTATTACAATCAAAGCTATTAGATTCCAACTTGACAACCTTCTTTAATGGCACAATTGGCATGTATGGAGGGATGACAGAACCTCGTATAAACCGCCCATTTATTATGAAAAGTATAGGCGGACAGATGCAAAAAGTTTATGATGATTCTAAAATATCAAAAGCTTGGAACCTCATAAAGAATTCTATTACAGACAGCCAACCCCGCTAAACCTCATCGCGCAAAATTTGTTCCCGGTATCGCTTCATCAACTGAATCATAAAATGAACATTATGAATACTCGCGAGCGTCATTCCCGTAATTTCGTGCGCTTTAAATAAATGATGCAAATACGCCATAGAATAATGCGCACACGCCGGGCACGTGCAACCATCTTCTAGCGGTCCAAAATCTTGTGAATACTTTTTCTGTGCAATTCGTTTAAATCCATGTCGTGTAAAAAGCAAACCGTGGCGCGCACACTTTGTTGGATGCGAACTGTCGAACGTGTCAACGCCAAGTGGAATTGATTGTTCGATAGATGGCAAATCACCAACACCAAGCAAATGGTTTGGTCGCTCTTTTGGTATCATAGGCATAAGATATTTTAATAATTCGACCATTTCTTCTCTATTTTTTCCTATGCTCCCGCCAATTCCAAAACCATCAAATGGCAACGAACTTAAATATTCGCAACTTTTTTTACGCAATTCTCTGTCCACTCCACCATGAAGAACTGCATACATCGCCTGATTATTTTTATTTTTTAAATGCGCATCGAGCGAACGTTTTTCCCAACGATGTGTACGTTCAACTGACGCTTTAAGTTTTTTTTCAGAAATATGGTACGGAGGGAGTTCATCGAACGCGACAATTATGTCCGCGCCCAAACTTTTTTGCGCTTCGATAGAAGTTTCTGGGGATAAAAATACTTTTGCACCGTCGCGATACGAACGGAATAAAACACCCTCTTCGTTTATTTTTAAAACACCGCCATCATTCTTTTTGGTGCCTTTGCTTTTTAGTTCGTTGTGCACGCCGCCGTACGCCAAACTAAAAACCTGAAAACCACCCGAATCGGTTATGATTGGTCCCTTTCGATTCATAAACTTGTGCAGCCCGCCCGCCTTTTTAATTAATTCGTGCCCTGGCTGCAAAACTAAATGATACGTGTTGCAAAACATAAGTTGCAAACCAAGATCGTCAACTATTTTGCTGTCGATCGCTTTTAGCGTTCCATTTGTTCCAACCGCAACAAAGTTAGGTGTTTCTATTATTCCGTGCGGAGTATGAATGCGCCCCACCCGCGCGCGTGATTTTTTAGATGTGTGTAAAACTTCAAATTTAAATTCGTTCATATTTTTTTAAAAACCTGTTTTTCAAAACCCGTTTTCTTAAAAACTCGTTTAGCCAAAGCCGTAAATGGAGTTGTGCAAGTAATCACAACTATCTTTATTACAAAACTAAAAATCATAATCTGTAGAACAGAATGAACAATTCCGTATAAACCCAAAAAGCTAAATATAATTGTGTCCACACCCTGCGAACAAACTAGCGCGCCAAAATTGCGCAAAACCAACTTTTTCTCGCCAAATATTTTTTTTAAAAGAATGTTTACCCCAAGCAATGTGTACTGCGAAAAAAGATAAGAAACAAAAGAAGCGGCAATCACCCGCGGCATATATTTGAGCAGCGGTAAAAAATGTTTTTGCATCACGTCGTACCCACTTGGAACATATAATAAATGAATCTGTGACAACGCAACATACAAAACCGCCATAAAAAAACTTATCCAAATTGCTTTGTGCGCAACTTTTTTCCCAAAATATTCTTGTAAAAGGCTTAAAGAAAATACGGAACCAACAATATAAACATCCGCGCACGTCACCTGTAGGCCAAACAATGTTATTTGCTTTAAAACAAATAGATTGGCAAGAACCATTAATAACCCCATTACACCAATAAGTGCACTTTTCCCAAGTCTGAGTGCCGCCACCGCGGCGATAGAAACAATCACTACATGCAAAACAAATAATAATTCATTTATCATTGGTCAAATCCTTCATTTTTCAGTTAGAAAATCATTATAGTCGATAATGTTATTAAAGTAAAAAACCCGCAAAAGGAAAGGAATGTTATGAGAAAAAGGTCTTCGATTCTTTTATTTTTACTATCACTCACATTAGTAAGCTGCAACTTAGATGCAAGCTTGTGGTCTAAAGCAAAAGCAAAGGCTGCAAGAATTTCCCGAGCCGCGAAAAAGAAAGCAAAAGATATCAAAGAAGAAGCAGATAAACTGGCTGCAGAAGCAGAAGCCAAAGCTGAAGAATTAGAACAAAAAACAAAAGATTTATATAAAGCCAATACCACAGCAGAACAAAGAAGAATCGCTGCGCTTGCCGTTGAAGATTTAAAACAAGTCGCAAAAAATGCAAAACAAGATGCTGATGCCGCTACGAAAAAAATCGCAACTGAAACAGAAGCAGTTATAAAAAAAGCAGCTGAAGAAACAAAAACATTATACGCAGCCTCCAAACAAGAAGCTAAAGTAGCAGCCCAAAACGCAAAGCAACTTGCCGCCGCATCAAAAGCAAAATTTGAAGCAGCAAAACAAACAGCAAACAGAGAAATAGACAAATTATATACATCTGCAACAACAGAAGAACAAAGAAGAATTGCTGCGCTCGCAGTAGAAGATTTAAAAAATGCAGCAAACGATGCAAAACAAAAAGCAGATGAATCCCTTGCCACAGTTCAAGACGAAGCAAAAATTACTGTAGACGAAGCAAAAATCAAGGCGGAAGAAGCAGCTAAAGATTTAGCAGATATCGCAGTCGATTTCGTAATAGAAGAAGTAAAATAGAATGATTATTTCATAACAAAAAATAGGAGAGACGTTATGAGGAAAATTGTACCAGTTATTTTGTTACTTTCATTCGCGCTCGCTACTAACAATGTGAACGCTGGTTGGCTTTCAGATCAAAAAGCAAAAAGAGCTACAAAGAAACAAGCAAAATTAGTAAAAAAACAAAAAAAAGCGTCTTGGAAAGCCGAACTTGCTGGAGCAAAAGCAGAAGGATTTACAACAGACAGCGGAGAATTTATTGGAGCAGGAAAAGGAGCTGTTTCTGCCACAAAACTAACAGCACAACTTGAACAACTTTCAATAGATTCCAAAAAAGCACAAGGACAATTAGCATTGATGGAAATTGTCCCCGTAACAATTGCAACAACCCGTGAGCAAAACCAAGCATATCAACGAAGAATTCAAGATCACTGGAATGGCATTTTAGATACAATCAAAGAAATGATGGGCGGAAAAAAAGACGATCAAGGAAAAGAAACAGGAGAAGGCTTAAGAATTGAATGGAAGAAAAAATTTGAAGACGCAAAGCCTGGCGATCCACTCAAAAATCTTCGTTTTGATTTAAAACGACTTGTTGTTCATTACAAAGCGGTTGGCAGAAGTTTAAAACGTGAAAAAACCGTCGTGAAAGCTCTTAATCAAATTATAGAAGATATCAATGCATTAGATGCAAAATATCAAAGTGCACTTGATTCATTAACAATGTCTGCTGGCCAACGTTTTGCCGCAAAGCGTGGTCGCGGAAAAAAAGTTGTACCTCTTGATGCAACATCATTACAAGTAAAAGCAGCCGCAATTAGTAGCGCTAAAAATGATCCTGCATACAGACAAGCGTTGCATCAATTTTTAGCAGAAATTCAAGAAATACAAGATGCTGAGACATTTGCAACCGCAAAAGGTGATATAAGTTCCGGAATAAATGCTGCGCTTGAAGATGGATTTAAAGCGGGGCCTATGGGTGTTGATAGAGCCACAAATAGAATATATGTACAACAACAAAAAACAGGAGAAACCTCATTGATCGATTTTACAGTTGCATTTTATGATTACGCAAAAGAAAAAGAATTAGACATGGATTATGCAAAAGCGCGAACTATATCAATCTTCACTGAAATTGTGAACTCTGCTAAAGTCATAGCGTCCATTTTGGTCATTCCAAAAAAACTGGGTGAGAAAAGCGTGTATATCAATAGAATTAACAGTATGGCCGATGAAGTCATTAAAAAAATCCCTGATGATTTAAGACCAGATTTATCACAGCCAGTTCAAGATTGGATTAATCTTGCAAGAGAAAGAGAAACAAAACGACGTCGCAAGGATGCACGTTCTTTATCAATAATCGTAGGAGAACTTCAATCGATAGGCTTTGAAGTAAATTACGAATAGTTAAACAACTCCCCCGCGGTCGCACGGCCGCGGGAACTCTTTTGTAAATGGAGAAAATATGAAAAAAAATATATCGCTCGCGCTCCTTGTTTCGCTCGCTCTTTTAGGCAGTAGCGTTTTTGGGTTGGGATTTGGAAAAGCAAAAGCACCAAGTGCAAGTAAAATTGTAGGAATGGACATAGTAAAAGCTGCAGCAAGAGCAAAAGCGCTTAAAGATCAATCAAATGTTGAACAAGGAAAAATAGAAGAAATCCCAATCGATAATGAAAAGCTAAGTGAAGCATGGGACACAATTCTTAAACACGTTAAAGGTGCAATGAAACAATCAAAAGAAACTGCAACAAGAGATGTTTATGACCAATTAAAAACTGATCCTGAGCTAACAGAAAAATCAATCTCAATCGATGCGTTACAATTAGAGCTCGCAAAAGCGGGAGTTCATTATGGTCTTGTTGCAGAATTACTCAGATTAGAACGTGTGGCAAAAGAAACGTTAAATGACATGGGACGAAAATTTGGAAATGTCATGGAACTTCATAGACAAGCAGCCGAAGAATTAAAACAAAGTGCACTACAAAAACATGCGAAAAAAGAACAAAAGAAAGCCAAGAAAGCAGCCGCTAAGGCAAAAAGAAAAGCTTTCGGTGCTAAAGTAAAAGCTGGCGCTGTAGGAGCAGCAACCAAAGTACAAGCTGGTCTTATGAAATTAGAAGAAAGAAGCCAGGCTAAAAGAGATGCAGCGAACGCCGCGTTTGAAGCAGAAGAAGATGAATTGGACAGAGAAGACGCTGCAAGAGCTGCTGCAAAAGCAACACCCGCACTTCCTAAAACACCTCAACCAATTATTGAAACAACACCCGCTCCAGCTGCAGCAGTAATTCCACCTAGTCCGCCATCGATTCCTGCAGGATAAAACAACCATAAATTAATCTAAACTTAGTTTTCGCGCCCCGCGGTTATTCGCCGCGGGGCTTTTTTAACGCAAAATCTATACACAAATCAACGATATCTCTTGTTTTTCAGCCTTATTTGCCCATTCAAATAGAAAATATTATAGTAATAAAGTGGGGAAAGTGACGTTTTTTAATGGAAAAAGGGCCTAAAGGCCTCGGGGTTATTTAAATTAGGGACAAATATTATGAATAAAAATGTATCGCTCGCGCTTTTTGTAGCGATCGCTCTTTTAAGCAACAGTGTTTTTGGGTTTGGAAAGCCAAAAGCTCCAAGTGCTATGGAAATTGCTATGATAAGCTTGGAAAAAGTTGAAAGTGAAATCGATAAAATCAAAAACAACTATGAAAAGAAATTAAGCCGACTTGATAAAATTACAATAAATAATCCAACTTTAGATAAAGCAAGTAATGATATTATAGAAAGCATTAAAATTGCAATGTTGGAACCAAGAAAAAAGGCTGCCTCAGAAATTTATCCTACATCAAAAGAAACAGTCGATCTTGATGAAACTTTCTTTGAATTAGCTGAAGCGAAAACACACCATAACCTTGTTACAGCTCTTATAAAATCAGAAATACTTATAAAAAAAACATTAAATGATATAGACCGTAAAATTAATTCTGCAGAAAAACTTCATAAACAAGCTACTGTAAACTTGATCAGAAGTGCAGAATTAAAAGCTAAAGGTCGCAAATTAAAAGCCGACATTAAAGCTGCTGCAGAAAAAACAAAGGCCAAAGCAAAAGAATTTGGTATTACGGCAAAAGCTAAACTTCAAAAAACTACTGATACAGGAATAACTGAAACAACAGTTCACGCAAGCTAAAGTAATCCGTTCATAAAATTTATCTAAAGGCCCACCGCTGATTAGCGGTGGGCCTTTTTTAATATTCATAAAACGTTGGGGTTTCCCGCCATTTTCATTTATTCCCGCTGTGTTATACTTTTAAAGCTTAGTTAAGTAAAAATAAGGTGTCGCTTATTCTGTGAATTTGTTTTTTGATATAAACCCCGCTCGTCCCGAGTGCCACACATAGTGTGGTGTATCGAGGGATTCGCGCGGGTCATATTAAACTAAAAATGAAATAGGTTAATTCTCAAAGGTCCGCACGAATCTCTCGATACAATTTTTAAGAAAAAATCACTCGAGACGAGCGGTCTAGTAAATAAATTTCAAAAACAATAGAAACTCTATCTTCTAATTCAAAGAACGAACGGGATAAATTAAAAAGGAAAAAAATGAAAACGAAAGTAACTTTAGAAAAAATAGTCTCGCTCTGCAAGCGCAGGGGTTTTGTATACCAATCTGCAGAAATTTACTCTGGATTAAATGGCGTCTACGACTTTGGTCCGCTCGGCGCGCAATTAAAACAAAATATCAAAAACACTTGGTTAAAAAATGTAACCAGTCAAAATGAAGAAGTTCTTTTAATCGACGGCGCGATTCTTGGTGCCGAACCTGTATGGATCGCCTCCGGTCACGTTTCAAACTTTAGTGATCCAATGGTCGACTGTTTAAATTGTAAAAAACGTTTTCGCGCAGACGATATGGATTTAGAAAAACCATGTCCTTCTTGCGGTCAAAAAAAATGGACCGAGGCGCGACAATTTAATTTAATGTTTCAGACAAACGTCGGCGCGCTACAAGATGGTTCTTCAATCGCTTATTTGCGCCCAGAAACAGCACAAACAATTTTTGTGAACTTTAAAAATGTAATTTCCACAAACCGCATAAAAATCCCATTTGGTATCGCACAAATTGGTAAAGCGTTCAGAAATGAAATTACACCAAAACAATTTTTGTTCAGAGTTCGTGAATTCGAACAAATGGAATTAGAATTCTTCTGCAAACCAGATGCTTCGGATAAATATTTTGATGTCTGGATAAAAAATAGAATGCAATTTTACAAAGAACTTGGACTCGATATGGAAAAAGTTCGTTTGCGTAAACACGAGACCGACGAACTCGCGCATTATTCAAAATGCTGCACCGACGTTGAATATCAATTTCCATTCGGCTGGAAAGAGTTAGAAGGAATCGCACACCGCTCCGATTTTGATTTATCACAACACAGCAAAAGTTCCGGAAAAGAATTAGCTGTCTTTGATGATGAAACAAAAAAATCGTACATTCCTCACGTCGTAGAAAGTTCTGTTGGTGTTGATCGATTATTTTTAACACTTATTTTTGATGCATACAACGAAGAAGAAATTGAAGGTGAAACGCGTACCGTTTTAAAATTCGCACCAAACATGGCGCCAATTACCGCCGCGATTATGCCGCTCACAAAAAAACTTTCCGAACAAACGCGCAACATTTATACCGAACTTAAAAAACAAGGTTACAAAATTCAGTTCGATGAAACTGGTTCAATTGGAAAACGCTACCGACGACAAGACGAAATTGGAACGCCGGCATGTTTTACTTTTGACTTTGATAGCCTTGAAGATCAAAAGGTTACCGTCCGCGACCGCGACACGTTAAAACAAGAACGCATTGCGATTGATAAAATTGGTAGTTATTTGAATGAGTTATTAGGGAAGTAGGTAGTTTTTTCGGTGGCCGTTCGTAGAACCCTTCGAGACGATTTTTTAAATCCTACGGATTTTCAAAAATCCCTCAGGGCGAACGGGCTACGTTATAATCATCTTTCTTAAAAAATAATTTCGTTCGCCCTGAGCCTGTCGAAGGGTTTTACCGAACGGACCAACCATGTCTAGTTGTAACAACAAAACATACAAACCATTGGGCGTTTGCACACACCAATAAACCACTTTATACTGTTACAAAAGTATAAATATTATTTTTCAAAAATCTTTGGGGTCGATTATGCAAAAACAAAAACGTTGTTTTACGTTCTTATTTTTATTTTGTTCTTTGTTGGGTAGTGGTTTGTTTGGGATGGATTATTTAAATGATGCTAAAGTTTTTTTTGAATCAAATACTCGTGGTTTTACAAAACCATCGAGACACATCGACGTACCAGATGAAGAATGTTCTTTTCCCGATTTAATTACAAAATTTGCTACAGAATTTGCTACAGAAATAGTTTACAAATATTATTTTGAAATTTTACAGATAGAGGATACTTTTTATCCTGATAAAAAACCAAATATTGAACAAATATTGCGAGAAAACACAAAACAAATGATTTGCTCCAACCTTAAATTTCACCCTAATATAAAAATCTCTGATAAAATTTTCGAAACACTTCTCAAAATAATTTCTACTAACAAAAATAGTTACCCTTTCAACAAAAACGATGCTAATTCTCTTTATCGAGAAGCAAAATCACTTGGTCATTTGTGGGCAAGAAGAGTTGCGGCCTTCGAGAAGCCACAATAAAGAGCTCACCAAGACTAATCCCAACCAAAAAATTCACAAACAGCCGCGGTCGTCCAACCGCGGCTGTTCTTTTTTAACCATGTCTGTCTGTAACAAAGAACGTAAGTTTTAAACCGAAAGCACATAGTTTGTCGTGCACTTGCACGCACATAAAAACTTCTCTACTCTGTTTACAAAAGTATAAAAAACATTTTCCCAAAATCTTTGAGGTCGATTATGCAAAAACGTTGTTTCTTGTTTTTATTTTTATTTTATTCTTTGCTGAGTGGTGGTTTGTTTGGAATGGATTATGCTTCAGAAACAATTAGTTATAAAGAAAGGGAAGAAGAAGAACAAGAAATCTACAAAAAAATCGAAGATTACTTAAAAGCGCAAAGATCAAATGAAGAAATACAAAAATCCTTTGGTTATAGTTCAGCCGACCAAGATCGTATACTGAAAAATACAGGCCACTACCCCTTCGCTAAAGCAGCTATAGGAATCGCCGCTTACTTATTGAAAGGATTTGCCGCTGCTAATCTAACAAAAATACGTTCTATCAGAACTATTATTAATGATTATATTAAAAAAACACTAAAAGATCATCTTCATTTGAATGAATTAAATGATAAAATTTATTATTTAATATTTGACCGTGCCTTAACAATACAAATATGTAGCAGGAAACCATTCGATGATGTTATTTGGAAAGACTACGAACGCGCATTCTTTTCACATCTCAGCCGATTCGAAAAACAACTCGTCTCAAGAGAACTAAAAAGTTTCGAACGACCTAAAGAATAATGACAAAAACAAGAAGTGTTTTTACAAAACCCGTACCTTCTACGAAGGCATCCTTCCGCCTACGCGTAAAGCTACGGCGGACACGTCGACACACGGAAAAAAAGCGAACGGGTTATTAAATAAAAGGAGAATAATGAAGTTCATTAGAAAAATGTATGACTGGATGGGAGAGAAAACAAAATCACCGTACGCTGACGCTTGGCTCGCGGTGCTATTTTTTATAGAAGCCGTTTTTTTTATCCCCGTCGATCCACTATTAATTTTGTATTGCATCGAAAACAGAAAAAAATCTTTATACTACGCAACCATTGCAACTGCGGCGTCCGTCGCGGGTGGAATGTTCGGTTATTTTATTGGCGCGGCGTTATGGGAAAGTGTTGGTGCGACGTTGGTAAAATGGATTGTTTCGCCAGAAAGTTTTGCTCGCGCGGTTGATAAATATCATTTGTATCAAAACTGGGCGGTGTTAATTGCAGGCTTCACCCCACTTCCATACAAAGCCATCACCCTTTCTGCTGGCTTTTGTAAACTTTCTATAATTCCATTTATTGTTTGTTCAATTATCTCGCGCGGCGCGCGCTTTTTTCTTGTTGCCGGCGCATTATATGTGTGGGGAGCACGAATAAAAGTTTTTATTGACCGCTATTTTAACCAATTGGTACTCTTGTTCACTGTTCTTGTAGTAGCAAGTGTTTGGTTTTTTAGTAGATAAGGTTTAGTTTAATTTGTTTTTCTTTGAAATTGTATTTTTCCGAATATTTTTCCAAGCCGCTCGTCCTGAGTGTTTTGCGCAGCAAAATGTATCGAAGGATGTACGCCAAAAGCGTGCACGGCTCTTTTTTATTTGGAAAGACCGTACCTCCTACGGAGGCATCCTTCGATACTATTTTTAAGAAAAAATCACTCAGGACGAGCGGTCTAAAGAAGTCATTTCAAAAAGCAAAAATAAAAAATCCAATCTTATAATTCAGCTAACCACAAAAAAATAGGGGTTATATGTTACAACCGCATTCTACAAAATTTTCTCCTGGCAGAATTTTATTATCTTCTTTTTTATTCGTAATCGCCGTCGGTTCATTTTTACTTTCTCTCCCCATCTCACGAACAACCAACATTTCATGGTTGAACATAATTTTTACAACAACATCAACAACATGTGTTACCGGATTAAAAGTTGTACCGATGTCCGCGTTTACCTTTTTTGGGAAATGCATCATTTTGTGTTTGATACAAATTGGTGGTCTTGGCTTAATGACGTTGTCGTTCTTTTTGATTTCTCTTTTTTTAAATCTTGGAATGTCCACAAAGATTGTTGCGGGACAATTACTTGAATACGGATTTTGGTCAAAAACAAAAAACTTTCTTTTTTTAATTATTGGCACAACATTCATCATAGAATTAATCGGCGCGGTGTTTCTTTATTTTCCGTTTAAAGAAAACATGCCCAAAGCCGACGCGATCTTTTCTGCACTTTTCCATTCCGTTTCTGCATTTTGCAATGCGGGCATCACCCTTTTTGATAACGGACTAGAACCGTATAAAACAGCACTTTTCCCGCTAGGAATTTTAGCGGTCCTGGTGTTTGCCGGAGGTTTAGGATTCTTGGTGTGGAATGAAGTTTTAATAAAAATAAAAACATTTATCCGATCTTTAAAAACAAAACAAAAACATATTCATTTTTCTTTGCACTTTAAAATCGTCATGGTCACATCATTCTTTTTAGTGTTCGCCGGCGCAATTATCACCTGGCTCATTGAATATCAGAATTCGCTAAAAGGCGTTGGAATTGTTAAAAGCATTGTCATCTCACTTTTTAATTCCATGTCTTTAAGAAGCGCGGGGTTCCAGATGATTAATATGCAACATGCATCAACCGCGACATTACTCGTTTTCTTATTTCTGATGTTTATTGGCGCGAGTCCAAGTTCAACGGGTAGTGGAATAAAAACAACAACGTTCGCGCTTTCGATTGCAACCATCGGCGCGATTATTAAAAATAGAACATCGGTAGAAATTTTTGGCAGAACGGTTCCGTACGACCAAGTTTATAAAGCGATTACAATTATCTCTTTAAGTTTAATTTGGATTTTTTCTTTAACATTCATTTTACTTCTCACCGATGGAGGTTTAGGATTTTTTAAATTATTCTTTGAAGCAGTTTCTGCATTTTCAACCTGCGGGTACGCAACAGAAACAACCCCGCTCCTTTCTACCATCGGAAAAATACTCATCATGATAACAATGCTTATTGGCAGAGTCGGATCTTTAACATTAATATTGGGGCTCAGAAAACGAAAACAAAAACTTTTATATAGTTATCCAAAAGAACGTATCGCAATAAGTTAAAATTTATAAAAAAATAGGAAACAATTATGAAATTTTGTGTAATTGGTCTTGGCCGATTTGGATATCAACTCGCAGTCAGTTTGGCAGATCGCGGCATGGAAGTAATGGCGGTAGACAGTAACGAAGCAATTATAGAATCTATTCGCGACGAAGTAACGCAAGCTGTTTGTATAAACATCGTTAACGAAGAATCTTTGCAAACTATCGGCGTGGAAGAAATGGATACCGTGGTGGTTGCGATGGGTGAAAACTTTTCTCAGTCTATTTTAATTACCGCGCTACTTAAAAAACGCTTAAAAGTTCCACACGTTGTCGCGCGCTCGATTAGTAAAATTCATGACGAAATTTTAAAATTAGTCGGTGCAGACAAAGTTGTGTTACCGGAACGCGAAATTGGCATTCGCCTTGCAAACAATCTTAGCTTGCCGTTTGTTGATTTGGTTCACATCACAAAAGAATTTGCTGTAACACAAATGACAGCGCCAGAAAAATTTATTGGCAAAACAATTGGCGAAATTGATATTCGCAAAAAACACCGCGTCGCATGCATCGCCGTCAAAAAAGGAAATGATCTTCATTTGATAAATACGGATTACGTTATTTTAGAAAATGATGAACTTGTTTTTGCGGGCGATGATAAAGATTTAGCTGCGGTCTCGCATATTTAGCGATTGCCACTTCTTTGGATTTATAATTTTCTGATGATTTATTTTTAGATCACCGTTCGCCCTGAGCCTGTCGAAGGGTTTCTTCGTCTGAAAAGAAATTATAATTTTAAAGATGTTCGAGGAAACCCTTCGACAGGCTCAGGGCGAACGGGAACAAAAGCAACTTCAGTACAATCCGTACACCTCAAACTTATTCAAACTTAAAAACAAAAAAGCCCCGGTGCGTTTGCATCGGGGCTTTTTAATTTTTAAAAAATATCTTTTAGATACTTTCTATTCGGACAACCGTAATTGGCTGACGATGTCCTTTTTTAACTCTTTGTTTTTTACGGCGTTTGTGCCTAAAAATTATAATCTTTGGTCCGCGCATTTGTTTTACAATGCTAGCTTTTAAAACTGCATCTTCAACATATGGTTGGCCAACTTCAAAGTTGCCTTCGCCTTGTTTGCGAAATAATACTTCTTTGAATTCTAACGAATCGCCAGATTCGCCTTCAATTTTTTCTACAGCAATCGTTTTTCCAGGAATGGCTTGATATTGCTTGCCTCCTGTTTGAAAAATAGCGTATTGCTCAAATATTGGTAATTTTCCGTTTTCCATCGCTCTAAAACCTTTCGCTCACTCAATAATCATTATCGTGTATGAATTTAAAAATTCAAAAAGACCTTTATATCGTACCAAAAATAGCTTTTGTGTCAATTAATGTTCGAAGAAACCCTTCGACAGGCTCAGGGCGAACGGGACAAACAAAAGCGTTATCTTTTAAAACGGAAGGTCGTCTTCGAATGGTTCGTCATTTGTTACTTTTACTTCACCTGTAGAAGGAACTTCTGTTTTTTCAACCGCTGGCTTTTCCCCTGGCCCTTCGGAGCCTTGGCGAAGTAGGGTAACTTCTGGCTTGTTTGCTGGCAATGGAGCTTTTTCTTTTTTCTCAGCTACTGGCTCTTTTTCTTCTGTTTGATTAGTAAATTGTTCGTCAGAAGCGCCTGCCAAAAATGTAACGCGGTCAGCAACAACAACATGTTTGCTTCTGCGTTGACCTTCTTGATCTGTCCAGGTATCAAATTTTAAGCGACCTTCAACCAAAACATTGCGGCCTTTTTGCAAATATTGATTACAGCTGTCTGCTTGTGGTCCCCACACATCGATATCAACAAAACAAACTTCTTGAACCATTGTGTCTGTTTGTCTGTTTTTAAATTGTCTGTTCGACGCCAAACCTAACTTACAAACCGATTGCCCGGAAGAAAGTTGTTTATGCTCTGGATCGCGAGTTAAGTTACCCATAATGATTACGCGATTATAACTTGCCATGATATACCCTTTTTATTTAAAAAAAACTTCAACCAATACTTAATCTTTCAAGCTGTAATAACTTTAATTTCAACAGCTTACCAAGAATACATTTTATCTCAATATGCTATGATAGTGTATCAGCTTTTAAAGATTGGTAAATTTTGGGGAACACTTTATGAGTGGAACACTTTTTTATGAATAAAAAAATTATCTACTACGCTACCGGCAACGCGGGGAAATTCGCGGAAGTAAAACGTTATATAAAAGAATTCGCGCCACAAATAGAACTCAAACAACTTGATAACGACTTCCCAGAAATTCAAACTATGGATCAAAGAGCTATCGCTCTGGACAAAGCCAAACAAGCATATGCAAAAATTAACGCTCCAGTTTTAATTGATGACTCCGGAATTTATTTTGAAAAGTATAAAAACTTTCCCGGAACACTCACAAAGTTTATTTATCACGGAATTGGATACGAAGGTCTTTTAAAGCTTGCAGAAAATTCCCGCGCAACATTCTTGTTGTACATGCTTTACACAGAGAAACCAGGGATTCATTTTCTTTTTGAAGGAAAGTGTGAAGGAAAAGTTGTACGGCCAGAAAGTTTTGAAGCTCGTCCCGGACTTCCGTACGATGCAATTTTTTTACCAGATGGTTCAGAGAAAACGTACGCGCAACTTCGCGGCACGCCGCAGGAACATGAATTTGCTTATCGGCTGCGGGCGGTTAAGAAGTTTGTTGAGTGGTATCAGCAGAGAACATCTCTAGTTCTTTGAAAAAGAGGTGGTTTCAAGAACACTCCTAATGGACGGTACATCAAAAGAAGCTCTTCAACAATATTATCTTCAGAAACATTAATAACAAGGAGATCCCTAGAAAATTCTAACGTAACTCCCGTATCTCTAGAAACATAAATACTTTCAATATCATCTAGTGCTCCCTCCAATGGAATACGTATAAAAAACCCTCTATTAGTATGTACCTTTACACAATCAACTCCACCAGCAACTACCCTCTCCATTTTTATTGGATAAATACGTACTTGTACAAAAACATCTCCATTAACAACTTCCAACTTCTTCTCTTTTGGAAAAGAAGGAAAACCCCATTTATTTCTATACTCAAAAAGTTGAAGATTTTTAAAATTATAAATAGAAGGAAAGCGAGTTTCTTTGTTAAGAATAAGTGTTTCTAGGTTTATAAACGAATAAATTTCTTTCGGTAATTCCTCTTCTTTAAAAGAAGAGCTCAAGTCTATTTTTTTTACACGACCCGCACAACCAAAACTTATAACTGCCGCGAATACAGATTTCAATTCTTCAAATTTACACGAAGGAACTATTAGTTCTCCATATTCGCACAATGTAGCTTCTATATTTTTATTTCCAACAGCAACAACAAACGTGTCGCCAGCTTGTTCTGCAACTTCTTCCTCAAAATCTGCAACTTCTTGCCCAGAAAGACAATGCATAGCTACAGATTCACGCCTATGGTTCTTTCCTTTGGAAAACAGACCTGCGCTCACCGTCGCAACACCCCCAAAAAACATACATAAAAGAATACAGATAATTTTTTTAATATTTTTCATATAACAAACCTTAGAAAAGTTACGTTTTGTAATACTTAATTCCCCAGAGATCGTGTAACAATAACAAAATATCCTTCATTTTACAAAAATATTTGGAATTTAGTACGCGCAACTTCGCGGCACGCCGCAGGAACATGAATTTGCTTATCGGCTGCGGGCGGTTAAGAAGTTTGTTGAGTGGTATTTGGGTAGGTAAAACTACTTATTCTTCTTCAACTTCGCGAAGATGAAATCTTATTCCCATGTAAGGTCGATTCTTATATATATATTTAATAAATTCAGGCTTAATTTGATCATAATACATATGAATAACTGTGTTTACAGGAAGAAATAAACAAAGAGAAGACGCCAGACTAACATTAACATCATCGCATCTCAGATTAAAAAGATCGTAATGGAAGACTTCATCCGTTCCGCATCTTTTAATTTCACAAGCAACACCATCTTTATCTAATGAATTAAAACGCAATGGACTCACAGTAGGAGCTGCGCTCGCAATCGAAGAGGAACTTAAAATGATAAATGAAATTAGAAATATCTTTTTCATAGAACCCCCCTCTACAAATTAAACTCAGTCTAGACACTCTGATCGGCCTGAAGACATGTGTATGCCTACTTTTGAACATTGTTCGCGCATAGCATTCATGAATTCAGTATACCTACCCATTTGATCATATGTAATAAAAACGGTTTTAAGATTTGGAAATTTAGAAATAAATTCTGCCGTTTCTGCATTAAGAACACAGTCATAAAGAACAAGTTCTCCATAGGAACTAGTCTCTTCTTCATCGGACGAAACAAATTCTAGTCCTTGATTTAATCGAACAGATCCAAGACCTGTAAATTCGATTCTCTCCTCCATCGCCATCGCCGTCGCGGCGCAACTTAAAATTAGAAATGAGATAAGAATTAATTTGATATTTTTCATGAAATATCCTCGCTAACTTCTGCCTGTAACGCTGCTAACTCCGCCTCAATTGCTTGATCTTTTTGAATTAATAGTTGCTCCAAAACGTTGTGAAACATATCTTTATCAGGTCTAGCCTCAATTGCATCTAGTTGCCGCACAAAATCTTCGTCCGATTCTGCCGCTAAAATTGGACAAATTGGGCATTGCTCTGCGTCAAAACATGTTTTATGAAACGCATGCCCACAAAAAGGAAAAGTTGTTAAGTCTTCAAAGTTTGAGTCCAAGTCAAAAGAACAAAGAGAACATTGGTCCATCGCCATCGCCGTCGAAGCGCAACTTAAAATTAGAAATGTAAGTAAAATTGATTTTAGTTTTTTCATAAAAAATATCCCCTACAAATTTGTTTGTAATTCTTTATCTATAAATTGTTAATTGGCCTCGGCGTTCTAAATCTAATAATGCTTCAGAAATTTGAGCAGAATCAGAAACACTAACCGTAAGATTTGGAATCTCCCCAACCACTTCAGGCAAAACTTCAAATGGATTAGCACCAAGATCAAGATATTTGAGATTTTGAAGTAGAGCCAACTCTTCAGGCAACTCCGTCAACCTGTTATCATGGAGAGTAAGTTGTTCCAGATTCTCAAGGCCACCAATCTCAGAAGGTAATGCTTCTAATTTATCATGGTTAAGAGAAAGTATTTTAAGACTGTTAAGTCGACCAAGAAATAAAAGTATGCAAGCAAGTTCTCCTTCAACCCACGCTCCAGTATTCCTATCTATCATATTCATAGTTAAACTCATCTGATGAAGATTCGGTAGTTGAGCAACTTCTTCAGGAAGACCCGTTAAATATCTAGAGGGCAAACTAAGATGTAGTATTTCTTCAGCCTTCCCATCTCGAATAACTTCTTGCAAAACTTCACTCACAATCTCCTCTGTTAACATTCCAATGCACAAATGACATACGCCTTCCTCATTAAGGATATATCTTAATCTCTCATCTACCACTAATACCGGAGCCTCATCTTCAACTATTTCGGATATGTCAGCCTCAATACCATGCGGCGCGCGGCAAAGAGGACACCTCTCGCCATTTCCTGGTTGTTTTGCCCACTCTTGAATGCAGTATGTATGGAAAATATGGCCGCAGCGAGGTGTTGTTAAATGTTCAAAATCTGAATTCATATTTGCGTAACAAATAGAACATTGTTCTTCGCCTGGAAGCTCAAACAAAACAGGAAACGTATCTTCTTCAAGATCATCCCAAAAGTCCATCGCCATCGCCGTCGAAGCGCAACTTAAAATTAAAAAAATTGTTAAAATTATCTTTTTCATGAAAATATTTTTCTATATCTAGAAACCTCCACTAGTAATACAAACGGCTTCCCTTAATTCTTCAGAAACTTGATTCATTTGTTCGTCATAAATCCAAAGTGTTCTAACCTGATCTATTCCAGAAATTAAGTCTACTGAATTACCTTCAAAAAAAAGTGTGCTAAGCAAAGCAAGTCTACCAAGCACATCAGGAAATTCCGTGAATTGATTGTTTGCAAGACTAAGTTTGTTAAGATTCTCAAGACAACCAATTTCAGCAGGTAATGATTCTAAGTTATTATTACCAAGAGCTAGTGTTTCAAGACTTACCAGTTGGCAAATTGTTTCAATAGCATCTTGTGTTAGATAATTATTATTACAAGAAAGTTCTTTAAGATTTTCAAATAAAGAAAGTTCTTCCGGTAAATCCTCTAGCTGATTGTTATCAAGAGCAAGAAATAGAACTTCTTCAGATCGCTCAGCAGTAATTATTGATTGCAATTCTCTCCGTACTTGATCTGCTCCAATGGACCGAAGGTCAACACAAGTAAGTGCCTGTGCAAGTTGTGCCTCTTCAATTATTTCCGCCTCAATGCCATGCGGCTCACGGCAATAAGGACAATTATTCGCGCTCGATTCTCGTCCATATTCATCTCTTCTTGGTTGGTTTGCCCATTCTTGAATACATTCTGTATGAAACGTTTTACTACAACACGGAAGTGTTGTTAAATCTTCGAAATCTGAACTCATATTAAAATAACAAAGAGGACATTGTTCTTCGCCTGGTAGCTCAAACAAAACAGGAAACGTATCTTCTTCAAGATCATCCCAAAAGTCCATCGCCATCGCCGTCGAAGCGCAACTTAAAATTATCAACATTCCCAAAATTAACTTTTTCATGAAATATCCTCTACAGAAAAAATAAGGCCCGCGATGCGGGCCTTATAACTTTAAATTACTTTATAAATTCATTTATGACAGAATTAAGTCTGGCATTAATCCCGCTAACACTATACCCATCTTCTTTTAATTTGTCTTTAACCCTTTGATGCACATCTTTATCTGAAAGTGTTTCAAGTTCAAAATCGTTAAACCGTTCATAAATATCTGCAACTAAATCTCTTAGTTCAGTTGTATTTGACGGCAACTTTGTTAACGCATGAAAGCGTTCGTCGCCCGCTGTATTCCAACCAAGACCTTCTAGATAATCACAATATTCTTTTTTATATCTTGTGGAAAAAGCTTCTTTGTCTGTAACTTTTACGCCTTTTTCTTTGCGCGCTTTTCTTTGCATCAAACGTTCAACGCCATCTTTTAAATACGTTTTTGTTTTTTTATGTTTTTTTACTAGCTCAATCAATTTCTCTGTTTCTTCTTTTGAATTTCCAACAGGAGTGTTTTTAAGAAAATCTCTTTCTAAATCTTCTTTTACGATATCAAAAAAGTCGCGTTCGTAAATTGCTGCCTTCACTGCCGATTCTTTTCCTTTTTCATAAGAAACAGATTTATTAGAATACACTCTGTTTGCAGAAGAACGATCTTGTTCTTTTTTTACAACTACCTTTGGTTCTTTTTTGGTTGGTTTACGTCTTGGCTTCTTTTCAACTGCTGCTTTTTTGCGCGCTGCAAATTTTGCACGACCACTTTTTTTAGAAACCGACTCGCCATAATATTGTGCTAGTCTTTCTTCTAAATTGATAACTTTCTGATTGTCTTCACCGAACATTTGTTTAATTTCTTGTTCTAATTGTTTTCTAGAAAGTTCTCTTTTTACATCATCATTTTTTTCTTTTCTAACATATGCGATAAGTTTTTCTAGATAAACTGTATCCCATTCGGATGCATTTTCTGAGTCTGCGTCTTCAACGCCATACTCTTCACTCGCAATACCATCCCAAACTGTTAAGATTTTTTTAAGCAATAAATCGATATCATCTTTATTAAGATACGCTTTGTCTAGTCCTTGCATCTTAAGCATTTCTAACAATTGCTCTTCTTGCGCACTATCCGTGCTGCCTTTTGCATATTTTCTTTTTAATACTTTTGTAAAATCAGAACCCCATCCAAATGCTTCACCAAGAGCTTTGTCATCATTCTTTGTATATTGTGTAGATAATCTGTCACAAAGATCGCTGCCTTCCCCTAAAAGAGAAGACAAAACTTTTCCATTAAATTCCGTAGTTAGTTTTGAGACAAGATCAGTTACTTTTATTAAATTTGTACTTACATTCGCTTCTTTTACTTGCTCTTCTGTTGCTGGAACAGAAACTCCATAGTTGGTGAATATAGACAACATCAATAGAGTAGAAAGTGTAACCTGACTTGAAGCATCTGTTATTTTTTTTGTGCCAGTATTCAACTGCGTCCACGAATCATACAATCCCTTTAAAAACAATGTGACTTCATCTTTTGGAACAAAGATTGCTTTTAAGCGACCACCTTGTAATGACTTATCGTTTAAAGAACCTTTTAAGTATCTTGTTGCGCGACTTAAACTGGTCTGTAAACCAATTGCAGAAACATCATCTGCAGATGTTGTAATAAAAGAACTTACTGTTTCTTCTATAGAATTCAAAATGTCTCTTTGTACCATTTTTTCTGCCATTCTATTCAGATTAATGGTAACAACAGAATCATCTTTATTTTGTTGAGCCATGACAAGACATATTGAGAAAACAACGCCATCAGCAAGAAAATTTAATTTCGATGCCTCTGACATAACACCAGCATCACTGATTATTTCATCGTAGACTGTTGGCTGAACTGTGCCAACAAAACCTGAACCAATAATGGAACACAAAACAACAGAATTTACAAACTTCTTCATAAAATGTAACCCCCAAGTAACCTTACTTGTTAAAAAACCCTCAACAACAAAAGAAACCTCCATTTCCCTTGCATACAAATATCTTACACGCTTATACCAATATTACAATTAGTAATATGCGTATTCTAAAAATACCATAAAGGAGGTTGAAGCACAAACGCTCATGGGGAGAGGGGAATGAGGGATTTTACAAATCCCGCTGCTTAGTCTTTACCGCCCAGATTAAGTCGAATGCTTTTTTGGGGGAAAGGTCGTCGGTGTTTACCGACTGAATCTCTTTTATAATCTCTTCTTTTTCCGCTAAAAGTTCTTCAAGCAGCGAAACTTTTTGTTGCAAAGAATCAACGGCATCGCCACTCTCGCCAATTTTTAATTGGCCCGCAAAAAGTAACTGCTCTTTTTTCTGTTCTGTTTTTTCTAATGTTTTTAAAATAACCGCAGCGCGCGAGATAACCGATTTTGGTAAATTTGCCACTTTCGCGACATCCAGACCAAAGCTGCCCGCCGCCTCGCCTTTTAAAACTTTATATAAAAATAAAACACCATCGTTCGTTTTTTTACATTCAACGTGATACGTGGCAATTCCAGAAAAATGATCTTTTAAGTGGGTTAGTTCATGATAATGCGTTGCAAACAAACAGCGCGCGCCAATATTTTTTACAATGTGTTCGATAATTGCCTGCGCGATTGCCATTCCATCAAATGTACTTGTGCCCCTTCCTATTTCATCTAAAATCACCAAACTGTTTTTGGTAGCAAAATTACAAATAATTGCGGCTTCTTCCATTTCTACTAAAAATGTACTTTTGCCTTCCGCAACATTATCGCTCGAACCAATTCTGGTAAAAATTCGATCTAAAATAGAAATGTTCGCACGCGACGCGGGAACTAAACTTCCGCACTGCGCTAGCAAACAAGTCAGCGCAACTTGGCGCAAGTAAGTAGATTTACCGCCCATGTTTGGACCGGTTAAAACCCAAAGTGATTCATCATCTTTTAAACTTGTTTCGTTGGAAATAAAAGAACCCTGCAACTTTTGTTCAACAACAGGATGTCGTCCCTGATCGATTATAATTTCATTGTTATCATTAAAAATTGGTTTTACATAATTGTTGTTGTAAGCAACTCGCGCAAAACTTAATAACGCGTCGGTATAAGAAAGTGCGTGCGCAAGTTGTCGCAAATCTGCTAAATATTCCAGAACTTCTTTTTTAACCTGTTTAAAAACATTACTTTCTACCACTTCAATCTCGTTGCGCGCGCGCAAAATATCGCGTTCCAGGTCTTTTAATTCTTGTGTAACAAAGCGCGTGCGGTTAACTAATGTTTGTTGATGAATGTAATTTTCTGGAACCTTTTGCATGTTCGGTTTTGTAACTTCTATGTAGTAACCAGAAATGTTGTTGTACCGAATTTTTAAACTGGTAATAGTTGTCGCTTTTATTTCTTTTTGTTCTAATTGCAAAATTTCTTTTTGCGATCCGTTAACTAACTCACGCAAGCGGTCGAGTTCTTTATCAAACCCTTTTTTAATAATTAAGTCTGCAGAAAAATCATCGTTAATCGCGGCGGTAAGTAAACTAGCAAGCGGCGAGAAATCTTTTAATTTATCTTGAATCACGCGCGACAAATCGCTGTCGACGGTATTTTGTAAAATTAATTTTACTTCTGGAATGTGTGTTAAAGAAGTTTTTAATGCGCAATAATCGTGCACTTGCGCGCGCGCCAACGCGATTCTACCAACAATTCTTTCTAAATCAGAAATGCCATTTAAATTTTCTTCTAGCTGCTGCAGCGCAGAAACTTTTTTACTTAAAACTTCTACTACTTCTTGTCGCTGCACAATTGTCTTTTTTTGAATCAACGGGCGCAACAACCATTTTTTTACCATGCGCGAACCCATAGATGTAACCGCTTTGTCCATTACAGAAAATAGTGAATTTTTGCGCGTGCCGTCTTGCACGTTTTTAATCAGTTCCAAATTTTTTTGAGTTGAAGCATCGAGCATTAAATAATCGTTTGGCTGATAAAACTGAATGGTTTTTAATTGCGCAAGCGCTTGTTCCTGATTCTTTTTTAAATACGAATACAACAAATAAAGTGATTGTGTGACGTCGGGAAGTTGTGCGAGCTGTTGCAAAAGATATGGTGAAAATTGTTTTTCTGCCCATATCGCCGGTTTTACATCCTGAACAAATTTTGAATCTGGAACACTGACGGGATAACCCAATTTTTTAAAATAAGAATCAAAGTATTTAAACTGTGTGTGGTCTGGAATAATAATTTCGTCGGGAAAAAACCTGATTAACTCTGTTTCGACTAACCTAAAAGAATCGACGGGGATTTCGGTCGCGAACATCTGCGCGGTTAAAATTTCTGTAAAAATTAATCCCCATTTATCTTTTCCCGGATAAAAAGAAAGTAAATACGATGGAGATTTTTCGTCAAGCATTTGTTCATCGGTTAATGTTCCGGGCGTAAACACTCGCGTCACCGCACGCTTAACCATTGTTCCCGGCTGCGGTTTTGTAATTTGATCGCAAATGGCAACTTTAAAACCGCCTTTAATCAATTTTAATAAATAATGATTTAATGCGTGAATGGGAACTCCGCACAACGGAACATCTTGCCCTTTGCATTTTCCGCGCTTTGTTAACGCAATTGCTAAAAATGCAGAGGCTTTTTTTGCATCATCAAAGAATAATTCGTAAAAGTCACCTACCTGGAACAATAAAATTGCGTCCGGATATTGTGCACGAATATCGAAGTATTGCTGCATGAGTGGAGTTAATTGGTCTGTTTTTGCCATTATTTCTTTTTGTTAAAAACCTCAAAAAAGCCTATAAAACACATAAAACATTATAAATATCTTTATGATTTTAAGCAAAACATCATTTCCTGCTCTTTTTTTGCCTAAAATCATTTCTACCTGTAAATTAAAGGTGTAGTTGGGGTAAAAGTAACATTGGGGTTATGGAGTCTTTAATTTTATATAAAAGGAAATATTTATGAAAAAGCTAATTTTAGGATTTGCTATTTTATTTGCGATGAGTTCACCGTTGGTGGGAATGGAATATATTGATTGGACTGATCAAGACCTTATTACAAATGAAGAAATGGCACAGATTCATTACACCGAATTGCAACAACTAGAAGAAGTAAAAGAAGAAGAAAAATGGAAAGAACTAGAGACTAAATTATCAGAACGCCTTTCAACAAAACCTGGATCTTTAAATATGTCTCCAATTTTATGGGTTGCTAATAATGAGGAACGGTTTTTTCCTCCAAACACCTCTCCTGTCTGTTTTGGAGAAGAAGATACACTCTTTGTCTGTGAATAACTCTTTTACCAAAAATAAATTTTTAAATTAAACAAAGAAAGAAACATATGAAAAAATTATTAATTGGCCTCGCACTTTTATTTGCGATAAGTTCACCGTTGGTTGCTAATCCTAATGCAGAAGAATATTTTCATCAAAGAATGGATAAAGCATTTGGACCTACAGAAGAAGAAAGAGATGAAGATCTTAATGCCAGACTGGATAAAGTATTTCCCGGTACGGCTCCTCGTTATTCTGGTTATGATGGTGAGGTTGCTGATACTTTTGATACTGCTACTATTGTTAAACAGCTTGACTCATATTTTGAAAATTTTGATAACAAGATGCCTGGTCTTTTTCAACAAATACAAAATACTAGCAGATCAGCGAGCGCTTTATTTGATTCTGAAGAATAATTCACACATATACTCTTTTTTTAAGCTAATATTTTTTTTGATCTAAAACATTTTTTACGGTAAATTAAGGATAAGCAGGGGGTAAAAGAGTTCTCAGATTTTATTTAATTAAAAAGGAAAACCATGAAAAAAGTTTTATTTGGTATTGTATTTTTATTTGCGGTTAGTACGCAGTTGGTGGGGATGGAAGAAATTGTTTGGGCTGAACAAGCAAACGATGATGAATGGCAAGAACAAGAACTTCAATTGTCAGGACGCCTTTCAATAAAGCCTGGATCTGAATATATAAGTCCAATTAAATTTCTTTGTGATAATGAGGATCGGCTTTTTGATTTTTCTTCTTTAGAACAAGAATTAATTGACGCGCTAAACAATGGTTGCGGATTGCAATTTTTACAGAGACACCACGGATTCACTCCAACTCCAACAAGAATCTCTCCTGTATTTGAAGACGACGAAGAATTTCAATATTAAATTTTAAAAACAAAGAAAGAAATATATGAAAAAATTATTAATTGGCCTAGCACTTTTATTTGCAGCAAGTTCACCGTTGGTGGGGATGGAAGAGGCGGCAAGTTCGCCGTTGATGGGGGGGGATGAGTGTGATAATGAAGTTGCACGATTAATTTTGGATTTAGCCAAAAATGGCCATATTTGTCCTAGTCCAACAAGACAATACATTGGTAGTCGAATGGGAGACACAATATTGATAAGAGAAGGTGGATCTAGCACAAAACCTGCTATCGCCGTCTACAGCCCAATAAGAAATGACGATGATCTTGACTGGGATATTTAAGTTTTAATAAAAAAACAAAGAAAGAAAAAACATATGAAGAAATTATTAATTGGACTCGCATTTTTATTTGCAGCAAGTTCACCGTTGGTGGGGATGGAAGATGATGGTACAGATTGGCAAACTTGGGGATGGGAACAAGGTGATAGTCCATTAGGCTTCGAAGAAACTTCCGATATAAGTTCGAATTCAGATCATCCAGCAAATTTAATAGATGAAGCAAAAATTATAGCTCTACAACAACAAACATCAGCAATGATTGAACAAGAAACGGTAAGCCCCGAAGATGTTTTAAGTCTTCTTCTTATTGCACAAACGACATTTTCACAGTAATCATCAACGTAAAATTACAAAAAAGGCGCTCGAATTAATTCGGGCGTCTTTTTTTTATGTTTGGTTTTTATACAAAATTCGGAAAGACCGTACCTCTTACAGAGGCATCCTTCGACAGGCTCAGGACGCTTTTACTAAAAACATTTAAAAGTTTCGCTACAAGATCGCTCATACTGAGTGATTTTTTCTTAAAAATTGTATCGAAGTATGCTCATTTACTACAGCATCCTTCGATACAAAATTTTTCAACACTATATGTTTCAAAATTTCACTCAGGATGAGCGTACTCAATATCATACTACTAATCGCCAACTCGATAATTATTTTTAGTTTTTCACAATTTCGAAAAGACCGTACCTCTTGCAGAGGCATCCTTCGATACTATTTTTAAGAAAAAATCACTCAGGACGAGCGGTCTAAAAGACAATATTTCGTTTAAAAAAGCCTGGGGAAACCGCCTACGCCAGCTCATCCCAATCATGAAACGGAATAATAGTTTTTGCATCACGGTAATCATGAAATAAATCTCGTTCAAAAACCGTGCCAAAGTAAATTGGCATCGTAACTTTTTCTAACAATTTTATAGAGGAAGCAAAGTCATCTTTGTTTCCTCTTCTTATTACAATATCTGATTTCACATCCTTTAAGATCATCTCTAATGTTGCAAGCGCGCGGATAACAAACCGCACACTTTCTTCGTGTTCTTCTGTACACAAAACAAATTTCTTTGGCCGTCTTTTTTTATAATTGGTTTGTGTATCGTCTTCTTCTTCATCTTCATCAGTTTTTACTGCTTCTGTTTTCTCTGTTTCTTTAGAACCCGAAACATCTTTTTTTGTTTTTTTCTTTTTCACTTCAGACTTTTCCTCCGTCTTTGGTTCTTCCAATTTCTTATGTTTCTTAAGTTGTTCTACAATTGTTTCCCAATACGAATGTTCTTCTGTGTAATGCCAACGTTTTAATTGGCGCACCCATTTTTCGTACGCGTCGGTTGCGGGAAGTACCACATCACTGTCTTCCTTTTTCTGAAAATCTTTTACTATATAAGTAACATTTGGCGCGCTGTAAAACGGATAGCGTTGTTTATAATCTAACCAACTCATGTCGCAACCGTATGCATACAATCCATTGTGCGTCCCTTTGTTATCCCAAGAAACACAATATGGTAGTCCTCTAAAATCACCCCAGGTTGTAGTCGATTTTTTTGCAATATGGAACAATTCGTTTTTATTTTTTTTAGGTGCATCTTTGTACCAATCGTCTAATAATTTTTGAACAACACACACGCGACCATCGCTGCCCCAAATAACTTTTATTGGAGGAACGCGATATTTCTCTTTTACGTGATGAAAGTTTTTACCAACACGTTTTGTGTTCATGAGGTTAGACAAAGATGCGTACCACGACGCGCGCGCAATTCTAAAAAACGGTGCGAGAATTTGTTCGTTTTTACAATCTTTATCAAAAATAAATAATAATGTTGCGCGCTCACCGTCTTGCATTAGAACTGGTTTATTTACATATCCATCTTGCAAATCATCAATAGACTCTATAATCGCTCCTTGATCTATCCACAATTCTTTTATATGACGATTATCAATTTGTTCAGAAAATAGTTCTTGTAATCTTTCAGAAAATGTAACAACATCCTTAACATTAAATTCTTGAACATTTACGTAATCTTTTGTGCTTCCGTAAATACGTTCTAAATTTTTACGTTCCTGTTTTATTTTTAATGTGGAGAGTTTATTAATTTTTTCGCCCAATTCGTCAGAAAAGCTGCTTAATACTTTGTCCAACACAAATGTAAGTTTATCTATTGGCAAAATAGTTAAGTGGTTACTTTCTACCTGCTTCATAATTTCATAGAGCGCAAGCCGCGTAAACGTTTCTGATTTTAATGCATCAAGTATTTTTAATTCATGATCGTTTTTTAATGTGTGGAATAAATGTGCATCAGAAACAAAGTCGGCATACGGACTCATTGCAACATCAAACTGTTTATTAATTAACGCAAGTTGCTGAATTAAATAATTGATCCTGATGTTTTCTCGCGAGGAACGTGGAAACATACTTAAAAAATCTACAAACACTATTTTTTCTATTTTTTGAGCGCGCAACTTATCAACTAAATCTCGCATAAACGCCTTATATGCACATGGAAACATAATCCCCTCAAAAAACAACATTTGTTCTGCCAATGGATTTTTTAAACCAATTGAATCGACATCCGCAAGCGGAACAAGAATTCTAACACTTGCTGGAAGCGAATAATCAAAAATGTAATGTTTGCCTTTGTAAATAAAAGTCACCCACCGATTTGTCTTAAACTTTTTTAATAAAAACAAATTTTTAATAAATGCTTTTTCTGGATCGTATTCATTATTTACTTCAAAACAAAACCACGATTTCTTTAAAAGAATATTTTCTACTTCTTGGCAACGCCGTTTATGTTTTTCAAACAGCTGTTCCTTATTTTTTATAACAAACTCTTCTATTGCATCTACTTCTTCTAAATCTGTAAGTTGTACTTTGGTGTCGGCATAGACTAAACCATCTGGTTTGTAGGTAAAGTGACTCATTTGCGCAGGTAAATCTGCAATATAAATATCGTTCCCGCAATCATAGATTGCCGCTAACTGCGAAGATGAATTATCTACCTGATCAAATTGTTCGTATTTGTTTCCGTTCTTTAAAACGTTCCTCACGTTGCCAAGCATGGTGCTTTTTCCAACACCGTCCACAAAACTATTAAAAATATATGCTGTTGGTTTGTTGTCATATTTTTTTAAAGAGTTTTCTAAAAATCGATTCACAAATGTTTGTGCATGGAAAGTTGCTGCCTTTTTCTGATTTTTAGAAATTTTAATTGGATATGTGATATCCGGCCCAGCAAAATATTTAAACAACGGAACCTTGGAACGTTTTACATGGCGCGCGTGTTCGATAGAAAATAAAATGTCCTGCGTTCCCGCAACGTGCCGATCACCGTTTTTAATTTCGTAATCATAAAGTGTTTGCCAAAAATTAATTAATGTTTCGAATAACGAATCGGTATCTTTTTTTGAAATTATTTTTTCAATTTTTTCTTGTTCGTCCAGCATTGTTGGGAAAATGTTTCCAAATGCGTGGTGCTGGTAAAGAACGGCATTTTTTTCAAAAATATCCACCGCGTGCGCATTGATATGTTCAAATAATGGATCTTCTGATTTTAAAATTACTTTTTCTATGTGATTACAATACCTGAACAGAAATCCAGTCATTAATCCAAATCTATTGTGCAACCGCAACGACCACCCTATTTTATTTTTGGTACTCGCTTCGTCGTTAATTTTGTTGCCCTGGTGATCCTTTATGTTTGTGTAAAAAGCGGGAACCGCTTGTTCTTCGTAACCGGCAATAACAATTCTACCTTTTACATCAAACTCTTCTTCAACAAGAGCATCTTCTAATTCGTCTAAACTTTTTGCTGTTTTATCTAAAAGAAAAGGATGGTACTCGTGCGCATAGCGCCCCGCTCCATTTAGTTCGTAATATGTTAAAAAACTTTTAGAAAATTCCGCACGAAAAGCTTCCCTGTCTTGGGCAAACAGTGATGTTGTAATAAATAAGCAAAAGAATAAATTATAAAAAAATAATTGTTTAATTACATTCATCTTTTCTTGCCACCTTGTTTATTATCCTCTTCTCTTTCTTGTACTTCCTTCTGCCACAACTGAAACACTTTTTTGAAGCGTTTAAAATATGTTTGATACACTTCTTCGTGTTTGCTTCCCGATAATTTTTCTACTAATCGCTCCATTAAATACAATAGCGATTCTATTTTTGGCCAATCTTTTTTGTCGCGAAACGGTGATAAAATGTGTGTATTTAATTTTATTACAATGTAATCGAAATGGAGCGCGCACAAATCTTTGTATGCAGCTTTTCCGTGTTCATCCCAATAATCTTTAAGTGAAATAAAATTATATTCCTTCCCGCGCGGCATTGTTTCGCCGTAATAAAAAATATGAATAGAGTCATCTTTTAAATTTAATCTTGCTAATGCCACAAACTGTTCGATAATTGTCATTTCTGAAATTATTGAATCTAAAAAACGAACATCAAAGTTTTTTTTGTTGTTCTGAAAATACATCCACGGCTCGTCAGAAAACTTATTTGCAATTTTTTGTATCGCTTCGTCAATTTTGTCTGCCTTCATAGAAAGAAACTTTTTGGTCATTACTTTTGCACTTGGATAATATGTTTTCCAGTAATATTCAAAGGATTTGTTTTTTTGTTTGGTTTCAGTTGCGCTCTGATCCTTCGATACATTCTTCTCCGCTAAAAGCTTCGAAGAACACTCAGGATGAGCGGAGTCCATAATATCAGAATTTAAAATAACACGCTCACCCTGAGTGCCTGACATTTTTTCAGAAAATGGAAGGTGTATCGAAGGATCAGAGCGTACCGATAAAAATGTGATTGTTAAGAAATAAGCCGCGACTGCAGCCTTACGCTTTAAGTACAACATGTTCATACTTTTCTAAAAATTTGTCCCACTCTTGGCCAAGGCGAACAATCATTTTTTGTGTTTCTGGGGACAATTCAAAGTCTTCGCGCGCATCGATGTCGTCCATTAAACTTTGCGTACATTGATTTTGGTATGTCATTAATCTGTTAATTCCAAAACACACAAAACTTTCTTTTTCTGGGCGTTTGCGTTTTGTTTTCGCGAGCATAAACCCACAAAGATCGACCGATGCATTTGTAAATTCACGATAATTTTCTATAACTTCTTTTCTTATGTTGTCCAAAAAGCTTATGTCGTCTTTTACAAAATCTCGTTTTACATCATAAGCTGAATCACTAAAAGTGCTCATTGAATTTATTAAATGCCAAAACATTATTTGCACATTTGCAGCAAACCGAGAAAATGAAAACTTACTTCTTGTGATACTTGTTGAATAAAAATCTTTGATTCGTGATGCGGTACTAGATAAAACTGAACACACACCTTTTGCTACCGCTAAAGCTATAGATGTTTTAAAAATATAAGAAACGGTACCAAGATCATGCGGTATGCGAGAAGTCCCGGATTCTTCAGATCTGTCTTCTGGTTTGTTTCTATTTTTGTACAAAACAACACTACCAACACTACCAACACTGCCACCAACAACACCTGCCGTTATCAACACTTTTTTCGCAACATTCTTTTTAAATTTACAATCAAATTCTTTTGCTTTTTTTTGAATCGTTTTCGCATCGACAAATGTTAAAACTTGTTCGCGACTTTGCACGGGCGCAACAAAGATTGTTGATAAAATAAAACATAGAAATATATTTTTTTTTGTTTTCATCTTTTTATAACCCCCACTCGTCTCGAGTGTCCTTCGAAGCACAAAGTGCGTAGTAGGACGTATCGAGAAATTCAAACTAAATTATAAGTCATATCCACCGGCACCATAGCCACCACCATAGCCTCTGTCATATGCCCCGTGATTTGCAGCATGACTTACAGCTTTTCCATTTCCTTTTTGAATATTTACTAAATCTGTAAGTTTATCAGAAAAACGACTTATGTGTGATTGCAATGCTTTAATATGTCTCTGGGAAGGTACAGCAGAAATTTCTCTAAATGTAGGCTTTCCATCTATATGATCTTGCAACATCTTTACCGCTTTGTATAATAAATCAGCATTAAAACAAATTTGCGAATCTTTTTTATAAAAAACTTTTAAACCTTCTATCCCATTAAGAACAGATTCTAATGTTCCAGAATATAGTGGAATTTGCTCAACCCAATTTGCATCTTTTAATATTTCAGCTTCTTCGTCTTCAGCCCCTTCTCCCAACACACGCTTGCTATGACCACGATATCCAATTTCATCTTTTGCAAAGTCTCTCGAAAGTGTCATCAAAGAGTTTGTCATCACAGAAATTCCCCTGTTCCACGCGGTGATATCTTTTGTATCAATAATTATTGATGTCCCGCGAGTCATGTAATACCAGGACCTTGCAATCGATTTCCCCATTTTTTCGAACACGCTGGTAAATCCTGTTTCAATTTTCATACCAAGCGGTTTTACCGCACGTTCAACTGCAGAACTACCAAAGGCCGTTAAAAATCCTGTGGCAGGGTTTCCAGATAAATCTACATGGAAATCTTTGTCATCAGAAAGACCTCGTCCAATTGCATCAGAAAAAACGGCTAATGGAGTTCCCATGTTGTTAACAGTTTTATAAAGCTTGCTGTATAATTCATATTCCATTTCATCATCTTCATCTTTTTTGCCTTTTTTCATCTTTTCAAGAGCCCTGTCTTTTTCCGATTCTTTGTGATCTTCTATGAATTTTTTCACATCAGCAACAAGAGCATCTTCTTTCTGTTTTAATTCTTCTCGGCTATAAGTTAAGACTTCCTTCCCTGGATCTCCCTTTACTTTTTCTCCGTCATACTTTTGTTGTGCTGTCTTCAGATCCTTGCTTAACTTGTCCCATCTAGAATGAATCTCAAAAACAGTACCGTCTGCGGCTTTTGTTAATTTTTCTTCAGTACCATAACGTTTTCCGTCACGAAGAGCTCTGTCGACCTTCCCATAAACTTCTTCTTTCGCGTGATCAAGAAATGCTTGCAAATCACCTCTTTGTCTAGCCAAAGGTTGACCACCCCTTTGTTGACCGTCCACTGCTTGTTGCTCTGAACCTTTAACAAAGTCATCTCTAGCTTTCTTAAGCTCATCAATAGAATTTCTCGTAACAACTTTTTTAATTTCCTCTTCTATCCTTTTTTCATCATCTTTTAACTTGTTTAAGTAAGCTTCTGTTTTTTCGAGATCAGGAAGCTTACTTCTACTGGTTTCTAACACATCTAATCTGTCTCTGAATCCCTTAACTGCTGAATCCTCAAAAACCCCTTTATCTTGTTTATACTTCTTGCTGTTGGGAAGATGCTCAAACATACCTTTTCCCATTCCGATAACAGCTAAAGATTTTGCACGCTCTTCAATCTTTTGCATAATTTCAATTTTACGCTGCGCATCACGAAGTGCAGGATTGCCGCGCAAAAGATCTGGATCTATTCCAAATCCCATATTACGCTGAGCAGCAAAACCATCTGTATCACCAACAGCAGCGCCCAAAAAACCAACAATTAAAAATGAAAAACAAAATAAGTGAATAATATTCTTAACTCGATGACCAAACATTGTACCTCCGTTTAATCAAATGTATTTTTATCAAAATCTTTATAACCCCCACATCCAACGTCTTTAAAAGATTAAATTAAAAAGAATTTTTGTTCAAACGCCCCGGTTTTCGCGTTACTGATTGTAATCTTTTTGTTACGGGAAGAATAGAAGTAGTATCAGGCAGTCAAAGTGTCGGGTAATTCTCTTACATAATAAGAAAGATACCGTCCTTTCTCTTCAAGAGAAAAAGCCCCTAAAACTAACCGTACAATAGATGGAAATAATTCATGTTCTTGGTCTGGAAGCAAGAATTCTAAAATCGTTTGTCCTTTGCTATCGAAGTTACGTACAAAGTTTTTAAACTGAGATTCTGATGTAGCCTTAAGTAATAATAATGTACAAAATATTCTTGGCATATCTAATCCATGATCTTCGCTATCAAGCAAACTCATATCAGAAACCGCAGCACTACGTCTTAACCCTTCTGGTTCTGAACAAAGTAAACTCATATCATCTACAGCAGCAACCCGCTTAAACCCACCTGCTTGTACCAACCCAGTAGAAAAAATAGAAATAGATAAAAATAAAAAGATTTTTTTCATTTTAGAACTCTTGTGTGAAATATGTTACTTAGAAAAAATACGTTTCAAATATTTTCCGGTGAAACTTTTCTTTGATAAAGAAACTTTTTGTGGCGTTCCAGTTGCAACTATACTGCCACCGGCATCTCCCCCCTCAGGTCCAACGTCGATAATGTAGTCCGAATTTTTTAAAACGTCCAGGTTATGTTCAATAATTAACACAGTATTTCCGCGATCGACCAATCTATTTAACACCTGCAATAATTTGTCGACATCGCAACTATGTAATCCTGTTGTTGGTTCGTCTAAAATATAAAATGTTTTATTGCCGCGTTTTGCAAGTTCGTCTACCAACTTTATTCTTTGTGCTTCCCCTCCAGAAAGTGTTGTTGAGGGTTGGCCAAGTTTTATGTACTCGAGCCCGACGTCACACAAAAGTTGTAATCTTTTTTTAATTCTTGGAAACGCATCAAAAAATTCGAGCGCGTCGCGCGCCGATAAATCAAGAACGTCAGAAATGTTTTTTCTTTTGTATGTAATTTCTAAAGTTTGCTGGTTGTAACGTTTTCCTTTGCAAGATTTACAAATTAAAGAAACATCTTCTAGAAAATGCATCGGAACTTTTATAACTCCGTCGCCGTTACATTCAAAACAGCGACCTTGTTTTACATTAAAACTAAATTGTCCCATGGCGTAACCGCGCGCGTTACTTTCTGGTAATGACGCAAATAATGAACGAATGTCGTTAAAAATTCCTAAATATGTTGCGGGATTGGAACGCGGCGTTCTTCCAATTGGTTTTTGGTTAACTAAAACAACATTGTCTATTTGTTCCACACCTTCTATGGATTCAAAATTTCCGTGAATTTTATATCCCTTGTTGCAATACTGCTGCAAATACGGCGCGAGAGTTTGTGTAACCAAGCTACTTTTCCCGGAACCAGACACACCCGAAACCGCGCATAAAATTCCTAGCGGAAATTGCACATCCACATTTTTTAAATTATTTGTGTATGCACCTTTTATTTTAATTGAACCTTTTGGCAACCTTCTTATTTCTGGCATTTCAATTCTTTTTCTGCCCGACATATATCCGCCAGTTAAAGAATCTGGATTTTTTTCAATTTCTTTTGGCGTTCCGATTGCAGTTATTTGGCCACCCAAGCGCCCGGAACCAGGTCCCATATCGATTACATAATCTGCAGCCTTCATGGTATCGATGTCGTGTTCGACAACCAAAACAGTGTTTCCTTGGTCGCGCAAAAGTTTTAATGTTTCTATTAACCGATTATTATCTCTTTGATGCAAACCAATACTTGGTTCATCTAAAACATAAACAACACCACTTAATGCAGAACCAATTTGTGTTGCCAAACGAATTCTTTGGCTTTCTCCGCCGGAAAGTGTGCGCGATTGCCGCGCGATTGTTAAATAAGAAAGACCAACATTGTATAAAAATGTTAAACGATTAATAATTTCTTTTAAAATTGAAGCCGCTATTTCTTTTTTTTGTTCGTTTAATTTTAATGTTTTAAAAAATGTAAGTGATTTTTCTACAGAAAGATTTGCAACATCATAAATGTTTTTCTCGCCAATTGTCACCGCGAGCGCTTCTGGTTTTAAACGTTTTCCTAAGCAACTTCTGCATGCAATTTCTTTTGAATACTTTCCTATAAAAAAAGTGGTATTAGACCACTCTTGAACAAAACCAAGACCATGACAGTCTGAACACGCACCAACGGGAGAATTAAAAGAAAAAAATCGCGGTTCTAACTCTGGGAATGATCGCGCGCACTTCAAACAAATTCTACTAGACGAATACAAATGTTCTTTTTCTTTAGAATCAATAATTTTACACAACCCGTTTGTAATAGAAAATGCGCGGTCGATACTTTCTTGAACTCGCGGGAGGTCTTCCTGGTTTATTTCAATTTTATCGATCAAAACATCGATGGTGTGCTTGTATTGTTTTTGCAATTTTACATTGTCGATATCTTCTGGCTTTTTAAATTTGTATATTTTGCCGTCAATAACAAATCTATAAAAGCCTTTTTCGAATAAATCTTTTAATTCGTTTTTGAACTCACCTTTTTTATCGTTTGCGATTGGCGCGGCGATGGTGATTATTTCACTATTAAAATGTTCTACGAGCATGTGCGTAATGTTTTGCGCAGACTCTTCTTTAATTTCTGTTTTACATTCTGGGCAATGCGGCGTGCCGACTCTCGCAAATAACACACGTAAATAATCATAAATTTCTGTAACTGTCCCGACCGTGGAACGAGGATTAGAACTTACTGTTTTTTGATCAATTGCAACCGCCGGACATAAACCATCTATTTTCTCAACGTCCGGTCTTTTTGAAACTCCAAGAAATTGTCGCGCATACGCAGAAAGTGATTCTACATATCTACGACGACCTTCTGAATAAATAGTATCCAACGCTAACGACGTTTTTCCCGAACCGGAAGGTCCAGTAATAACGGTTAACGTATTTTTTGGAATTTCTACATTAATGTTTTTTAAGTTGTGCTCTTTAGCACCAATAACTCTTATTTTATTTTTGATCATACTTTTTTATTAAATTTTATTATAAATTCCCCAAGAACCTATATAAGTATAGTAAACGTTTAATAATTTGTCATTTTCCACAATTATAAAAAAAAACAACATTATGTTTATTTTTATAATTTTTTTTCTTATTATTAGTGTTTCCAGGAAAAATTAACGTTTATTTTCCTATCGTTTTAACCATTTTATGTAAAAGGGTCCTATGAAATGAACTATACGCCTTCCAAGAGAGAAAAAGAAACTCTTGAAAGACCTATTTTTGTGCGGGAAGAACGTGAAACAATTATCACGGGAAACCGAATCCCACAAGATTATTTTGTAACTCAGGGAACGGGGGAAAGCGATATAACCATTCATGCTGGTTCGTACCATCTCGCATTAAAAGAATGTGGTATAGAAATGTGCAACATAATCACATATTCTTCCATTATGCCTGGTGTGGCCAGACAAACAGAAAAACCAAATAATCTTATTCATGGCTCTGTCATGGAATCTATTATGGCAGTATCGCATGCCAAAAAAGGAGAACGTGCAACAGCCGGAATTATCTATGGCTGGCTGTACAATAAAAAAACTAATAAAAAACTTGGCGGGTTAGTTTGCGAACACAATGGCAACTATACAGAAGATGAGATAGAAGGAAAACTTCATGCAAGTCTTAATGAACTCTATATAAATGGATTTGATCAAGAATTTGATATTCGAGAAACAACTCTACTTAAAGAAAGTTTAGTTCCAACCAAAAACTTTGGAACAGCCATGGTCGCCATTTGTTTTACATCTTATATTTATCCAATCATAAAGCGATTTTAAAAACATGCCTGACAAAAACAACTTTGGAGATCTTCCCAAGGAAAACTCCAACAAAGAAAATTCTAAAATCGTAATCATTCCAGTCCCGTACGATGAAACAAGCACTTGGATTAAGGGTGCCGACAAAGGACCAGAAGCAATAATAGAGGCTTCGGGAAACATGGAACTTTACGATATAGAAACAAACTCACAAGTTTATCTTCGTGGAATTTACACTTCACCTCCAATTATTGAGAATTCATCACCAGAAAAAATGGTTACAGCTGTTCAAAAAACTATTACAACACTAATCAAAGAAAATAAATTCATCGTAGTTCTTGGCGGAGAACACTCTGTAACAATAGGCGCGGTTAAGGCACACGCGGAACACTATAAAAATTTAAGTGTTTTACAACTTGACGCACATTCCGACTTGCGCGATGAGTATGACGATTCAAAATATAACCATGCTTGTGTTATGGCGCGCGCAAAAGAACTCTGCCCAATTGTACAAGTTGGAATTAGAAGCATGGACGTATGTGAAAAAGAAAACATGGATACGTCCCGCGTATTTTTTGCAAAAGATATTTATAAAAACACAAACTGGATCGAACAAGTTAATAAAAAACTTACTGAAAACGTTTATATTACTATCGACCTGGATGTTTTTGATCCATCAATTATGCCATCAACCGGAACCCCCGAACCGGGCGGAATGCTCTGGTATAATGTGTTAGAATTACTAAAAACAATAAGCAAAGAAAAAAATATTGTTGGGGTTGATGTTGTGGAGCTTTGTCCAAATGAACAAAACAAAGCGCCAGACTTTATGGCCGCAAAATTAATTTACAAACTTCTTAGCTACAAATTTGAGGACGAAGCAAAATGAATAAAAAAGATTTGCTAAAAGACACAATACAACACATCGACATAAAATCATTTGATTCCACACAGATCATAGAAAGCATGAGCAAAATGTCTTTCACCGCCAGAGAAACGGCGCGCGCGGCCAAAATTTTAGACAGAATGATTGCAGACAAAGACAGCGTAAACATTTTAACAATCGCCGGCAGCACCAGCGCAGCGGGATGCATGCAAATTTATGTTGAAATGATTAAAAACAATATGATCGACGCAATTGTTTCTACCGGTGCATCGATTGTGGACATGGATTTTTTTGAAGCACTTGGTTTTAAACACTACAAAGGAAGCCAAGATGTTGATGACACAAAACTTCGCGACCTTTACATCGACCGAATTTATGACACCTATATTAATGAAGAAGATTTACAGGCGTGCGATAAAACTATTTTTGAAATTGCAAACACATTAGAACCTCGCCCATACTCATCACGAGAATTTATAAAAGAGATGGGTAAATATTTAGTAAAAAACGCAAAGAAAAAAGAATCACTTGTTCAAACAGCCTACGAACATGATGTACCAATTTTCTGCCCTGCTTTTTCTGACTGCAGCGCCGGATTTGGACTTGTTCTCCATCAAGAAAAAAATAAAGATAAACATGTCACGATTGATTCCGTTCGTGACTTCAGAGAATTAACAGAAATTAAAATGCAAGCAAAAACATCTGGTTTGTTTATGATTGGCGGCGGCGTACCAAAAAACTTTGCACAAGACACAGTTGTCTGCGCAGAACTTTTGGGCAAAGAAGTTCCAATGCATAAATATGCGATTCAAATAACAGTTGCCGATGTTCGCGACGGCGCGTGCTCGAGTTCAACTTTAAAAGAAGCTTGTTCTTGGGGAAAGGTCGACACAAATTACGAACAAATGGTTTATGCAGAAGCAACAAGTGTGCTTCCATTAATTGTTAGTTATGTGTATCACCAAAAGAATTGGGAAAACCGCGCTCCGCGAAAATGTAGTAAGTTATTTGAGTAAGGACCGTTCGTGTAACCCTTCGAGACAATTTTTTCAATCCTACGGATTTTAAAAAATCCCTCAGGGCGAACGGGGTTCTTATTTATTAATAAGCATCATACAGAATAATTAAGAAAAGTTTTTATTTATATTGATCCCGTTCGCCCTGAGGGATTTCGAGTAAAACAAGAAATCGTCTCGAAGGGTTCTACGAACGGACCTCAGTCTAAAGCGCAAAGTTAATGCTTACAGGCAGAAAACATTAAGTACGTTTCTTTAATTTTTTACAAATACCTGTGCAATTATTCTAGAAAATAACGTCGTGTGCTACAATATCACACGACGTTTGGGAAAAGTTTTTTATATTTGGGGAAATCGTATGAACACAAAACGAATATTTTTTAAATTAATTATTCTTGTATGCATGATGCACGCAACAACACCTGTTTTTGCAGCGAAAGAAAAAGTAGACACATGTGGCATTTGTTTGGAGGAACTAGATAAAGTAACTTTGAAATGTAGCCACACTTTTCATTCCAAATGTATTTTGAAGTGGGCCGATACCGATGGCGCTCAAGAAACATGTCCTATCTGCCGTGCGCTACATAAAATTCCTCGTGGAGCAACGGTAGTCCCCCTGAAAGCGACTTTCGCTGAGCCAAAAATAACATTGCTCGTTCCTAGCAACTTGGAAACAATAGAAGAATCTTTTTTTAAAGAAATTTTTGAAATTTACAACCGGGAATTTAGACCTAGCATATATACCGATCCCACAAATGCCCCCCAGCAATTTCAAGACATGGTTCCTTGTTTATTACTTGGAAATAATGACGACTTTAAACATTTGTTGCGCAACTTTCATGGCTACGAATCAGAATATTTTGAAAAAAGACGGCCTTGGTATAATTCATTTATGAGTACGGCCGGAGTCGGTGTCATTGCTTATATATTCACTTTCTTTTTTGCACACAATTTGTATCAACAATTTGGATACTATGCAATATCTTTTATTGGTGCTGCTATTTGTATAGAAGAGATAGAAAAAAAATCATATTTCAAAATTACCCGTTTTCTAGCAGAAACAGAAGATTTCAAAGAAAGAATCGTAGACATTTTTGGGGCACAGGAAAACTGGATTTTAGTTTTTATTCCCAAAGAAAAAATCAATACAGAATTAGAAATGGAACAGTGGCAAAATGAAATGAAAAAACGTGAGATTACGGTTCAATTTGTAACCACTTCACCTTAAAACGCAAAGTGCATAGAAATATTTAATTCATACATTCGTTGTGTGTTTCTTCCCGCAAACGTATAAAGTACACCTGAATTCATATGCCAGTTTTCGTCCCAGCGATATGTAAGTGACAAGCCAGCGTTGTGCGCAACTTCGTATGAATTATCGGTTAAAACGGAACCATCATAAGAATATCCTGATTGTCTAAAACCAAGATAATCTTTACCTTTTGCTTTTAAAGAATAATAAAGATCCAATCCCATATGTTTTTTTGTTTTTATCCAAAAAATATTTCCCAAAGTTGCATCGATTTCCGATCCGCTGTGGATCTTTGTTTTTGTATGAGAATCAGAAAATCTTCTAAATGTTGTATCTCGTTCTTCAAATGTTGGTGCGGTTGTCACATAAATAAGATTTCCTGCAAACGGAGTAAAACTTTCTCCGGCTTTTGCGCCGGCAGTTAATTCTGCCTGCGTTTTTTTCTCTGGAACCCGTCGGTAAACTGTTGCCGGAACTCTATAAATCACGCGCAGAAACGCGTGCGGCGAGAAAAATTTCTTTTTAAAAAATGATATCGCTCCAAACAATGACATTTCTGCAAAACCACCATTCCCTAATTCAGGATCCCACAATTTATAAACGTCTCTACGTTTTGCAGTTGGAATAAGGCAACTCACGCCCACAACACATCTATCACAATGATTAGATTGTATTTCGCTGTTTAAGAAAAATAAAATATCCCCAACGCCAACTTCTGTGTCCGCCCGATTAAAAGCATTATTTTTTTTGCTTAATACATCTTCTAAAAAATCTTCTAGATCATCGTATGAATTATAAAATTTAGGTGTTACTCCCTGGAGTTGTTCTTTTAATCCTGATGAAATACTTGATTCCAAAGAAATATTGTTTCTTTGCCTTACAAAAGGAATTTCTAAACCAAAAGAAACATCTTTATTAATAACATGATGCGCGTAACGCAACGTTACTTGTTGAGTATTTGTTGACGCATCAAAAATTAATCTTTGATCTCTTAATAAATATAAATAATGATATTGGCCATCTTTTGTAGCTGGAGCATCGTCGTCGTATGCAACCAAACTATTAAGCACCCCATCTTCTAATAATTTACTCGCAAGAACAACATCTTTTACATACATTGCCTCTTCACCAAAAACGAGGTGTGAAATATCTTGCGAACTTCCATTTGATGAAAACGCTTTTGTTGAAAATTTTCCGCGCAGGTCTACAGAAAAAATGTCGCGAGGTTCATAAATTGCCGCGCAAAATGGCCATGTTGGAAGTAATACTTGTTTTCTTTTTGTTATTTGTTTCTTTTCTTTTACTTCGTTCACTTCTTGAATTCGTTGTTTAAGATAACCCCGCAAAGAAAGTAACGTATTTGTTTTTCTTTGCGAGGATTTTTCTGTTTTTTTGTCACAATCTGTAAAAGAAATGACTTTATCTTGCATAACATGGAGCTGTCGATTAATTTCTGTTTTTACTCGTTCTAAATATTTATCACTGGCGCACAGCATGGTAGAAAAAACAAAACAGAAAAAAACAAGTGACGATATTTTTTTTATACACACACTTCTTACCTCCGTTTTCTCAGGCTAATTTTTTTTAAGCTTTTTTTCTTTTTTGTTAATAATGCTTCATCAATGGTACTCAAAAGACGTTCGTACCTAGACTCTTCTTTTTCTACCGCACCAAGTTGTTTTGCAACTTCTTGTTTAATAACATCATCAATAAGAACATCATCGACAACAGATTCTTCCATTGCTCGTGAGGGCGTTCGTACAACTTGTCGTTGCAAGTCATCCAAACGATCACTAACTAATTGTACCTGTCCTCTAATTTTTTCTTCTGTTAACCCTAATCTATTTTTTATTCCCTCTGTATATAATTCTTGTTGATCCTTATGTAACATTTGTCTTTGTAAATTATCTAAACGATCATCTATGCAACCAATTTCTTTTTTAAGATTGCGTTTAGCCATAGTCAAATATTCTTCTAATAATTCGCTATGGTCTCCTTTGTTTTTACCATTAATCACTTCTTTTTTAAGCATTTCTAATTGATCGTTAATCGCCGTAATTTTATTGCTAATTGCTACTTCTGTTGAAGACACACTACCCATAATTGCATCGACATCAACCTCTTTTTTATTAGAAGGCAAAACATCTAGTTGTAATTTATCAAGCCTGTCGTTAATCAAACCAACTTGACCTTTAATTTGATTTTCAGTAACTACCAAATATTTTTTTAACGCATTTTCATAACCACTGTCATCAACATTTGATACAATTTCGTTTTGAAGCGTATCAAGACGAACATTTATTTTATCGACTTGGCTACTCATATACTTTTCGGCAATATCAAGATGATTTTTAATGGCAAGATTATATTCTTTTTTATGTACCGTCATATCAACTTTATTTGGTAGATCAGTCAACCGGCTACTTATTAAATCAACCTGTTTTTCAATGTGATTCTTCATTGCAAGCATATATTTTTCTAGTAAATAAGGTTGTTTATTATCTTCTAAAGATTCTGAGTCTTCTTCACTCAAATTCTCAAAACGTTCAAGAACTGTAACCATTTTGTCTTTTATATTGTCTTCTATTAATGCCAAACGAGTTTCAAATGAAGTTGCTTTTTTTGCAACATCAATCATATGTTCAACGTTTTCTTTTAGATTCTGAACTTCTGTTTTAATTCTATCTTCAGTTGCTGTAAGTCGTTCTTCTAATGCTTCCACTAACCTAGATTCCAAATTTTTCACGCCAGCAATTTCTATATTATTTACATCAGGTTCTCTAAATGCACGCTGAAAAACAAATGCTCCTCCAAAAAACACCAACGATAACGCAATTAAAATATCTTTATTCTTTTGAATCTTTTTAAGAAATTTCATTACTTCTCCACGTTTTTTATTTTGAGAAGATTTGTTTTTTTGTTTCACAGCTACTCTTTCTTTTTAGAAAAAATTTACTCACGATTTCCATCACTATCAATTGTTATAAATTCATCGTTATTTGTAATATAAACTAATCCCGCTGTTGTATTTTCACTTACAACTACATCATTAGCCAACAAACTTACAATAACTCCTGTAGACGTTCGTAATTTATTATTACCAGCTACATCTGTAAACGCTGTACTTTCTGTTAATACTGAAACTTGATTTATTAATCGTTTTACTAAATTTAAAGAATTTAATGTTGTTTGTATTTGAACTTCATTATGTAATGTTCCAATAAATTCTGTTCCTGCATATTGAACATATCCACCAGTTGTCAATGTTCCTTCAATTCCATTCCATGCAATTGCAGAACTTGATCCTAAAACTAAAACGCCACCATTATCTATATATAATTCACTATTTTTCCCAACCACAAATGATTGTAAATCGCCACCCGTTGAAACGTTACTGTTCGCATTAATTTCGAATGCGCCACCGTTTCCAATGTAAAGTGATGAATTTGAATTAATCGATAATGTACTTGTTGCTTTATGTAGAGATAATTTTGCCTTACGTAACGGTGTTGTACTTGCTATCACATCAGCGTCCGTCATCGCTTCTACACGAACTCTCCCGCCTAAACCAACTGTAAAATTAATAACATTATTTGTACTTTCACCAATAAAAAGTTGTTGATCTGTATCAACATTTATCTCTGCTTCATTTTCTACAACAACATTTATTTTTCCTTTTATTGTTGAACTACCAGTTGCAAGTTGTAAAACCGCAGAATCTTTTAATGAAAAATAAGAAGCGGTCCCGCCTGTTCCATTAATAGATATACCATCGGCAAATGTAACTGTTCCTTTTCCTCTAAACTCTAATCTTGCACCTGCTGGTAAACTAACAGATGAATTTAAGAAAATTTCTGGATCATCTTGTGAATTATCAAATTCAAAAATAAGTTGTGAATTTTCTGTAAACACTAATGTTCCATTAATTGTAAAACTTTTACCAATTTCAATTTTACAGTTAGAACCAGTAACGTAAATCGTATCGTCCGCCTTAAGTGTTACATCATTACTTCCCTGTTTTACATACGCATCTTTATCTATAACTAAATTCAAAATTTCTGAATCATTTACACCAAAATTATTTATTGTTCCATCTTTAACACCAATACTTCCTTTTGCATTATTTAGGCTTAAAGATGAATACAACACATAAAGATCATAGATAACGGAAACATCATTAAATGATCGCAATTGGAAACCATCGCTAGTGAATAAATTTCTTTTTACACTTGAAAAAAGATCTAATGGGTTTTCTCCTTGCGATAACAAATAACTAACCGCAACATCTCTGTACTGAGAATACGGTGGTACAACCGTTGGTTTATCAATTAAAATTGGCGAACGTACAATATTGGAAGAAATAGCATTTGAACTTTCGCTGATTAAATTTAAACCCACACCCATCGTGAACGATACGGCTGTTTGTTTTATTGGTGAACCACAAATTTCAACATGATTTCCACCAACATAAGAATTTTGTCCCACAACAAATGAATTTCCACCAGTATTAGTAACTTTTATATATGGATCATCAAAAATTAATTTCGCTAATCCATTTGCAGACTCAATATTTAAAAATAAATTAAAAAATGAAACATCTTGGGTGTAAGGAGTTAAACCACTAACAAAAAATCTTATATGTAATTCGTTTATCCAATTATCTGCAAACCACAAATTTCCGCTAAAAATAACCGAATTTCTTTTTAAGCACAAAACATTTTCTGTATTCGCAACATAAAAATTCATACTTGTATCTTGTTCTACATCAACAACCGCTGACTCTAATAATCCAATTGCACCCTTATTACTACTAACGGTTGTATGTTGAATATATTTTTCACCAATAAGTTCAACATTTTCTAATCCCCAAATCATTCCATAAAGTGTAAATATTTTTAAGAGACCCCTATCTTTATAAATCCACATTAAAGAATTTGGATTTATGTTGAATCGTTTGCACCTTCCCAAGCCACGCATTATAAATGTTCCACCAGCCTTGGTAAAGTTTATTCTTCCTTGATCCCACACGATGTCTTCTGCTAACTCAAACGTAACATTTTCATTAATATTCAGTTTTGATGTTGCACCTAAACTAAACGTGTTTCTGTTTAAACGCATTAACGTAATATTTTTTAAAGTTAAAGTTTTTCCTTCTGCAATTGTAAGTTGCGAACTGCCAGAATCGGAAAAAATAATAATTGCACCATTGCCATCAATTGTAATGTTATCGTTAGCTTCTATTCCCTCCGCAAGATGTAGTTCAACAATTTGATCGAGAGTTAAAGAAGACATCCCGTCACCGTAAATTAATTGTTCCGTTATGTCTGAACGACAACCAGAACAACCTTCAACTCCCCCGTCTCCTTCTTCTATCACAATTGTTGTAGCGCTAATTGCTACCGTCCCTTCCGCAGAATTAACTCTTCTTAAGATCCCATTATTTACAAGCGCTAAGTTACCTGATGCCAAATTTAACGCCAAATTTGTTTCATCATCTTCTGCAAATAACGGATACGGTAAACATAATTTTCCAGAATCAGAAGTGTCTGCAAAACTCAAGTCGTCAACCCACAAAGAAACACCGTCAACAGTCAACGATGCATTATTATTGAATGTCCAAAATTTATCACCCAAAATAAAAACGGATTCTCCTTCAACATAAATACTTCCAACGTCTGTTGTGCATGTTTCTGCTAATTGAATAGTAGTATTTACAAGACGAATTTGCGCGTTATCACCAAGCATTTCTAAAGAAAAGTTGCCAACGTCTGCTAGCATAATATCTGTTAACAATAAAACGGCGCCATCTTCTAAAAGTAATCTTCCTGTTCCGGTAAACAAAAGCATGGAACCATTTCCGTTAATAATATTTGTTCCTGTAAATCTCCATGTTTCATACAATGTTAAAGAAGAACTCAAAACAATATCCTGTGCATCTTCCCAATAAAGTTCAGACGTCCAACTTTGTGAATAATCTTGACCCAAAACAATTCTTCTTCCATTAACATGAATTGTTCCCGTGTTGGAAAAACAAACACCGTCATTTAGAACAAGGTCGTTTTGCAAATAAATTGAACCACCATTAAGTTCTATGTTTTGGTTTAACGAGCTTTGTAATGCAATGCTTAACGTTGAAGTGTTTGAAAGAAAATTAATCGGATTATTAAAAAGTGGTTGCCCGCGCAATTGATTATCAACACCAGAAACTTCAACTTTTTCTACAATTGTTCCGGGGTTCGCAATTAAATAACTACTTCCATTTAATCGAACAGAATCATCGCCAGTTGGAATTACTTGTCCTTGTAAATTAATTCTAGCCGTTCCAGTATTAAACACACCATCTTGAAACGTAATTGGTTGACCCGAAATTGTCGCCCCTGCTTTTTTAACAAGAGTCCCATTCCAATCTGTAATAGCCTGATTTATATTAAAAGAAGCGCCCGATTGCACAATCACAGAAGAATTTTCTCCGGAAAAAACAAATGCTTTTGTTTGAGTGCCAAAACTTTGGTCAGCAAAAGAAGTATTGATAACAAATAAATGATTGAAAAAAAAACAAAAAATTAAAAATGTTTTCTTTAACACTTTAATTCCAATTTTTCGAAAACTACTCTCTTTTTTTAAACTATATAGAATTTTTTATAGCACGCAACAAGAATGATATGCAAGCATCTAAAAGCAAACTTCCATCGACAAAGTCTATGATAATATAATGAAACACAAAAAAAAAGGAGCGCCTTTTGGCGCTCCTTTTTTTTCTAAAATTTATTTTTAGACTGGTTCATAAACTGTATCAAGCTCTACAAATCCATCTCTAATATCAATTACACCACCGTTTTTAACAATCGTTGTTAAATAGTCAGAAGAAAACAAAAGAGGATTTGAAATATTAGGCCCACCAATAACAGATACTTTATCTTCAATTATCAAAGTAGTATTATTAACGCCACCAACAGTTAAACCACTTGTTGCTCCGGCTGCGTCAAATGTACATCCATTCAAATGAAGTTTTCCATTTGCTGCAATTGTTAAACCACCAGAGCCACCTGTTACGTCATAATCAAATGTCATATCACGATCTAATTTTAGAGTTGCATTCGATTTGATTGCGACAACACCATTAGATGAGACCTGGAATGTTCTTTCTGTTCCGTTTCCTTTCATTTTGGTGTTCTCGTAAATATTGATTGTTCCCTGATCTAAATTGTAAGCACCAGACTGAACAATTTTGCAGTTATATAATTCTACAACACCATTTGTCGCACCAATTTGAAGATAACCGGAACTTGCAGAACCTTGTAGTCCCTTAATTCTAGCGTTATAAATTTTTAGAGTATTATTGCTTGTAACAGTTAATACTTTTGAATTTGTACTTAAATCAATTTCATGTCCAAATCCATGAATTTCTACTGTCCCTTCAAAATATAAATTGTTATTTAAAACAATGTTTTCTGATAACTCTAAAACAGTATTATCACCAAAACATAAATCATGAATAGCATCGGCAGCATTTGTAACACTAAATGCTTGAGGACTAAAATTCTTAATTCTAATGTCTTCAAAAGTTGTTGTTAAACGTGTTCCGTTAGCAATTGTTACAACATCAGTTGCGCCTCTTTCTAACTCAACATAATGACTTGCACCATTTACAGCAATCGAAGCAGAACTAGAATCAAAATTCATTGTGTTTCCTGTTCCTGCAAAATAGTTATATGTAAATGTCGGCACTGTTGCAAAACTACAACCATTTGATTTCATAACAGCAAAATTGCCAGTAAGATTACTCAAAGCGGTTTGGTTTGCTAATACTATATCTTCTGTATCAACTGCAACTTCTTTAATTGTCCCAGAATTTAGGTAATCAGATGCAGCCCAAGGATAGTTCAAAGCAAAACCAAATGTACCGTCTGAAGAACTACCTTCATCAAGCCATACCGTTACACCGTCAATCTTCAGTCTTGCTCTGTCATCTATCGCGTTTCCACTTATAGTCCATAAATATCCTTGAGGATAAACTGTCGTTGGACCATCAACACAAATGGTACCTTTATCATTATTTGCCGCACCAGTAAGATGCACACTTACATTAGAAAAATATAATGTTGATGTATTTGCTGTATCGTATGCACCTTTTAATATAATCTTTTCTCCAGAATATCCTTTTAGCACAATATCATTTAGGTGGAGTGATTTTCCTTTAGGAACTTCTATACATGCACTTGCATGCGACATATCTAACACATTACCGTTACCCTGCAAAACTGAATTTACATCATTAAAAACCCATGTTGTTTCAAGTGCCATAGAACCAGTTAAAACAACATCGCCTGCAGTTTCCCAAGTTGTACTACCTGTAATTGTAAGAGTTGCGCCAGAAGTTCCGCGCGCACCCCAAATAAATGAATAACCATTTAAATCGACGCCACAACCTTGATTAAAAGATGTGCAACCCATTGCTCCTTGTAAAACAACACCGTCTGCAAGTTTTAAATCATTTAAAAGTTTTACTGATCCCGTACATGAACTATCCATCATATCCGAATCATTTTCATGTTTTGTTGAAAATGTAATATTGCTATTAAGTGTTCTTTGTAGATTCATAATTAATGTTGCACCAGAAGAAACGGTTATGTTTCCTGAATAACCTGACGCGCTTTCCAATGTTGCTTCAACTATTTGTGAACCATTTGATGGACCAACATAAATATCATCTGCCATTGTTCCGGGAGCCGCTTCCAATTTGTCGCCGTTAACTAAAGAAAATGTTGAATTAGTATCAACCGTTGGGAATATACACGTTGTTAGTAATGATTTAACTCCATCGCATTCATAAATACCATTCGAAAAATCAATACATTTACCTTTATCGCCGCCAGTTATTGTTCCAGAATTTTTTACTGTACCACTCCAGGTTGTAATATTTTCTGTAAGCGCTAGCGTCCCATTAGTTTGAACATCAATAATACCACAGCCCGAAGCACCTCCAGCTATTTCGTAATTAACATTAAAAGTTCCTCCGGAAACTCTAAGAATTGAGTTGTCCCCAGAAAAAACAAAACCCGCAAAACAAAAAGAATTTGCGGCTAATGAAAAAATAGTAAATAATGCGAAAATGCTTCTACACATAACTCCCCCCTCAAAAAAATAATACCCTAAAACCAACTCCACGGGGAAATTATATTGTTTTCCATCAATTAAAAATAACAATTTTCTAGAAATTTATATTTCAATTTCTAGAAAAGCACAAAAAAAGGTGGGCGCCTTTTGGCACCCACCTTTTTTTAATTCCTGTTAATATTATTATGAATCGAAGTCTACAAATCCATCTCTAATATCGATTACACCACCGTTTCTAACAACAGTTGTTAAATTGGTAGGATGGAATTTGAGAGTATTTCCTGCGCTAGGACCACCATTAATCGATACTCTATCTTCAATTATCAACGTCGTGTTGGCACTACCACCTACAGTTAAACCGCCACTTGCGCCGGCTGCATCAAATGTACATCCATTCAAGTGAAGTTTTCCGTTTGATTCTATTGATAGACCTGCCGAATTTGCTACGTCATAATCAAATGTCATATCACGATTTAATTTAAGTGTAGAACCTGATTGAATTGTTACCGTGCCAGCAGCTGTAACTTGGAATGTTCTTGCTGAGCCATCACCTTTTATTTCATTATTTCCATACATATTAATTGTACCGGCAGATAAATTGTAAGCATTACCTGTTTGTACAATTTCGCAGTTGTGTAATTCAAGAGTACTTGAAGTATCAATGTCAAATACATCCGTGTCTTTAAGTCCATATATTCTCGCGTTATATATTTTAAGGTTTGTATTAGGAACAACGGCCAAGTCTTTTGCATTTAAATTGATTTCATGACCAAATCCATGAATTTCAACACTTGCACCTTTAAAAAATAAATTTTGGTCAAGACTAATGTCTTCTGATAATTCTAAGACAGAATTGTTACCAAAACACATATCCATATTATCTGCAGAATCATTTGAAGTATTAAATGCTTGTGGTTTAAAGTTTTTAATCCTTAAATCTTCAAAGGTTGTCGTATACTTACTCACAGTACTAAAGTTAATTACGTCACTTGCCCCTCTTTCTAAATCAATGTAAAAACCACCACCATTGACAGTAAAAGAATCAGAACTTTTATCAAAATACATTGTATTTCCAGCTCCCACAAAATAATTAAAGGTAAATGTTGGGGCTGATTCAAACCTACAACCACATGCTTTAATAACAGCAAAGTTTGAAGTCAAACCAGAAATTGATGCTTCATTTGCTGCAATTATATCTTCAACATCAACTGCTACCTCTTTAATAGTTCCTGAATTTGCGTAATCAGATGCATCCCAATCATTAAAAGCAAAGCCAAAAGTACTGTCTGATGAGCTTCCTTCATCTAACCAAACTGTTACACCATCAATTTTCATTCTTGCGTTTGTAGCAGCAATAGTCCACAGATTCCCTTGTGGATATACCGTAGTTGGACCATCAACATAAATTGTACCATTGCTAGTAGCTGCTGCCCCAGTAAGATGTACACTTACATTAGAGAAATATACTGTTGATGTATTTGCTGTATCGTATGCACCTTTTAATAAAATCTTTTCGCCAGAATATCCTTTTAGAACAACATCACTTATGTGGAGTGATTTTCCTTTAGGAACTTCTATACATGCACTTGCATGCGACATATCTAACACATTACCGTTACCCTGCAAAACTGAATTTACATCATTAAAAACCCATGTTGTTTCAAGCGCCATAGAACCAGTTAAAACAACATCGCCTGCATTTTCCCAAGTTGTACTATCTGTAATTTTAAGAGCTGCCCCAGAAGCTCCGCGCGCGCCCCAAACAAATGAATAACCATTTAAATCAACCCCACAACCTTGATTAAGTGCTGTACATCCAGTTGCTTCTGCCAACACAACGCCATCTGCAAGTTTTAGATCATTTAAAAGTTTTATTGATCCTGTGAAAGCATTATCTAAGGCATCCGAATCATTTTCATGTTTTGTTGAAAATGTAATATTGCTATTAAGTGTTCCTTGTAAATGCATTATTAAAGTTGAACCAGAAGAAACGGTTATGTTTCCTGAATAACCTGATTGACCTTCTAATGTTGCTTCAACTATTTGTGAACCAGACTCAGGCCCAACGAAAACATCATCTGCGATAGTTCCTGGAGACGCTTCTACTTTATCGCCATCAACTAAAGAAAATGTTGAATTGCTATCAACTGTTGGATAGACACTTGTTGTTAATGATGATTTAACTCCACCTGTTTCATAAATACCATTCGAAAAACCAATATATTTACCTTTATTACCACCTGTTATTGAACCAGCATTTTTCACAATGCCACTCCATGTTGTAATATTTTCTGTAAGCGCTAGCGTTCCATTGGTTTGAACATCAATAATACCACAACCTGAGGTACCGCCAGCCAGTTCTGAATTAACGGTAAATGTTCCTCCAGAAACTCTGAGTGTTGAATTTTCCCCCGAAAAAGTAAGCCCTGCAGAACAAAGAGAACTTACCGCTAATGAAAAAATAGTAAATAACGTGAATTTACACCTACACATAACTCCCCCCCCAAAAAAAAATGATCCCCAAAAACCAACCCTCTAGTAAAATTATATTGTTTTTTATTTCAATAAAACAATAATTTCATGAAAAAAAGTTTTTCAATTTCTAAAATATCTCATATTTGAATATTTAATTTCTTTAAAAACTTACACATAGATTAAAGAAAACACACAAAAAAAGATGAGCGCCTTTCGGCGCCCACCTTTTTTAAAAATCCTTTTAAAGTTATTATGAACCGAAGTCTACAGATCCACTTGTAATATCAACTATACCACCAGTTAATACTTCAACAGCTAAGCTGTCGCCTAACGTGAGTGGGTAACTGTCGCTTGGTCCACCAACAACGGATACTTTATCTTCAACAATCATTGTACCGGCATTCAATGTGAGTCCAGCGCTCGCACCGGCTGCGTCAAATGTACATCCATTCAAATGCAGTTTTCCGTTTGCATTAATTGTTAAACCTGCTGAGCTTGCTACATCGTAATTAAATGTCATATCACGATCTAATTTAAGTTCAGCACCTGATTGAACTGCAACAACACCGTTTGATGAGACTTGGAATGTCCTTGCTGCGCCATCGCCCTTAATTGAGGTGTTACCAAAGACCTTCATAGTACCTGCTGCAAGATTGTGTGCATTACCTGTTTGTACAATTTCACAATTATGTAATTCAACGGTACTTGAAGTATCAATGTCGAAAACATCTGTGTCTTTGAGTCCGTAGATACGTGCGTTGTAAATCTTAAGTGTTGTGTCAGCATCGAGATCCAAATCTTTACTGCTTAAATTAATTTGATGACCATACGCATGAATCTCTGTTGTTCCACCATTGAAATACAATGTATTTTCTAACGAAATATCGTCAGATAATTCTAAAATAGTACCGCTACCAAATTTTAGACTTGCAGCAGTTTCAACATCAAATGCTTGTGGGTTGTAGTTCTTAATTCTGATGTCTTCAAGAGTAACCACACCACTATCGTTATTAACATCTATAACATCAGTATCACCTGGTGCCAATTCAATATAGTGTCCGGATGCATTGTATGTTCTTGCCGTGCTAGGATTTAAGGTGATTTTATTATTGGTGTCTACAAAGTAGTTGTATGACCATGTTGGATTTGTATCCCATGCTGGTGATGCTTTGTATGTTGCAAATCCTTTTTGAATTTCGGCAATGTCGGTGTCGTTTGTTGAAATATTTGTTTGGTTCGTATCAATTCTGTCATCTAAATAGTTGTATGTGTTTGTTAAGTTTGTATTCAATGTGGCTATGTCTGTTACGTTCGTTGCAATGTTTGTAACGTTTGTATCAACTCTACCATCAAAGTAATTATACGCTGCATCCATCGTTGTTGAGACTCTCGTTCCTAATGTATTAATTGTACTGTTCAAGTCTGTGTGTGTAGCACTTAATGTTGATGTAATTCTGTCATCTAAATAATTGTATGTGTTTGTTAAGTTTGTATTCAATGTGGCTATGTCTGTTACGTTCGTTGCAATGTTCGTAACGTTTGTATCAACTCTACCATCAAAGTAATTATACGCTGCATCCATCGTTGTTGAGACTCTCGTTCCTAATGTATTAATTGTACTGTTCAAGTCTGTGTGTGTAGCACTTAATGTTGATGTAA
>Ga0233428_1000134_pt1 | contig 116204 bp, 110 predicted proteins | sample SI_118_April2016_4_FD_179890 | JGI IMG/M metagenome (GOLD analysis project Ga0233428, IMG submission 179890) | Seawater microbial communities from Saanich Inlet, British Columbia, Canada - SI_118_April2016_120_MG | ecosystem: Environmental > Aquatic > Marine > Inlet | place: Canada: British... | reverse complement strand
TACGTTTGCTTCTTCTAATCGTACATTTGCGTCTTCTAATTCTCTATTTACTATTTCTAATTGATGATTTGCTTCCTCTAATAATCTTTCTTTTTTTTCATGTTCTTGGTGTTCAAGAACTCTTGAAACTTGTGTACCTACAAATTCTCCTACTTCTTCAAGTATTTCAAATTCACTTGTTCCAACTATTTTAACTTCAGGATCATAATTTACTACAATTACACCTTTAATTTGTTTTGGATAAGTTGATGACTCACCACTATATGGGATTGCAATAAATCCTTTTTCTATTATATGGTGTAATGGATCATTTTTTGTTAATTCTTCTTTTAAATCTGAATGGATATTTGGGCTGTAACACATACGTTCTTCATTTATTATTTCTCTTAATACTCTATCTTGTTGTACACTAAATCTTACACTTTCATCCTTAAATTGATCAGGCAGGTCTAAATATGCCATTAATACACATTCATCTTCAGATTCTCTATGTCTATATATTCTAGGGGAAGCATAGCCATGTGTTTTTAAAGCTTCAAGAACAATATCTAAGCTTCTATGGATTTCATTTTCTCGCATCATACTTCTGATATCATGGATTAATTGATCTCCTTCTCTTCTTTGCTCTTCTCTTCTATCATCTAGTTTATCATCTAAACCAAAGTTCCCATTAATTCTTACTAATCCATAACGTAATGTTTTTCTTACCATCTTCTATTTTTCTCAAATCTTTATATAATTTATATATATTGGTGAAGTTGGTTGGAACAAAACACCACTTTATAAATCTTCTTAATAAATATTAAAAATAATTATTATATAATATAATACCATAATATAATAATAAATACCAAAAGCTTTATAAACAAAGGAAAATGAAGTAGATTGATGAAAATGGCACTTATCATCCCTTCTTATTCAGAAATAAAGCTTTAATTAGTTAGTTAAAGCTCTATAGGGAGAAATAGGGGTCCTTAGCTAAATTGCCCTGGTAGTGTAGCTCGGCACAGTTAATAATGCCCGTAGGGGTTTCGTTTACTGCGATTACTATCATGAAGCCCTGTCGAGGCTTCGACTCGGGTTCGAATCCCGACCAGGGCGTATATAAGAAAGCTCAAATCTCTGCTTTAGCAGAGATTTTAGATTTTTATATATTCAATAATGCCAGATGAACTTGTGAATCTGCATTATTTTTATCTGTCCAAAGGGCAGGATTAACCAAAATAACAACAAACAGCAACAATCAATATGGGCCGTTAGCTCAGCCTGGTATGTATTATTAATAATACACAGGAGAGAGCACTCGACTTTTAATCGAGTGGTCGCGAGTTCGAACCTCGTACGGCCCATTCATATTCATTTGCATTCATATTCACTATTATTATCATAATTAAAATAATAAACAACAATTCCTGGAGGATAGCAATATGGCAACACCAAAATTCGACGTAACAAAACACATTCTTGTTCCGAAACATACTATCATTTCTGAAAGAGAAAGAAAACAAGTATTGGAGAAATACAACATCACTTATAAGGAATTACCTAAAATTCTTGTAAATGATTCAGCAATTAAACATCTTAAACCAAAGGTAGGAGATATTGTTAAAATTGTAAGGGCTAGTCTTACAGCAGGAGAAACTATATACTATAGGGGTGTTATCAATGCATAAACCTTCAAGAATTTTATTAAAAAAATATTTTGATGAACATAATTTTGTTGCTTCTGATATTGAATCTTTTAATTCTTTTATTGAGAATGAATTGCAAAAAATTATTGAAGAAAACAGAGTTATTGAACCAACAATAATTCCTCATAATATTGATGAATTTAAGATTAGGTTGGATAAAATATGGGTAACAAAACCTGAAATTACTGAAGCAGATGGTTCTAAAAGACCAATTTTTCCAATTGAAGCAAGACTAAGAAAAATAAGTTATGCTGCTCCAGTTTACATTGAGGTAAGTGCACATATTAATGGTATTCAACGTGAATCATTTACAACTCAGGTTGGTAGTTTACCAATTATGTTAAAATCAAATTTCTGTCATCTAAATAAATTAAATAAAGATGAATTAACTCTAAAAGGAGAAGATCCTGATGATGATGGAGGATATTTTATTATTAATGGTTCTGAAAGAGTTTTAATTGATGTTGAAGATTTATGTGCTAATAAATTTTTAATACATAAGGCTTCAATTGGTCCAAGTAAGTTTGTTGGAAAAATATTTTCAGAATTTGGTTCTTTTAAAATACCACACACAATGGAAAGAATGAAAGATGGTATGTTTTATTTAACTTTTACAAGAGTAAAAAGAATGCCTATTGTTATGATTGTTAAAGCACTTGGATTAACAAAAGATGAGGATATTATGAAATTTGTAACGGGTGGAGAACAAAATGATATGGTGTTTGTAAATTTATTAGAATTTGTTGATGTAAAAAATGAAGAAGAAGCACTTGATTGGATTGCAAAGAGAATTGGTATAACACAATCAAAAGAAATTAGAGTAGATAGGATGAAAGAAATTATTGATCGTTATCTTTTACCTCATTTAGGAACTAAAAAAGAAGATAGAATTCTTAAAGCATACAACTTGTGCAAATATCTAAAAAAATATGTTTCAGTTGTTAAAGGAGATAGAACAACAGATGATAAAGATCACTACATGAACAAAAGAGTAAAAATGAGTGGTGATTTATTAGCAGATTTATTTAGAGTTAATCTAAAAGTTTTAATTGGAGATATGTTATATAATTTCCAAAGGATAGTTAAGAGAGGTAAGTTTCCAAGTATTAAAGTTGTTATCAGAGACAAATTATTAACATCTAGATTATATAGTTCAATGGCAACTGGTAATTGGGTTGGTGGAAGAAAAGGTATTTCTCAAAGAATTCAGAGAATTAATTATCTTGAATGTTTAAGTCATTTACAAAGAGTTGTTTCACCTTTATCAACAACTCAAGAAAACTTTCAAGCAAGAGAACTTCATTGTACACATCTTGGAAGATTGTGTCCAATTGAAACTCCAGAAGGTACTAATATCGGGTTAAGAAAAAACCTTGCAATAATGGCTGAACTTAGTGTTCATTCAGATGAAGAAAAAATTATTAATTCACTTAAGAATTTAGGATTAAAAACTATTATATAAATGGTGATAGAATGACTGAAGTATACTTAAATGGGAAATACGTTGGGGATGTTGAAAATCCACAAGAATTTGTAGATCATATAGTTACAGAAAGAAGAAAAAATGTGTTAACAGATAATCTTAATGTTCTGTATAATGAAAAAAATAATATAATTGAAATAGAATCTTCAAAAGGAAGATTAAGAAGACCTTTAATTGTTGTTAAAGATGGAAAACCATTAATAACAGAAAAACATATTGCTCAATTAGAAAAAGAGGAGTTATCATGGACTGATCTTGTTTCTCAAGGTTTAATTGAATATTTAGATGCACTTGAAGAAGAAAATGCTTTAGTTGCATTTACAGAAGATGATTTAACACCAGAACATACACATATGGAAGTTTCAACTTTATCTTTCTTAGGTGTTTGTGCATCATTAGTTCCATTTAGTAATCATAATCAATCTGCTAGAGTAAATGCAGGAGCAAAAAACCAAAAACAAGCTCTTGGTTTATATGTTGCAAATTATTTAATTAGGATGGATATGGATGTTAATTTACTTCAGTCCCCACAAGTTCCACTAGTTAGGTCTGCAATGCATACTATTTCAGAATATGGGAAACATCCTTCAGGACAAAATCTTGTTGTTGCGATTATGAGTTATAAGGGATATAACATGGAGGACGCAATTATTCTTAACAAAGGTTCTATTGAAAGAGGATTAGGAAGAAGTACTTATTTTAGACCAAGTATTGCTGAAGAATTACGTTACTCAGGTGGTCTTATTGATGAAGTAGGAGTTCCTGACAAAGAAGTTAAAGGATATAAAAGTGAAAAAGATTATAGATTATTGGAAGGTGATGGAATTATTTATCCTGAAGCAGCAATTGCAGAAGGTGACGTATTAATTGGAAAAACTTCACCTCCTAGATTTTTAAGTAGTATGGATGAATATAATTTAGCTTCAAACTTAAGAAGAGAATCTTCACTTACTGTAAAACACGGAGAGAAAGGAGTTACAGACATGGTATTAATTACTGAAAATGAAGAAGGTAATAAATTAGTACAAGTAAGAATCCGTGATTTAAGAACTCCAGAAGTTGGAGATAAATTTACATCTCGTCATGGTCAAAAAGGTGTTGTTGGATTAATTGTTAATCACACAGACATGCCATTTTCAGCATCTGGTATTGTTCCTGATTTAATCTTTTCTCCTCATGGTATTCCTACAAGAATGACTATTGCTCATTTGCTAGAATTAGTTTCTGGAAAAGTTGCTGCATTAGGAGGAAGATATGTTGATGCAACTACTTTTGATAGTGAAAAGGAATCAGATATAAGAAATGAATTATTAACTCTTGGTTTTAGAGAAAATGGTACAGAAACAATGTATAATGGATTAACAGGAGAACAATTTGAAGCAAAGATTTATGTTGGAAATATGTATTATTTAAAACTTAAGCATATGGTTGCTAACAAATTACACTCAAGAGCTCGTGGTCCTATCCAATTATTAACAAGACAACCAACCGAAGGTAGAGCTAAAGAAGGTGGTCTAAGATTGGGTGAGATGGAGAAAGATACTTTTGTAGCACATGGTGCAAGTTTATTACTTAAAGAAAGATTTGATGCAGACAAAACAGTTGTTCCAGTATGTGAAGAATGTGGTTTAATTGCAATCAAAGATGAATATAAAAACAGACATTATTGTCCTGTTTGTGGTGATGATGTAGAAATTACAAACATAGAATTAGCATACGCATTCAAACTGATATTAGATGAGTTCAAAAGTTTATGTGTATATCCAAAACTGCAATTAAAAAGCATGTACTAGGTGTAAAAATGATGGGCCCCTCAATTCATAAAAAAGTCGATTCAATTGTTTTTGGAGTTTTTAGTCCAAAAATAATCAAAAAAATGTCATCTGCTAAGGTAGTAACTCCTGAGCTTTACGATAAGGAAGGTTATCCTGTAGATGGTGGTCTAATGGATATTAGATTAGGTGTTATTGATCCTGGATTAAGATGTAAAACTTGTGGTCAGAAATTAAAAGAATGTACAGGTCATTTTGGATACATAGAATTAGCAAGACCAGTAATACATTATAATTTTGTTTCAACAGTTCTAACTTTATTAAGATCAACTTGTAGGGAATGTGGTCGTGTACTTATTCCTAAAAATAAAATTGATTCTTATGCAAAAGTATTAGATCAGGCAGAACAAGAAGGTGGAATTTCTGCAAGAAGATCAAAAATTAAGGAAATAATTACAACTTTAAGAACAACAAATAAATGTCCTTGGTGTAAATCAAGACAGCAAAAAGTTGTAATTGAAAAACCTACATCATTTTATGAAAATGAAAAAAGAATTACACCAATTGAAGCAAGAGCAAGATTGGAAAAAGTTCCAGATGAAGATTGTATGTTATTTGGTATTAATGCTAAAGCTTTTAGACCTGAATGGTCAGTTTTAACAGTTCTTCCAATTCCTCCAGTTACAATGCGTCCTTCAATCACACTAGAAAGTGGAGAAAGAAGTGAAGACGATTTAACACACAAGTTAGGAGATATTGTTAGAATTAACCAAAGATTATTTGAAAATATTAATGCAGGTGCTCCGGAAATTATTATTGAGGATTTATGGGACTTATTGCAATATCACATTACAACATTCTTTGACAATGCAGTTGCACAATTACCTCCTGCTCGTCATAGAAGTGGTCAGCCATTAAAAACAATTTCTGCAAGAATCAAAAGTAAGGAAGGAAGAATTAGGCATAACTTAGCAGGAAAAAGAACAAATTTTTCAGCTCGTACTGTTATTTCTCCAGATCCTATGATTGATTTAGATGAAGTTGGTATTCCAATTATTGTAGCAATGAAATTATCTGTTCCTGAAAAAGTAACAGAATGGAATGCAGAATACTTAAAGAAATTTATTGATCGTGGTCCTAAAAAATATCCTGGTGCAAATTATGTTGTGAGACCAGATGGAAAGAAAAAGAAAATTACAGATGAAACAAAAGAACAAGTTATAGAAGAATTACAGCCTGGTTATAGTGTTGAAAGACATTTAATGGATGGCGATATTGCAATCTTTAACAGACAACCATCTCTTCACAGAATGAGTATGATGTGTCATCGTATTAGAGTATTGCCAAATAAAACATTTAGATTAAATCCAGCTGTTTGTGCTCCATATAACGCAGATTTTGATGGGGACGAAATGAATTTACACGTACCTCAAACAGAAGAAGCAAGAATTGAAGCAGAAATTTTAATGCAGGTTAAGACACAGTTAATTTCTCCAAGATATGGGTTAAGTATTATTGGTTGTATACAGGATGCAATTACTGGGAATTATTTATTAACAAAAGCATTAAACTTCTCAAGAGAAGAAGCTGTTGAATTATTATTAGCAGCAAGAGAAAATGATTTATCTAGTTTGTCAAATAAACAGAAGTTTTCAGGTAAAGAAATCTTTAGTGTTTTACTTCCAACTGATTTTAATTTTGAAGGTAAATCTAAAGGTTTTACTGGAGATGAAAAAGTAGACATGAAAAATGATACTGTAGTTGTAATTAAAAAGGGACAGCTGGAAAGTGGTATTATGGATAAAGCTAATTTAGGAGAAGGTTCTGGTTTAATGCTTAGAAATTTAGTTAAACAATATGGTGAGCAAAAAGCAATTGAAATTTTGGGTAAGATCTTTAGATTAGGAATTGAAGTCTTGCTAAAATTAGGATTTAGCTGTTGTTTACATGATACTGATATGCCAAAGGAAGCAAGAGAAGAAATTGAAAATACACTTTCAAAAGCTTATGAAGATGTAGATGAAATGATTGCTCAGTTTAATGAAGGAAAATTAGAAGCTTTCCCTGGAAGAAGTGTTGAAGAAACTTTAGAATTAAAGATTTTGGAAAGATTAAATGGTGCTAGAAATAAAACAGGTGGAATTGTTGGAGATTTTGCTCAAAAAGATTCCTCTACTATTATTATGGCAAATTCTGGAGCAAGAGGTAATCCATTAAACTTAGCTCAAATGGCAGGTTGCGTTGGTCAGCAAGCTTTAAGAGGTAAAAGAATTGATTTAGGTTATAGTGGGAGAACATTATCAGCTTTTAAGAAAGGTGATTTAAGTCCGGATTCAAGAGGATTTATTAGAAATAGTTTTAAGAAAGGTCTTGCACCTCACGAATTTTTCTTTGGAGCAATGACTGGACGAGACTCATTAATGGATACTGCTTTAAGAACACCAAAATCCGGTTATCTTTATAGAAGATTAGCTAATGCAATGCAGGATGTAAAAATTGAGTATGATGAAAGTGTAAGAGATGCAACTGGCAATGTAATACAATTTAATTATGGTGAAGATAATTTAGATGTTTCAAAAACAGAAGGCGGAAAGCTTAATGTTCAAAGAATTATTAAATCAGTGTTAAAGGCATGAGGTTAATGAAAATGGATGATGTACTAAAAGAATATTCAAAACAATTACCAATCAAGATAATTGATGAAGTTAAAAAATCAGTTCCGAAAAATGTCTCTAAATCAAAATTAAAAGAGATAATGGAAAATATATTAGAAGAATACAAATCAATGAAAGTTGCATTTGGTGAATCTGTTGGATTAATTAGTGCAGAATCAATTGGTGAACCAGGAACACAGATGACATTAAATACATTCCACTTTGCAGGTGTATCAGAGATGAACGTTACAATGGGTTTACCAAGAATTATTGAGATTCTTGATTGTAGTAAATCATTATCAACACCAATGATGGAAATTTATTTAACTTCTCCATTAAATAAAGGAAAAGGAATTAAAGAATACGCAGAAAAAATTAAAGAAACAACATTAGGAGAATGTATTAAGGAAGTTTCTGTTAATTTAGGTAATTCAACTATTGAGGTTGAAACTGATGATAATAAAATGAATATTCTTAAGATTACAAAAAATAAAATTATTAAAATAGTTAATACAAGCCTTAAAGGTTATACTGTAAAAGAAAGTGGAAATTTAATTATTCTAAAACCAAGAGGCAAAGAAGATACAGTTAATAATTTGTTTAAGACAAAAGAAAAGATTAAGTCAATCTATGTTTCAGGAATTAAAGGCATTACTCAGGTTCTTCCAGTTAAGAAAGGAGAAGAGTATGTTATTGTAACTGCTGGAACAAATCTTAAAGAAGTACTAGGTATGGAAGGTGTTGATTCAAGTCGATCCTTTAGTAATGATATCAGAGAAATAAATTCAATTTTAGGAATTGAAGCTGCTAGACAATCTATTTTAAATGAAGTAACAAAAGTAATTGATGTTCAAGGTTTAAATGTTGATGTAAGGCATATTATGCTTGTTGCTGATACTATGAGTATTAGTGGATTAGTTAAAGGAATAACAAGATATGGTGTTGTAAGTGAAAAATCAAGTGTATTAGCAAGAGCATCATTTGAAACACCATTAAGACATGTAATTAATGCTTCTATTTCAGGAGAAAAAGATGAGCTTAATAGTGTAGTTGAGAATGTTATGCTTAATCAAGTTATCCCAGTAGGTAGTGGTGTTCCTAAATTAGTAGTAAGAAAGGAGTAATTTTGCCCTATTTTACTACAAATTATAGTAAAATTTAAAAAGGGATTGTGGATGCTATGCATAATACAACATAATTTAATAAGAAATGAGTGATAATCAATGGCAAAAAAGAAAGAAATTGACAAAAATATTGAAGAATTAAACAAAAGCATTAGTAGTGGTAAGGCTGTATTAGGAGTTGATGAAACTCTTAAGAACCTGAGAAGAGGTAATGTAGCAAAGCTATTCTTATGCTCAAATATATCAGATTCAATGAAAGATGACTTAATTTATTATACTGATATTGCAAAAACTGAGGTGGTTGAGTTAAATTATCCTAATGATGAATTAGGAGCATTGTGTAAGAAGCCTTTTGCAGTTGCTGTTATTAGTATTTTAAAATGAGGCTTTAGGTGAAATTAAGTGAAAATTAAATTTACTCCCGAATTAATGGGATTTATGAGTGTTTTTCACCGCATAACTAATGCAAATTTAAAAGATTGTTTTGTTGATGACAATTCAACTTTAACATTTGTGGTTAGTACAGGTGAATTAGGTAAAGCAATTGGAAAAAAGGCAATAAATATTAAGTCGCTTGAAAAATCCTTTAAAAAAAAAGTAAGGATTATTGAGTTTCATGCTGAGCTTGAAAAATTCATAAAAAGCCTTGTGTATCCATCAAAAATTGATAGTATTGAATTACAAGAAAATATAGTTACAATACAATCAACAGATTCACAATCAAGAGGATATTTGATTGGAAGAGCTGCTTCCAATCTTCGCAATTATGAAAAAATTGTAAAAAGATATTTTGATATTATAGAAATTAAGGTCACTTAATCTCTAGGACACAAAAGAGTTTTGCTCTTTCCGTGTCGATGAAATAAAAGTAATGTAGGTAAGTAAAATGGGAGATAAATCAAAAGGATTAAATGCTGGAAAAAAACTTCAGAAAAGAAGACTTAAATTTAGATGGTACAAGAAAAAGTACAAATTAAGTAAAGGTGGATTAAGAGAGAAGTCTAATCCATTAGGGAAATCATCTCAAGCTAAAGGTATTGTTTTAGAAAAAGTACAATTAGAAGCAAAACAGCCAAATTCAGCAATGAGAAAATGTGTTCGTGTTCAATTAATCAAAAATGGTAAACAAGTAACTGCTTTTTGCCCAGGCGATGGTGCTACTAAGCTAATCGATGAGCATGACGAAGTCATGATCGAGTGTATTGGTGGTAAAATGGGAAGAGCAAAAGGAGACATTCCAGGAGTTAGATGGTGTGTTATCAGAGTTAATGATCAGAGTCTTGACGCATTACTAAATGGTAAAGTTGAGAAAGCAAGAAAGTAAAAGTGATAAAAAATGGCTGAAATAAAATTATTCGATAGATGGAGTACAGAAGGAATTAAGGTAGATGATCCTGGATTAAAAAACTACATTAATTTAAAACCAGTTTTAGTTGTAAAAACCGGTGCAAGATATGCAGGTAATCGCTTTCATAAATCAAAAATTAATATTGTTGAAAGATTAACCAACAAATTAATGGGTGCAGGTCATAAATCTAAAAAGCATTTTAAGTCAAGTGGCCATACAACTGGAAAAAGCAATACTGTTTATAATATGGTTGAGAAAACATTAGAAATCATTGAAAACAAGCTTAAGAAAAACCCAGTTGAAGTACTTGTTAAAGCAATTGAAAATGCTGCTCCTAGAGAAGAAATTCTTACTATTGAATATGGTGGTGCACGTTATCCAAAAGCAGTTGAAGTTGCTCCTCAAAGGAGAATTGATATTGTTTTAAGATTAATGGTACAAGGTGCTTATCATAAGAGCTTTAATGCTAAGAAAAAAATGGTAAATTGTTTAGCAGATGAGATTCTTTTCGCTTATCAATTATCATCTCAATCAAATGCAATTGCAAAGAAGAACGAGATGGAAAGACAAGCCGATTCAAGTAGATAAATTATTTCTTACTTTTTTATTTTTATTATTTTTTTAACAAGCCGGCAGGCTCTTTTTGTTCTGACTTTTCTCTTTTTTCTTATTCTTTTTAGAAAATATCAACAACATAATTATATTAAATCCAACAACAACAAAGGCACGGACGGACTTTTGCAAGCAAAAATCCTATTCGTCTTCGACTCGCCCGGCCAATGTTGTTGGATTTTACTAATAGATTATAAAAAAGAAAAGAATTTTCAATAGAAAAACATTCTCCGGACCTAGTAAAAAAGAAAAAATAAAGGAAATTAAATCTTTCCCAATAGCTTCAACATTAAAGCTTTTTGAGCATGTAATCTATTTTCTGCTTGATCAAATACAATTGATTGAGGGCCATCAACTACTTCTGCAGTTTGTTCTAATCCTCTCATAGCTGGTAAACAATTCATAAATACTGCAGTTGGTTTTGCATTCTGCATTAATGCTGAATTTACTTGGTATGGTAATAGCTTTTGTTTTCTAGCTTCCATTCTGTCTTCTGGGATATGATAACTCATCCATGAATCAGTATAAACAACATCTGCATCTTTCACAGCCTCAACTGCGTCATGATAAACTTCAACTTTTGAAAGTTCTGTATTTCTAGCTGCAATTGCTTTTGCTTCATCAATGATTTCTTGTTTTGGTTTTAGTTCAGGATCATCTGGACAACCTAATTTAATATTTATACCTAAATGTGCACATCCATGTAATAAGCTGTATGTTACATTATTTTCACAATCTCCAACATAAGCTAATGTAAGTCCTTGTAATTTTCCAAATTTCTCTTTAATAGTTTGTAAATCACATAATATTTGGCAAGGATGATTTTCATCACTTAGTGCATCTATAACAGGAACCTTTGCATTTTCTGCTAAAGCTTTGCAGTCTGAAAAATGATTTAATCTTGCCATAATAATATCAACATATCTTTCAGATGTTCTTGCTGTATCTTCAATTGTTTCTTTTTTACCTAATGGACTTGTAGAAACATCATAATAAATTGCATGTCCTCCTAATTGAGTCATACCTACTTCAAAACTAACTCTTGTTCTTAATGAAGGTTTTTCAAATATCATTAATAGTGTTTTATCCTTTAATATTGTTGCATATTTTTCTGGGTTTTGTTTAATTTCAATTGCTTTTTCAATTGTATCCAATATAAATTCTTTACTAACGTCCTTTAAACTTAGAAGATCTTTCATTTTATCACCTGTTGTGTTTTTAATTTTAATTATTAGTGTGTTTAAATAGTTTATTGAGTTATAATCTATATGTTTAAGGATTATTAATATGTGATTTTAATTGATAATATATAATAACAAAACTAATTTGTTCTAGAAACAAGATATGTAGCAGCTAATCTATATGAACAACTTTCATCAACTCCAAATTGGGTAAATCCAATACCAATAGGACTTAATGAAACACCTATAACTTTCCAGTCATCATTATTATATGTTTGTGCATGTTCTTCTACTTTTGCTTGAAGATAAGTTTCAAATATTCTTCTTGTTCTTGCATTATTTAGTACTGTTTTTCCACTGATTGATATTAATTGTTGTGCAAATTGAAACATTTCCCCAAATATTGATTCTTCCTCAAATAACTCAACTCCTGCAATATAATACTTGTTATTCATCATTTTACTATCTAAATTAACTCCACCATTATAACTTACTAAAACTAAATCTTCACTTTCAACACTTTCTTGTGTGACTAATTGCATTGGGAATTGAGTGCCAATATATTTGCCAAATTGTGTTTCTTTATCTGCTTTAACATCTCCAATAACTATTAAACTCGGATTCATATCCTCTATTTCTAAAATAAGGCAAATTTCTCTTTCTATTTCAGATGCATCAAAAAATCCACCAACAATTTTTTCTTCACCATTATCAGTTACTAATACTGCATCATGATTAAATGTTGCTGCTGGGGTTGTCATTAATCTTCCATATGTATATTCATCTCCTGGTTGTTGTAATTTTACTCCATTTAATTTCCCCTGTTCTGTATAACTATTTGCTAATTCTGTTAGATCTTCTACATCTATTTCAGAGCTTGGGAATATTATATCTATTTCTGATCCAGGTAATATTTTATTTTCTTTTGAATCTTCTGGTAAGCCATTTACAAGTTTTTCTAATTCTGACATTTCAATTAATCCTTCAAGTTGTTCTGCAGATTTTGGAAGTTCAAGTTCCATGTCATATCTGTTTTCAGGGTTATCTTTAGCTTTATTTCTTTGTAAAAACATTCTATAATCTCTTGCAAATTTACCTACTTTTTCTATGATCTCTGCATTGATTACTCTCTCACTAGAAATTGCATTAATAATTGTAAGTCTTCTATATAAATCAATTATTACATCAGAATCTCCATCAAATACAACAAATTCTCCTTTTTTAAAATATCTAACTTCTTCTATTTTGTTAGCAAAACCATCAGCTGTAAGTTCATTAGATTCATTATTTCCGAACATATTTATAATACCTGATAAATAATCAACTTCTAACATTCCATTAGAATCTTTAAGAACATCATCACCATTACAATTTTTAACTTCTAGAGCCAAAACAGGGAAATATTTTCTACCAACACCTTGTCTTGTATTACCTTTATAGGCTATAGATACATTATTTTCAAATAACCTTCTTAACATCACTACATTTCTATCTGTCACTTTATTTAAAGAATATTAGGTGAGTTTTTAAATATTACTATGCTAAACTTAGCATTTTTTCATATTTCCAGTTAATTATTTAAACCAAACAATAATATATACTATTATGGCCTTAAATATTGGTAAAGTTAAGCTAAATAACCCATTTATCCTTGCTCCATTACATGGTGTTAATTGCCTTGCTTTTAGATTATTATGTAAGGAATTTGGAGCAGGTTTAGTTTATACGCCTATGGTGCATGTGAATTGGTTAGTTAAAGAGAAATGTATTCCAGAATCTATTGAATTATCTAAATCAGAAAAACCAGTTGCTGTTCAGTTAATTGGAAATGATCCTAAAACAATGAAAGAGGCTGTACAAATAGTAAATGATCATGCTCCTTTTGTAGATATTATTGATTTAAACTTTGGATGTCCAGATGGTGATGTGTTAGGATGGAAAATGGGTGCTTATTTAGTAAAACATCCAGAAAAGATTCCTAGTTTGATAGAAGCTGCAACTTCTGCAACAAATAAACCAGTAACTGCTAAAATTAGAAGTGGTTGGGATGATAAAACAATTAATTGTATTGAAGTTGGAAAAATAATTGAAGATGCAGGAGCAAGTGCAGTTGCATTACATGCAAGAACAAGAAAACAAGTATATGAAGGAAAAGCAAATTGGTCATTAATTAAAAAATTAAAAGAAACAGTAGATATTCCAGTTATTGGAAATGGTGATGTTAGCAATGGAAAATTAGGGAAATCATTATTACAAAGAACTGGTTGTGATATGGTAATGATTGGGAGAGGAGCAGTTGGTTATCCATTTATTTTTAAGGAATGCAATCATTATTTGAAGACAGGAAAAGAATATAGGCCAACATTAACTGAAAGACATAATGCAATATTAAAGTTTATTGATTATTATAATAATAAACAAGAACGTTATAAATTCTCAGAATTAAAACAACATGTAATGTGGTCTTTTAAGTGGTTGAAAGGAGCAAAAGGTTTTAGAGTAGATTTAATGAAAACTAAGGATGAAACAGAAGTTCTTAATTTAGTGAAAGCATATTTTAAGGGATGGTTGTGAATTAACACTAACCTTTTTAAACCATTATTAATTCCTTCCTATAATGGCAGTGACTTTATTGCAGCGATCAAAGATAGCTATAAAAGCAAAGAGTATTGATGTTTTAGAAGGTATTGTGGATGAATTAGGTTTTACTAGAAAAGTAGAATTTGATGATATTCCTCATAAAGATTATTTTATAAAAAGGCATGAATTAGAAAAAGAAAATGAAGCAAATTTAAATGGTCATTCATTATTATCTAGATGCTATGATGATCATACTGATTATATTTCTCCATATAATTTAGGTTTTATTAGAAAAGATAGGCATGGTAATGTTGCAGGCTATGGTGTTGTTTCTAATATTAATGGCAGAAGAAATACTCAATTAGAAAAACCTCATCATTTCTTTTTTATTGATCAGTTTGTTAAAGAAGAAGAACAAGGTATAAGTGGTTTAACTGATGCTGAATTTACTCAGTTTTTAGGTAGAAAAGCATGTTGTTCTCCAGGAAATCCTGGAACAATTAATTCTAATGTTCCTTCATTTTTATCTAGCTTTGCTTTGCCAGCTTTAGCTGCTTATATGATTGTTGCAACTGCTGCTTATGCAATTAGTGGAGTAGATATAACTTTACAAGAATTTATGGGTGAAAGAATTGATCCTGAAAAAATAGTTGGTGGTGTTGCTGCATTAATAACTGGGCTTGAATTCTCTCATGCTGCAAATTCTCCAAAACTAAAAGGAAGTTATGCGAAATCTGCATTCTTTGATGGAACTTATGGATTAAGAGCAATAAGAAGTTATGTTGATCAGTATTCTCCTGTTCCTCAACCAGCTACAGTTTATTCATCTTCATCTAATCCAACATCTTCTATTATACAATCTTCAACTGCAACATCTGCAAAAAGAAATATAATTGATTAATATCTTAATTATTATTTTGTTTTATTTTTCGGAATTTTATGTTTTTATTCTGTATTTTTTCTTTTTTATGATAATTGTTTATTAAGGTATTCCCTTTCGTTTAGTGTTCTTCTTATCTCAACATCAGTAGGGAAAATCTCTAAGTCAATATATCTTGCAGTTCCATTTCCATCCCATAAATAATTTCCATTATAGATCAGATCTCTTGCAACAATGTCTAATTCAAAAATACCAGCAACTTTATCTCTTATGTCTCTTATTATCTCTTCATCATATACTATTTCTATGCCTAATGCTGGCATTCTACATTCAAGGTAGCTTCCATTAGTTGAGAACTCTGTGCCAATAGGATAGATTCCTTTTTGGACAAGTCCTTGGTAAGCACCGCAGAGAACAGCATATTTATCTTCTGTGGCTTTTATTGCATTTTCTAAGTTTCCCCAATTAAATCTATCAAATTCAAAAACAGCAAATTTATGATAAAAGTCTTTTTCTTCTATGTATAATGTTCTTATCCTGCTACCAGGCTTTTCAACATCTGTTGTAATATCTATTCCTCTAGGCATTTTAGATCAAGTAATTAAATCTGTTTTTTAAATCTTCCCCTTATAGTGATAAAATATTAATATATCTTCTTCTCAACAACAATACATTAAAACACCAACTTCTCCCCAATTCAAATGCCTGAAATAATTGAATTAGATAAAAACCTAATAAATAAAATAGCAGCAGGTGAAGTTATTGAAAGACCTGCTTCAGTAGTTAAGGAATTAATAGAGAATTCAATGGATTCTGGTGCAACATCAATAACAATTGAGGTAGTTGAAGGTGGCAAAACATTAATTAAAATAACAGATAATGGTAAGGGAATTTCTGCTGAAGAACTTCCTATTGCAATTAAAAGACATGCAACTTCTAAAATTAAAACAGCTGAAGATTTATTTAACATTTCTACTTTAGGATTTAGGGGAGAAGCATTAGCAAGTATTGCATCTATTAGTTATATGAAGATTACTTCAAAAACAGCAAAGAAAACTAATATTGAAAATCAAACAGATACAGAAAATTCTAAAACAAATACAGAAAATGCAGATACAGCACATATGATTGAAGTAGAGGATTCAAGAATCATTTCAAATAAACCAACTGTTGGTAATAATGGTACAGAAATAGAAGTACACAATTTATTTTTTAATGTTCCAGCAAGAAAAAAACATCAAAAATCAATCTCAGCAGAATTTAGACATATAGTTGATATCATAACTAGGTATATTTTAATTAATCCAACAATACATTTTAAACTTATTCATAATAATTCTTTAGTTATTAACTCTCCATCTACTACAAATACATTAGCAAATGTTGCAAGTGTTTATGGAAGATCAATAACAAAAAATTTAGTTCCAATTAATTTTTCATTCTTTGATATTGAAATAATGGGTTTTATTTCAAAGCCAGAATTAACAAGAGCTGATAGGAATTATCAAAGTATTTATGTTAATAATAGATACATAAAAAACAATACTGTTCAAAGAGCAATTTATGATGCTTATTCAGACTTATTATTCCATGGTCGACATCCTGTTTTTATTCTTGACATGAAAATTGATCCTAAAAAGATTGATGTTAATGTTCATCCACAAAAATCTACAATTAGGATTGAAAAAGAGCAGGAATTATATAGTGCAGTTAAGAATTGTATTGTTTCTGGGTTAATGGAGCATGAGTTAATACCAAAAGTTAAGTTAAATGTAAAAGATGTTGATACTAAACTAATTATTACAGATAGGGATGATGCAAGAGATCAAGCAACTTTATCTTCACATATTCCTGATGATAATACATCTTTAGCTGGAGAAGAAAAAAGTATGAAAGAAGGCATTGGAAATAACAATCTGGTAACCAATAGTGTAGTAAATAATAGTGTAGTAAACAATGGTATTGTAAAACAAAGTATAGAAAGAAAACAAGGCATTAAAGAAGAACTAAAAATTAAATTAATTGGCAAGCTACATAATACTTATATTATTGCGCAGGATAAAGAGGGAATGTTATTAGTAGATCAGCATGCAGCACATGAACGTGTGCTGTATGAAAAGTTTATTGAACAATATAAAAATGAGGATATAAAAGTTCAAGAGTTAATCTCTCCTATTGTGATTGAAGCAAATCCCACTGAAAAGATTGTAATAGAAGAAAATTTAGAATTACTTAATGGATTAGGTATTACAATTGAAGAATTTGGTAAAAATACATTTATTGTTCGTGCTCTTCCATCAATTTTACAAAAACAACAAACACCAAGTATTATCAATGACATTATTGATGAATTAAATAATGATGAGTTTAATAAAATATCACAAATAAAACAAGAAAGAATAGCAATGGCAGCTTGCAAGTCAGCTGTAAAAGCACATGATGTACTAGAATTCCCACAATTATATAAATTATTAGAGGATTTGTTTAAATGTAATAATCCTAATACTTGTCCTCATGGCAGGCCTACTATTATTTCTATTCCTTTGTATGAATTAGAGAAGAAGTTTAAAAGGAAAATGTAATTTTTTTTAACTAGGTCCGGAGGACGTGTTTCCCGTGATTTTAATTTTTTATTTATAATCTATTAGGAAAATCCAACAACAACAACGGCACGGACGGACTAAAGTCCTACTCACCTTCGGTTCGCCCGGCCATTGTTGTTGGATTTTTCAAAAAGAGTAAAATTAATCCATAAACTATTTAATAACAAGAATAATCATAATTAAAATGGAACAAGTAATATTAGTTGATGAACAAGATAATCAAATTGGTGTAATGGAAAAATTAGAAGCACACAAAGAAGCTAAATTACATAGGGCTGTTTCTGTTGTTATTATTAATTCTAGGAATGAGATGTTAATACATAAACGTGCATCTACTAAATATCATTGTCCAGGATTATGGACAAATGCTTGTTGCACACATCCCAAACCAAATGAAGATACAAAAGATTCTGCAGCAAGAAGATTAAAAGAGGAAATGGGTATTGATTGTGAGAAAGAAAATATTGAATTAAATGAAGCATTCACATTCATCTATAAAAAAGAATTTAATAATGGGTTGACAGAATGGGAATATGATCATACTTTTGTTGGCAAAGTAGGTAATAATTTTAATAATGAATCAATTAATCCTAATCCAGAAGAAGTAGAAGATTACAAATGGATTAATATGGATGAACTAAAACAAGATATTTCTAATAATCCTGGTATGTATACTTATTGGTTTAAGATAATAGTTGAAAAGTTGAATATATGACAATATTTATATATGGGTTTTATAAGTAAGTTAATTATGAAAAAGATTTTTATCTGGTTAATTATATTAATTGTTGTAGTAATCTTATCTGCAATTATTTTTAATTATATTACTGCTTCTCTTGGTCCTAATACTGGTTACGATTTTATTCCTTACGGAGGAGATGATTGCCTTGGCTGTAATAAACCAACTTTGACTAAATCTTTAGTATTTCCAAAAGATATTATACTAGATAAAGGAAAGACAGATTTTTCATTGGGTTATTATAATCATGGAACTAAAGAAATAACAAATGTAAAGATAGGGGTTAGTGAATGTCTTAATGGGGATGGCGAATCTTTTATAATTGAAGAAGGTGGTTCTGAAAATGATTTTTTATTAGTGTTATCAAAAACATATGGTGCAATTCAACCAAATGATTATGGTTCTTTCCATGTTAAAATATTAGATAATTCAGAAAACACAAAATTTGATTTAATAAAAGGCACTTATGTGTGTAGATTGATTGTATATACCTCAGATATTTCAGAAGGCCTTGGTTCATTACAAGAACCTTATGAAGAAAAACAATTCTTTCTAAATGTTGTAGAATAATCTATCTTCTCAACAACAATAGTCTTTTTATAGTTCTGTTGCCTAATATAATCATGCAATCCATTGATGAACGAATCTCAAAATTAATTAAATATGTTCGAGATAATTATGGGGATGAAAGATGGAGTGCTTTTATTAAAGGGAAAGGCATAATTGCAGGTATGGATCCTGATGTTTTAGAAAAAGAATTCTTTAATTATGGTTTACCAAGAAGTACTAGGATGTTTAGGGAATATGTTGCTTCAACTTTCAGTCAATATGTATTGCCTCGTCTCCAAGAAAAAGGATATATGAGGATCTTGTCAATGCCTTGTGCAAATGGTGAAGAGGTTTTTTCTTTAGCAATGCTTGTTCAAGAAGCTAATAATCAAGATACAAAACATGATTTTTATGCAAATATTGATGGCTTTGATGTAAGTGAGACACAGATTGACAAAGCAAGAACTGGTGCTTTATCAATAAGAAGAGTTAGAATAAAACAATTTGAGGAATATGTTGAAGCTGGCTATTTAAGGCAGGTTAACAGTAAATTTCCAGAACCAAACTTATTCGTGCAGCCACATATTACTAGTATGTGTGAGTTTTTTGTTCATAATATATTAACCCAAGATGTTTTACCTGGTTATGATGTTATTTATTGCATGAATCTTTTTCTTCACATGACTTCTGAAGCAAGAGAAACTGCTTTGGAAAACTTAACATTAAATATGCAGCAAGGTGCATTGTTAATTGTTGATTATCCTTATAAAGGGATTCCATCTAGATTAAGGTTATATGGTAGAGAAAAAGTTCAATTTGGCATTCAAAAAGAAGCAAATGAATTCTATGCTTTCCTTCATGAAAAAGATTTAGGATTAAAAAGAATTAGCACTACGCCATTACATAATGTTTATGAAAAAGTTTAGTGTTTTTTTAATTTGGTTTTTTTAGATTTAGTTTTGATAGGGATCTCTTCTTTTTCTGCATATTCTTCACAAACCCTGTCAATGCATATTTCCATTATTTTTAATAAATCTCTACTTATTCTGTTTTCTTTATTTAATCTATACAATTGTGTGTTACCAACTTTTCTAGATTGTTTTATAATTTCTTGTTTTATTATTTTTTTAATTTCATTATATGCAGTTGCTTTATTTAGTTTATGTTCTTCTATGACATCAGCTATTGCAATATCTAGGTTATCACATTCTACAAAATATTGCAATATTCTGTTTCTAGGTGAATCACCCATAACTTCTAAAAATGCACTTTGTTCTTTCATCTTCTTATCATCTCTCTAATAATAAACACTGTTTTTGGATTTAAACAAACATGAAAATCCATTCCTTTCTTTGTTCTTTTTTTCATTCTTATTATGTATCCGCACTCCTCAAGTTCTTTCCATTGTTTTTCAATTGCTTTTCTTAATTTTTTATCATGAATGTTTTTTAGTTTTTTAAATAATAGTTTTTCAGGAGTATGTTTTCCTCCAATACATTTCTGGTTATGCAAAATCTTAAGTGTTTGTCTAACCTCATTAATTATTTCTATGTCCATCTTATATTAACCTTAACTTATATTTAATACTTTCTATTATTTTATACTGCTAGTATAGTATTTTGTACTGTCTTTTTTATTGACTTGTTGTAATTTACTGTATTTTCAACTCTTTTTCCCAATAAAAAACAACATGCTTTTTCATTTACACCTAGAATAAGTATATTGACTCTGAAATTAATAAACTTTTATCGTCGAAAAATAGAAGATTTCCGACTTAGTTCGTAAATAGTATTTAAGGAAAAGAAAATAGTCGGAAAACTTCCGAGAATTAGATTATAATTGACGTTCTTCTATATTTAGGTATTGGAGAAGATTCAAATTCCGGACTTTTTGGATCTGTTGGTGGTTTGTAATTTCTATCACCTTTCTTCATGTAGATTCCTAAAAATTGTGTTCTAGCAAATACAACTTCTCTTAATAATTTTTGCTCCTCAAATCTTGACAAATTACTTTGTAGAACTACACCTTCAAGTGACTCAAGTGGGACAGGTTTTAAAGATATTATTTGGTCGGGCATTGCATATATTTCACTGCCTTTTTGTTTTTTGTACCTGTCAAGTCCTAGTTCAGAAACATATTCGTTAAATGCTTTGCTTCGTCTTGATGCAAAAATCTTAAATTGGGTTGTATTTTTTGCTACCCATTCATTTGAAACTATAAAATGATATATCTCATGTGCCCTATTCTTTTTTTGTTCAATACCTTCCTTGCAACCAAAGCCAACAGGAGCATCAGCAAATCCCTCCCCTATTATCTGGCTGACCAATCTATTTTCTTCTCTTGGCCAGACAATATCTGGATGAAATTTAACACTATATATCAGTTTCATCTTGTTATGGAATAATTATATGTTTTTAAATTTTATCCATAAACATAACTAAACTCTTCCAAATACTTCCCAGCAACTTCTTCACTATAAATAATCAATATATTCTCATCATTTTTCCCTGTTCCAGAAGCACTAGGATTATAGCTACCTGTGATTACAATGTTATCATCAATTATGAATGTTTTATGATGCATGTAAGTGATTTGTGAATATTTTAGCAAATTATATAAATATAAGTAATAATAAAGAGTATATTATAATAAAAAGGTGATAAAATGGCAAAAAAAAGAAGGGCAGCAAAGAAAGCTGTTAAAGAAGATTATTCTAAATATTTGTTAGCAATAGTTGCGATTGTAGCTGTTGTAGGTGTTGTATTAATGGTTAATAATGGCGGAACAACGAGTGTTAGTGAAGGTGAATTAGTTGTTAGTGATGGTGGTGATTTAGCTGGTGAAGCAAGGAGGGCAGTTAGTTTAAAACCAAATCTACTTAAAGCTAAAAAATTATATGTGAATTTTCTTCCTTTAATGAATGCCTACAAGCCAGATTTAGTTCCACTTGGTGCTTTTTTTGTGGCTGAAAGTACAGAGAAGTGTGCTATTAAAGTATATGTTAAAAATCAAGGTTTAGCATCTACTGAATCTCAGCAACAAGGAGTAAGATTTTTGATTGAAACCTATTTACCTGGTTTTGATACTATTTCTGCTGAAAAAGTATTTTCAGGGTATAATAATATTTTTTACCCAGGTGACACAAGGGAATTTAGTATTGATATGGAAGGAAATTTTTGTTACTATTATTATAAGATTGGATTAAATTGGAAAATTGTTGTAGATCCAAAGAAAGTTATAGATGAAAGTAATGAAAATAATAATGAGTTAAGCGGAGAAAGTGGTTATAACTAGTTTTTATTTTTTTATCATATCATATTCATCAACAAATTCACTAGCAACATCATCACTATAAATGATTAGAATGTTTTCATCATTCTTTTCAGTGCCTGATGCTGTCGGATTGTAGCTACCAGTAATGACTATGTGATCATCAATAATGAAAACTTTGTGATGGAGTAAACCAGATTTAGGGTAATGTGTTTGTAAACCATTTTTATGATGCATATTATATTTGTTATTATCATATTGAATATCAATACCCACATTTTTTAGTTTATCATATTCTGAATATTTGTTAGTGTTTTGTTTTTTTTCTACAACACCTTCTATAATTATTCCGTTATTATGCATTTCTATTAATTTATCTCCTATTGGATCAGAAGTAAAACTAAATATCATAAACTTAACACTTTCTTTTGCATTCTCTAGAACATCTAATACATGTTCTTCACAATTATCATCAGGACAGAAATAGTTTTCAATAACTAATTCATTATTACTTTCTATTCTTGGATACTTCACTTTCTCTTGTTTGTTTTTATTACTTTTTCCAAAATAGCCATCCCATAGTTCATTAAACTCATCTTCATAGTTTTCTGCTAGATAATATGATTGAACAACAACTAAATTATTGTTATTTTTATTATTTCCATTAATAGTTGGATTAAATGAGCCAGATGTTACATATTTATTATCTACAATACAAAATTTATTATGTGTTAATTGATTGTTATTGTCAACTTTAACAAATCCATTATTGTCAACACTTAGATCTTTACCATAACTTTCTTCAATTTCTTCATAATTATCATTATCAACAACTACTTTAACATCTATCTTATTGCTTTTGCTGTTTTCATAATCTATTTCATTATATTTTTCATCTAATACTTCAATTAACTCAATTAAATCTAAATCAAACAATGCACAATGTACTGATTTTTTTGCATCTTTAATTAAATCCACCATTACAGCTGAACAATTATGTTTTGGACAGAAATAAATATCTGGAGTATTAATATTTTCATTAACTGTTTTAATTTCAACTTTTTTATCATTATTACCTATTCCTATATCATCTAATCCCATTTCACCTAAATTAATATCAGGCATATCTATGTTTTTCACATCTAAAATACTCATTCCAGTTATATTTCCCTTTAAGAAGAATATACCTACTATAATTATTACTAATACTACCAATTTTCTAAACAATTTCATTATTAAATCTATAAGTGGTAATGATTAATAAAGTTTATTGAGAAAGATTACTTGATTTGTTATTGATATCTTGCTTTTTCAGCTTTTACACTACTTAATAATGCATATGTTTTTATTACTAAATAGTTTTTAAGATGTGTTCTAGACATAGTACTTGCAATAAATAATTTCTTTGACTCAACCATTATTTCATCAATAGTTTTTAATTGTTTTTTCTTAGGTTTTTTCGCCTTTTTTATTTGTCGACATAATTTGGTGTATTTTTTCTCTATTGCTTCATACTGATCTGCTATTGTATGATATGCTTCTAAACTTATTCTCATATTTGCTACATCTCTTCTAATATTTTGACTTACACTTTCTTTTCCAATTTTATCATACCACTCATTGATATAATCAGCATATTGTTTCATATTAGCTATTAATTCAGGCATTTTTTCATTTGCATATTTTAAAGTTTCTGGCATGATTTCTTTTAATCTATTTTCGCTAAGAGGTATGTCTGATTTAATTCCAAGGGAATTGCATACACTTGTCCATAGTTTGTTTAATTTAATCATTGAATTATCCTGCATGTTGTAAAGCATTGCATAAAATTCATATGAATTAACAGGAGTAGCATAATAATTAAGACCATCACCTAAATCCTTATATTCAAGTCTCAATGTAATTTTTGTATCAGAACAAAATGTTTTTGTTTCACGAGCTTTTAGCTCTTTAAGCATTTTTGTTATTTCTTCATTAAAAAAAACAGTTTCCAAAGATCCATTTCTAGTTAAAATTTCATATTCAATTCCTTCTATCATGGCTGTGTATACAGTTTCAAGAAATCCTCCTTCACTATCAACTTTTTTGGTGTGTTCTGCTTTAATTTCAGCCAAAGCAAAGTTAAATTCCGGATATTCACTATTTGCAGTTTCTAGGATCTGTTCTAATTCAGGAGTTGGATTCTTAATTAATGCTTTGAATCTATTTCCAAATATATCATTATTTTCTGTACTTTGTTCAGTTCCTATTTTACAACGGAATAAAAGGCCATTTTCTTCAAATTCGTCTGTCATTACTTTAAAGTAATTATCATCTCTTTATAAAGATTATCAGGGATTTACACATGAACTCACAAAACATTTATAAATACTCATCCATTTCAAGCATATAACCAGCTAAAGCTGGGAGAAGCAATAGGGGCATGCTGGGATCTATAGGACCCAAAATGTCTATAACTAAAGCTTTTTCAATGATTTTCTTGAAAAGGCCAACTAATGCTTTTTATTACGGAGGTAATATTTATGACAGAATTAAAAGAACCATCAAGCAGATTTGTTAAAATCAGATGTCCTAAGTGTAAAAATGAACAAATTACATTTGGAAAAAGTTCAGCAGAAGTTAAGTGCTTAGTATGTAATAAAGTTCTTGTTAGCCCAACTGGTGGCAAAAGTAGAATCAGAGCAAGAATTTTGGAAGTATTGGATTAAGTTAGTCGTTTGTCTACAACACACTACTAATTACCAACGTAATCAATTGAGGTTAATAAATGTTATATAGAAGATCTGGAATGCCTAAGGAAGGAGAAATAGTTCAATGTACTGTTACAAATATTCATTTTAATTCTGTTTTTGTTACTGTAGATGAATATGATAAAAAAGCAATGTTGCACATTAGTGAAGTTTCTCCAGGTAGAATTAGAAATCTTAGAGATTATGTTAAAGAAGGTAAGGTAATTATCTGTACTATTCTTAGAATCCAAAAGGAACGTGGATTAATTGATGTTAGTTTGAGAAGAGTTAATGAAGGTCAAAGAAGAAAGAAACTTTCTCAAATTAAACAAGAACAAATGGCTGAGAAGATTGTAGAATTTGTTGCTAAAGATCAAAAAGTAGAATTTAGAAAACTTTATGATGAAGTAACTGAAAAAGTTTTTGAAAAATACGCATCTTTGTATGAATGTTTTGAAGAAGTTGTTATGGAAGATTTTTCTTTATTAAGCTTAGGGATTAGAGAAGATCTTGCAAAAACACTTGAAGAGATAATTAAACAAAGAATTAAGCCTCCAATTATTTATCTGGGTGGTAAATTATTATTAACTTCTCGTGCTGATGATGGTGTTGAAGTTGTTAAATCTATTTTAATGGAAGCAGAAAAAATAGATGAAGAAGTTAATATCAAATATCTTGGTGGCGGCGGATACATACTTAAATTAGTTGCTGAGGATTATAAAAGTGGAGAAAAACTTCTTAAAGAAGTTATATCTTTCTTAGAAAATGAATGCAAAAAAAAGAAAACAGAGTTTAGTTTTGAAAGAGTTGAAATTGAAAATTAAAGCACAATATTTTCTTTTTGTTTCTTAATAATTTAAAACACAATCTTTTCTCCTGCTTTTTTGGCAAATAATGATACTTCTGCAATATCTTTCTTTCCTGTTAGGAATCTAAGTAATCTTTCAACTCCTAAACCACCACCTGCTGTTTTTGGAAGCTTTCCATGTCTAGCTAATTCTAAATATTCAATATAAGCTTCTGGTTTTGTTTTTGCTCGTATCATTCTTTCAATGATTTTTTCATATTCATGTTCTCTTTCTCCTCCACTTAATCCTTCTCCAAAACCTTCTGGATAAATTAAATCATAGTTTAGATAAACTCTTGGTTTTTCTTCATGTTCTTTATCGTAAAATTCACGTTCATGATCTAATAACCAGAATGGTTCAGTTGCTTTTTCTGATAATACTGATTCATGTTCTTCTCCAAATTTTGCTATTGCATCTTTTGTTGAAATTCTTGTAAAAGGTTTTTTTGGAATAGTTAATTCTTTATCTCCAACTCTACCTAATGCTTCTAATTCTGCTTTGCAATCCTCTTTTACCCGCGTAATTACTGAAATCATTAAGTCTTCCATGAAATCTTTAATATCTTCTTTTTTTGCATCTTTGAATTCAAAGTCTACTTGTGAAAATTCAATTAAATGTCTTCCTGAATCTCTGCAATGTTCTTTTTCTAATCTAATGTTTGGACTTACAACGTAAATAGCTTTTCTTGTTGGACTCATTAGTGCCATTTGTTTATGTAAGATCATACTTTTAGTTAACATTAGGTCTTGTTCCATATATTTTATCTTTGCATCATACACACTATGACATAATGGGTCTGTTATTGTAGAAAGCATAACTGGCATTAGCTGCAATACTTCTTTTTCATACATAAAATCATGAATTGCTTTTAGTGCACATGATTGTATCTTTAATATTGAGTCCATTTCTTTGCTTGATATTTTATCAGCTATTTTATGTATGTGTTCATGTTTTGTTATTAATTCTGTTTTTGGTTTTATCATTTTAAATCCCTCCTGGATTTACAATGCATCAAGAATCTTTGATTCTCGAGTACATTCTTGAGCCTTCCATTTATTTTAATCTTTCATATTATTAATTATAATAATGTTAATATCAAAACTATTACAGTTAATATCATCCATGGCTTAATTTCAATGCCTTTTCTTATTTTGTATTCTATGCTTACACTTTCCATTTCCTTCACCTACATACTATAATAACCTCTATCTTTATATGTATATTCCAGAAATAATGGTGATTTGTACTATTTATTCCATGTTTTTGGGTATATTTGGAACATATGTTCCATAATGTGTGTAAAAAGTGGATTATTAATTAACTTGTACATATATCTATTAAACAATAATCAGAATTAGTTTCTTTTACTATACTTACATCCACAATAATTCTGTCTATATAGGTTATGTTTTTTACTTAATTCAGTGGATTTCTTGAATCCATCATTTTCCTTAAAATCACATTCTAAAAATTCAACTTTATGTTCTTTGCTTAACTCTTTTCCTATTTTATTAATCATTTCATGATTTTTGTGTGGAGAAATAGTTAATGTTGTTGTAAAACAATCAAAATTAAAGTCTTTTGCAAACTTTGCAGCTCTTGTCAAGTTAAATTTAAAACAAAGTTCACATCTTTTGCTTCCTTCTTTCATCTTTTTGTAATTTGTTTCTTCATTCTTTTCAATATCTTCAGAATCTAATCCTGCATTTGCAACAAACATATCCCATTCAATACTCTGAAATGCATCTTCATATAAATCTAATTCCATAATTTTAGCAATTCTTTTTGCTTCATTCAGTCTTTTTTCATATTCATCAAACGGATATATGTTAGAGTTAGAGAAGAATAAGGTAATATCATAATCTTTCTTTAGTCTTTCAATTACTTCAGTTGAACAACAAGCACAGCATGTATGTAGTAATAGTTTTTTCATATTTTAATGGTTATTTCCTCTCTATTTAAATCTTTTTACCAAAAATATTTAAACATCAAAATCTTTTGATATTATATGGCAATTTTAAATTATCTTAAAATATTTATTTTGACTTTTATTTTTTTAGTTATTGTAGATGCATTATGGTTAAAATTTGGAATAGGTAGTTTTTTTCAAAAAACAGTAAAACATCTTTTAGCTTTTAGGGCAGATGGCTCTATGCAGGTTAATATTGTTGCTGCCCTATGTGTCTGGGCAGTTATGGTTATTGGATTATTAATATTTGTCTTACCAAGACTTTCGTTACAAGGTTGGGGTGGAGATGCATTATTATATGGTGCATTATTTGGTTTTGTTTCATATGCTATATATGACTTAACAAACTTTGCTACCTTAAATAATTGGCCTGCTAAATTAGTTGTTCTAGATGTTGCATGGGGAACATTTGTATGTGCTTTAACAAGTTTTGTTATGAATCATTTGGCTAAATGGTTAATGTAATTTTTTTGTTTAATTTTTTTATATTGTGATTATTTAATCTAAATCTAATAAACTATATAAAGGCTCAATAAATTCTTTAGCACATGTTATTCACAATCAAATCTAAGCAAGGAAAAGCTAGAACAGGTGTAATTACAACTAAACATGGTAATATACAAACACCTGCTTTTATGCCTGTTGCTACAAAAGCAACTGCTAAAGCTTTAACACAAGAACAAATGGAACAATTAGGTTCACAAATATTAATGTGTAATACTTATCATCTTTTTTTAAAGCCAGGAGAAGAATTAATAGATAAGTTTGGAGGACTACATAAATTTATGAATTGGAACAAACCAATTATTACTGATAGTGGTGGTTTTCAAGTTTTTAGTTTAGGTTATGGTCTAGTGCATAAAGCTAATAAAATAAAATCAAGATTAAATGAAGATGAGATTAAATCTTTAGAAAAACTGGAATCAGGATCAGAAAATGGAAATGGAATTAAAGAAGAAAACAAGGAAAAGATGCTTGCTAAAATTAAAGGAGATACAGTTACTTTTAGAAGTGTTTATGATAATTCTGTGCAAGAGTTAACTCCTGAAAAATCTATTGAAATTCAACATAAATTAGGGAGTGATTTAATAATTGCATTTGACGAATGTACAAGTCCTTTACATGATTATGAATATGTTAAAACAAGTTTAGCAAGAACTCATAGATGGGCAGAGATGTGTTTAACTTATCATAAAGCAAATGTTCAAAAGAGTAAATGGGATTCATCAGAAAATGAAACTCCACATCAATTTTTATTAGGTGTAATCCAAGGTGGAAACTTTGCAGATTTAAGAAAAGAATCAGCGAAGTTTTTTTCAAAACGAGAATTTGATGCTTATGCATTAGGTGGTTTCTTTGGAGAAAGTAAAGAAGACATGTATAAATTAGTTGGAGAAGTAGATGAAATACTTCCAGAAAACAAATTTAGACATTTATTAGGAATTGGAACAGCAGAAGATATTTTGCTAGCAGTTGAACAAGGTATTGATACTTTTGATTGTAACTCTGCAACTAGAGTTGCAAGAGCAGGTTATATTTATATTACAAATAAATCAGGTGGAACAGTTGAGAACAAATTTAGGTATAGGTTATTAGGAAAAGAATTTGAAGATGATGCAAAACCATTAGATGAAAACTGTGATTGTTGGGTTTGTAAAACTTATACAAGAGCATTCATTCGTCATTTATTAAAAGCAAATGAATATACTGGTTATACATTAACAAGTTATCATAATATTTATTTCTTCATTAAGTTGATGGAAAATATCAGGAAAAGTATTGATGAAGGTAAGTTTGGTGAATTAAAGAAGGAATGGTTGGGTTAGATTATTCTAAATTTTTGGTTTATGAATTATTTTTTAATACTTCATTAAGTTGCTCTTTCAATAAATCAATATCTTCACAATGAATAACATTGATACCTAATCCTTGTGCTGTCTTAACATTAACTTCTCTATCATCTATAAACAAACATTCTTCAGGAGCTTCTTCTAATTTTTCTAACATAATTTGAAATGCTTTTTCTGAAGGTTTTTGTGCACCTATTTCGCTTGAAAATAAAACTATATCAAAAAAAGATAAATCATTGTTCTTTTTAATATAATCAGCTTTAAATTGCATTTGATCTGAAAGAATACATAGCTTAAATTTTCCTATTAGTGATTTTGCAATTTCAAATCCTTCCCAAGCATGGATTTCTGTTAATGCTTTCATTATTTCTTCTTCTGGAATTCCAAATTCAGATTTTATTTTATTAAGGAACATAGAATCATTAGAACTTTCACTATTTTCTTTTTCATATTTTACTATTTTTTCTTTTAGCTTTGAATAATCACAGCCAAACTTATCAGATAATTGTTTTGCTGCAATTTCTGTATCTGCTGGGGCTAAAACTCCTCCCCAATCAAAAATAATTGTTTTGATCATCTTAATTATAACCAAATACAACATTCATAAACTTTTTGTTTTCAAGTGTATTTAATCTTTCAGATAGATTAACTGCATCAAGATACATTTCACTTACTCCATTACCATTTTGTAAACTGAAATAATGGAATCTCCATATTGAGATAACTGCTGCTGCATGTGCTGCTGCTGTTTTTAATAATTCTTTTTCTGTATCTTCTAGTGGTCTAACTTTTTGATAACCATCTACTAATGCTTTAGCTTTATTATAATCTAATGATCCATTCATTCTACATGTTCCAATTATAGTTTGTCCAATATCAAATATACAATTACCCTGATGGCCACTTTCAAAGTCAATTATTCCTGCTAGATTATCTTCATGATATATTGCATTGTCATACCATAAATCACCATGGATAATACCTTTAGGTAGGTCATCTGGAATGGTTCTTTCAAAATATTCTTTTTTTTGGTTGAACCAACCAATATAATCACTATCTATACTTCTTATTATCTTTTTGTATGCTTCAAAACCAAAGGGATGTTGTTGTGATAAAAATTCAGGTGTACTTATCATATGCATTTTTGCAATACATTGACCTAGTTGATCTAACTGCTTTGTGGTTAAATCTTTTATAGTATTACCTTCTATGTATTTAAGCATGATTACTGGTTTTCCTTCATGATTTACTTGGCTACCATTACTAGCACGAACAGGTTCTTGGCTTGGGAATCCATTATCAAATAAGTATTCTATTAACTCGACTAAATTTTTTGCTTGTTCTTGAGTTTTGCCTTCACAAATTCTAAGGATATATCTACTTATACCATGTGTTTCTAGAAGATAGCTTGAGTTTCTTAACCCTTCTTTTATAGGTCCTGATGATTTAACATCTAGTCCGAACTGTTCTCCAATGTATATTGCATCATGCAATTCTAATTTTGTGTGTATTGCCATTAATTTTACTAAAAAATAGTTTAATTAGTTATTTTTACTATCTATATATAAACATGACAAATATATATAACTATAGTGCTATTTTTGTTGTATTATCGTAAGATTTATATATCGTAATTACATTTCTACAATAATATGCCGAAAAACAATAAATTAAATGTAAATGAAAAGAAAATACTTGCTTTATTAGATCAAAACGCAAGAATGCCTTTTTCTTTGATAGGTAAAAGATTAAAAAAAAGTCAACAGCAAGTTAGTTTTATTGTTGACAGATTAAAAAAAAGAGATATTATCAAAAGTTTTTATACTATTATTGATTATTCTAAATTAGATATTCTTAATTTTAGAGTTTATTTTAAAGTAAGTTATGTTAATGAGAAAAAACTTGATGAATTTATTAAATATTTAATTTCTGATCCTTATTCATCTTGGGTATCTTCATGTGGTGGCAGATATGATGTTATTTGTACTTTTTTTGCAAGCAATGTTTCACAATTTAATAAACACCTTAGAAGCATTATTGAACAGTTTCCTGAACAAATAAATACTTTCTCTGTATTGACAACTATTATATTAAGAAATTTTGGCAGAAAATATCTTTCTGTTAAACCAGCAAACAATGAGTTGTTTGTTGGTGGGGATAGAATACCAGAAATTTTAGATGAGATTGATTTAGTTATTTTAAAAAACCTCTCTGAAGATGCAAGAAAAAGTTCTGTTGAAATCTCTAATTCATTAAATGTTACTCCTAAAACAATAATCAATAGGATTAAATCTTTGGAAAATAAGCAGATAATACTTGGTTATAAACCATTAATCAATTTGCAATCTATAAATTATACTCCTGTTTTAATATTAATTAAGTTCCATAATATCTCGTCAGTTTTGGAGAATGAATTAGTAAATTACCTTAAATTCAATTCAAATGTATTCAGCCTTGTAAAAACTATTGGTGAATGGGATATGGAAATAACTATTGAAACACAAGATCAAAAACAAGTAAGGAAAATAGAACTTGAAATTAGACAAAAGTTTGCATTACTTATACAACAAATTGAACTTATTCCCTTATACCAACCACATAAGATGAGGTTCATGCCAGGGATTGTTTGATTGAATAAATAAAAAAGAAATTAAAAATTAGCTCTAAATCCAACACTTAATGAATTATTGTTAAAGTATGCTTGTACCCAATTCTTATGTTGTGCATCTAAATCAACTCTAATTATTCCACCATACTTTAAGTTTTTTTCAAGTTGTTTTGATTGTGCATTTGATGGGTCTATTCCAGTTTCAATATCTCCACCAACTATTACATTATTTATCATTACCCCTAATGTTGTTCCAAATGCTAAATTATGTGTAACATCTCCTTTAGCAAAACTTGCTAAATAACTAACTCTTGGATCAATCAAAACCTTTCCAGCCATAATTGTTGCATACACAGTTGGATTAACATTAACTGCTTCACCTTCTGCATTGTAAACAACTGGTACAACTCCAAGTATTTTAACATATTCGTTGAGATCAACAAACATTCCTGCTCCAACTCCAACAGCTGGTTTTTGTCCAGGTGTATACATAAAAGGTGTTACACCAAAAAAACCATGTCCATCTTCATTATTGTCAACAAAAATCTTTGGTAATAATGTATAACTAGGTGTTTCACTTAAAGTTATTCTTTGATCTAACTGAAACATGTTTGGTCCTCTGCATCCATCAAAGTAATCAGCCTGTGCTGATGGAACAACTGCATCAGTTATTGTTTCAACTATTTGTTGCTGTGGCTGTACAAATTCTTCTAGAGCAACTGCTCCTGCATTAACAGCAGTAAAAGCAGTAACTCCATCCATGATTGCTGTTGCTACTTTATATTTTGCTCTCAATTCTTTAATTCTTTTTATTAATGTCATTTTGTTTCTCACCTTGTAAATGCATTATATGCAATTCTCCATCTTTCTAGATTATTTCCTAATTCTGAATAGAATCTTTCTCTGTTTAGTTCATAAATTCCCATTGGATGTCCTGCAACAACTGGTTTGCCTGGAATATTGTAATCTGTTTTTTGCGGAATACTTTTTTTCTCAATTGAAATTTCACCTTCTTTTCTTGTTATTAAATAATCCCAAACTAAATCCATTACACAACTATGAAAAGCAAAATTAACTCTCTCATTTTCTTTTAGCTCTTCAAATCCTCTATCAACCTCAATTCTATAAAGATTAAACAATTTCTCTTCTAATTCTTGAATTTCTTCACAATTGTATTTTTTTACTATATCCATTTTCTTTTCACCTACATTACCCATAATATTGTTATTACAGCCATGATCATAATTCCTTTCCAGTTGATTTCCTCTTGTTTTTCAAACACCATGCTTGCTTTTCCTTCCATTTTTGCACCCTTTCTCTTTTTTCTGGAAAGAGATAAAACCTCTTTTTATTATTGTCTAGTGGTACTACTAGTGCCTGGCTATATAAACCTTTGGGGTGGTAAGTACCACCAAAATGCGAAAGTTTTATATATTTCAATGTATTCTAGCTATAATATGTATCAAGAAATACTTCAAAAAATAGGTCTTACATTGAATGAATCAAGAGTGTATGAAGCTTTACTCTATTTAGGAGAGTCTAATACTAACAATATATCTATTAAATCTAGTGTTCATAGAAGAAATGTTTATGATGCTTTAAACAAATTAATTGAAAAGGGTCTAGCTTCTGAAACATTTACTAAAGGTGAACGTTTGTTTAAGGGAATTTCTCCAGAAAGGTTAAAAGATATTTTAAAGGAAAAAGAAGTAGCTTTAGAATCTTTTCTTCCTGATATGAAAAAATTGCATAAAGCAGTTGAAGCAGAAGCAGAAGCACATATATTTAGAGGAGTTGAAGGTTTTAAAAATTATCTCCAGTTAATTTTAGAACAAAAACAACCTGTTTATTTTATTGGAGCAAAAGCGGCCTGGTTAGACCCAAGGTTAAAACATTATCTTAAGCATTTTGATAGAGAAAGAAAAAAAATTGGTATTAAGTTTTATCATATCTTTGATCATGAAGTTAAAACAGAAAAACCTGAAATCTTAAAATTAGTTGGTAAGCCATACAAGTTTTTACCTAAAGAATATTCAAGCAATACAATGGTAGATATATTCGGGGATTATGTTGTTACTTTTGTAGGTGCTAAACCTGGACAATTATTTGAAGAACCAATTCTATTTGTTCTAAAGAATAAATTATTAGCAGATGGTTATAGAACTTTTTGGAAACATATGTGGGATAATTGTGAATCTTAATTATTTAAGTTTTAATTTTCCTTTTTTAACTAGGTCCGAAGGACATGTAGCTATGGAGTTTTCTTTTTATGTTTATTAAGAAAAAACAACTTGGCCAGGCGAGCCGATAGGCGAGTAGGATATTTGCGTAGCAAATGTCCGTCTGTGCCATTGTTGTTGTTTTTTCATTATAATTAATTGAATCTTTGTTATTAATTTAATAAAAAGAAAAATTCACAACAAAAAGAGCCTAACAGCCTTTTAAAATTAAATAAAAAAGAAAAACTATCTCTTCATTCTCTTTGCCCAATAGATAAAAGGAGTATCTATTAAAGCTACAACCCATTTTAATACATAAGTTGTTAGAAATATTTCCCATAATACAGTGTTAGGAAATACGCCCCAAAAAGCAATCATTACAAATATAATAGAATCAAAAAACTGTGAAGTCATTGTTGTCATATTATTTCTTAGCCATAAATATTTTCCTGATGTTTTTTTCTTTAAAAAATGAAAATACCAAACATCGAAATGTTGGGAGATTAAATAAGCTGTTAAACTTGCTAATGCAATTCTTGGTAAAAATCCAAATAATACCTCTAATGAACCATGTGCAAAGTCACTTGCATCTGGCACAAATTGTAAACATAACTGCATTATGATTGTAGCTGCTATCAATACAAAGAAACCAATCCATACTGCTTTTTTTGCTGCTTTCTTACCATGATTTTCTGATAATATATCTGTACTTAAGAAAATACTACCATAAATAATATTTCCTAATGTAGCAACCATTCCAAATAACTGAATTGTTTTTAGAACTTGTAGATTAGCTAATATAACAGCAGCTGCAGTCCATACATATAATCCTGTCTTCCCAAAGAACCTATAAGCTAATACAACCATAAAACAGTTGACTAGTAATAAGATTATCCATAATAATTCATTTGACATAGAATGGGGTAATGGGGTTCTGTTTAAAAAGATTTAGTTATTTCTTATTTATTTTGCAAATTTAAAAGAAATTTAGCATCCATATCTAGTCTAGCTTTTAAACACAACTTCTTTATCAGATTTTTTAACCTTTACGATATGATAAGGTTCTGTTACCATAGTCAACACCAATTGATTTTTAGGAGCAGATTTTTCTTTAACAATAATTTCAATAGAATTATCTTTCTCAATGATTTTTGTAATTTCTATGCTATAGCCACTACTTGGTTGAGAACCTTGGAATACGGCAATAACCATCTCTTCTTCAAAATTTATATCAGGAAGATCTGGATTAATATACAACCTTAGTGGAGAGACAACATCCAATAAATTATTCCACTCTAAACTATTTTTAATCACATAATTTTCTTTTTCCTCATGACCCTTACTATTTTTTATATGGATTGTCTCAAATGTGAGTTTTTGATCTGAACAACTGCTAATAAGCAATATAGAAATTAATAATAATATTGTTAATATTTTTTTCATATAATCATAATGTGTTTTATTTTATATAAATTTTTCTCTTTTTAGTGCTTTAATGCTGTTTGGATATTATATAAAAAATCATTTCATAAATTAAGATTAGCAAAAACTTTAAAAATAGACTAAGAATATCATACTTATGCGGGCCTATGGTCTAGTGGCTATGATATCGCCTTGACTTGGCGAGGATCCCCAGTTCGAGTCTGGGTGGGCCCACTTCTTTTCTGGGTTAATGATAAGACCCACTGTTTTTTACGGTTTATAATTTGATTTATTGTGGGTCTAAAGAATAAACTTTATTCTGGATAACTCTAACATAATTCAAATAAATGAGCTTTATTAAAGACTTTATTAGAAGAAAAGAACAAGAGATTATGAAACAGGATAGTCATATAGATTTCCGCACCCATATATGCCGCCTTTTTCAAGAAATGGCCCATAATTAATATTCTTAACATCTATAAAAGTTGTTTCAGGGGTTACTTTCTTTTTATCATTATAATATTTTGTTAAAGGATCACAGAAACTAAGAACTCCTGGACCATCATTAAGACCATGAAATGTATATATTATACTATAACTACTAGAAAAATCTACTGCATGAAATTTAAGATCGCCTGGAAACTTAAGAAATGAAAAGGTATGCCCATTACCTTTAGCAACAAACACATCATTTCCTGAAAAACCTGCTTTTCTTAATAGTGTTAATGCAGATAAACTATTTTGTGTGCACGATCCTTCACCCATTATATTGACAATTGCATGTGTCGGCCCATTTAATGGAAAACAAGCATTTTGAGTCATGTCTGTGTCACTATTCCAACCTAGACCAGTGAAACAAGTATTTGGATCTGCATCAGATGATTCGCATGGAAGCTTTAAACATTCCAGTCCATAAACATTAGGGTTTAACAACTCTTTTGGCCCACATGTTCCAGCATGTTCTTCATGTGGGACCTTTTCATCATCAATTGCCAAATCAAAATAACAATTATAATAAGGTTCATTCCCATACCTTTTATATTTCCTTTCGATCCGCAAACCACTCATATATTTAATTATATAAAAACCACGACAAGTTTTTTTCTCGTCCCCAAAGATTTTTTTCTTGTCCACAAAAAATTTCTTTGCTTCTTTTTTTGCCCATTCACAACCATTTTCGCTGGAAGAAGAATGTTTAATATTTAATTTTCCAGCACAACAATCGCTTGCTTCTTGAATTATATAATCTAATTCCTGCGAACAGATCTCCATAATTTCACATTTGTGGCCAAGTTCATAATTATTAGTAATATATTTTTCATCATCATCCTCATCATCAATCGGCCATGCTTTAGTACATCCAGAATCTGGAGGGGAATAAATAGTGTCAGTTTCACATATAGTATTACAAGGAGCACATTGTCCGCCGCAATCAATTCCGGTTTCTTCCTGGTTTTTTATATTATCTGAACAAGTCTGAATAGTACTTTTAGCAACACAGCCACAGTTAGGATCACAGATTTTTAAGCCGCCTTCAAGAGTAAAACCACAATTATCACCTGGCTGTTTTCCATCACAAGAAAAATCAGCACCACATTCTTTTGCACAGCAAGATTGGCCAATCATTCCATCTACAATACATTTTTTCTTTGGTGAATCCCACATACAAATAGAAGGTGTAGGTAAATCCTCAAAATATTCCGATACTTTTTGTGGATATTTATGATTCTCATCAATGATAAGCTCTGTATCCCACTTTTTTTTGTTTCCATCCTTCTTTAAAAAGATTATTGCAATACCATTAAAATAAGTATGAGTAACCATAACTTCCAATTTATTTGTTACCTGAAAATTGTTTAGATCAAACGGAACATATTGTAAAAGATTATTATCTTTATCAATTAAAGTTATTCTTATGAAATCTTTATTATTGTTAGAAGCAGATTTAAAAATCTTTTTAATCGCATTAACCTCATTTTTAGTTAATTCAAATATAACTGGAACTGGTTCACTAAAAGTCATATCCAGAGGAAAATCAATCTTATAAGGGAAGGTAAATACTTTATCTTTACTAAGACTAACTTGTTTGGGGGTCCAAATATGTTTTACAACTGTTATATCTTTTCCTAAATCTCCTCTGTATAACGGGCCTGTAACTTCCCTGCCTAGATTAGGTGGTGATGGTATAACTCTTATTCCTTTTTTAAGCATTAATCTTATTTTATTATCTCTTGAAGATATAATATGATTCCGCAACAGATTAAAATCTTTATCAATCAATTTGTCTGGTGTCTTTAAAGCACGTGTTCTTGAGAATTTTTTAGTTCTCCTATGCGCTTCCCCAGCTAAATCATCAACAAAAACACCAGCAAATGACAATACTACTAAAGCTATCAGAAATACAACTGCAACATAAATAAATCTATGATTCCTCTTTTTAATCATATATAGATATATTTAGAACTATGGTATATAAAGTTAATGGAAAAAGAGGTTCTTTTGGCTGATGCCACATTCTCGTAATCTTATCATTTCTTTCTTATATACTTGATTAGCGACGTGACAAACTTAATTCATAAAGTATTTTTTAATATATTTTTATTGTATATCTAGTTAAACACCCTATCAATCTCTCTAAAGTATTCATTAATTCTACTAACAACACTTGGTAATAGATATTGTTCAAATTTCTCTTTATAGCTATCGCTAAGTGGGGAGAATTCATGAATTCTGTAATTATTTCTAATCTTCTCTACTAATAATAGGTCTCTCAATCTTTTAATTTGTCTTCTAACATTAGATGGAGCAACCCCTAATAATACTAAATTATGTTCTTCTCTTAGTTTTCTAACTTCAATATTTACTTGTTCAGATGTCATTATTCTTTGATCTGATTTTGCTCTTAACAATACATATAATATATCTACAATTATATCTCTTGAATCACCTGGTTGTAATAGACCAACACTTAAACAAAACTTTTTAATTAAATTTCTAGGCTCCATTTTATCAGGTCTTTCATATCTTCTTAATGTGAGTTCCATAAGTGGGGTGTCTTTTGCTACCTTTTGTTTCATGATTATCACCGTCTATTTAGTTAGGAAGGTTTGGAGTTTGGAATGTTTGGAGGGTTTACCTTCCAAACCCTCTATACCTTCCTAACGCAAAACCTCTTTATATACCTCACATCAACATGTCCAGTGCTAACCATCAAAACTCTTGTATTAATAGAATTCAATACTTTCAGGCTTTATACCCCAGTGGACAGCATTGCTAAAAACATTTAATCACACCTATAATCAATAGATATTTGTCCAATGGTTGATTAAAATAATTAAGAAATAATAGTAATTATTTTGCTTTGATAGGAGTTTTATGTTTCAATGCTTTTTGATAAATCAATACACCTGGTGGTGTGATTTCTAGTTGTTGATCTTTTATTCTTTTAATCCATATTCTTTCTGCATCTGCACAAATGTCTCTTATATCTCTACAACAATAATCTGCACTTTTTTCTGCAAGTATTTTTACTTCATCTTCTGATAATTGTTTTGCATAATATTGAAATAATGCAGTTCTATCATCAAATTCAGGAAGTCCAAATGTAATTATTCTACTAAATCTGTTTAAAATAGGAGCAACAAATGAATCTACTTTGTTTGTAGCACCTAAAACAAGAATCCCTTCTTTTGATTCAAATCCATCTAATCTTCTTTGTAATACAGAAATCATTCTTTTTGTTTCTTCATGTATTCTTCCATCATCTGTTCCTGCTAATGCATCAAGTTCATCAATAAAAACAATTGCTTTTTCAAATTCATAAGCTAAATCAAATGCTGCTGACAATTTAGATGAAGATCCACTATAAAACACACTCATTATTTTTTCTAATGGTATGTAAACCAAAGGAACACCACTATCATTTGCAATTATTCTTGCAGCTGTTGTTTTTCCTGTTCCTGGTGGTCCTTCTAATAATACAGCTCTTGGGATTATTGATTCTTCTCTAGTTCTTGTAAGTTTAACCATTTGATTATAAATATCTTGATCATTATATGGTGAGACTATAGTTTCTTGTAATTCTATTTTTGCTTTTTCATAACCAACTAATCTATCCCATGTCCATTCAGAATTATCTTTGTGTAATACTACACCTAATTCATTTAGTTTATCTTCAATACTTAATTCATTTTTTTTTGCAACAGCATAAGTTTTCCAAAAGTTTACCATACAATCAATTTCTTCATTAGTAAATTCACCTTTTTTTGACATAGTTAATTTATGTGTCTCACCTAAACTAATCATGAAACCACCTGAAATTATTATTTTTGTATGTATTCCTTGATCATATGATTCGTTGTCTGGAAATATTGAACTACTTCCATAAGTTTCATGATAATCTTTAAGATTATTCTCCAGAATAGCCTGCATTGATAGACCTTTTAATTTATGTTCTTCTAGATTATCTATTCTCTTATAATATTCACAAATTGTTGTAATGGCATCTTGGTAATTAATTGGAGAAAAATTAGGCATATCAAAGCTTATAGTTGTCACATTATCTTTATAAGAAACAGTTGGTCTTGGTACTTTAACATCACTTGGAATACCTTCTGTTTCTTTATCAACAATCTCTTCTATATGTTTCTGCAAGGCTCTATATTCCATTGTAATAATAAAGAAATCTAGTGTGGTTTTTAAATGTTATTAAGATAAGGTAAATTACATGATATTAATCATTTCAAGGATAATTAAGTTTTTCTTCTTACAATACCATTCTCTGCATCTACTTCTACTATTTCTCCATCTAATAATGTAGTTGTTGCTATTTTAGTTCCAATTATGCATGGTTTTTTAAGTTCTCTAGAAACAATTGCAGCATGCGAAGTAATTCCACCTTGTTCTGTTACTATTGCAGCTGACTTTTTCATTGCTGGTAAAAATTCAGGTGTTGTTTGGTTTGCAACTAATATATCTCCTGTTTTAAAATTATTAATATCCTGTGTTTTTTTAACAATACTTACTCTACCTCTTGCATAACCAGGACTTGCAACAACTCCTCTAATCTCAATAATACTTTTATTTTTACCTTTTTCTAACAATTTGAAATATTTTTCTGCTTTTTCTCCACCAACAATAAAATGTCCTTTATCAGTATAAACAAAAAAGCATTGTTTCTCTCTTTCTTTTATTTCTTTTCTTATTTTATCAATATTTTTTTTATTAAGAATATCTTTTATTTCATTAAAAATTGAAAAAGTTAATTGTTCTTTACTAAATTCAGTTCTTCTTGCTACTTCATCTAAAAAACAATCAAAATGATACATACCTATATACACACCACCTTTTCTAATGTCTTTCCATTTACTAAATAACCTTGCGATTCTTAAAATGTTTTTAGTAAATCTTGATAAACCTAATTCACTTAATAATTGTTCTCGTTCTTTTCTTATGTTTTCTAATTCTTTTTCTTTTTCCTTAATTTCTTCTCTTAGCTTTTTTTTATTTTTGCCAGCTATTAATTCAGTAATTTGTTTGTATAATTCGTTTATGTCGACATAATGTGCATTATGATAATTATTCTGTACCCAATGAAATGTTTCTTCATGGTTTTTTAATGCTTTAAATAATGTAGGAGAATCAATTTCTAATTGTTTCAAGCTTGGCAGCTTATTAAATTTATTTATTATTTTTCCTGCAATTTTAATTAATTGATAATCAGCTTCTAAAGTAAATGATAAGTGAACAGGGCAAGTTAATCTTCTTAATAAATTGATTTTCTTAGAAGGTGGTATGCCAAGTTTAGTTAATTCATCTGTAATTAATTTTTCAAGCCAATCTTCTTCACCATAACTCATAAATGCATCACAAATATATGCAATTGATCCAACTAATTGAAATTGTTTAAAAAATTCTTTAAATTTTTCATATAATTTTTTATTTGAGAATTTTGATAAATTTGTTTTTCTTAATTCTTTTTCTAATCTTAAATATGTTTGCCAGTCTCTTTCCCACCTGTTATACATTTCAAAAATAGGTTGTGGTGATTTTTTTGCTTCTGTTAATATCCAATTCTTAACATGTTCCATTCCTTTTGTGCCTAAATACCATTGTCCTTCTTCATTTTTAATAAAACAAAAACAAGTATCAAAATGAATTGGATGTCTTTTTGCATAACTATATATTTCACTTTCTGAAGAACTAAATAATGTGAATACTTTTGCATGAAATGCTTTATTATATTGTTGTGTCATTGCTTTAACTTTATTTAAAGAAGGTGCAGGTAATTTTAGACTTGCAATTTTAACTGGATTTTCAGTAATATTAATTTTAGATATGTCTTCAATTAATCTTTTTCTTATATGTCCAATACTTTCATCTTTAAGAATTCCTTTGAATGATTCTCCTAATAATAAATCCATTTCTTGTTCTTTGTTTTTTAAATCTTCTTTATCTAAATCAACACCCATATACTTTCTTAGTTTTCTAAACTTAGAACCATCTCTAACTGATTTAGCTCTATAATAATAATTACGTCCACCTTTAACTTGTATCTCAGTATACGTCATATGTATTATGTTATGACCACTGATTTATATAGTTTTGGTGAATTGTGGACATAAGAGTTAATCTATTGCTCATAGAAACTTGGCAGTACTTTTTCAACAACATGGCAAGATGAGAAAAAACAACTTAGCCAGGCTAACTTTTAAATCCAACAACATGGCCGGGCGAGGCGAAGCCGAGTAGGATGTTTTCTTAAAGAAAATGTCCGTCCGTGCCTATGTTGTTGTTGGATTTAAAATTAACATAGTAAAAAAATAATCAGAACAAAAAGAGCCTGCCGGCCAGTTAAAAAAAATAAAAGAAATAAGAAAATTACTTACTTGTTTTATACAATTTATGCATTGCTTTCAATCCAATATCTATTGCTTGATCAACTGCTGGGCTGTAATCATCCATAAAAGTTCCTCTTGGTCTATTTGCAATTATTGCACATATTGTTCCTGTTCTATAACCCATTGCTTGACCCATGTGGAATAATAAACTTGATTCCATCTCAAAGTTAACAACTCTATGTTCATTATACTGCAAAGTTGCTAATCTTTCTTGTAATCCTGGAACGGTTATTGGCAATCCATGAATCTCTCTTCCTTGTGGTCCATAAAATCCAGATGAAGAAGCAGTAATACCAACAGCATGAGGTACATCTAATAATTCTGCACTTGAAATTAATGCATCAACAACTTCTGGACTTGCTTTTGATGCATATGGGATTATTTTTCCTTTAAATCTTGATTGTTTTCTTATTCCACCATCTATAATTTTGTATGCTAACTTTTCTATTTGACTTGTGTCAAAATCTGCATGTGGGGCTTCATAATATGATCCTGTGTTATCAAGACCTAAACCATGTGTGGAAATAGCTAATGTTCCTAATTCAATATCTTCTTGTGGTCCTCCAGAAGTTCCTAATCTTATAATTGTTAATGGTTTTGCACCTTTGTTTCTAACTTTTGTTTCTAGATTAAATTCATTCAATGTATACATTTCAACCATTGCAATTTCATTATTATCTGTACCAATTCCAGTTGCAACAACAGAAACATGCATTCCATTATGAGTTCCAGTTCTTGTAACATATTCTCTATTATTTTCACTATGTTCAACTGTATCAAATTTAGCTGCAACTAAATCAGCTCTATCAGGATCTCCTACAACAAATATTTGTTTTGCTAATTGATCTTGTTTCAAACCTAAATGATAAACTCTACCATCAAGTACTATTAATTCAGAATCTCTTATTGCTTTTGCCATATTATTTACCTCACTATATTAGTTATAACTATACTTTCTCCAGGCTCAACCATATATCTTTCCCCTTGATCTTTGTCTCTAACACATCTTTAAACTCTTTCTTTTCTTCGCCAATATAAAATTCTTTAACTCCACATTTGTCTTTAATTTCATCTTCATACTTCTCAATAATTTCTAATAGTTCAGTACTAATGAAAACACAAAGTTTAATATCATCATTTTTCTGCAATCCTGCATTCTTCCTTAATGTTTGGATTCTTCTCATAATTTCTCTAGCATAACCTTCAGAATCTAATTCAGGAGTTCTTGTAACATCAATATATACATCTCCTTTTTTACTATCTCCTTCCATAACACCTTCTGGAGCTACTTTTTCAATTATTAAATCTTCTTTTAATAATTTAAACTCCTTTTTGCTAAGAGAAAATTCATAACATCCTTTTTCTTTTATCTTATTCATTACTGTATTCTCATTTATATTAACTAAATGAGTAATGATTTGTGCAACATCATCTGCATATTTCACTCCAATTGTTTTATAGTTTGGCTTGATCTTAATTTTAATAGCTTTATACTCCTTTCCAATACCAACTTCTTTAACATTTGTTTGAGTTTTAATCATGCCATTCATTTCTTTAACTGCATCTCTTAATTCTTTTTCAGGAGAAACAAATATTAAATTCTTTAATGGCCATCTTACACCTAATTTTGCTTTTTCTCTTGCTGATAATACTGCTTGTATAACATCTTTAGCTGTTTCAATGTTTTTTTCAATTTTTTCATCAATTAAATTTTCATCAGCTTTTGGCCAATCAATTAAATGAACAGACTCTTCATCTAAATTAAACTCTTCTTTTAGATTAAGATAAATTTTATCAGTTACCATTGGACAAACAGGTGCTAACATTTTTAATGTTTCATTTATAACTTTAAACAGAACATTTAACACTAATTGTTTATCTTCTTCTGAACCACTATTTGCTTTATCTCTTACCATTTGAACATAAGTTCGAGATAATTCTAAAAATAATTCTTCAATAGCTGTAGGGATTTCATTAAGCAAATATTTTTCATACATCTCTGTTACTTTAACAATTGTTGAATTTAGTTTAGATAAAATATACTTTTCTCCTAAACCTAACTTATCTTTATCTACTTCTCCAACTTCAAGATTGTTATTATTTTTTAAGTCAATCATGAATTTATGTAAATTCCATAAAATTCCAAGATTTCTAAACTTAACTTTCATGTCATCAAAGTTATAATTTAAATCTATTCCTGGCTTTGCTCCACCAATCATATAATATCTTAATGTTTCACTTCCATAACTTTCTATAACTTCTTCTGGTAAAATGTAATTACCTTCAGATTTTGACATTTTTCTGCCTTGAGCATCATTAATAAAACCATGCATGTATACTGCTTTATAGCTTGGCTTTTCCATTGCAACCATAGATGAAACAAATAACATGTTAAACCAGCCACGGATTTGGTCAATACCTTCCATAATAAATTCAGCCGGATACATTTCTTTCATTAAATCTTCTCTATGTGGGTAATCAAGACATGCCCATGAATCAACACCTGCATCAATCCATACATCTAGAATATCAGGTTCTCTTACCATCTCTGCTGCACATTTATCACATTTGAATTTCACATCATCAATCCATGGTTTATGCAAATTTTCAGGAACATTTTCTTTTCCAACTTTTTCTTCTAATTCTTTAACAGAACCAATTACAACATAATTATCACAGACTTCTTTTCCTTCATCATCTTTTTTTGAACACTTCCATACTGGCAGAGGTGTTCCCCAGAATCTTTGTCTTGTAATTCCATTATCTCTTAAGTTTGCTAACCAGCTATCAAAACTTTTACTTCCTGCAAATTCAGGATTCCAATAAATATCTTTATTTAATTCACGCATTGTTTCTTTCATATCTTCGATTTTAAAGAACCATTGTTTTGTTGTTCTAAATATTACAGGTTCTTTACATCTCCAACAATGTGCATAATCATGTTCTACTTCAGTTGATTCAATTAAGAAACCCATTTCTTTGAATTTTTCAATGAATTTTTTATCATCTTTTTTAGCTTTCCACTTTCCAAAGCAACCAAAATCTTCAGGAAATTCTCCAGCCTCATTAAGATTATTAAATGGTGGTATATTATTTTTCCTTCCAACTTCATAATCTTCAGGACCACAACCAGGTGCCATGTGTACTAAACCTGTACCTGCTGAAAGATCAACAAATTGACTGCTTAATACAACTGAAAATGTTTTATCATGATTTTTATCAAGTTCATCGTAACTTTCAGGAATTTCATCATGTAAAGGATGTCTATATTTGATACCTTCTAATGTTTCTCCTTTAACTTCTTCAATCATTTCATATTTTTTATTCACAACAGATCCCATAAATGCTCCAACTAAACCTTTTGCAACAACCCATTGCTCTAGTTTTTCTTCTTCTCCTTCTTTTGCAACATTTACTTTTATTTTTACATAATCTAAATCTGGATTTACCATAACTCCAAGATTAAAAGGAATTGTCCATGGTGTTGTTGTCCAAATTATTAAATATTCATTTTCACTTCCTAAAACTTTGAATTTCAAGAAAATAGAATCATCTCTTACATTTTTATATTCTAATTCGTGTTTAGCTAATGCTGTGCCACATTTAGCACACCAATGCATTGTTTTTTCTCCTAAATATAATCTTTTATTTTCATCTGCTTTTTTAATTAACCACCAGCAACTTTCAATGTATTTTGGATTAGCTGTGTAATATGCATTTTCAAAATCCATCCATACTCCAAGTCTTTTGAAATCTTCATTCATCTTTTTCATATTTGTTATAGAAAAATCTTCACATTCTTTTACAAATTTGTCCATACCATATTTGAGAATATCATCTTTATTAGGTAAATTTAATTTTTTCTGAACAGCTTGTGCAGTTGGCATTCCATGCATATCATATCCTGCTCTATCCCAAACATCTAAGCCATTCATTCGTTTATATCTAAGAACCATGTCTTTTAATGTCTTATTCCATGCTGTTCCTAAGTGAACTCTGCCAGAAGTATATGGAGGTCCATCTAAGAAGTAAAACTTTTTCTTTCCTTCTCCTTTCTTCTTAACTTTAGCATAAGTTTGATTTTTATTCCAATGTTCAAGCATTTCTTGTTCCATTGGTATGAATATGTTGTTTTTTGGTCCTTCTGGCTTTTCTGACATCTTAATTACCTCTTATTATCTTATATTAATTTATAAATATTATAAGGTATTGAATTGTGGTTTTATATATAAATATTGTGGGTTTTTTATAGTTTTATCCTTTATATCTTGGAAATTGGGATGATGATTATGGTGCTAGATGGTTTTCGCTACGCTCAAACCTAAGGGGCATCCCGGATGGAGCAACTCCTGCCACTTCTACATCATCATCATCTCAATTTCAATAATATTAATGCGTAAAAAATAACAACAATGGCCAGGCGAACCGAAGGTGAGTAGGATTTTGCGTAGCAAAGTCCGTCTGTGCCAATTTTGTTGTTATTTATTATATAGTTGGAAAGAAATTAATATCTATCAAATAAAATCTCCAAAAAACTTATAAATGACCTTTTCTAGAATTAATAATACAATGATGAAATTACAATTAAAAAAAAAGGTGAAGAATCCAACTATTATCCAAGGTTTTCCAGGTTTTGGGTTAGTAGGCACAATTGCAACAGAATATTTAGTTGAACATTTAGATTGCGAACAAATTGGTAGGTACTGGTTTGATGAATTGCCAGCAACAATTGCGATTCATGCAGGTAAGGTAGTTGATCCAATTGGAATATTCTATAACAAAAAATATAATTTGTTAATAATTCATGCAATTTTGACAACAGCAAATATTGAATGGAAAATTGCAGATTTAATTGAAGACTTAGCAAAACAAACTTCTGCAAAAGAAATTATTTGTTTAGAAGGTGTTGGAAGTGCTGGTCAATTAAAAGATGGCAAGGAAGAAGGCAATATATTCTATTTTACAACAAATAAAAAAAGAGAAACTGTAATTAAGAAATTTGCAAAAAAACTAAATGAAGGTATTATTGTTGGTGCAACTTCTGCATTAATGTTAAAAACAAATAAGCCAATAACAGCATTTTTTGCAGACACTAAAAGTAATTTGCCAGATTCAAAAGCAGCTGCAAGTTTAATTACAGGTCTTGATAAATATTTGGGATTAAAAGTTGATGCTAAACCATTAATAGAAACAGCTAAAAAGTTCGAAGAAAAACTAAAAGGTATTCTTGAACAAAGCAGTAAAGCTCAAGATGATGTTAAAACAAAACAAATGAGTTACTTTGGTTGATTTTTTCTTTATTTTATTTTTCTTTTAACAGGCCGTCAGGCTCTTTTTGTTCTGATTTTTCTTTTTATTAATTTAATAACAAATATTTTGTTAATTTTAATGAAAAAACAACAACCAAGGCACGGACGGATGTCAAAAGCCATAAAATGCTACGCATTTTAACGTCACAAGTCCTACTCGGCTGGTACTTGTGAGTTCGTATAACTCACTCACTTCGTCCCACCTCATCCGGCCAAGTTGTTTTTTCTTAATAAACATAACAAAAAAAGAAATTCCTTAGAAACACGTCCTCCGGACCTAGTCAAAACATCAATTTTTTCTATTTACACTATCACTTATCTTTTCATTTTTCAATAATTTCTGCATTTCAATAACATATTTAGAAGTTTCATCTAAATGTTTATGCACCTTTTTTCTAGCTCGTTCAAATGCTTGTTCAATTGTATTTCCATTTAGTTTATATCCAATTACAACTTTATTCCATTCATCAATATAGCTTGTTTTTATTATCAAATCCAATTCCAACCATCTTCGTAGATATTCATACATTGTTTGTCTTGTAATGCCAGCAGAAACACCCATATTTTCAACAGTCATTATAGATTGTTTTGGATCTTTTTCCCTTGTTGCAATCTTAGCTCTTTCATATAAAGCAACTAAAACACAATGCATCTTTTCTGTACTACCTTTTTTCCTTGGCATCAACCCAAGACGTTGTATAACTACGTTAGCCATTTCAGATGAATTAGCATTTAATCCTGGTTCAATGTTGGTTAATATTATTTTGCTCATACTATTATTATGGCTTTTTCCCTTTTTAAAGTTTCACACAATATCGACACTAGTCGTTAAAAACTGATAAAAGGTTTTAAGAAAAAACTAAATAGTTTGAAAAACATGATTTCAAATTAAAATTTTAAAAGATATAGAAATAATCACTTCTTTTTCTTTTCCTGTTTTTTAATTAAATAATTTAAAATAATTGGTGGTATTAAAGTAGTAAGGATTACCATTATAACAATTACTGAAAATACTGTATCAGATACAACTCCAAGTCCTTTTCCAATTGTTGCGAAGATTAGTCCAACTTCTCCTCTTGGTACCATTCCCCATCCAACAATCCATTTATTAACATTTCCTGCAACTAATCCAGAAACTATTTTCCCGGCAATTGCAACCACTGAAATACCTAATGCAACAAGTAATACTGGAAGATTAAACATTGTTTCAATATTAACAGCAAGTCCTGTTGTTACAAAAAATATTGGAACTAAAAACATGCTTAATGGTTCAATAAAGTCTTCAATATGTCTTTCTGCATGTTTATTCATTACACTTGTAATATTAGTCTTAAGATTTGCACCACAATTACTGATTTTATCTTTTACATCTTTTACAATCTTTGGATCTTTAAAATATCTGAAATGTACAGGATCTAAAATTAAACCTGCTGCAAATGCTCCAACTATTGGTGCTAAACCAATATATTGTGCAAGGAAAGCAAATACTAAACAAAATATAATTATTAATGTGAATTTCATACTAACTCCAGTATTGATTTTAGAAAATCCTTTGCTAATATATGGTGCAAATAATTGTCCTAAAACAATTGATCCTACTAAGAATAATATTGCCTTTGCTAAGATCCAGCTAACCATTCCTATACTAACTGCTCCTAAAGTTACCATTGCAGATACAACAGCTAATATAATTAATCCTAAAACATCATCAATAACAGCAGCTCCTAAAACAATCTTAGCTTCTGGAGTACTTAATGTTCCTAAATCTTTGAATACTCTTGCAGTAATTCCTACAGATGTTGCAGTTAAAGTTGCTCCTAAGAATAAATATGCATTAAATGATAATCCTGGTAATAATATTGGACCTATTAATGTTCCTGTTAAGAACGGAATAACAACACCCATAATAGCTACTAGTCCTGCTCTAAAACCAACTTTACTCATTTCTTTAATATTTGATTCAAGGCCAATTTGGAATAATAATATGACTACTCCTAATTCAGCTAAAAATATAATAATTGAATTAGTTTTGATTGGCTCAAAAATAGTAATTCCTAATAATACTAAGTTTCCTAATATAACTCCAATAACTAATTCTCCTAATACAGCAGGTTGTCCCCACTTTTCTATTAAACTTGATAGTTTAGCAAAGAATAATATTATTGCAATAAATAAGAATGTCATTGCAAAGCCCATACCATGGCCACCTGCTTCTTGATGTTCTTCTTCAGCTTCTTCATGATCTGCTTCTTCTGTATGTTCTCCTTCTGTAACTGTTACATGTGTTTCTTCTTCAGAGCTTTCTGTTATATGTTCTTCAGATTCTTGTTCAGTAGTTTCTGTTATATGTTCATCATTATCTTCTTTTTTTTCACTTTCTTCTATTATAATATTGTCTTTACTTTCTTCTTCTTCTTCTTCTTCGCTTGTTCCTATTAATATATCATCAGATTCTGCATCTTTTGATTCAAATGGTGGTTCTTTTTCATATATATCATAAAAATCCATTTCTATGGTATCGCCTTCTTTTTCAGATGAAAAAGCTTGTGGGGCTACAACTAGTGAAAACATTAGTATTGAGAGTAATATCCATCTAATTGTTTGTATTTTTGATACCATTTTAAAGGAAAGAATTAGCCATCCCTTATAAAGATTTCTTTACTCTTATATACATATTCATGTGCATTTAAACATTCATTCTAATTCTATTCAAAATGTAATACTCATACATTTAATGACAAAAAACAATAACTTGGCCGGATGAGGCGAAGCCGAATAGGACTTTAGTCTGTCCGTGCTTTAATTGTTGTTGTTTTTTGCTTATGCACATTAATACTAAAAGAAATTATTTTTGTAGAACGTTATTCATTACTAAACATTTATAAAACCAATAACTAAAATACAAATTAATGAGAAATAGAGTAGATGAATTTATTGCAGATCCAAAAAAGGCATTATACAAGTTAGCTTGGCCAATGTTAATTGCTATGCTTGTTCAAACATTATATAATGTTGTAGATACAGCTTTTGTTGGTAGGTTAGGAGCAGATTCAATAGCTGCATTAACATTTTCATTTCCATTATTCTTTATATTAATTGGTCTAAATTCAGGTATTGCAGTTGGAATGAGCTCCCGTATATCTAGATTTATGGGAGAAAAAAATAAGAAAGGGGCAGAAAACACAGCAATGCATGGGATATTATTAGGAATATTCTTTTTTACTATCTCAGTAGTTTTAGGTTTGATCTTTATCAGACCAATGTTTAATTTATTTGGAGCAACACCTGCTGTCATTGAATTAGCAGTTAGTTATTTTTCAATAGTTTTAATGGGTTCAGTGTTTATGTTTACAGCTTACATTATGAATAATATCTTTGTTTCACAAGGAGATACAAAAACACCAATGAAAGTTCAAGTATTTACTTTGTTGTTAAATATTATTCTTGACCCTATATTTATTTATGTTCTTGGTTATGGTGTTAAAGGAGCAGCAATTGCAACTGTTATATCATTCTCAGTTGGGTTTATACTATATTCATATTTCTTACACAAGAAATCTTATCTTCATATTCATCCCCAAAACTTTACATTTTCCACCAAATTAATTAAAGAAATTTTAATGGTTGGTTTTCCTGCAAGTCTTATGATGATTGTTATGTCTATTTTCCTAATGATCTTTAATTGGTTCATGGCAAACTTTGGAACAGAATATGTTGCAGCATTTGGAATTGGTTTTAGGGCAGAAAGTGTTGTAATCATGCCTGTAATGGCTGGTTCATTTGCAGTCATGACTTTAGTTGGAATGTTTTTCGGAGCAAAACGTGTAGATTTAATCAAAGGCGTTGTTTGGTATGGAATAAAAGCAGGCTTATTATACACACTAATTGTTGGTGGAATATTTTTTGCATTCCCTTCGTTGATCTATAAAATATTTACCTCAGATCCAACATTATTAAAAATAGGAGTTCCATATTTACGTGTGATTGTATTTGCTTATCCATTTATGGGAATAACAATGATAATTGGAAGAACACTACAAGGTATGGGTTATGGGGTGCCTGGTTTAGTTATTAATCTATTAAGAACAATTCTAATCTCAACACCATTATCATATTTATTTGTATTTGTTTTTGGTTTTGGGTATTTATCAGTTGTAGTTTCTATTGTGATTGCAGCTGTTATTGCATCAGTTGTTGCAGTTGTTTGGTTTGAATGGGAAATTAAGAAAGCCATTGTTTGATTTTCTTTTTTTTAACAGGCCGTCAGGCTCTTTTTGTTGTTATTCTTTTACTTTTTATTATATTTTTTATTGTAACTCTTATTATACTTTTTATTATATTTTTAAGAAAATAACAACAACAGTGGCACAGACGGACATTTGCAAGCAAATATCCTACTCGCCTATCGGCTCGTCTGGCCATTGTTGTTATTTTCTCATTCAGCCTTGATGTTGGATTTAATTATTTACAAAATATTCTATTGATGTCTAGATAACTACTACACTTCTTTAAATAGCATATTAACCTACTAATACATATTATAAATGATTGGAGGTATAAACAATGTCAGATGATAAAACTAATGATGGTGATGGGAAAAGTTTAGAAGAACTTGCAGGTTCAATTCATTCATGCGGAACTTGTAATGATGCTAGAATTGAAGATTATTTAGGAATGTCTTCAGATAATAATTCAACTTCTAGGGTTAGTGAATATTTAAGTGGATTCAAATCCTTTGTTGCCAATGTTGTTGTTGGAGCTAAAAAATTAGTTGGTAAATATGATCCATTACAAGAGTCATATGAAGAAGCTGTAAAAATTGTTTGCAAACTAGAAGAAATAAAAGGTACTATCCATAATCATTTATATGGAGAAGAAGATTTTTTAGAAACTGGAAAAGTTGGTGGGATGTATGGTCAATTAAATGATGCATTAGACTCTGTTAAATACCATGTAGAAGAAGTCATAAAATATTCTGAGGAAACAGGTTTATCACCTAAAGAGAGGCATGAAAATAATGAGCATAAACGGGATCATATGTCACGTTTTAGGGAAGCAAAATCTGATGCTGAATCTTTAGTAAAAGGAATAAATTTATTGGTGGGTAATTATAGTGGTATTCAAGATAAGTTAGTTGAAGCAAAAAATGCATTAGAAAAATTTAATCCATCACAAAGATTTAATCATAACGTAGGATATTTAGCTGATAGGGTAAATACATTTTTTGATGGTGAACTCGAACTTAAAGTTCCTGCATCTTATAAGCTTCAATCTGTAAAAACAACTTCTTAATTTTTTCTTTTTATTTTCTCCATATTCTTTTTTTTAACAGGCCGGCAGGCTCTTTATTATAAAAGTTATTAGTTTTTCGTTGTTTGGTTTTCGTTACGAATAACAAACCACGAAGACCGAATAACTAATTCATGAGTGACTTGTCCTTCGGACCTAGCTTCTACAGAGGTTTGTTCATATCTCTATAATAAGAATAATTTTATTTTTTATTTTCTCTTTTCTTAACAACATCTCTTAGACCTCTATAAGGATGTATTGCAATTCCTGCATAACTAGAAAAGTCTTTATACAAAAAGTCCATACATTCAGTAATTATTGGCATCATACTCAAATCATTAACAGCAACAAATACTTTTCTTAGTGCTTGATTAGAAAAATTAAAACTATTTGTTTTAATATTGGCCTTTTCTGTATCTCTTATTTCATCAGCAACAGCTTCAACAACATGTTCTGGTTTATCTCTATAAGCCATTATTGAAATGTGATTAGAATTATAAATAAGATTGTATAACAATTTTTTTCTCCCACCTAAATTTAATAAGATATCTTTATATCTTAATTTAAACCAATAAGGGATACTTAATCCAAATTCTAGTCCATTTTCTTTTGCTTTTTCACAACATTGGATTGTCATTTCAAGATAACTTTCTAATACTCTTAATCTGTTTTTTTTTGTTTCATCTGTTGTTGTTTTCTCTTCTTTATATTGTGGCAAACAATATGGTTCAACATCAAAATGTACTCCTTTAAATCTTTGATGTTCGCCAACTGAATCATTAAAAGCTACAATGTCATCAATATATTCTAATGCAATTCTATGGTTCAATGCAAATTCATTTGTAGAAGCCATTGCATAAGTATCTAAACCATTTACATTACATAACATATTAAATTCAGAAAACTCTTTTTTTGCTTCTGGTGTTTTTTTAGTATTATAAGCAGAAAGAAACACATTTGAAATATCAGATTGTTTACATATCTCAACAAATTCTGAATCATCAAATATATTTGCTTTTGTCCAAATATATACTGCATTTCCTTTTTTCATCTTTTTTATCTATTAATCATCTTACCATTGTAATTAATTCATTTCTTTTATCTTTATTATAACTAATTCTTGCAGCTCCTTCAAATTGTTGCCATGCATATTTATTATTATAACTAAACCATACTTGTCCTATACCAATTCCATCACTTTTATCTTTTGAAGTTGGCATATCACTTAATTTTGATTCATGAATTGCAGCATAAGGTGTTGTACTATTAATATGTCTCCATGTTTGTAAACTATCATCTAAAACATAAACTGTTGAGTGTCCACCACCTGTTCTTGTTTCTCCACAAACAACTCTAACTCTAAACTCTGGAATATTTGCTCCAATCAAATAACTTGCAAGTTCATTTGCCCAATCATCACAATCTCCTTCTCTCATTGCTCTTAATTCAAATGGAAACATCCAATATTCAAGTTGTCCAGTTGTTTTATCATCATGACTATATTCAAATCTTGTTCTTGTAAATCTATAAATATCCATGATTAAATCATCACATCTTGTTGGATCACTTGTATGATATCCAATAGCATCTAAATCTCTTTGTATAAATCCATCATTTGGTGTAACAAATAATCTAACATCAACTTTAATTTTTTCTCCTCTACCATCTGAACTTGGTAAGGTTCTGCCTTCATAAAAAATTGTTTTTCTTGGTCTGTTATTATTCCAGTTTTCTTCTGCATTCATTTCAGCAACATTTGCATTTCTAACAATTTGCCATTTGTCAGTTCCATGTTTAATTGCTTCTTTTGCTCTGTTATTTAATTTTCTATTTCTTAATTTTTTATAATCTTTACTTGAGTAAAAACCAAATTTTTCACTTAATTCATGATAAAGAATTGCAACATTATCCATTGCAGCATTTGCATTTATTTTTTGTCTTTGTGTTTCTTCAGCAGTATCATATTTTACTCTTGCTTGTTTTTTTGAATGAACAAACATTTCATTTAATGCACCAACATAAGATGTAACAACATCATCTAAAAAACTTGCAACTAACTCAATATTTGGTTGTATATCTAATATTTCAGTATAAATTCTTTCAAAGTTTTTATCAATTGTTTTTCCTGCTAATGTTTTTTTACCTTTGCCTGGCATATTCCCATATTCATTTACTAAACCTTGTGCATGTTCAATATCTTCTTTTGCTTCAACTAATTTTTGAATAGTATCTTTAGCTAATGGATTTTCTAATAGAAATTCTAAATCTTGTTTTCTTTGTTCTGGTTGAAAAAATGATTCTATTAATTGTTTATCTCTTACTCGCCATCTTTCTCTTAACATAGTTGCTTTTTGTGTTGTTACAGACATATTCCCACCTTTTTAGTTATTTTCGGAAAATCTAATATCTATTAGGCATTTTTTCTATATAAATAAGTGTAGTGGTAGAGGGGACAACAATTTCTTTTTCATAGTATTTTCCGACGCAAATATCTGTATTTCCGAGGTTGTACTAATAACTACAACGCATGTTTATATGCTTCAAGTGTCTATTATAGTTTAGAAATCACGGAGGGGATATTATGCAAGCAAGAAAAACAGTTGATGATTATGTAACAAGGTCAAGATATCAGGCTAGAGGAGGAACAGGAAGTTCATCAAGAACAAATACAAAGAGTAGATCAAGTTCTAATGATGGCTTTTTAGATGGAGTTAGAAGAGGAGGATTAGCTTCTTTATCTGCTTATGTTCTTAAGTTATCAAGTTGTGCTCCTATTTATGCAGCAAATGCAGATGTTCTTCAACCAATGTCTCCAAGTTTTTCTTTTGGTGGAGGATATGCATTTGGTAATGGAACTTCAGTTGGAGATAAAACAGCTGGAGTCATGATGTATCTTGCTTCATTAGCACCTGAAGTATCTCTTGCAGCTGGTTCTGGTCAATATAAAGAAGCAGCAATGATGGCAGGGACTAAAACTTTAATAGCTTTATCAGGGACTGGATTAGGGCATTTAACTAAAACGTTATTCAAGAGAAGAACTTATAATACAAAATAATAATGAGGTAAAAATGATTAAAAAACTATTAATAACAAGTATTGCATTATATGTTGCATTTGCAGGTATACGTGGATGCCAAGCAGTTAGAAGTCCAGAAACAAAACAAGTTATTAGTTATCTTGAATCAACAGCCTATCTTGGACAAAAAGTTAATGAAGATCATCCTGAATTTTTTCATGAAATAAAAAAAGATTCTAGTTTAGAAGATGAAACAGAAAATATTGATGATTTAATCAGAGCAAAAGAAACTGGTTCTGCATTAAGATGGGGTGCAATTCTTGTTGGAGAAGCAAAAGATAGAAGATATAGTAGTTCAATTAAAACTGCAGGTATGGAAATTACTTCACGACACCCAACTTATTTCTTAGGTTTAGCTACACAAGATAAAGAAGCATTAAAACATATTGGTAATATTGCAAAACTTGAACCAAGTTATGAAAAAAATGTTAGTAGTTTAGCCTGTAAAGTTAAAAGAAGTTACATACCCTGGAAAACTTGCAAATAAATTCTTTTTCTTTTTTCCAGAGAACTTTTTTAATTTCTGTATGGTCCACCTTTAAGAAATTCATACTCTCTTTTTCTTGTATTACTTATCATATCTTCTAAGTTTGGATTATTTCTCCAAGTTAATCTAGAAATCCCTAAGAAACTGCTTCTTTTTTTAACCATTTCAATTAATATATCTCGATCCCACAACTCAATTTCTTGTTGATTAGCAACATCTCTAAGTTGGTCATTAAAATAAGCGTTTGTGACAAGCACAGAATATTTTGCTCCAGAATAAATTTTCCTCTCATCAATTTCATCAATAAGATGTGAAATTTCTTTTTCTTGTGATTTTTTTTGATTTCCATTTTTATAATTTCCATTGCCATTATTTTTTTTCCCATTCCCAAATTCATTCAAATAAATTCTAGATCCTGGATTTGTTCTGTATTTACATTCTATAATTGTTGTTCTTCTTAATAATCCTCTTTTGTACTGTACATCTACTTGTCTTCTACTTCCATTTTTCCTTGTGTAAAAAACATTCCATTCAACATCTCTTGTGTGCAAATCATATAATAATCTAGCAACAAAGCCTTCAAACTTTACAGCTTCTTTACTGACTTGATATTTTCCTTTAGGTTTTGTTGCCATGATTTCATTTTTTGTATTTTTGAATTTGTTGCCATTATTTTTTTAATGGCATTATTTTATTATGGAATCTAGATAATTTGTTTTTAGTTTATTTAACTGATCTGCATATTGTTCTGTATCTTTTTTTAATATGTTTATTTCTGGTTTATATTTATCTGCTTTTGTTTTTAACTTATCACTAATTGAACCACTAAAACCTTCAAAAAAATCCCATACTCCTTCTCCAATATCCTTTCCACGTCTATAATTTTCATTTGGTGCAGGTGCTTCTATTGTAGTTGGTTCTTGTGGTTTTATTTCTTTATTACTAGTTGTCCAACTATATATTTGATAAGCTCCAAATATTGCCAGTCCATAAACAATTATTTTTCCTAATCCCATTATTGTATTTCTCCTTGAAATATATTCTAGTTGAGTCATTATTATTTTAAATGCTATATGTTGTTCCAGTTTTTTTTGTTATTGGTGAGGCTGGTTGAGGTGCAACTTTGTCATCAATACTATCTTTATATTTTGCATCTGGTAATCCAAAAGGATGAAGTAACATAATAATTGGTGATTTAGTATTTTGTTGAGTAGGGTATTGTGTGTTTGTTGGATCTGTACTTTCTTTATCAGCTAAGTTCTCTAACATATTTCCACTATAACCTAATGTATTTGCAATGCTTTTAACTAATCCTGCTTCTTCAGGTGGTTGTATACTAATTGTTTTTGTATTTGGATCATAATCAGCAGTCATAAAATAAGGTTGTTGTTGTGTTGGTGTACTTTGTTGTTGTGGTGGATAAAATCTAGCAACACAGTCTAAGCCCTGTCTGCCAACAATTGCTATTGATGCAAATATAGATGCAATTATTGCTAATTTTTTTAATGATCCACTACCTTTTGGAACAACTTCCCCATTATATGCCATTGTTTATCACCATGATTAATTTCAATTACTTATTTCTCTTTACAAACCATTCCAACATCTGTTGCTGCTGTTGAAACAAATTCTGTTTTTTGTTGATCACTCATTTTTTGATAAGTTGTAGTTGTCATTAGTTCTAATTGTGCTGGTGTTGCTTGTTGAGCAGCGTCTTTAACAATACCAGTAACTGCTTGATCATACACATTTAATTCCTTTTTGTAATCTCCTAAACTTTCTTGGAAGTCTAATCTTGCTTCTGCTGGATTTGTATGTGTTGCACTAAAAACTGCTTTGCTTATTGAATCATAAGCACTTTTTGCATAATCAGATATAATAACTCCCCCAGTAATAAGTGATGTTGCTAATATTAAATACGCTGGTAATTTCCATTTTAATCCAATCCCTTTTTTTACATTTCCTGGTCTTGATACTGGCCTATTTTGTTTTTTTAGTGGTGGTGGTGATTTTTCACTAGGGCTTGGTCCACCTCTGTATGTTTTTTCTTCATCTTTATTTTCTACCATTTTTTATTCCTCCATTAATTAGTCATAAATGTTTCAACTTTGAAATCATCAATAATATAGTGTACTTGTTTTTTTTCAACATCAAATTTGTCAAAACTATCTAAAAAATCTCTACACTCAGACATGTTTGCAAACACACAATCAACTAAGAAATCATATCCTCCATTAATTTCAAAAGCAGAATTAATGTTTGGATGTTCTTTTAGATATTCTTTTAGTCCTTGTTTGTTTCTTGTGCTAATCAATATGTTTGCTCTCAAACTATATCCTAATAATTCAAAATTAACAATACTTGTATGTTTTTTTATCAACTCTTTTTCATGAAATTTTATTCTGTCATATATCGTTGATATTGAAATATTTGTTCTTCTTGAAATTTCTGCCAAAGTTTGTCTTGAATCTTTTCTTAGTTCTGATAAAATTTTCATATCAGATTCTTTAACACCATTAAAAAAGCTTTTTTTATTCATTTTTTACCTCTTTGATAATTTTGATTTTTAATTTTTAATAGATGTAATGATGCTAGAGGGTTTGGGGATAGTGACAAGACTCAGAATTTTAATATTCTGATATCTAGCCCTAAATCTAGCATCAATAAATCATCTATAAACTCTTAACTTTCGGAAAAGCCTATACTCTATTAGACAGTTTTTGTATATAAATAAGTGTAGTGGTAAGGTGTACAACATAGGAAAAATCATCATCGTCTAGGCCTTTTTTTGTGGGGTTGACATTTCAGTTATTTAGATATTAAGGAACTAGACTTAATGAACGAATCTTTGTGTATTTTGTTATTGGTTCTCTTTTGTTAAGTCTAGTCAACCCCTCTGGCCAAGATGATAATTTTTCCGATTAAATAGGGAATTTTTTTAAATTGATGTTTGTTTCCTTGTGATATGGGAACTAAAAATCATATACAATGGGAACAATCAAGAGGAAATGCTCCACTTAAAGCATATCAGGGTGGCAATAGAATAGCTGGAGCTGAAATGATTGTGAAAACATTTAATGGCTGGCATAGGTCTAATGATTTAGGAACAAGAACTTTTTCAAATAAGGGGCAACCAGAAGTAATTCAAACAGCAGGAGGATATAATACATTATCTCATGATAATGCTACCTTTCTTGATGATTTAATAAATAGAGATACAATTGATAATATTGGTACAGTAGAGATGAGTAAAAATCAAAATGCAGGTTTTTTTGTTGGTTATTTTCATGAAAAAGAAAAAAACGTAGGTATTATTGCAAGATATGTAGAAGTACAACATGCTTCTGGCTCATTATTTGGTTATGGATTTCCAGAGGTTGTTGAAGGTGATGATATTTCTAAAGCTTATAGTTTAACTAAGTTACCAAAAGAATTACATGGTCTTAGAAGTCAAAAGATTGTTGCTAATAAATATGGTGTAAGGGTATTTGAATCAATGGATGATTTAAGAATGACATCAGAATTATACACCATGTATGCTTGTTTTTTAGATTATGGCATATCTCCTGAAATATTATTAGATATATCTTCATTTTTGATGCCAATTACTACTGCATTTGTTGTTATGAAAGCAGTTATGACTATATCTAGCTATAATGGTGTAATAAAAGAAAAATTCTCAGATAAAATTAAGTTAAAGGAACAAGAACTAGCAGAAGCTAGAAAAATAAAAATGATTTCTGGTGAACGTGCATTAGACAATTTACATAAGTTATATGATAAATAAGTAATGTATTCTAATCATTAATAATATTTATAAATAAAATCATTATTCTTAATATAAAATGACAGGATGTGGTGGATATGCTGGTGGGATATTATCTTCAAGGAGAAGAAATACTAATTCAATGTATCCTGCACCTAGTTTAATGGATAGATTAAGAGACCTTCCAAGTTCTATAGCTAATTCTGCAATGAGTCATGTTTCACTTTATGCTGTTGATAGAGTATTTGATTCTATTCAAGCTACTTCAGTTAGTGAATATATTGATGCTTTAGATAATCTTTTAGATAAACCTATGCAAGTAATTGATGCAATTGCAAGTTCTTCTAGTAATGGAGATGGTCTAACAAATAGTGTAAGAAAAGAGATAAATAGGGTTTTAGCAATTGAAAGAGTTGTAAGATTGCCTTGGAAATATGATCAAAGAGCATGGACAATTGTTAAAACTAAATTACAAGATTGTTTACAAGAAGATGATTCTCCTGTGTTTTTTGAAAAATATCTTGCAGGATTAGAAATCAAAGGGGATATTGTGCTTAAACAATATAGTTTATTAGCAAATGTAGCAGGAGCATTTAATCTTAAATCTGTTCAGAAAGTTGCTAAAAAATATCAAGATAATCTTCAGACATTGGATGTTGTTTTATCTGAAATTGCAGAAATAGCAACAATGCCTGGAATAAAAGCTGCAGATAATGTTGCAAAGGCATTAGATGGTGTTTTTCCTTTGCATGTGATCAATCTATATAGTGGTGTTGTACAAAAAGCTGTTATTGATTTGTTTAAAACATCTGTTTTCAATATGAAGCCAAGCTCATTTGATCTTGGTTTTACTTTAAGTAGTGCTCCAATCCATAATCTTGCATTTAATTTTGAAAAATATGATACTGTTTTAGCTATGTTTATGCAAACAGTTGGTCATGCAGTAATTTATGATGGGAAAGAAGCAGGATTTAAGGTAGCAAATGCATTAAACCAAAATTCAGTTGATGAATTAGTTGGTTTATATCATGATATTGATTCTCATCCTATTAGTTTAACTGGGAATTCATTTAATCCAATTGAAGTTGTAGCAAATATTGCTTATAAAGCACAAGATGAAGCTTTAGTTGGAAAAGCAGCTGAATTTTACAAAGATCTTGTGTATGATTCTTATGCTCATACCCTATTTGATGTTGGTTTTATTCTATCAAAAGCTGTTGATGCTCTTGAAGGAGATGTTGAGGCAATGGGTCATATATTGGATGCGGCATTATATGCAAAAGAAACAGATGGTAATAGATATATGTTAAGGGTTTTGGAAGAAGTAGATGTTGAAATTTGTGCTAAAAACAAAGGAGATATGACATTAGATGACTTAAAAGAATCATTGTTTGATTTTGCAATTGATTTTAGTTGATTTTTCTCTTTTTTCTTAAAATTCTTATATTATATCACTAATAAAACCAAAACATTTATAAGTAAAGAAATACTCCTGGTTAGTAGTTATTTATGTGTGGGGGTTTAATTTAATGAAAAATAAGTGGTTTTTAGGTTATTTTTTTATAGTATTCATGGTTGGGTTTATGTGTCACGCTATTTATGCAAATAATTTTGTAAGTTTTACTAATGCTTTACCAACTGCTTATAAAACTCTAGAAAATAATGATGTTTATCCTTCAACAACACAATCTGAATCAATTTTAATAAGATTTTTTTCAGGTGATAATGAACGAAATTCTCCAAAAGATAGAATTGGTGAAGACCAAATACATGTTTATGATGATGAAATTGTGATTGATATAAAAAATGCAACTTGGTCAAGTTTTGTTAATACCAATTCAATGGATCCTATGTTTGATACAGGTGCAAATGGAATAGAAATTCCACCTAAATCAAAATATGATATCAAAGTTGGAGATGTTATTTCATATGAATATGGAGATAGTGTTATTGCACACAGAGTTCTTAAGATAGAAGAAGATAACAAAGGTCTTTATTATGTAACAAAAGGCGATAATAATGTTATCAAAGACCCAGTTAAGGTAAGATATTCTCAAGTAAGGGGAGTATTAGTTGGATTAATTTATTAGAAATCTTTATATTCTATTAGTTTTAGGTAAAACTTATGGCTCGTTTTGAATATGTAAATAATCTTTTGTATGCATTTATGGCTCATCCGACTGGTGTAACAAGACCTGATGTTTTTTTAGGAACATTTTCTAAATTTGAACTTAGTCAATATCAAAAACTATTATTTGATGTGTTAAAAAAAGATGAAGGGTTTAAGAGAACTCCTTTTCAAGTGGTTTTTCCAGAACAAAATGCAGGATTAATAAAAAAACTATCAGATTCAGATAAACAAACTTATTCTTTAGATGAAAGTGTTGATGAAGCCCATATTAGATTTTACCTAAATGGGGCAATTTCATGTGAATTAGAACCAAATAGATATCATGTTGAACATTATCATGGATCTCATTTAGATGGATCTGAATATTTGGAAAATTTAGTTGCAAATAATGAATCATTAACCACACATGATAAAGAAAATATAATTTCACAGATTGAATTTAGGGATTATGGTGAAACATGTATTGCAGATGAAGAAAATCCACATTATGTTCAACATACAAAGAAAAGAGGTTTAGTTCTAGGCTTTGGAGCATTTTGTGTTATGGGTAGATATAGTGAAATTTTTGAACCTTTATTAGGGATAGGTGCATTTGCACTTTTTGTAGGAACTGCTGCTTATGATCGAAGAAATCAACAAAATAATGAGGTGGAACAATGACTAAGACATTAATAATTTACTATTCATTTGAAGGAAGCACTAAGTTAATGGCTGAAACAATTAAAAAAGAGTTAGATGCTAAATCTGGAGATAAAACAGATATATTGGAATTAAAAGCAATTGATCAACCAAAATCTAAAGGATTCTCTAAATATTTTTGGGGTGGAAGAATGGCAATGATGAAGAAAACCCCTGAATTAGAAAAATTTGATCTATGGGTTACTGATTATGATTTTTTAATTATAGGAACTCCTGTATGGGCATGGACTTTTACACCTCCATTAAGGACATTTTTTAATAATTACAAATTTTCTGGGAAAAAAATTGCATTATTCATATGTCATGATGGTGGCCCTGGAAAGACTTTTGAGAAAATGGAAGCAGAATTACATGAAAATGAAATAATAGCAAAGCAAGACTTTGAGAAAACTGCTAAAAACAAAGAAAAGAATGTTGAGATAGCTAAGAAATGGGCTAAATCATTGAAATAACCTTTATAAACCCTTCTTTATTTCTTTGCCAAATGGCAAGAATTACAGCAGAAAGAGCAAAGGAATTGCTAACAAAACGAGATAAATTATCTAATCCAGTTAGAAATTATCTAACTCATATTACTAATGATGATTTAGCTGGTTATTATTGTAGTCAAGTTACTTATTTTCAATCAGTTATGGCTGATGAAAGTAGATCTATAGATTTACTAGTTTATGATTCAAAATCTGATTCTTTTCATAATTCAGATGATGCTAATCCTAATTTTGAATATGTAAATACCTTAAAATATAAAATCAAAAGGGCACAACATGATGGTGTTTTAAAATTAGATCAAGAAAAAAACAATACTATGTTAAGGTCATTCATTAGTCAAATATTGGATATTGAATCTGAAAATAGATATGCTGGATCTGAAACTAAAGCAGATTATTCTAGGGATGATCTTTATAGTATTCACATGGGTTTAAAATTTTTGAAGAAATATTTTCAGCAGAAGATGAATTCTTCACCTAAGCAGTAACATTTATATAAACACTAATGTATTTCTATATACAATGGCAAAAGAAAAAGCTTTATTATTAATATCAGGTGGCATAGATAGTCCTGTAGCTGGCTGGATGATGATGAAGAAAGGCATTGGCAAGGATAAGCAAGGCCTTGAAATAGTTGCATTACATTTCTCAGTTGAGCCATTCTCAGATAATTCTCCTGAGTTAAAATCAAAGAAAGTTTCTAAACATTTAGGTATTAAGAAATTTATTACAGTAACTAATGGAAAACAACAAGCTATTTTAACAAAGAAATGTGATCATAGATTTTATTATATTTTACAAAGAAGATTATTTTTAAGAATTGCAGAAGTTATTGCTAAAAAAGAAAATTGCAAATACTTAATAACAGGAGATAATATTGGTCAAGTTGGATCTCAAACATTAAAAAACATGGAAGTGATTAGTAGTGCAGTTAAAATTCCAATATTAAGACCTATTTTAACAAATGATAAAAATTATACAGTTGAAGTTGCAAAAAAAATAAAAACATTTGAAGATTCAATTGGTCCTGAAATCTGTTCTATTCTTGGTCCATCAAATCCTGCAACAAAATCAACAGTCAAAAGAATTGAATGGGAAGAATCTAAAATAGATGTTAATGAATTAATTTCTGAATCTATGAAAGATATGAGAATAGATAAGTTGTGATTTTTTCTTTTTCATAATTATATGTGTACACACCTTTATATTTATTATTGTTTTTAATATGTATATTTTAGAATATCTATTTTAATGAAGAATATGTCTATTTAAATGATTTAAATAATAGATAGTACAATGGTGATAGAGTGGTGATTTGTTAGATGGTTACTCCTTCTACAGCTTTAGCTATGCAAGGCTCTGAGGTTATAGATCTTGCAAGAACAGTAAGAGACTTTAAAACTGTAAAGAAACAAGGTGGTCTAGGTCTTAAATTATTTCCTAGGATTCTTGAATCTCTTCTTAGACATTATAAAACAACTTACTTTGAATCAATTGGTGGTCATGTTTTACTTGATCCATTACCTTATAATGGAAGAGACTATGTATTAGAAGATGCATTAGAAGAAACAAGAGATTTCTGTTCAACATTAGAAGGAAAAGTAATTGATGGTGTTATGGTTGAAAGAGCTGTACCAATGACACTACAACAATTTAGTAATGTACATAAAGAATCAAGACAACATGCACTTGATTTAACTTTACCTCAATTTAAAGATAAAAAACAAAATATGTATTTTACAAAATGGATTTTAGATTTTTTAGATAAAATTCCAGTAAGTGATTTACCAAAAGATGATAGTAGATTTTCTTTTTACAGGCATATGCAGCACATGCCATTGCTTTTTGATACTTCTATAAAAATAAAGAGTAAATATAAACATGAGTTTGTTGTTTATAATACTGTTCCTGGGAAAAACCCTGGCACTTATGCCAGCTCTCAAGAGATTATGCATGAACCAAGGCTTAAAGTTGATATTTTAAACGCAGGAGAATTACATGGGAATGTATCAATTCCAGGTTATAGTTTTTATGTTACAGAATTTCATAAAGAAACAAATATTCCAATTAATTGTTCAAGAGATATTACTATTTGGATGGTGGGTGGCATTATTCCTAGTACTTCTGGAGAAAGTCAACTTTCACATTATCTTTCTATGTCTGAAGAAATTAGAAAAGGTGAAGTGTATGCTGCCATGTCTCATCTTGGTTCTAGTAGTCATACTGTAGATACAATTGATTTAAGTAATCTTATAACAACAAAAAGAAGTGATTTTTCTGTTCCTATTGTATTGTATGAGAAATAATTAATCTTCCATCTATATCTCTATTTTGATGCATAATATTGAGTATGATAACTAGTTATTAAGCTTTATGGTGATTTATAGGGAATATTTAAAAACTAAATGCTATTTCTTCTATTAATGGCAGAAACTTCAATCACAGAAAAGGAGATGGCAGAAGCAATTGATATATTTCTTAATTTTGATCCAACTCCTGCTTATGATATAGCAGAACGTATCAGAGGAAAACCAATTTATATTGTTGGAATGGGTTCTAGTTTATTGATGCCAGGTGGTTTTGCAAAATACTTAGCAGCTGATTTAATTCCTGAACAAAGAATAGAAGTAGTATTCCCATCTTGTTTAGATGCTCATAGAATTCCTAAAGATGCTTATGTTTTTCTAAATAGTAATTCAGGAAATACACCTGAAGTAATTGATCTTGGAGAATTATTAAGGATAAATGATATACCTTTTTTTGGAATTACTGCTCAAGAAGGATCACATCTTGCAGAAATATCTAATGAAAATTCTCCTTATCCTTCAACTAATAAAAATTCTTACATCTTAAGAGGTGGATTTGAACAAGCCACACCAGCAACTAAAAGTGTTGTTGAACAAACATTATTTTTTCATGCATTAATATGTAAATTAAGTTACAGAGAATTTACATTGGGAAAAAATGGAAGAGAAACAGCAATCGTTGCAGAGAAGATGATTCATAATTTGTCTATGGATATTGATGAAGAAGATATTGTTTTGAGACTGATGCAGGCTGAAACAATTTATTGGATTGATCACAATACAGGTGTTGCAGAGGAATTAGCATTGAAAACACAAGAAATAACTGGAATTAGAGGAGTTTATTATCCTGGAACACAAATACTACATGGTCCAGCTGAAGGATTTGGTATTAATAATCGTATAATTGTTGTTGGAGCTAAAAATTATTTATTAAGTGATATTAATGAATTATACGAACAAGCTGGAGAAGCAAACGCAGGTGCTTATGCATTAGAATCTAGTGCAGATATGGGTATAAATATTGAGGCAGTTACAACACCAGGATCTGAAGTTTATGCCCAACTAACAGCTGGCTGGAACTTATTGAGAAAGATGGTAAATAAGAATCCATATAGAGATATTGATAAACCAAACATTATTGGGAAGTCTAGAACTTAGATATAGTTTTTTCTTAAACTAATAAATAAAATAATTAAATCTAATTACTATTTCCTCAACACTCTAACAATTTCTTCTGCAAACTTATGAGATGCATCTTCATCAACAGCAGTTATCATGTTCTCATCAATTACTACATCTTCTTTAAGATAATGTACTTTAAAGTCTTTGAATGCTTTTAATGCTTCAGGATCTGGAAAAACAGTTGCTTTTTTCCCAGACAACAAACCAAATTTAGCTAATAACATAGGAGAAATACAAATTGCAGCAATTACCATATCATTGTCATAAGCTGTTTGAATAATATTGTTAAATTCAGAAATATAACCTAATGAAGGAGCTCCAGGACCACCAATTATAACAACACCATCATATTCAGAAAGTTCTACATAGTTTAATGGTTTATCTGGCTTAATCTTCTCTCCAAATTTACCTATACATTCTTCTCCTGTTGGAGACGCAATATCATATTCTAAATTATGTTTATCAAATACTTTTCTAACACCATCTAATTCATGATCTTGATAACCTTCTTGAGCAATTATTATTACAACTTTCATTTTAACACCTCTTTTTGAAGGTTGGGTGTTCGGATGGTTTAGAAGTTTTTACCTTCCTAACCTTCCACACATCCTAACCTTCATAACCTTTTCATATAAATATTCCTGAAATCTTCCTTTTACATTTAATACATCTGCTTTCTTTTATATTAACTTTTCCTAATTCATATTTTGATCTTTCAATTGCAATGTTATCACAGATAGGGCAATAAGTATTTTCTTTGCCTTCTAAAATTATATTTCCAACATATACATATTTTAATCCTGCTTTTTTACCTATTTCATAAGCTTGTTTTAATTTTTCTTCTGATGTTGGGTTTTTATTCTGCATTTTATACATTGGAAAGAATCTTGAAATATGCCATGGAATAGATTTATCAATTGAAGCAATAAATTCTGCAATTTGTGTTAATTCTTTTTCTGAATCATTTTCATCTGGAATTATTAATGTTGTTATTTCAATCCAGAAATTCATTTTTTTTGCAAGTTTAATTGTTTCTAATACTGGTTCTAATCTAGCTCCACAAGTTTTTTTATAAAAATCATCATTAAAACTTTTTAGATCAATATTCATAGCATCAATGTATGGTTTCATTAATTCTAATGCTTCTTTTGTTTCATAACCATTTGTTACATAAATATTTTTAATTCCTTTTTTCTTTGCAAGTTTTGCAGTGTCATGTGCATACTCTAAAAAAACAGCTGGCTCATTGTAAGTATAAGCAATCATTGGTATTTTATTTTTAACTGCATAATCTACAATTTCTTTTCCTGTTATCTCTTTTCCAGAGATTGCTTCTTCTCCTTGTTCTCTTGGTGCCTGCGACATATCACTATTTTGACAAAATTCACATCTAAAATTACAGCCAACAGTTCCAAAACTTAAAACCTCTTTTCCAGGTAGAAAATGAAACAATGGTTTTTTCTCAACAGGATCAACTGCTAGACCAACAGCTTTTCCATAAACTAAGCTGTATAATTTACCTTTGATGTTTTTTCTTACTCCACATATTCCTCTTTTTCCGTCTGTAATAATACATCTATGAGAACAAGCATTACATTTTACATTTTTATCTATTAATTGTTCATATAGCATACATTCCTTCATATTATGCTTTATATTGGTTGAAATATATATGATTTTTCTTTTTATACCATAAACTATTTATATCTTCTAACATTCAATCAAAATATGAAAATAAGACAACCAGCTGTTTCTGGTCAATTCTATCCAGAAACAAAAGAAGAATGTGAAGAATTATTAGCTAAGTTTCTTAATAATGTACAAGAAAATGAAAAATTTTCAGAATACAAAAAAGCTTTTTTAGAATCAAAAAATAAAATTCATGGCATTGTTGTTCCTCATGCAGGTTGGGAATATAGTGGAGAAATTGCAGCCTATGGTTATGATTTAATTAAAGAGTACATGGCAAAGACAGGCAAAATTTTCAATAAAATCATTTTAATTGGTCCGAACCATACAATTCCAACAAATAAGGCAGTTACAGATGATAATGATTCTTGGCAAACACCTTTAGGGGAAGTTAAATTAATGAAACCTAATTTTGAAAATCCTAATTTTGTTTATGATTCAGCTCCACACCTAGAAGAGCATAATTTAGAAGTACAAGTTCCTTTTCTTCAACATATTTTTAATGAATTAGGTCATGAATTTGAAATCTTGCCAATTATTTTAGGAGAAGTTAACATGGATGACTTTGATAAAATATTAGCACAATTATTGAAGTTATATGATGAGGATACTTTATTTATTTTTTCTACTGATTTATCTCATTTTAAACCATTGGATGATGCAAGAAAGGTTGATGGAACTTCAATACAAATTATTCAAAACTTAGATTTTCCAAATGCACAAAAAATTGATGCTTGTGGTAAAATACCTTTGATGATGATGATGTTAATGTGCAACCAACTAAAAATTAAGCCAACTGTATTAAAATATTCAACTTCTGCAGAAAAAGGTGGAGATTATAATAGTGTAGTTGGTTATGTTAGTATGATGTTCTGAGTTTAGTCTTTTAATTAAATGGTATATTATTCTTGGAAAAATAATAACATTGGCCAGGCGAGTCGAAGACGAGTAGGATTTTCCGAAGGAAAGTCCGTCTGTGCCCTTGTTGTTATTATTTTTCCAATTATAAAATGTAAATTTAAATCTTCTTTTTCATAATTAATCAAAATACTATCTTTTATAATTAATTAATCTCTTATCCTTCATAATTAATTACAACCATGCCTAACCATATTAGAATTAGACCAATAGCAAGTTCTTGCATTCTAAAACCACTCCATATTATCATTCCTAATGCAGATGCAATGCTAGCTATTCCTAAACATATTCTGATCATATCTTTGAATGTGTGATTATAAAGCATTTCTTATTTTGTTTTGCTAGGATGTATTTAAAGCTTAGTGTTTAAGGTTGAAAATTAAGAAAAAATAATAAAGAAAAAAACTATTTCATAGTATCACAAATAGTTTCATGAATCTGTTCTCCTAATAATCCACAATATTCTTTTTGCGATTCAATTGAACCAGATGGAATATATCCAGTAACACCAATTTGTGTAAAACTTTTCACACCAACATCATTTGTCAATAATGTATTGCTTACTAGTCCTCCTAATCCTGTCTCTGGTCTATGTTGTTCTATTGTATAAACATCTCTACCTGCAGCTTCTTCTATAATTGCTTTTTCATCAAATGGCCTGAGATAAGCAACATTTACAACAGATGGATCTAGTCCACATTCTTTTAGCATCTCTGCTGCTATTAAAGATTCCCATACTTGCTGACCTGTTGTAAATAGAACTGGTCCTTTTGATTCTTCATTTCCAAATAATATATCTGCTTTACCATATTCTGGTACCATACATCCTGATTCATTACTATAGATTGTTGGAACACCTGGTCGTCCTAATCTTATGTAAAACATTCCTTCACCATCAGCAACACAATGTTTAATCATTGCTTTTGCTTGTTCAAAGTCTGCAGGATTTCCAACTGTTTCAATATTATACAAACCTAACCAACTTCCAAGATTTTCTGTTATTAAATGTGTAGGTCCGTCTTCTCCTAATAACTCTGCATGTGTAAAAATAAATCCCATTCTCAATTGACTATAATCTGCCATTCTTGCAGCAGGCATAACAATATGTGTAAAACCATCAAATGTTGATACAATTGGTAGGTAACCAGAAGCTGCTAATCCTGATGCTTCTAATGCTGCAGTCATTTCTTTAATACCAACATCCATAAATCTTTCTGGAAATGCTTCTGCAAATTTATTCATAACAACAGATTTTCCAATGTCAGGAATCAAAACAAATAATTCTTCATGATCTTTTCCAAGTTCTGCTAAATATTCATTTGCTTTTCTTGTTGCAGCACTTGTTAAACCAAAACCTTGTTCTTTTAATGCTTCAACTGCTTTAATAACTCTTGTATCTCTGACAACTTCAATTCTTGCTTCTAATTCAGGTGTTCTAAATGTTGTTGGTTCTTGTTCAAGTTCTTTCATAGCTATTTCATATTTATCTTGAGGCAAAGGATCACCATGATAACCACTTTCATGATCTTCCATAAAGCTAACACCATCTCCTTTTGATGAACATACTGAAATAGCAACTGGTCCATCACGTTTTTTTGCACGTCCAAAAATAGATTTTAATGAGCTAACAGAATTTTCAGCACCATAAGAGGTTAAGCCCATTTTTTCCCAACCAGCTACTTTATCTTCAAAGTCATGCACTAAATCTCCTGACAAATTCTTTCCATTATCCATAAAAACATATACAACATTTAAGTTTTCAGTGATTGCATGTTCAATTGCTTCTGGTATATTACCTTCATCAGATTCTCCATCTCCAATAAAAACCCATGTTTTTCTTTCTGGTCTATCTTCTTTTGTGGCAGTTAATCTCTCAGCTAATGCATAACCATTTGCAACACCTGCTCCATGTCCTAATAACCCTGAAGCAACACCTTGTACTCTTGTATCAGCATGTCCAGATGGTCCATTTATTGTTCTGAACAAACCCATATCTTCATCATTAAGTTCTCCTGCCATATAAGCTAGAGCATATAATGCAGGAACACAATGCCCACCAGAAAGCTGTGTTGCAGCAGTATAATCTGAATTTTCTATATAATGCATTAATAATGATCTCATAATAGACATAGTTCCACCAGGATGACCAGAACCAGCATCTTTGATAAGTGTTAATGCAATTCCTTTTGCTTGACTTACTAAGTCTTCTAATTTATTTACTGAAGCATCTTCTAAATAACTAAACTTATTTTCAAGATCAACTACTGCCTTATCCATTTCTCTCACCTTTCCCTTTTTTATTACTATTGTGTTTTGTTACTTTCTTATTACAAATATAGAATCACAATTATTCTAAATATGTTTTCATATAAATATATTCATATACTAAAAACAATATATTAAAGGGAAAACATATTTAAATCATTAAACCAAGAAATTCTTATATATTATATAATTGTAATATGTGTTAATATAATATGTTAGTATATAAAAAACTTAAATCTATAAAAAATGGTGATAAAATGAAAAAAACATTAATTATGATTTTAATTTTGTTATTTGTTTTAGTTTTAACTTTGGGTTGTGCAAATAAAATAGCAGATGTTATTGAAGATGAAGTAGAAAGTAATACAGATGTTATTGAAGATGAAGTAGAAAGTAATACAGATGTTATTGAAGATGAAGTAGAGAATAATCCTGTTCTTATTGAAGAAACTAAAGATATGGATTGGAAAGATATAGAATTATTTGATGTTCTTGAAAGTGAAACATTTAAGGTTAGTGATTTTGCTGGAACTCCTATCTTAATTGAAAGTTTTGCTGTTTGGTGTCCAACATGTACAAAACAACAGAAGATATTCAAAGATTTTATTGAACAAGATACAACTGGTGTAATCCATGTTTCTCTTGACACAGACCCTAATGAAGATAAACAGCAAGTTATTGACCATGCTTTAAGCAATGGATTTAATTGGCATTATTCTATTTCACCAATTGAATTAACTCAAAAATTAATTGATATTTATGGCGTAGGAGTTGTTAATGCACCATCTGTTCCTGTAATTTTAGTTTGTGAAGATCTTTCAGAAAGATTATTGGAATCAGGACTAAAATCAGTTGCTGAGTTAAAAGAAGAAATAGCTAATGGCTGTAATTAAAAAAACATACATTAAGTGTGTTTTATGATGAGGTAAAACAATGGTAAGTATATTAACAAATTTATGGATTTCATTTTTAGCTGGATTATTTGCTCCTCTTGGGGCTGTTTGTGTTTTACCATTGTATCCTGGTTTTTTAGCATATCTTGCTTCTCAATTATCTACTAAAACAGATTCTTTAACAGATAAACCATCTGAATCAACTACTTCATCTCAATCATTAAAATCTAAATTTATTCTTTTAGGATTAATAGTTACTTTAGGTGTTGTTGTATCAATGTTTTTATTTGGATTGATATTTACTAAATTTTTACAAGCATCATTAACAAATGCTATTGGGATTATTTCACCTATTGCATTTGGGATTTTAGTTTTAGTTAGTCTTTTATTAATATTTAATGTTGATTTTGGAAAATGGATTCCAAAAGTAAATGCCCCACTTTTAAAAAATCCAATACTTACTTCATTTGTGTTTGGTTTGTTTTTTGGATTAATTGTTTTACCTTGTAATCCTGCTTCATTAATAGTATTATTTGCAATAAGCACATCAACAACTGCTTTTTTAACAAACTTACTTAATTTTTTAATGTTTGGAGTTGGTATGGCTCTTCCATTATTACTATTTTCAATAATTTCCGCAACAAAATCTCAAGAAGTAATTGGATTTTTAACTAAATATAAAAGAAGAATTAATCTAATTGCTGGGTTGATTATGTTGGTTATAGCGTTATATTATTTGATTTTTACATTTGAAATATATAAAGTATTTGGATTAATTATATCGTGGAGATAAAAAATGAAAAAAACATTAATAGTTGGAATTGCACTTTTGATTGCAATATTAATATTTATAGTTGGATGTACAAATATTGTTGAGGATGAAAACATGGTAGAAAAAGAAAACACACAAATGTCTGATGAAAAAAAACAAATGGAAGATAAAGATATTGGTTCATACAATAATAATGAAGATCTAAAAACAGCAACATTTGCTGGTGGTTGTTTTTGGTGTATGGAAGCAGCATTAGAAATTTCAGAAGGAGTAATTGATGTTGTTTCTGGTTATAGTGGGGGAGAAGAAGAAAATCCAACATATAAAGAAGTTTCATCAGGAAAAACAGGTCATAAGGAAGCAATTAATGTTACATTTGATTCAAAAAAAGTAAGTTATGAACAATTATTGGATTTATTTTGGAGACAGATTGATCCAACAGATGATGGCGGACAGTTTGCTGATCGTGGTTCACATTATAAAACAGCTATTTTTTATCATGATGAGAATCAAAAGAAACTTGCAGAAGCATCAAAAGAAAAATTAGAAAAATCAGGAAAATTCGATAAACCAATTGTTACAGAAATAATTCAATTTACAAATTTTTATCCTGCTGAAGAATATCATCAAGATTATTCTAAAAAAAGAACAATACAATACAAATTGTATGAAAAAGGTTCTGGAAGATTAAAATATAAAGAAGAAATGTGGAGTGAAGAAAAATGAAAATAAAAAATTTGATTTTATATTTGTTTGTTTTAACTGTTTTTTTATTGTTTTTAATAAGTTGTTCTGTTCAGGAAGAAAAACATGTTGAAGATTTAAGTAATAGCAATATTAATCAAGATGTTTATGTAGAAATTCCAATGGAAGATATCTCTAAGGAATTAGAAGAAACAATTATGATGACTGATTCAGGTGTAAAGTATTTAGTTCATCCAGATAAGATTCGTTCTGGTGGTCCCCCTATGGATGGAATTCCTAGTATTGATAATCCTAAATATGTAACAGTTGAAGAAGCAGATGAATGGATTGAAGATAATGAATTAGTTTTAGCAATTGATTATAAAGGTGTAAAAAGAGTATATCCATTACAAATTCTAGTTTGGCATGAAATAGTTAATGATTTTATTGCTGATGATCCAATTCTAATAACTTATTGTCCTTTATGTGGAAGTGGAATTGCATATGAAAGTATTATTGATGTTGGAACAGATGCAGAAGGAAATAAAATTAGAAAAACAGTTGAGTTTGGAACATCTGGGAAATTGTACAATTCAAATTTAGTTATGTATGATAGAGAAACACAAACATATTGGACTCAAATTGATGGTTTAGGGATTGTTGGAGAACTAACAGGCCAAAAACTAAAGGCAATTTCAATTGATACTGTTGTATGGCGAGATTGGAAAAAAATTCACCCTGATTCTGAAGTATTAAGTCAAAAAACAGGGCACTTTAGAAATTATGGGAAAGACCCTTATGGTAATTACTATGAAAATAGTTTTCTAATTTTTCCTGTAGAAAATGAAGATGATAGTGTACATCCAAAAACAGTTATTTTCGGAATAGAGATTGATGGTGTGTATAAAGCATATCAAGAAGATGATTTAATTGAATCTGCAATCATTGAAGATACAGTTAATGGTGTTGACTTAATCCTAGAAAGAGATGAAGCAGGTATTGTAAGCATTACTAAAGCAAATACAAATGAGGAAGTAGTTAAGGAGAGGGACTTTTGGTTCGCATGGTACGCCTTTCATCCTAACACTGAGTTGTATGAATCAAGTTAAACAGGAACATAAGTACCATGCGTCCCGAGATGTCTATCGAGGATATGCATGGTACGCCTTTCATCCTAACACTGAGTTGTACGAAGTAAAGTAATAATAGCAGCATACCATGCGTCCCGAGTGAACAAAGTAAACGAGGATATGCATGGTACGCCTTTCATCCCGACACAGAGTTGTATGAATCAAGTTAATTAGCAAAAAACAACAACATGGCCAGGCGAGGCGAAGCCGAGTAGGATATTTACGTAGTAAATGTCCGTCTGTGCCATGAATGTTGTTGTTTTTTGCAAATCATTATCCAAATTCAAAATATTGACATATGCCATGAATGTTGTTGTTTTTTGCAAATCATTATCCAAATTCAAAATATTGACATATGCCATGAATGTTGTTGTTTTTTGTAAATCATTATCCAAATTCAAAATATTGACATATGCCATGAATGTTGTTGTTTTTTGTAAATCATTATCCAAATTCAAAATATTGACACATGCCATGAATGTTGTTGTTTTTTGTAAATCATTATTAAAATTTAAGAGATTGATACATGCCATGATGTTGTTATTTTTTGCGTAGGAATTATTAAAACTAACTATATAATTTTAAAACAAATCAAATATCCCAAAAAGTATATAAATAAACCTAATAATATACTAATATAATGAAACTTGAAAGAGCTAAAGGAACTAAGGACATTATTCCTGAAGAAAAGATAGTAAGGCAGGAAGTTATAGATAGCTTACGCTCTATATTTGAAAGATATGGGTTTTCTCCATTAGAAACACCAATTATTGAGAGATTTGAGGTGTTATCAGCAAAATATGCTGGTGGTTCTGAAATATTAAATGAAACTTTCAAGTTAAAAGATCAGGGAAAACGAGATTTAGGTTTAAGATATGATTTAACTGTTCCATTTTCTAGATTTATTGGTATGAATCCTACAATTAAGATGCCTTTTAAGCGTTACCAAATTGGTAGAGTATTTAGGGATGGTCCAATTAAAACTGGAAGATTAAGAGAATTTTGGCAATGTGATATTGATGTTGTTGGAACAAAAAATATGATTGCAGATGCTGAAATAGTTAAGATTACTCAAATGTTTTTTAAGAAGATTGGATTAAAAGTAATTGTTGAAGTTAATAATCGAAAATTATTAGATGGATTGATGGATGACTTAAGTATTCCAGAAAATAAAAGAGATGCAGTCATAGTTGCTATTGACAAGCTCAAAAAAGTTCCAATCAAAGATATTGAAGCTGAATTAGCAAAAAAAGGAATTAACAAAGAAAAAGTTGACAAATTATTTAAAATTTTAAAAACAGATGGAACAAATTTACAAAAATTAGAAAAATTAAGAAAAATTCTAAAAAGTGAGAAAGCAATTGAAGGATTAAATGAAATTGAAGATTTATTAAAATATGTTGATGATAAATTAAAAGATGCAAAAGTTGTTTTTGCAATTTCTTTAGCAAGAGGCTTAAGTTATTATACTGGAACAGTGTTTGAAGCATTCATGGCTGAGAAATTACCTGGACAAAAAGATCTGTTTAAATCCAGCTTATGTGGTGGCGGAAGATATGATAATATGATTGGTGATTTTCTTGGAGGTAATAGAGAATTTCCAGCAGTTGGTATTAGTTTTGGTATTGAACCTATTTCTGTTATGATGAAAGAAAATCCTTCCAAACTTGTTAAGAAAACAGTTACTGAAATTTATGTTATTCCAATTCCGTTTGATCAATGTGCAGTAAAAGCTGCAAAAATAGTTGAAGAGTTGAGAAATGCAGGATTAAAAGTTGATATGGATTTAAGTGGTAGAGGTATTTCTAAAAATCTAAATTATGCTAATGCATATAATATTCCTTATGTCTTATTTGTAGGAGAAGAAGAGTTAAAAAAGAAGAAATTCAAATTAAAAGATATGGTTGAAGGAAAAGAAGTATTCTTAGATGTTAATGGTATTTTGAAGAAGTTGAGTTGATTTTTATTTTTCAATAGATTGTTAAGTTTTTTAATGATTAATTCTATTTTTTTAAGATGTTTTATTTTTCACATCAAATAATGATATTGGGATAATCCAACTATAGTTGAATCTATTTCGTTTTTTAAATGTCTAGGAACTTCTAGGATTTTATTAATTCTATTAAAATTCTTAATTAACTCTGCTGAATTTGGCCTGTTAACTGGATTAATTTCAAGGCAGCTTGCAACCAATTTTTTTATATACCATGGAATATCATCTGCTTTTAAAGCATCTTCAGGAACTAAAAATCCTTGTTTTTTCCAAAATGAAGTGTCTTCTAGTAATTCTTGTTTGGCTATTTCTTGTTTAGCTATTGTTTGGTCTTCTTTTATATAGGGTCTAATTGCATAAGCAAGTGGATTTGCTCTAATTTTATGGTTGTAGTCGTCTGTAAACCATCTATACATAATACAACCAAATGAGTAAATATCTGCGTTTTCTGTTATTTTATTACATGAAACAACTATTTCTGGTGCAGCATATCCTAATGTCGTTCTAAATCTATCACCAAATTTTCTTTTGTAAACAACAATATCTTTTTCTTTATCTCTTTCTCCAACTAATGTAGAATCAAAATCAAAAAAATTGAAAAAAACCTTACCTTTTACTAAATTTGTATCTGATAAATGTGCTAATATGTTTCCGGGTTTTAAATCAACATATATTGCATTATTTTGATGTAAATAGTCTATAAAATCTAAGATTAATTTACCAAAAACAATTACTTCACTATTTGACATTCTTATATTATCTTGTAAATATCTTGTTGCTTCATTCATATTTAAAGAAAAATCCAAGCCATCTTCATAACCGATAAATGGGAATACTGCTAATTTCTTACCTTGAATTTCTACAACATCTTCTAATGGAATCATGTTTCCATGCAAGAAGTCTGCTTGATTAATATGTTCAAAAAATTCTAGTTCTCTACTCTTATCAATAACTTCTTTCAAAATAACAGTTCTTCCATTTATATCAGCATGAAATAAATTTGCTTTTTCTCCTAACAAAGATGAAGGTGTTTTCATCTTACTCCTTATCTTAATATGCATTGGAATATATTCACTAGTAACATTATAACTTTTTCCAGAATTTCCAGTTACTTCATTTCCAATTATATCTGTTAGCGTCATTTTATTATATCAATTTAAACTAATCTTGTAATAACATTAAAAGTTCATTTTTTAATTCTCTTGGTGTGTATCTATCTGTAGGCATAAATTTAAGACATTCAGCAATAACAGGTTTAATATAATCAGGGATTTGTTCAGCTTCCATTGCATCACTTGGAATTAAAAAACCATATTCTTTTAATGCTTCTCCACCTTTTGATTGCATTACTAATTTAAAAGCACCTGTATCTCCAGAAAATGCACTTATAAAACCAAACATATTTTGATTTCCATTTTCTCTTTCTCCACAAAATAAATCATATAAAATACAACCAAGAGAATAAACATCTGCTTGTGGGGTAAGATATTTTTCTATGAATTCAGGAGATGAATACATAGGTGTGAAAAGAGTTGAAAAAACATCTTCTACTTCTATTCTTAATTTATCAGTTACAGGCAATCTTTCACCTATTTTTGTAGCTTCAAAATCACATAAACGTAATGGATAAGTTTGATCTTCTGGACAACATAAGATATTTTGTGGTTTTATATCAAGATGAATTGCATTGATTTCATTCATAAAATCTAAAGCATCTGCAATTGCATAACCTATACTTAAAATAATTTTATCTTTATCAGGTACTTCTTGAATTCTGTGTAATAACATGTATTCATCTAATGTTACTGAATTATCCGCATAAGGAAAAAAAGGAATAAATGGAAATACTAATAACTTTTTTCCATTATAATGAATTACATCTTCTAAAGGCATAATTGCAGGATGTTCTGCTCCTTTTGATTCTAAATGTTGATAATATTTATGTTCTCTACTTAGATATTTTACAGGTTTAAGAAAAACAACTCCTATATCTGATTCAGCTTTAAAAAAAGTTCTTTCTTGTTGATTATTTGGATTAACTTTTAGGTAATCTTCACCTTCTGGTGCTATATTATTTCGAGCAACAGTATCATCTAATGCAATCTTTTTAGCATCTAATGTAAGATCAAACCCAATATCATTATCTTCTAACTCTTCTGAAATCCCATTACCACTATGAGCTTGGATATTACTATATCTAATCCCTGCTTCTCCTGTAAGTGTTTGACCAATTATATCTTTTATGTCCATCTTATTTTTTATATTCTTTTTATTCTTCTTTTTTATATTTTATTTATATTTTTTTATAATTTTAATTATTATTATTATTATTATTATTATTATTATTATTATTATTATTATTATTATTATTATTATTATTATTATTCTGTTTCTGTATTTGCTACATATTCTGTTAGTGCATTTTTTAATTCAATAGCAGAATATCTTTCTTCTGGTTTAATACAAACACATTTAGAAATTATTTTTGCTAGTCCTCTTGGAATTGGTCCATTTGGTTCTGCATTTTCCATAACTAAAGATGGGGTTACAAAACCATATTTACTAAATCCTTGTTCTCCTTCTTCTGACAATAAATTCCTTATTAATCTATGGTAATCAAGGACTACATTTGAAAGACTTTCGAATCTATCCATTCTTTCAGTATTTCTTTCACCCATAAATAAATCATATAAAGTACATCCAGCTGAATAAATATCAGCATTTGCAGTAATATGATCATGCAATGCAACTAATTCTGGAGCTGCATAGGAAATAGTGTAGAATATATAATCATCTGTTTCAACATCAATAACAAGCTCATTTTTTTCAGTGTCTATTTTTCCAACACGAGAACTTTCAAAGTCAATAAATCTTAGCCAATATGCATTTTCACTTTCAAAAGTAACTATATTATCAGGTTTAAGATCAAAATAAAAAACTTGATTTCCATGTAGAAATTCTAAAACTTCTGCAATTTTAATTCCTGTTTTTGCAATTGCTTTTGGATAATCAACAAATTCAGATTCTCTTACTGCATCTCCTAAATTTCTTGATTTATTTTCTTCTCTATTAATTGGAATTAAAGGATATATAAGGTATGTGTTATCATTTATCATAATCATATCTTCCATAATTACAACTGCTGTATGATTTTGACCTTTGGAAACTAAATGTCTGTATGTATCATATTCATGGCTTAGGGAATGTTGTGGTTTCATGAAAACTTTATGTTCAATTCCATCTACAAGATGTTTCGCAGTGAAAAAAAGCATGTTTTCTTCTAATAAACCTGTCTCCATTTCTATTCCTGCTTCTTTTATTTCATCAAAACTTGTTGCAAAATGGCTAGTTGTAACTTGACCAGTCCAAGCTCTATATACATCTACATCAAAGTAGTTTTTCCCACTCATTCCTTTTAAACCTTGTTTAAGAATAGTTTTAAGCTTCATATGCTGAATTCCTTATCATTCCTTTATAAATGTTTCGCTTTTGTAACTACTATTAGGTAGGGATTATATTTGAAACAGTAAAACTTTATATATCTATAAGCAAAAACAAGAATCATGACATCAAAATGTATTCAATGTGGTAAACAAGCTGAAGTGAGTGAATCAACTAAACAGTTATGTAAACAATGTTATTTGGATAGTTATAACAATGTTCTTGGTTTTAAAAAGTTTACATTGGTTGTTTGTACTAATTGTGGTAGTTATAGTTATGGTAAGAAGTTTAGGTCTGCTTTACCAAGAGATTCTAATTTTATCAAAACAATTAGAAAATCAATTTTTGAGAATACTAAATTTGATGAAAAACCAGATATATTTAAGATAAATGTTGATTTTTCAGATCCTAAAAACAAAGATGTAGCTGAAAAAATAAAAAACAACAAACATGGAACAAAAGCAAATGTTATTACTCAATTATATGTTGCTACAACACTTGGTTCAGGTAAAGATTCATTATTGAAAGAAGAAAAATATGATTTACCATTAAAAGTTACTTTTACTATTTGTGATAATTGTAGCAGAGGAAAAACAAATTATTTTGAAGGGCGTATACAATTAAGAAATAAAAAAAATAATCAGTTTGAGAAGGCAGTAGATTATATTAGAAGTGAAATTAAGAAAGCAAAAACGGTTTTCATATCAAAAGAAGATGAAATTAAGACTGGTATTGATTTTTATTCCACATCACAAAAATTCATTCAACCTCTTGGCCAACAATTACAAAAAAAGTTTGGTGGAGAATTAAAAATAACTTCTACATTACATACGAGAGATACTCAAACATCAAAAAACTTGTATAGAGTCGATGTTTTGTTAAGATTAACTGAATTTAATGTTGGTGATATTTTAAAAATTAATAATAAATTGGTTTTAGTTAAGGCAATTTCTGGAAAAAAGGTTGTTGGTGTTGATTTAACAAAAAACAATAAAAATGCAACTGAAAATTACACAAACAAAGAGTATGAAACTGTTGCAACAACTGAAAATTACAAAGAAGTTAATGTTGTGAAAAGAAAACCACAATTAGAAGTTCTAAATCCAGAAGATTATCAAGCAGTTAAAGTTGAAAATATAGAAGGATTAAAGGAATATGAAAAAGATTTAGAGAATAAGAAAGCAAAAAATGATTTAATTAATGTTGTTGTGATTGATGAGAAAGTTTATGCAGTTTAATTCTTTTTTAATTTTTTAATTCTTATTTAGTTTTTTTTAACAAACCGGCAGGCTCTTTTTTTTGTTATTATTTAAAATTTCAAATTAAATCTGAAAAGAAAATAACAACAACCATGGCACAGACGGACATTTACTACGTAAATATCCTACTCGCCTAACGGCTCGCCTGGCCATTGTTGTTATTTTCTTATCTTTAATTCTTAAGTAATATAAGTAAAATAAGTAAAATCACTATAATCTATCTATTAGATTAATAATCTTTATATAAGCAAAGGTAATTCTGTGTGTAATAATAGTGATTAATGATATAGTGAGGTTTGGGAAATATGGCAGATGAAGCAAGAATTATTGAACCTAAGAGCGAAGTTCTTTATGCAAGTGAATTAACAAAGCAATTTTGTGTAGGTTTTAGAGAAAAACATGATGATTCATTAGATGATGCAGTAGAAAAAGCATTGGAATTAGTTGCAGATGGCTTTAATGTTGGATTTGAAATATTAGTTCCAGGTAGTGAGATAAGAAGTGGTATTAACTTTTTTGCTCTTTATGATCAATTAATTAAAAAGATTGCAGAAAAAAGTTTGCCTGAAGCAATAAAAAGAAAGTTTAAAAATTATGATTTTAAAGTTATGGGATTAATGCCAAATATTGTGTTAAGCAGAAAAGCATTAGGGGATGATCATCAAGGTGTTCTTTCTGTAGGTATACTTAATATAACAGCATTAGAAAATCAAAGTATGGTAACTGTACCAATGGAATTAGGTTATGAACATACCTTACCTGGATCTATGCAACAAGTTATGAATGAAGCATATATTACAGCAGGGATTATGGAGAGTTCTACTCATGCACATACTATCTATAATCAATTAAGAAAAGAAAAGGAATGGTTAGCTGTAAGATTAACAGAGGGAACTTATCAATTTGGTTTTTGTCAAAGACGAAAGGGATATTCAAGCTTAAAAAAAGCAAGAGGGAAATTAATAACTCATGCTGAAGAAATATTTGGCATGAAATCAGGATCAGTTGGTTATGTTAGATTACTAACACATGATGCAGACACATTAAGAAAATTAACTTTTGCAGCAGAATCAAGTGTATTTACAGATAACAAATATGAATTTCAAGCTCAGCATGGTCCTGCAAGTCAAGAATACAAAGATGCATTAAATTCAGCAAGAGATGCAGGTCATATGGTTAGAATAAATATTCCAATTGCACTAAGATCAGAAAATGCAGAAAGATATGTTCAAAAAATGGTTGCATTGAACAGATAAAGTAAAAAATATAGTGAGAAATAATGTCAGGAACAATAGATTCAATTGTTGGAAATATGTTTAAGCTTGTGCCAGCGAGGTGGAAGCAGAAGGCAATGGAATATATGTGGGATAATCATGATTTAAAGATGATTGAACATTTTGCAAGACGTTATTCTGTTGGATTACCAAAAGGAGAAAGAGTTGGTAGTATAAAATTATATATGGAGAAAGCACAGGCTTTAATGGATGAAGAGTATTTAGTTTCATTTGATACTTTAGGAGAAAAATCAAAAACTATTGAAGCTATTGAACAAAAAAGACAAATTAATTTTGATATGGCAGATCTTGCAGAAGAAAGAAATATGTTTGATGCAACAATGCAAGCGATTATTTCCGGAAAAAGATTTCCATATGCATATGGTCCAACATTTTCTGTAAAACCATCTACTTTTACTTTGCATTATGAAAATGATGTAAGAAAACCTGGTACAGTTGAACATTTTGCTAACTTCTTATTTACTTTTGCTAGTAGAGGACACAAAAATTTTGGTATTGATGTTGATATGGAAGAACCTTATTCAATAAGCGATACTATTAGGATTTTTTCTAATGCAAAAAGAGTGTATAAAAACATTGATATTGTTCATCAGACCAATGTTGATAGAACAGAAGAAGATCTTGCTAGCTATTTTGATTCAGATATAGAAGATTTAGGTGTTAGATTATGTATTGGGATTTATGATACTGATGATAAAACTATTTGGAGTGGGAGAGATAGGTTTGAACATGAAAATAATAGACTTACTCATATTGGCACCATGAATAAAAAAGAAAGAAAAAGAAGATTAGTTAAATATGCCAAAGATCTTTCAAAAGAAGGAGCATATGTTAAAATTGCAACTCATGACGTAGATGTTATTAAACATATGGAAGGATGGTTTAATGAACAAGGCATTTCAAAAGATATGTATGAGTTCCAGGGATTATATAATGTGAAACCAAAAGGTTTAGAAGAATTACATAAACAATTAATTGCAAACAAAACAAGAGTTAGAATTTACCTGCCATTTGCCCCTACATTAGATGATGCTGTTTTTTATGGAATCAGGAGAGCTTGTAAAAATCATCAATTGTTAGGAACATTCTCAGTTGGTGCTGTAGGATATTATGCTAAAAAAATATTAACCTTGGGAATGTGTAAATAAAAAAATAAATTAATATAAAATGACAAAACAAACAAAACCAAATAATATTAATCATGAAAAGTATATGCAGCAAGCATTAGACTTAGCAGCAAAAGGAAATCCATCTCCAAATCCTTATGTTGGTTGTGTTATTGTAAAAGATAATAAAGTAATTGGCAAAGGTTATCATACTAAAGTTGGTGAAGCACATGCAGAGGCTGCTGCAATTGCAAATGTTTCTGGGAACTTAACAGAAAAAAAGAAGAAAATAGCAGGTTCAATTTTTTATGTAACTCTTGAGCCTTGTGTTCATTATGGGAAAACTCCACCTTGTGTTGATAAAATTATTTCTTTTAAACCAAAAAAAGTTGTAATGGCAATGATTGATCCAAACAAATTAGTTAATGGTAGGGGAATAAAAAAACTAAATGAAGCAGGTATTGAAACTGAAATTGGAGTTTTAGAACAAGATGCAATATATCAGAATAGAATTTATAATAAATACATGACTACAGGATTACCTTATGTTTTAATGAAATCAGCAGTTACAATGAATTGGAAAATTAGTTGGGGTGATGGAAAAAAGAAAAGAATCACTGGGAAAGATAGTCATGAATTTGTTCATAAATTAAGAAATAAAGTAGATGCAATTTTAGTTGGCAACAATACTATAATCAGAGATGATCCTCATTTAACTACAAGAATTGTTGCTGAATCTCCTACTCTTGAAGTAAAAGATCCAATGCGTGTTATTCTAGATTCTAAACTAAAGATTCCATTGAATGCAAATGTGTTAAATGATAGTAATGTAATTTTAATTACTGGCTCAAAAAATAAAGTTCCTTCTGTTAAAAAAAGATTATTGAGACAGAAAGGTATAAAAGTTTTTGTTACAAGAGATAAAAGAATATCTATTAAAGAAGTATTAAAAATTCTTGGAAATATGGGTAAAACTTCATTGTTAATTGAAGGTGGAGCAAGAATAAATGCTTCTGCAGTTAAATCTAAGATTGTTGATGAGATCTATTTTTTAGTTGCTCCTTTTGTGATTAATGATAAGAATGCTTTAGGTGTTTTTTCAGGTAAAGTTGATAATCTAAGATTTAAGAAGATTTCTGTGAATAAGTTAGGGGATGATTTTGTAGTTAGGGCAATTCCAAGTTGGAAAGCATAAAAAAGAAACATAAATTCAAGCTCTATACACTTTATTATTCTCATGTACTGGTTTGTCTGTTTTTAATCCTATTTCCTGCCCAGACTTTGCTTCATTTACATTGTGATGTTCAACTTGCATTGATGTTATTTCTTGTGTAAATGGTTCTAGTGCTCCAAATTCAATCTTGTCTCCTACTTTTAGATCTTTTCCAAGTTTAATAACAGCAACTCCTATCTTAGCAAAGTAATGAGTTACAAAACCAATTTGTTCTTTTTCAGATTGCGTTTCAAAATCTTCTTCTGACATAATATCACCTTTATTCTTTTATTAGATGTTTTGATATATATTATTTACGGTATGGGAGGTTTTGAAGGTGTGGAAGGTATGGAAGGTATGGAAGGTATGGAAGGTATGGAAGGTATGGAAGGTATGGAAGGTATGGAAGGTATGGAAGGTATGGAAGGTGTGGAAGGTATGGAAGGTATGGAAGGTATGGAAGGTATATGGGATATAAACTATTCTAACCTTCCCAACATTCCGAACCTTCCAAACCCTAAACTCTTTAAGATCTTTCTTCCGAAACACTTATATATATCTATAAATTATATTTAAAGATGAATCAATATGAATATTCAAGAATGGGATTTAGAATGATTGCATTTAGTTATTTAATTACTGTTGTTAGTATAGTGTGTCTTTCAATTTACCATGCTTTGGCAGGTTTTTATTATATTATTGGGTGGATTTACCTAATCTTTGGCTTGTATTTATCAAAGCAAAGTATGAAAAATTATGTCATCAGAATGTTCAGAAGAAAGAATAAAAAACAAAAAATGTAGTATTAAAAAAAAGAGAAAATAAATGAGGTGGGATTTATGTGTAAAAATTGGAAACGAGCAACATGGCTTGGTATTTTTCTGTGGGTTTTAGTATTTGTTGAGATTAGTATTTTGATATTTTTGCCTTGGTTTAAAGATAATCCATTGGCAGTAAAAATTGTACATTTGCCAATTTTAGCAGTGTTTACAATATTTTTGACATGTAAATATTTTAAATCAGTAATGCCAAATGCAAAAGAAGGATTTCTGTTAGCTATTTGGATGTTAGTTGTAGCAAATATATTGGACATGATTATTACAGTACCTTTGTTTGTTAAAAGTTATTCAGGATTTTATGGGGATATTTGGTTATGGCTTGGTTTTTTAGTAGTGATTGTGTTTGCAACTTTTGTTGGATTTAAGAAAGGTTCATGCAAACTATGCAAAGTGAAAAATGTTCCAAGACCAATGAAAGCAATTGCTGTTCCTTCAGCAAAACTTGTAAGGAAAAAACCAGCAAAGAAGAAAGTTGTTAAGAAAAAAGCTGTTAAAAAGAAAGTAGCAAAGAAAAAGGTAGCAAAGAAGAAAGTTGTTAAGAAAAAAGCTGCTAAAAAGAAACCAGCAAAGAAAGCAAAGAAAAAAACAGCTAAGAAAAAGGGAAAGAGGAAATAATAATAAAGTCTATAAGGCTTGTAGCTTGTAAGACTAGTAAGGATTTTGACCTTACAAGCCTTACCAGCCCTACAAGCTTTACTAGCTTTTACAATGGGTGAGACAATGGCATTAGAAATACCAGAAGATATGGGAGATTTATTTTATTTTAGTAGAAGAGCAATGGGAGATGGCAAAGCAATGGCTTGGGTTTATCGACCAAAATGTCCAGAGTGTGGAAAAGCAAAAATGGGTAAGCCTGTTAATGAGAAAACTGGAAGAGCAAAGATTAGAGCAAAAGAATATGTTTGTCCAGAATGTAATCATACAGTTCCAAAGGAAGAGTTTGAAGAAACTTGTCAAATGGAAGTTGTTTATACATGTCCTCATTGTGGTAAAAATGGTGAAGCACATACTCATTATAAGCTAAAATCATTTGAAGGAGTTAAGGCTTATGTATTTGAATGTGAAGGTTGCGGGAAAAAGATAGGCATTACCAAGAAGATGAAAGCACCTAAAAAGAAGAAGTAATTTTTCTTTATTTTTTTATTCTTAATTTTTTAACTAGGTCCGTAGTACTTTCAAACTTATTTGGAAGCTCAATAATCTCGATGAAGTCGGGATTATTTTTGCATGTTTCTACTGAATTCTTTCTTTTTAATTTTTTAATTATAAATCCAACAACAACATAGGCACGGACGGACATTAGTTTTAATATACATATTGAGAAAATAACAACAACATAGGCACGGACGGACATTAGTTTTAATATACATATTGAGAAAATAACAACAACATAGGCACAGACGGACATTTGCTACGCAAATATCCTATTCGCCTTCGGCTCATCTGGCCAAGTTGTTATTTTCCAATCATACTATCATCTATACAATTAAGAAACCTCTTTTTTAACTAAAACTATTTAAACTACTAAACAAAACAATCTCATATGTCATTCCTTCGTAAATTAGGTATATGGGTTGTATCTCTTATCTTATCTATTTGTCTATTCTCATTAATCTTTGGAAGTTTTGCACATATTAGTATTAAAGAAGCTGTTGGGGATATTTATGAATATGCAGATGATGATGTGAAAACTGAATTTAGTTCTAGAATTGATGGGTTATGTGTTCAATTAAAAGGTATGGAAGATAAATTAGCAGATGCAAAAAAACAAGCAGCTGATCAAGGGAAAAGTTTAGATGAATTAATTGACCTTGCTGTAGCAGGGGGATATAATTTAGATGATATTGATGAATCTGATCTTAAAAGATTTGGATTAGATGAAAGTGATGTAAGAGAAATAAGAAAAACTAATTCAGGAAATAATGGTATATCAAATAAGGGTGTATCAAATGAAATAGATATGATGAACAAATATGTTTCTTTATGTGAAACATTTTATGATGAAAAAACTCCTAAAAAAGAATTCTTTTTATCAATGATGGATACTTTCATGCCAGGTGGTTTGCCAGAATTAAATGATTTAGATAATAAAGATTCACCATTAGCAGATAATCCAATTACTGGAATTACTTCTAAGATAAAAACACTATGGAAAGTATTAGGTATTTCTTTGCCAGTCTTTATTTTAATTTTACTTGGTTTATTATTTCTATTTTTTATGCATGAACCAAAAAGATATTTGAGACATATTGCAAAGATGGTATTAAGAACTGGAATATGGCTAGTAATTCCATTTATTATTTTATTAATTTGGACAGCAGTGAACCCAATTGATACAACTCCATTAATGCAATTAATGGTTGATGGTTTGCCAATTGAAGGGCAATCATCTGGCTTATCACAACCAGATTTAGATGAGAAATCTGCATTTTTTATGATGTTACCAATAGTATTAAAACAACTATATCCATTAGGTATATTTTTGATAGGGATATTCTTTATATTATTAGGAACAGCTGGTGTTTTATGGTTTAAGTTGCTGAATAAGGATAAATCTTATTCTGAAACTCCTAAATTAGCTTCTAAAAAGCAGAAATAGGCGTAAATTGACCATAATCTTTAAAAATACTCTATTTTTATACATAATCCTTGTTGCTTAGATTAAATCAATCAATCTATTAAAATAAGCTATTTTGAACTAAATAATCTTCTTATATATTATGCCCATAACATTTATAAACTATTAACTATTATTTAGTAGTAATATGGCTAATATAACTAATCTTGATTCAATGCTAGATATTATTGAAAAGCTTGATTATAAGGTATTATTGGGAGATAGAGTCATCTCTGTAAAGGATAGAATAAGTAGGGGTGGCTTTGGTGGCATATATCGTTCGGGTAAAGATGTTATCAAAGTTGTTAATGGCTTTACTATCCCATTAAATGAAATGGCAGGTAGAATAGGTGTTGAAGAAGATAACATATATGGGGCTGAGATAGGATATAATAAAGAAAATGGGCATAGAAGTATCAATTTATTTATGGATGGAGTAAAACCTCAATTACATCACCTTAACAGAGCAGATAGTAATACATTGGGGGCAATTATTGCTGAAGTTGAAATAGGAAGGCATTTACAAGGTTTAGATTATGTTTTATCAGCTAAAGAACAGCGATTTCTTGTATATGGGACTCCTTTAGGTTTTGAATTATTTTTAGGATCTGCATTCTTATTTGATTATTTTGATGGTGATAATTTAATGGATGTTATTGGAGAACCAACTAAATTAAGCCAAGGTGTTGCTGGTGATTGGATGGAAATGGAAAGGCTTGCTCATGAAGAATATATAAGAATTGAGGAAGAACATTTTGGAATACATTTAAAAGATGATAATGCTGTTCCATATAATGAAGAACAAAGGTTTGAAGCTGCAATTAAATTAGGGGAAACACTAAAGCTTTTATGGGGTAAAGGAATAGTTCATAGGGATATTAAACCAAATAATGTAATGGTTTCAGGAGATCCATTAAGTAAAGATTATCAGTTAAAACTTCATGATTATGGAAGTGCATGTGTTATAGATGAAGGGGGCTTTCCTATAATTGATGAGGGTAAATGGGAAAATTTAAATCAAGATTATAAAAAACAAACAAATCTTAGGGCAACAAGAGAATTTGTTGCTCCTGAACATGCTAAAGATATATCAGCACGTATTACAGGTGATATTTACTCTTATGCATTGTCTGTTTTTCATATATTAACAGGAACGCCATTCTTTGTTTACTCAAATGCCAGAGGTTTTTCAGTTGCAAGAGCACGTGGTGTTGATGAATTTAGAGAAATTAATAAAAGAAGTATGTATGATTGCTTTGATATTATGGGATATGATAAATTATCTGCTCCTATGTCTAATGCATTAGGCAAAGAAGAAGAAAGAAATATGGATGCATTACTTTATTCTTTAAGAGAACAGAAGAATAATCTCTAACAAACCTTAGCATTATCATTAATACTAGCTTTAATCTCTTCTTTTTTAGTTCTTAAGAATTTACTTTCTTTTCCATCGTCTTCATTTCCAACTAAAAACACTTTCTTATCTTTTACTTTCATTTTATACTTTAAGAAATCATCAAATTTAATAGTATTAAATTTATCAACTAACTTAATTCCATCAATATACACTTGATCTCCAACTTTTGATTTATCAGCTTCTAATACTACAACATCCTTTTTCTTTTCAGCTGCTAGCATCATTCCTTCACTTTTTACTCCTTTTAATTTAACTGGTTCTAGATTAGTAATAACTACAACTTTTTTACCTTCTAAATCCTCTTTAGAATAATACTTTTTAATTCCTGCTACTAATTGTCTTTTCTCTTTTCCTAAATCTATCTTAATAACATATAATCTGTCAGCATCAGGATGATCTTCAACAGATTCAATTTTAGCTACTCTTAAATCTAATAAAAACTCATTGCTTGTATTTTCACCAGACTTATTATCTTTTTTAGAATCTTTTGGAGCATTATCTTGAATCATTTTCTTTATTTCATCTTCTATTTTATTGACAAGAATTTCTCCTTTGTTAATTTTATGGCTTTTCATATCAAAATGTATATCATCCCATGTTAAATTCTTAAGATTAAGCTGCTTCTGTAATTTCTCTGCAAATTTTGGCATGATTGGAGAAATAATTATTCCTAAATTTTTCAATAAATGGAAACAAAAGCTTAAAACTTTATGCGCTTGTTCTTTTTCTTCTTTTGTTCCTTTCAATAATGCCCATGGCTCTTTGTCTTGAAAATATTTATTGCCTAAACTGCTTAAATGTAAAATATCTTTAATAACTTCTCTGAATTCAAAATGTCTATAATTATTTCTAATTTTAACAGCAGTTTCTGTAAATTCATTAATTATTTTTTGAACTTCTTTATCTTCTACATCAAACTCTTCAATTTTATTATCAAAGTTCTTGTTAAGGAAACTAATTGTTCTATATCCAAAATTACCTAGGTTTCCAATTAACTCTGTGTTAATTCTAGTTTTGAAATCAGCAATATCTAAATCAATATCTTCCATTTTAGCTGTTAAATTAGCTGCATAATAAAATCTTAAATATTGTGGATTTAAATAATTCAGATAATGTCTTGCAGAAACAAATGTTCCTCTTGTCTTTGACATCTTTTCTTTTCCTACTGTTAGGAAACCATGAGTCATAATCTGGTCAGGTTGTTTAATTCCTGAATTTTCTAACATTGCAGGCCAGAATAAATAATGGAAATAGATTATATCTTTACCAATAACATGAATGATTTCACTTTCTTCTTTATTTTTTGGCATCCAATAATCTTTTTCATTCAATGCTTTTCCATCTTTACCTTTTCCTTTAGCAATATTTTTACAATAATTAGCAGTACTACTAATATAACCAACAGGTGCATCTAACCAAACATAAAAATATTTTGTAGAACCTGTTTCTTTTACAGAATTAGGTATTTCAAATCCAAAGTAAGGAGCATCTCTGCTGATACACCAATCTTCAAGCTTTTCAATCCAATTCATACAGAAATTCACAACTTCTTTTTGTAATGTTTTCTTTTGTAAAAATTTAGTTAATTGTTTTTTACATTTGCTTAACTTGAAAAAATAATGTTTACTTTCTTTTTCTATTGGTTTTCCATTACATATTGTACATTTTGGATTAATTAAATCAGTTGTTTTATGTGCATTACCACATTTTTCACAAACATCTCCGTATTGATCTTCTGCTTTACATTCTGGACATGTACCTTTAACAAATCTATCTGGTAAAAATCTTTTACAATGTTCACAATAAACTAATTGCATTGCTTTTGTATAAATTAAATCTTTTTTCCTTAATTCATTATAAATAAATTCTGCATATTCTTTATTTTCTTTGCTGTTAGTAGAATAATAACTATCAAATTCAATATGAAAATCAGAAAAATCTTTAGTGTGTTCTTTCCAGATTTGTTCTATTAATTTTTCAGGTTTAATACCAAGCTGTTTTGCCTTTAACTCAATAGGTGTTCCATGAGTATCATCTGCACAACAATAGATTGCATCCTTTCCAATCAATTTAAGAAATCTTACAAATATATCTGTTTGAATATATTCAACTAAATGACCAAGGTGAATTGAACCATTTGCATATGGCAGAGCACTAGTTACAACTATCTTATGTGGTTTATTACTCTTCTTTCCACTTGATTTACTAACTTTTTCAGTTGATTTGGTTGTTTTTGTTAGTTTTTTACCCTCATTAGCCATAATATCATCCAATATTCAATAATATGGTTAAGTTGGGTGTGGATATTTAAAAAGTTTGTTGTGTTTTCACAATAAATGTTTGAATTTTATTCAGATGATTGTTATTTATTGTCCAAACATTAGCATCATGCATTCTTCTTCTTTCCCTGTCATTATGCATTTCATTAATTCTAAAAATCCTTTCTTTCCTTCCTCAGTTGTTTGGTCATAACATGTTATGCATTCTTCACCTTTATGATTATCACTATAGCAATTCATAAATAAATCTAGCATATCTTTTTCGCCATTAATACTACCAGCAATACACCAATAATATTCATCAAAACAATTGTTCATCATACAAATGTTTCCTTGTTTCTGATTACCTATATAATTACAAGGTTCTGTTGGATATTCATTACACCCATTATTTTCAAAACATTCAAGGACATCATAAAATCTTTGTATGTCATTTTCAATAATGCCAGATAAATACAAATCTTTACAATCTTGATCATTACATTCTAAATATCCAACTAATGCTTCATTGCAATAAAATTCAGGACAATCAATATTATCATCAACTACTCCATTACAATCATCATCTTTACCATTGCAAATTTCCTCAAGACCTGCGGCATTGCAATTTTGCCATTTACCATCAATACATTCTTCAACTCCAGCATCTCCACAGGCAGAAGAGCATGGTTGTGTAACATCATCTATATTCCCATCACAATTATCATCAATTGTATTACATTTCTCAATTGTGTCTGGATTTAGATCCATATTGTTATCATCACAATCAAGATTATTCTCAACATATCCTGGAATCTTCTGACAAACATAAACAGAAACATCTCCATAACCATCTCCATCATTATCTCTAAAGAAATATTTATCACATTTTTCATCATCTGTTTCTTCAATAACATCTTCAATAACAGATGAATTAACACTATCATTTCTATCATAGTTTGAAAAACCTATGTCTCCTGTTCCACAAGCTGCACCAATGCCAATTACACCTGCAAGTAAACCAATACCAACATATTTTTTTATATTTTTTATAATTCTCATTAGTTACACACCCCATATTCTTGTTTCCATTTACCATTTTCTTTACATTCTGTCCATGCTTTGTATTTAGTTTTCATAAAAATTTCATTATAAATAGAAGGTATTTGGTCAGCTTGACTAATGAAATAATATTTTCCATCTTTTGTTATCATTGATTTTAAAAAATTATCTTCTACTCCACTGCCTAAACCAATAGAATCAATTGTAACTTTTTTGTCTTCAGCATGTTTTTTTATTTCTTCTGCAGAAACACTACTTCCATGTCCATCAGTTAATAACATGATTACGTTATCAAAATTATCTCCTTCAAATTTACTTATGGCAAGCTGCATTGCTTGTCCAATATCTGTTCCATTATAATGACCACATGCATTACTGATGTATGATTTGAGTTCATCTTTATTAGACGTGAACGAACCAATTTGTTTAGGATTATCATCAAATGTAATCAATAGAGCTTCATCTTCATTTTTCATTTCATCAACAAATAAATATAATCCGTCACATCTAATGTTATTGTAATCACTACCTTCCATACTTCCAGAATTGTCAATTACAAATATGAATTGGTGTGGGTTGTATGGGCATGGTATTTCATCTTTTATTTCTCCTGGTTCACAACAATCAATTACTGCATTACATTCCTGCCATTCTCCTTCTTCACAAACAATTTTTCCAATATCACACTCAGAAAAACATTCAACTTCTAATCCTTCATCTACGATACCATTACAATTATCGTCGATATTATTACATTTTTCAATAGCTCCACTATTGATTGATTTTTCTTGATCATTACAATCAAAATTTAATGGTGCTAAACAACCTGCTGGACATTCTGGAAAATATGTTCCATCCTCAAATATTTCAATTTCAATTCCATTATTATTTTTATCTAAACATTGATTTTTCCCATAAAATTTATCTCCATCAAGATCAGAATAACAAAATGATTTGTGTGATTGTGGTCTTATATCTTCTTTAGCATCTTGTGCATCATCATTTTTATTATATTCATTTCCTACAACACCACTTTCTCCAAATCCATTAACACAACTAGTTGCAACACCAGTACTCAATGAAAGTGCTGCAACAAGCATCGCTAAGTTTGTATATTTCTTTATTTTTTCAAACATTTTTTATTTCCTACAATTTATTTTTCATTGTTTGTTTAATAGTTAATATTGTAACATTCACAGCTGCAACATTCTTGTTCTCCATCACTATTTGTGACACAATTATCTGCTTTGTGAGGAGATGAAAAAGTACAATAACATTCTTCATTACCATAACCTTGACTTTCACATTTTAATTCATCACAACATTCACTATCATCATTGTCTAAACATCCTGCTACATAACCAGCACTTGCAACTAATGCTGTTGCTAAAACAACTCTTGTTGCATATCTTTTGATTGAATTTCCCAGTTCTGCTAACTTTCCAACTCCACCTAATTTTGTTGTATTTCCAACTCTTTGCTCTAAATTTACTTGAACATTTTTTGCTTGTACTTGTACATTTCCTGCCATTTTATTCCCTCCAATTGTTTATTTTTCATAACTCTCTAGATAATTACACATATGTCTTATGCTTAGTTTATATTTCAATGATTTTAGATGATCACCTTCTTCTAATTGGCCTCTTTTCTCATCAGAGACAATAAAACATTTGTCGTCATCAGTTGTTATTGTGTTGAAATATGTTGCATCATTAAACATTGCTTCATACATGACTTCTCTGCCATTTTCAACAATTGTTACGTCGTTAATTGTTTTTGGAGCAAAACATGCTTTGTACGCCATGCCTGCTGAAAGAAAGATCATTCCTCCTAAAATCATTCTTCCTAAGACATATCCTACTTTCCCAAGCTTACTCTTATTATCCATATGTGCAAGGTCATCTATTGAATTCATTTTTTCACCTTTTATGGCTTACATAATAATCACATGGCCCCAATCCTGGTCGATATTTAATTTCTTTTAACTTGTCTCCTACATCAAAACTAGATCCAAAAGGATAAGGTCCACGTATGCATCTTTTATGTTTGTCAATATCTATTGTGTTTTGAGTTTCTGAATAATTTGTGTCATAATCTGTAACTTCGAATATATCCTTGCCAGTGATTGTTGTGTTTTCAATTGTTCTTGAACCAAAACATGTTTGATAACATAAGCCACCAAGAGCAATTATTATTGTAGCTCCTACAATATTCTGTAAAGTTTCTTTTACTTTTTCTTTTAAACTTCGTTGTGGAATTGTAATATCATCTATTGAATTCATTTTTCACCAAAGATTTATAACCCGTCATAGGTTGTTGCATCATTTTCAAATACATCATCACTAGTTAATCCAAATTCTTGTGTTTGATATTTGGTACTTGGATCATTTACACATGCGCAGGTATCATCATAATGATCATTACAACTTTGTTCATAACCACAATTCAATTCTTGACAACATTCACTTGCCTCACCACCACATCCTGCTGCATAACCAGCTCCAGCAACCAATGCTGCTGCAACAACAACTTTTGCTGCGTATTGTTTTATTGTATTACCTAATCCACCTAATTTTGTTGTATTTCCCAGTTTTTGTTCTAAGTTTACTTGAACATTTTTTGCTTGACTTGCTTGTACATTTCCTGCCATTTTGTTTTCCCTCCATATTATTTTTGATCACAATAGTGATCTGGGACTGTTCTTGTTGAGTATCCCAAGCATGATGTAACATTTTTACATTCTCTATCACGAAATGAACCACTACATTCTTCAACTGTTTTTGTTCCGCCACTACAATATTTTTCTAAACAAACCGAGTTCCCATCTCTAACTCCCATAAAATATGGTGAGCATGATGTAGCACCCATTGCTAATCCTGCACCTACAACCGCAATTGTTGCATATTTTTTTGCAGTATTTCCTAATCTGCTTAGAAAATTACCTTCGGTTCGTTGTTCTAAGTTTGTTTGAACATTTTTTGCTTGTATATTTTGTCTTGCCATTTTTTTACCTCTATTTGATTAAATCCTCTTCATAAGGTATATGGTGGCTAAGGACAATGATAAAACTTCTTTTAAAAAAATGCATCAAATTAAAGAAAAACATATAAATAAGTTTAATTTACTAAAAAATAAGAGGGAACACTTAATAAGATGGTTAAACTAACAATTAAGGATATGAAGATATTAAGCGAATTAGACTTTAAGGCAAGACAACCAATTTCACAGATTGCAAAGAAGGTTGGATTATCTAAGGAAGTAACTAATTATAGAATAAAACAATTAGAGAAAAAAGGTGTTATAACTGGGTATTATCCAATTATAGATTTAAGTAAGCTTGGTTATATTTATTGTAGGTGTAATATTGAATTAGAGAGAGTTGGTCCAGAGATAGAAGAAAAATTTCTTGATTTTACAAAAAAAACTTCACAATTAGGTTGGTTTGTTGTTAGAGACAATATGAATATATGTTTATCAGGATTTTTTAAAAGTATTGAAGAGATAAAGATGGTTATGGATAGTCTTGAAAAAAATTTTTATTCAGTGATTAGAACTAAAAAACCATCTATAGCAACAAAGATTTATCATTTTAAGAGAAATTATTTGTATAACAAAAAAGATGATGAAGAATTAGTTTGGGGTGGCGTTGGACTAGTTAAAATAGATGAAACAGATAAAAAAATTCTACATTCCTTGACTAAAGATGTGAGAGTACCTTCAACAGAAATAGCTAAAAAAGTTGGGTTTACATCTATGGCTGTAAGCAATAGGATTAAGCGTATGGAAAGAGAAAAACTTATTTTAGGGTATAGGTGCAGCCTGAATTTAGAAAAGTTAGGGTACTCTCATCATAAAATCATGCTTTTTATGGAAAACTTTTCTTTTGCCAGAAAATTGACTTTGCTTCAGTTTCTTAGAATGCATCCTAATGCAGTTTATGTTGTAGAGGTGCTTGATAGCTGTGATCTAGAGTTTGAAGTACAGGTTAAATCAATGGCTCACCTATATGAGTTCATGAAAGAAATGAGAAAAAAGTTTCCAGAAATAAAATCTTTTGAAAGCTTCCCTTTTTATCGTGAAGAAATAATAAGATATGTACCTGGTGATTTTTAGAAATTTCTTTTTAGTTGTTGTTGATTCATTATTATTTTAAAGTTATATTATTGTTTTTAATCAATTGAAATATGTGCAAATCATTTTCTTTCTTTTAGATATTCTATTTTAACCCATGGTTTCAGAAACTCTTTAATAACTTCTGCATCATTTCCAAGTATTATGTATGTTTTACTTTCAAATCTTTTAACTCCATTAAATGGTTTCCATTTACTTGAAAAATTATGAGTTATTGTCATTTCAACTAATGATGAATTCGATATTGGTGTTATTGTAGCATTTTTAACATATTGTGTATCTAAATAAAATCCTATACAATCATATGTACATGGTTTTTTTTGATCTATTCCCATTGGATCAGAAGAAAATTCAATTAACATTCCTCTATCTGCCCTAATCTCATATTGTCTTAAACTTTGATTATCAATATATTCTCTTTTACTATATCTACAATCAGCAACTTCATATCTCATCACTGGAGATTCTTTACAAATACATTGAACAATCTCTTCCATTGTTCTAGATGATTTTTTATCTTTCTCTACTAAACTTAATCCACCTTCATTTCTATAATTCTCTTGTGTCTTAGATGCTTCTGCATCAACTATTTGGTCATCTTTTGGAGAAACAGTTGGATTTTCTATAACTTTTTCAGCACTTGATCCATAATTTTGGATGTATGTTCTAATTACATCGGTTAATCTTTTAATTGTTTCTATTTTTTCTTCTCTAGTTAAATCTTTTTTCCCTTCTAATCTGATCTTTTTCTTTATTTTTTTCCAACTAATAATATCATCTTTGTAATAAGCTTCAATTTTTCCAAATTCTGTTTCAGAATGACAATCTAATATTAAGCCTGCAATTCTACTACTATCTTTTTTAAGATAAATTTCATCTTCATCCCCATTTTCTAAAACAAGTTTTAAAACTAATTGATCATCTGATTTATCATCAAGTCTTAATGTATATTCATTAATATCTCTCCAGTCATATGGTATGTTTATTTTTTCCTTTTTTCTTGATTCTAGTATTTGAAAAAAGAAATTAGGATGGATAGTTCCACTATAATCTTTCATCCCCATAACATATTTTGGAGGTGCAGCAACGATTTTTATATAAAAATCAATTATGCTTTTTCTTCCACATTCTGATAGACGAGATTCCCCTCCTTTATATGTGACTTCAATGCTAGGATCAGCATCATTTATTTTACCAGAGACGTCAATTAAATCAGAATAATAAACTTTAAATTTATCTTTTTCATCAATTTCAGAACAATCTTCTTTTTGTTTCCATTCCATACTTATATTTGACCAATGGCCACATCTTTTTGACGTACATTCTAAAATTTCTTCTTTAACAAACCTTCCTGAATCACAATACATTTTTAATAATTCATTTGTTCTTGTTGATAACTCTGTAAATGATGTGTCTTCTAATATTTTACCTTTGTATATGTTTGGATCTTCTTTTTCTTTATCGCCTTTTACATTATATTTCGGGGTGAGTAAATTATCGTCATCTCTACCATCATTATTTATTACATCTAATGGTTTTTGTTCAGGAATATCTGCTTCTGCTACTATAACTTGTGGTGTTAATGTTTGGTTAGAAGGAGTATTGTTATTAGAATCACCAAAAATACCAATTGTAGCAAGGATAGCACATAAAGTCAATCCTCCAGCAATTAACCAAGGTCTAGTTTTCTTTTCTTTCTTTTTCCTAAACAATGCATATCTTTTCTCTCTGCCATCAGAAGGTACATAAACTTTTTTACCATCTGTTAAAACAGTTTCAAGATTTGCTTTTTCAAATAGACTAGTAACTTCTCTATCACTGAATCTTTTTGATTTTGAAACAACTATTTTTGTTCCAGGGTAAAGTTTGTATACCTCATTTTCTGTTCTTTCTTGGTTGATTTCCCAATAACCATTACTATTGTCTTCAGGAACATCGTTCACTGTAAATGACATTACATTTGCTTCTATACCTTCTGATGTATCTAACTCAACATCATACCCACTAATTGCTTCTTCTGGAATACCTAGGATATTATTAAGAAGTTCACGATAAAAATTTTCAAACTTTTTGCCTTTGTAGTCTTCAGGTTCTTTTCTGAACCATTCAACAGCAAGATAATCATGCATTTTCATATTGGCGGCAATATTATCAACAACTCTTATTTCATCTTCAAAATTGCCTATTGTTTGTCCTATGAATAAATGCAGGGTTGGATATTTATCTTTCAAAATCTTCCCCATCTTTTCAAGGTTGACAGGATCATGTACATGTACATTTTTTTTTGGAATCTTTCCTTCTTCTATACATTCTTCTTCTGTATTTCCCTCCCCAATACAATAAGAACGTGCTTCCCATAACATTCTGCTGCTAAAGTCAATTAGGTTTAGGTTTCCTTCAAAAGCGCTATTGTTTATTAATCTGTACACAGCTAAGCTCTTATGTCCTTCCCCACAGCCATAATCTGCAACATTCTTTAATCTTGACAAATGATGTTTAGACAACTTTGCCAATATGGAAATAATTTCCAAGTCTTCTCCATCAGTAATCCCTTTCCAATATTCAACTTGATCTTTAGTCAAATATTGATTCTTCATAATTTCTGTTAAATCTAGAACAGGTGCTTCTGTTTCTCCAATTACTATTCTGTTTGCTAATTGTCTTGCTTCCTGATCATAATTTCTCATTACTTCATCAAAGTCCTGAAAGATAATTCTTCTTTCTTGGATTATTTCATCAAGTTCTTTTTCATATAACCTAAAAAAGGTAAAACAAACATCCGGAGCCAAAGCTACTTTAGAAAGTTCTAATTCTTTTTTTCTTCTTCTGTTTTCTTCCTCAGATAAATTTCTCTCTAGTTTGAGAACTAATGCATCTAATTGAGCATTTAATTGTGTTTCTAAGTCTTCCCTCATTATATATATAAAGAATATCAAAACAATATATAAAGCTTTTGCCCAAATTCACTACTTTTTGATGATATATTGTCCTTTTTTTAGCTTGCCGATAGGCTATTTTCATGAGGTATTTCGCCATTTTTATTAAAAAACATGGTGATTTACCTACTATATCATTAAATTTACACACCAAAAGGTTTATATACTAATACTTAAAGAATATAATATAAATAAATATAGTGATGGGTGTAGTGTATTATTTATTATTATAATTTCAAATAAAAAAAAGGTGTTAGGATGTTTAAAAAAGAGGATAAATTAGGTCAAACTACAACGTTTATTATTATTGGACTTATTCTAATTCTAGCGATTGTAGGTGTTGTTTACATCACAGGTGTGGTGACAAAAGATGATGTTTTTCAAACAGGTTCATCAGATCCTATAATTGCATATACTCAACAATGTTTGGGTGAAGTAGCTGAACAAGGTTTAATTAGACTAGGTCAACAAGGTGGTTATATTTATCTTGATGATTATCCAGTTGAAACCGCAGATATTGCACCATTTAATTCTCCTATTTTAAAAATAAGTGATTATCAAGCAGCTCCATATTGGTTTTATCAAAAACAGGCAGGTTTAGACAGAACAGAAATGCCAAGACTAGAAAAAACATCTATTGGGGATGATTCTATACAAGATCAATTAGAAAGATACATTAAACAGGAATTAATTCTTTGTTTAAATGATTATAATTCTTTTGCAGAGAAAGGAACTGTTGTAAGTGTTAAAGGTGAAATGGATCCCACAGTTATTTTTACAGACGAGGATGTAGTTATTACAATCTATTATCCTTTAGAAATTAAAGGAGTAGATGAATCCAGAACTTTAGACAGTTTTGGAGCTAACATTAATGTTGATTTCAAAAAGATATACAATTATGCAAAAGATATTGCAAGTTACGAACAAAAAACAGCATTTATTGAACAAAATACAATGAATCTTATTACAATGTTTAGTAGAGTTAATTCTGATTACCTACCACCATTATTTGGGGGTATGCAAGTAGAAGATTGTGGTGAATTAGTTTATTGGATGGAAGATGATGTTATATCATCATTTAAACAAATTCTAAATTTAAATATGCCTTATTTAAAAATTAGAGATAGTGATTTTGAAAGATTAGTTGTCTCAAAAGATGATCAGAAAGATCAAGAAAAAAGAGATACAATGCAAGGTATTTTTGATATGATGAGTCATCAAATTGAAGGTGTTTCTCAACCTGATATCAATGTTTTATTTGAATACCGACCAGGATTTCCATTAGAATTAGATTTAGGACAAAGAGGAATGATTAAACCAACTACACAAGTTGATTTTAATTATTTATTTGGAAGAAAATGTGTGTTTGTTTACAAATATGCTTATTCATATAAATTTCCAGTTCTAACAACTTTAATTGATTCAGGATCAAATATTAATAATCAGCCTTATGTATTTCAATTTCCTTTAATGGCTGTTACAAAATCAAATTTCCCTAGAGTTTCTTTAGGTGATGTATTTTCACTAGAGGGGGCAGAAAGAGAATCTTATTTGTGTGATATTGATCAAAGAACAAGCGAAGAAAGTGTTGTTAATGTAATTAATCAAGTAACTTCTGAACCAATTGCAGATGCAATGGTTAATTTCCAATGTGGGCCAGCTTTTGTTGAAGAATATGATGAAAATGGCACATTAATTAATAGTACTCCTTTTAGTTCAAAATGTTTTATAGGGAAAACAGATGCTTCTGGAAAGCTAGTTTCAAAATTCCCTCCATGTATTGGTGGTAGTATTGTTACAACAGAAAAAATAGGATATAGTGATGAAGCAATTTTAATTGGTGATGTTGTTCCTGGCAAATTGTTTACAACATTATTAGAAATGACACCATTAACAAAATTAAAAGTTGATGTTAAAAAATATTATGTAATTCCTTCTCTTGAAAAAGATGAAATTACTCAGGCAAAATTAGCAGGATTAAATCCAAAACAAGGTATTGTTTTAGATGATGCAGGTAGTGTTACAGAATGTAATTTATACACACCACCTGGACAATTAGATGCAAATGAAGAAGCAATTATTACAATGAGAAAAGTTGATCCAACATTATCTCCTTCAAACCCTTATACCTTTATTTTTTACAATCCAAAAAATGTTTCTGAAATCAATGTTGGTCCAGGAACATACCAAGTTGATATTTTGCTTGTAAGAAATGAAAAATATGGTGGGGAAATGGATATTAAAGCTGAATCTGAAAAAATTCATATTGAAGGAACTTTATTTACAGATGACAAAGATATTTATTATCCTGATGAAGAAATAGAAGTTGAATCTATAATGAATGGTGGTGCAATTTATATCACATCGTTAAATGAAGATGATTTAGCAGAAGGAAATACCATTACTTTTTATGTGTTTGACGAGGGAAAACCTCAAAAAATTAAACAATATTTCGGAGCTCTAGGGCATAGAGATGCATGTTCAGGGCTTAATTATAATGAAATAAAACCAATTGTAACAAAGGAATGAGATTGTGATCAAAATGCAAGAAAAAAACCAATCAAATAATACAGTAACAAACAAGAATGGAACTGGCCTTGGAAATAACTTAGAAAATAGTTTAGGAAGTGATATCCAAAGTAAGTCAACAAAGAGATTTTTAGCATCATTTATGATATGTTTGATCATCTTATTACCCTTCTATGTTAGCTCTGCTTACGCCGATAATGGTGATATTGGAGATGTAATTGATGAAGATATTGAAGGACAAATATCATCTGTTTTTGCTTCTGGTGCAGATGACATTGAAGATTATACCTCAACAAATGATGATGATTTTGTTAAACTCACAATGTCTATAATTTATACTTTAGAAGAACTTGAAAACAATCAAGTAAGAATTAGATTTAATGAAGGTCCAACATTATTCCCTGAGTGTACATCAGATGGTGAAGGCACAAGTACTTATACATGTATAATTGAACACCCTGCATATAATAATGACGCAGGAAAACTTGGGTATGATGTTACTTTAACTGATCAATATTTAGCAATAATTGATAGTGCTAATGGGGAAATGTATGTTGATGGTTTATCACCAAAAGTAAATATATATCCCTCAAAAAGTGCAGAAGAAGGTAAAATTTTTATTGATGTTTATGGAGAGGATTTTGCATGTACTTCAGGTTGTAAAAATAAGTGTGCAGGATTAGGAGAATTAAATTTATTTCTTAAAGAAGAAGGAGAAGCATTAGATCCATTCCATACAATTACTACTTTTGATGAATGTGAATATACAGAAGATGATATAGAGTTTACTTATGAATCATTAGGTATTACAGGTGGTATTACTGAATTTTGTATTTCTGGAAAAGATAAAGTAGGAAATGAAGATGAAAAATGTAAACCAATTAATTTAGATTTAACTGCTCCAATTTTTATGGGTGATTTAACTGCAAAGAAAAATGGACTGCCACTAAATTATATAATAAAGGATGAAATACCTCAAGTAGATCTTTATTTAAATATTTCAGATGATAATCTTCTTAGTACAAGTGATGTTACAGCAGATTTCTTAGGCTTAAACCCTTCAGAAACAAGTTATGAAAACAAAAAACCTTCTTCCTTTAAAACTTATGAACTTGATTTAGGTGATGTTGGTGAAGGTGAAGATAATACTATAACTATTTATGAATTTGTTTGGAATGGAATTAAGTTAAATAATCCTGAAGGTTTATCTGCAAAAGTTTCTGTTTCAGATATAGATGAAAACAAAGCAGAAGGTGATTTTACACTTTCAGTTAATATTGATGATAAACCACCTGAAGTTGGAGCAATTTATACTGATAAAACTATTCTTTATCTTAACGACACAAATAAAAATGTTATTTATGTTGATTTTATTGAGATTGGCTCTGGGTTAGATGCAAATGATGTTTTCCTTGACTTAAAAGATGTTACAGGAGAAGCAAAGAAAAAAGCATATAATTGTAGTTCTGGTGATTCTGGATTATTTTCATGTGTTTGGAAAAATATTAATCCTAGTAAGCTTGCTCAAGAAAATCCAAAAGGAGATCCATTAACAGGACTATATTATGTTAAGCAAAAAGCAAGAGTTCATTTTGATACAGCTGATATTGCAGGAAACAAAGTTTCTACAGAATATTCAGAATCATTAGAGCAAGATTTAATATTTGATAACCTTGCTCCTGAAATTATTTTAATGGATGTTACTTCTGCAGGTGCATTAGGTGGGCAAGCAGTTGGTTTTACTCCAAGTGATGAGGCACCAATACAAGAACCAGCTCCTGGTTTTACTCCAGAAGATTCAGCAGCAGAAGCTGATACAGCAGGACAAGCCTATGGTGGTGGCTCAACAAAAGCTGGGCAAATAATTACAACTTCACCTGAAGAAATAATAGTAATTAATGCATATGTTATGGAGTATGGTAGTATTTTAGATCCTTCAAAGGTTTTTGCACAATTAAATATTGAAGAGCATTGGCCAACTCCAACTCCTGCTACAAGTTGTGATTTAGTTGAACCAGCATTAGTAGAAGGCATAGATGATAAATATAGAAATTTCCCTTACAGAGAATATCTTTATTTATGTACATGGGAGCTTCCTACAGTGCCAATTGCAGGCACATACTTTTTTAATTTACAAGCAACAGATGCAGCAGGCAACACTAATGAGGATAATACTGACAAATTTAAAATTTATGACCTTGTTGAGGGTAATGTTGATTTTTTCGAAGATGAATTTGAATTAGATATTACAGACATTTATGATTATGGCTATGAATTAAATAGAAACTTTTTGCATATGTCAACTCAAACATTTTTTAGAATGGAACTTGACTTATCAGAATATAGGAAAATTTCAGGGTCATTTGTTCATGATATTAATATTGGTGAATGTACAGTTGCAAGGGGAGAAGCTTTTACTGCTGAAGATATTAAGCCAGCAGCAATTATTTCTCAAACTTATATGACTGATAGTTTATTACAAAGTAGAGAACAAAAAGAAGTAATGCTTGCAATACCCCAGTTTGAGGCAACAGAAGCAGAATTAAAAGCAGCTACTGAAAAAGATTATGATGAAACACCTGAGCCATTAACAATTGCATGTAAAGCTGAAATTATTCAAAGTTCTTATGCTGGTAAAAAAGCTTATTCACCTAATGAAGTTCTTGTATTTTCTTTAGAAGTTCCATTGGGAAAAGAAATATTTAGCAATCCAGCTGATAGTACATTAGATAAGGTTTTAGAATATAAAGATACCATTGATACATTAAATACTATTATTGATGTCTTAAAATATGTTGAATATATTGCACCATATTGTAAGATGATTAATCTTGTAATGCAAATATGGAATAATATTTGTATGATCTATGAAGGTTTTACAGCAGCATTTTCACCTGCTACAGCAGCAGCTCATGAGTGTAAGTTAGGAGTTGATTTGTTGACTAAGATTTGGTATGGTAAAGATGGTGATCCAGCTGATGTTGGTGAAGTAGGTAATATGAAAAACCAATGGAACAGTAAAAATGCTTTAAGTTTAGGTTTTATTTGTGATCTAACATTATGTTCAGAATGTAGTAGTGTTTGGAATAGTAAAATTACTGGTGGAAAATGGAATATTGATGAATGGACACCAGATCAATTAACATATTCACTGTTTGGTAAAAAAGGTATTGATCCTGCAACACTTAATGAAGTTTCAGGAAATCCAATTGATCCTGCTGAATATTGGACTGGAAGTTCGCAAATAAGGTTCCCATTTGATCCTCATAAAAACTTTTGGGTAGCTTTGATATGTTGGCCACCTTGTGTTCCTACGATTATTAGAACATTAGAAATGGTTAAGAGAATATTAGTTGCGCAAAATACTTGTTACAATAAAGCTTATTTATTAGGGGAAGATATTGAAGATTGTCCTAATATGGGTTGGAGAATATTTTGTATGTTAACATTTGGTCAATTCATGCATATTTTACCTGATTTATTAAAACAATATGCTACTAAACTTGTTTCATCATTAGTGACAAGAGCATTTGAAATTGGTTGTACAGGAGTAACTAAGGCACAAAGATTAAGTTGTGGTGGAGTAAGGGTAAGAAACTTCATTGTTGGTGTTTTAAGTATATTAGACTTAATTACAAATGTTAAACAGCTATATGAAGAGATGGATGATGCCTTTGATTGGGGCGGTAGTAGTGATGATGATGATGAAGTAGATAAAGAATTTAGTGATCAAGCAAAAGAGTATGGGACTATTCCAGAGTATGATTAATAAGAAGTTAGGATGGTTTGGAGCTTGAAAGGATTGAGGCAAATTTGCCTTACAAGCCCTACTAGCCTTACAAGCTTTATTATATAGAGTGAGTTGAATGCCAAAGAGAAAGTTCAGATTAGCAATGTTTATGATTACATTAGTTATCATAGCTTCTGCTTTCTTAATGTTTAACAGCCAAGAGTATCAACAATCTAATAAATCAGATGATGTTGTTGGCTTTGCAAAAAAATCAATAGAAGGTAAAGAAGTAAATATTTTAGAAGGTAAAAAGATTATCCCCGCAACATTAGGAAATGATGGGAAACTTTATGTTTTAGGAACAGGAAAACCATTAGTATTATATCAACCAAAAACATCAGATAGGAGAGTTACTATTATTGATACAACAGCAACTCAGAAAAAGAAGACTTATATTATTGACAAGGCTAACAAAGTAATTTCTATAAAACCTATCACAGTTGGTAGTAAAACAAGTAATAATTATTTTTTAAGATCTGATAATGTTGTTATTGGCTTAGACTCAGAGATTGTTACACAATCATTTTCATTAGGTGGTGGCCAAGTTAAGATAACAAAAAATGGATATGTTAATAATGTTTTAGTTCCTACAGGATTAAATGGTGTATATACTGTAAGAGATTCTCAATTAGGACTTGTAAAAGATTCAAATGGGCAAATATTAACAGTTAATAGTAATAATGAACAAGTTTGGGTTGATACTAATAAAGGGAATAAAGTTTTAACTTCAGATGATATTGAAGAACAAAAATATAGTGAAGCACAACAAAAAGCAATGAGAATAGCTCTTGAAAAGCAGAATTCAATTATTCCTCCTGAACCTGTTGGAATACCTTATATTTTTCATCCATCAAGTGCAATTGATGATGCAAGGCAGGAACAAACTGTTATTGAGGGTGTTGATGGTCATCTATATTATCTTTCTACTAATTTAGAATGGAAAAAGATTTCTAATCCAGGTAAAAAAACATTCAAGTTGCAGAAAGTTACTCCACAAGGTATTGAAGAACATACATTATTATTTGATAATGATGATGTTACACATGATGTTACACCATTAAGTATTGGTGGGAAGTCAACTAAAAAATATTTTAAAACAACTGCAGGTGAAGTTTATGATTTAAGTGGAAACCAAGTTAAAGGTCAAACATTAACACTTAATAATGGCCAAATAGTTCTTGATAGTTTAGGATTTATTGAAACATATAGGGTTAAAACAAAAAAGAATGGTGCTTATCTTGAAGTAGATGGAATGTTTGGTTATAAACGTGATAATGAAGGTAAATTAATGATGGTTAATAATAACGGCGAGCAGGTTGTTATCACCTCTACTGGTATGGTTATAAAAAAGGTTAATTATGACCAAGTTATGGAATTAGCAAACGAACCTGATATTTTACCAGATGATTTAGTATATATTGAAGAAGCTCCACAACAACAAGTTATTGATTTGAAATTAAAAAAACCAAAACCAATTAGTGATGGTACTCCAGATTCACTTAAAAGTGCAGGTGTAAAACTGACACAAAAGTGGGAACCAACAGAAGATGTTAAAAAACCAACACCAACATCATATTCTACTGCAACAGGAAAACAAGTTTATTCTTGTGGTAGTAATAATTTTTGTTTGAAGATGGGAAAAGAATATTTCAAGTTGCCTTCTAGTTCCACTGTTCCTGTAAAAAGTTTTGATGCAAGTGGAAAAGTACGTTATGCATTATTATCTGGAAAATTAGATGAGAAGGATAATTCTGCAGCTGGTAAGTTTCGTAATGCACAAAAAGAAATGGTTGATACAACTAATGATGGTATTCTTCTTGGGGTTGATAATGGTTATGGTCTTTTTAGTGTTGAATCCACTGAGTTTTTAACACCATCAGGAAGAGTTTATGTAAAAAAAAGTATTGATAAAAAAACAAAGCAGGTAACCACTGAATTCATAGTTGTAGATAATCAAGGAAATTATCAAGTTGTTGATAATGGTAGATTTACTGGTGAAGATTCTATTCTTGTTATTTCTGGTGGGGGTAAAGGTGAATTTTTTAGTCCTGTTGGAACAAAAATAGGTGGGGGTTCATATGATGGGCAGAGAATTTTTAAAAGTTTGAGTGGTGATATGCAAATTTTACAAGAAGATGGAAATATAGTTCCTTTCCAAACAGGAACATTAGCATATATAGATGCACTTGGGAAAGAAAGAAGAGATGTTTATCAAAATGGTGTTATAACAGAACAATATGCTGAAGAAAACATTGGTGATTTTGCTAAAACTGCTGCATTACAAGCTGCTCCAGATGTTAGTATTGTTTCTCAAGTTGTAGTTGAAACTAAAGCTCCTATTAAACTATTTGAGGCAACAGGAGGAACTGCATCAGTAACTGGAACTGTTTTGACTATTAAAGTTGAAGATGAAACATTATTTTACGATATTGTAGAAACAAATAAAGGAAATGTTTATTGTTATGATAAACAATATTGTTATGATCAAAATGGGGATAGAGCAAGTATGGTAACAGGAGAATTAACAACTGGTGATCCTAGTGAGGTTATTGGTAAATTAATAACACTAACAGAAGCACCAACCAAAACTGTGCCTGGTTTATCTCAACAAGTAGCTGAAGAAGCTGCAACAGGTGTTGCTGATACAATTAAAGTTGGTTATGTTTCAGAAGCAGACACTGGAATGAATCCTGTTATTGATGGTTTAAAGGGATTAGATAAAGGACCTGGCCAGTTTGAGTTTGGAGATGCTAAAGAAATTCAATCAGCTCTAATATTTTTAGATGTTAAATCAGATCAAGATGGAACTTTAAGTTTGAAAGAATACCAACAAAGAATCATTGACAGAGATTTAGGAAATAAGCATTATTGTGAAGAAAAGAAGTGTTATAAAACTAAAGATAAGAATAAAGAAGTTTCATGTTATGGTAATATAGCAGATTCAAAATGTGTTCCAAGTGGGATAGCAGATCCTCAAACACAAAATGCTATGGTTGCTGATTTAAGGGTAATGAGAGATGAACTAAGACTAAAACAATTTATGGCTCAAGGAACAGAGCCAATAACTCCTCAGCTTTTCTCTAAATTCAAAAAAGAAACAAACAATGGTATTGTTGAATATTATTTAAATCCAACATCAGATCAAGATAAAAAATTAAAGATTCCAAAAGGTGCATATAATGAATTAATGCAAATGACAAAGATTGATACTTCTAAAAATATTTTAGATCAAACAATTATGGAAGAAGAAGATGTTGCATTATTGTATGAAGCAATTGCAACAAGATATGATGATAAAACATTAAATGGTGCAGCAATGAAAATGAAATGTGGAAGTTTTGCATGTGCAGTTGATGGTAATGTTTTTACAGTAGACATTGTTAATGGTGAAAAAGTTGTAAGAATATATGAAGATTTTAGAAGTAAACATTCTGAAGATACTCTAATCGGACCTAGGGTTGGTGATGATGATTCTGATAGATTAGAATTTTTCGAAGAAAATTATCAACGAGGCATGTCTGATGAAAATACAGGTCTTGAAAATTTAAGATATAATGGGGTTTTAACCTATAAATTCAAAACAGGCACTGCTTTAGATGAATATGAAATTAAAATGAATAATGGATTAATTGCATCTTATTCCCCTCTAACAGGGAAAAGAAATATTAAAGATACTGATGGAAGAAACTTTGAATTTGTAGGTGATGGAACTCAAGGTAGATGGAAAGGTAAAGTAGAAATTGATGGGGAAGACAAAGAAGTTGTAGTAGATAATTTTGGAGTTATTAAATCTGTTGGTTCTCTAGATTGTACACAATTTCCTGATAAATGTGAATCTGCAAAAGAACAAATTGGAGCTGTTTTAGACTTAATCCAGAGGGATGTTAAAGCTTATCTAGACAAAGATTCTTTGAAATTAGGTCATAGTAACTATAAACTTAGACTTGGTTCTTCGTCAAAAGGATTAGGTTCAGAGGTGTCTGGAAAATATATTAGAACACATGTAGATGATGATGGAATAACCCATTATAAATATACAGATATAGGGGGGAATGAAGTTGAAATTCCACAAAGAGTTTATGAAACTGCTTTTAAAGATTCTAAATTATCAGAAAAAGAAATTGCTTTGCTTTACGGAAGAATTTCTCAAGATATGCAAGGTAGAAGTTTTGAAGATGATGGTTTCGTTTGTAAAGGAAAAAGATGTTATGTTGCAATTGCTGGTTGGGATACTGATGAACATGTTTATGAATTTTCTGAGAATAATGAAGGAGAAACAGAATTGACAATATTATCTGAAGGAGATGGTGAAGTTAATCCTAATAATTGGGGTGGTTTTACTGGCTCACAAAAAAATATTGAAAGTTTTGATAATGCAAGAACACTAACATTTGACGAAGATGGTAATGTCAGAAAAGTAAAAGTTGGTGTTGGTAAAGGAGATGAAAGAGTTGAAATGGTTTATTATCCTAATTCGCCTCAGTTAGGGGATATAATTTATGGTGGCAGTACTTATCAAAAATTTAGTTCTAATCCAAAATCTGGTGAATCCTTATATTTTGGTAATACTAAAATAGATAACCAATATGTTGTTATTAACAATAAAGGAAAAGTTGTAGGTATAGTTGATTCTTTTCAGGCAGGTGTTAATAAAGATCAAGTTACATACACAGAGTGTGATCCAAAACTATGTAAAGGTTTAGATGATCATTTTGATGATTTAGTTGATACAATTGAAGAGGATGATATGAATCTTGCATTCTTAACAAAATTAGCTCAAGAAGATGTTCAGAATTTTAATGAAAGAAATGATGTTCTAGAGGGAGCAAAAGAATTAGTTGAGGAACAGAAAAAGAAACAGGAATTAAAACAAAAATCAGGAACAATGCCTGGTGGTGTTTCACCAACTCCAATAATTCCAGTAACTCCATGGACTGCTTCATTTACTTCTGGACAAATTATAACAACAAGTAAAGGAACTTATGAAGTTGTTGATGCAGGAGAACATACTAAAGCTTTTAAAAATAAAAAAACAGGAGAAACAATTTATTATGATGCTAAAGGTGATCCTGTTGGTTATACAGAAAAAGATAAAACAAAATTAATTAAATATAAAGATGGTGAATTAGGACCACAAGCAAAAGCATTGAAAGAAGAAGTTATTGATGAAAAAGTTAAAGAAGAGAATGAAGCAAAAGCAAAGGCAGAAAAAGAAGCAGCAGCAAAAGCTAAAGAAGTAGAAGCAAAAGCTGAAGAAGAAAAGAAAGAAGGAAAAGAAAAAACAGAAGAAGAAAAAGCAAAAGAAGCTGCAGAAAAGAAAAAAGCTGAAGAAGAGAAAAAGAAAGCTGAAGAAGAAAAAAAGAAAAAAGCAGAAGAAGAAGCAAAGAAAAAAGCAGAAGCTGAAGCAGCAGCAAAAGCTAAAAAAGAATACAAACCACCTGAAAATATTGCTGGCTTAGATAGTAATGGTGATTTGGCTGTTTGCGACGCTAAAGTAGAGGAGTGTGATCCTACTAAAGCTTCATTTATGTTTAAACATGATAGTGTTTTCCAAGGAACAGAAGGTTTTGTATACGTGAAAGAAGAAAAAGGTAAAAAAGTTCCTTGTACTGCAGCAGAAGCATCAAATCCTAATTCTGGTTGTTCAGCTGTTAAATGTGATAAATTAACAGGATGTAAACATGATTATGATGGTGATACTTTTTGTACAACATATCAAGGAGAAAAAGCATGTGCAACAAATCCAGTTGATTCAATTGAAAAAATGATTGAAGATTGTGATAAAAATAGTTATAAAGGACCAAATTGTCCAGGAGCACAAAAAAGAATGGATAAAGTTTATGATACATTAAACTTTGAATTTAGATCTAGAGTAGAAAGTGTGTTTGGAACTTTGTTGGATGATTGGACAGGAAACTTTTTCAATAAAATGGAATATTGGTTGTATGATTCTGTTTGTACTATGGATTATTATAATACTGGAAGTAGTGAAACTGATGTAATTTCAGGACTAACTATAACACAAGAACATAATTTTGGTTTTAATTTAGGATATTTGGATGAAGGAGAGATAATTGCAACAATTGGTGGTGAACGAGAAATCGTTGATGAAGGAATTTATAGATATTCATTTAGTCTTCAAACAATTGGGGCACTGCATGGTATTGTTTATCTTTATAATAAATGTGATTCTGAAAAATCTTTTGAAAGCAAAGCAACTGGACAAATTGGTTGGAATGATGAGTTTGTTGTGAATAATCCTAAGGGTGTTCATAGAACACATTATGCTGGTGATGAAACAACTTTTATATGTGATGAAATTGATACAGAATGTAGGTTTGATTATGTTTGTTTGAAAATCATGGACGTGGATACTTGGACAGATTCACAAAAAGAAAAATATACTGCACCTATTTGCACTCAATTAGGTGGAGATGAGTTTGTAATCACTGATGAAGGCGATTATGGCTGTTAATTGAATCAATTAAATTTTTTAGATCTACAAAAAACAACATGGCCAGATGAGACGAGCAAAGCGAGGCGAATAGGACTTTCGAAGAAAGTCCGTCTGTGCCTTGGTTGTTGTTTTTTATTCATATATTAATAAAAAATCATATTATTGCATATATCTATAATAAAATTTATAAATCAATTTCTACAGAATGTTTGATATAGATAGATTTATCTATAAATGAATAATAAATAAAAATCAATTAATTTTGGTTTAATATAGTATTATTATAATAAAAAGAGTGAATAAAAGGGGTTAATTAATGCCAAAACAGCATTTTAGAAAGGCAGTAAGCATGATTGTACTAGTCATGTTTCTATTTTCAATGGCAGTTTTCTATAGTCCTAGCTATCAAAGTAATCTGGCAGGAATGGCAGATTGGAAAGATGAACCTGTAACACAAAATGGTAATCCAATTACTATTGGTCAAGGGATGAAAGAAATTACATTATATCCTGTTGATGATGAAGGTAATTATGAAGGTTACAAAGAAGCTGGTACTGGGAAGCTTAAAGTTAAATTTAAGGTTGATGATTCTGGTAAAGCAACTTTAGTTAAAGCTTATGCAAAAAAACCTTTTATTATGGGTGGTGATGAACGTGAATGTGGTAATGCAAATCAATGTAAACAAATGATGGACACTGAGATGGAACCAAAAGATAAAGATGATTTTAATAAAATGGTTGGTGCATTTGAAACAGGATATGCACAACAAAATCCTTCTACTGAACCTGCTCCTCCACCTGAATCAAATGTAGAAGAAGATGAGGATGATGATGATGATGAAGATGGGGAAGATGAAGCATCTGAAGAAGAACAACCAATTGAGAATTTAGAAAAAGCAATTGAAGATGCAGACAAGAAAAAAGATGAATATGATCAAAAGATTACTGAACTTTCTGATGAACTTTCATTTGTACTTACTGTGTCCCCTGATGAGGAAAAAAGAAAGGAATTAGTAACAGAGTTAGAAGAATACAATGAAAAAGTAAAGGAATTAGCTAATGATTATGAAAAAGCGGCAGAAGAAGCTAAAAAGCAAGGAAAAATAGAACTTGCAGATAAATTAACTAAAGAAGCAAATCAACTTAAAAAAACTGCAAAGAATAATCAAGAGAAACTAGACACTTATGCTAAACCACCAAAATCAAACACTCCAGGAGAAGAAGAAGAAGATGCTGATGATGGTGAAGAAGAAGCTCAGGAAAAGTTAATCTATTATGTTGATGGGGAAAAGGGAAAAGGTTATACTTTAAATGAAAAGTCTGGAGATAAAAAGGGTGTTAGTTTTGATTTTTCCCTTACTGATGATGATGAAACTGCTTATTATGATCAGGAAGGTAAGGTAATATTAGTATGTAAAAAAAATGATTGTACAATGGCTAATAATTTAGGAGATGATCTTAACAAATACAATAAATTAGGCCAACTTGCTAAAGATAGTATGGCTGTAACTAAAACTGTACCACTAAATTCACCTAATGAAGAAGAAGAAAAGAAAGAAGAAACAAAAGAAGAACAAAAACCTAAAGAACAAAAATCATCATCTAAAATAGGTGGGTTAGATACAGAGGGGGATGTATTTGTTTGTGAAAAGGATAATGATTGTGATCCAAGTAAAGCTTCTTTTACGTTTAAACATCATAGTGTTTTCCAAGGAACAGAAGGTTATGTTTATGCAACTGCAGATGGT